>WNGG01007129.1_pt1 | contig 12396 bp, 13 predicted proteins | sample 5400661 | NCBI WGS metagenome assembly WNGG01 (sample SAMN13153372, study PRJNA577476) | soil metagenome | isolation source: 100 cm soil or saprolite under Garry oak tree replicate 1 | place: USA:California | collected 2016-06-15 | reverse complement strand
CTGCTCGGCGAACGGTTGCTTCCGTGCGGCGCGACCACGCTGCGCGTGGTCGCGTCGCATTAGTCCGGCCTGCGCGTAGAGCGGCTTGCGCTCGCTCTACGCTCCGGCCTCTGGCCTTTGCGTCGACCTACGCGGGAACGGCCTCTTTCTCCATTTCCGGGGCGTACATGCCAGTGCGTGCCGCGCTGTTCATCTTCGCGCGGTGGTAGTACGCATGCTGCGCCACCTCGACGTTCTCTTCCTTGCCGCCCCAGGCCTTCAGCGCGGGGGTCTGCAGCGCGCGGCCGTACGAGAAGGACAATTGCCAGGGATGCTCGCCGATCGCGTTCATCGCGTTAAGGTTGGCCGTCGCGTCCTCGTCGGACTGACCGCCCGAGAGAAAGACGATTCCGGGCACGGCCGCGGGAACGTGCCGCTTGAAGCAGCGGATCGTCTCCGCGGCAACCTTGTCGTGCGACGCCTGCTCCGGGCACTCGTAGCCCGACAGCACCATGTTCGGCTTGAGCAGGATCCCCTCTGGGTGGACGCGCTGGTCGCGCAACTCGGTGAACACGGCGTGCAGCGTGTGTGAGGTGACCTCGAAGCTCCGCTCGATCGTGTGGTCGCCGTCCATCAGCACCTCCGGCTCGACGATCGGCACGAGCCCCGCTTCCTGAGACAGCGCGGCGTACCGTGCGAGCGCGTGCGCGTTCGTCCAGATGCAGTACTCGCTCGGGATGCTCTCGCCGATCGAGATCACCGCACGCCACTTGGCGAACCGTGCGCCGAGGCCGCGGTACTCCTCGAGCCGGTCGCGCAGGCCGTCCAGGCCCTCGGTGATCGTCTCGCCCTCGGCCAACGCGAGCGGCTTGGCGCCCTTGTCGACCTTGATCCCCGGGATCACGCCCCGCGACTCGAGCAGCTCGGGGAACGGGGTGCCGTCCGCGGAGCTCTGACGGATCGTCTCGTCGAAGAGGATCACGCCGCTGATGTACTCCTCGACGCCCTCGGTGGTGAAGAGGAGGTCCCGGTAGGCGCGCCGGTTCTCCTCGGTCGACTCGACGCCGATCGAGTCGAAGCGCTTCTTGATCGTGCTGTCGCTTTCGTCCGCGGCAAGGATCCCCTTGCCCTCCGCGACGATTGCGGCCGCGGTCCCTTCCAGTTCCTGAACGTCCATTTTCGTCCTCCATCCCTTTGTTTCCGCCGAATTATCTCCTAAGCTTGGGCGTCGGCGGGGCGACGCTGCGGCGGTAGCCCCGCCGTTCGGCGTGGTTTTCCTCGTTTCGGTTCGGAGGAACCTTGGTTGCGGCCGTATCCGTAAGTACGATCACGCCACGTGATTCGACGCCTCGGCCTCTCAGTGCTCGTGGTTGCCGTCCTGGCACCGGTCCTGAGCGGCGACGCGGCCCCGCCGGCCCTGATCGCGCGGGGCGTGACGCTCGCCGGCATCCCCGTCGGAGACATGTCGAACGAGCAGGCGCAAGCCGCGCTCAGGCCGGCGTTCGCGCGGCCCGTCCGCCTCGTCTACGGTGACCGCAGCTGGCGTGTCGTCCCTGCCCGCTTCGGCGCGAAGGTGACCGTCGCGCGCGGTGTTGCCGACGCCCTGCGGGCGCCGGCCGGCGCGTCGGTGCAACTGCTGCCGACGGTGGACGAGCAGACGGTGCGCGGCTTCGTACATGCCCTCGACAAGCGCATCTCCTTCCCCGCGAAGGACGCCGAGCTCACCGGACTGAAGGGGCTGGTGCCCCAGTTCTCACATGAAGAGGCCGGCGTGCAGGTGCTCCGTGCGCTCACGGCGCAGCGAATCGTCCGCGCGCTGCAATCGCCGCAGATCCGCCGCATTCGTGTCGCCACGAAGGTGCTGCAGCCCGCGCGCACAGCCGCGAAGTTCGGGCCGGTGATAGTGATCCGCCGCGGAGTGAACGAGCTGCGGTACTACCTCGGCGCGAAGCTCGTGCGGACGTTCGGCGTCGCGACGGGGCAGGCCGTCTACCCGACGCCGACCGGCATGTTCAGCATCGTCGACAAGCAGCTGAACCCCTGGTGGCGTCCGCCGGATTCACCGTGGGCGAAAGGTCTCGCCCCGATTCCGCCGGGCCCGGGCAATCCGCTCGGCACACGTTGGATGGGCCTGTCCGCTCCGGGCGTGGGCATCCACGGTACGCCGGACGACGCATCGATCGGCTACTCGGCCTCGCACGGGTGCATCCGCATGCACATCCCGGACGCGGAGTGGCTCTTCCACCACGTGCACCTCGGGACGCCGGTCGTCATCACCAACACGTAGGGGCGGCGAACCGACGGGGCTTCTCGAAGCGGACGACGGGGTTCGAACCCGCGACCCTCAGCTTGGGAAGCTGATGCTCTACCAACTGAGCTACGTCCGCGTAGGCCGATTGTAGCCTCGCTCTCAGGGCCTGCCCTGAGCGTCGAGGGGAGGCCCGCCCCCTCGTCAACGGCGGCCGGCGGTGTCACCATCAGGACATGGGCGGACGCGCCATCGTGGTGGACGATCACGCGGCATTTCGCGCTTCGGCCCGCCGGCTGCTCGAGCTGAGCGGCTTCGAGGTGGTCGGCGAGGCAGGCGACGGCGCCTCCGGCCTCGAGCTCGCTCGCAAAATGGAGCCCGAGCTCGTGCTGCTCGACGTCGCCCTGCCCGACATGAGCGGCTTCGACGTCGCGGACGCGCTGGCGGGTGGCCCCGCCGCCGTCGTGCTCGTTTCCAGCCGCGACCCCAAGGATCTTGGGCGCCGCGCTCGGGGCAGCGGGGCGCTGGGGTTCATCGCGAAGGACCAGCTCTCGGAGGAGTCGCTGCTCGCCGTGATGGAGAAAGCGCGATGAAGGCCCGCCTGCTGCGCGCTGCGCTTGCCGTCGGCGGTGTCGCTCTCGGCATCTATGGCTACCACCTGCTGCGGCACGACCTGCACTCGTCCGCGCCGAACGCGCTCGCGAGCATCGCCGTGGCGTGGACGTTCCTCGCGGCCGGCATCGTCGCCTGGGCCCGGCGGCCGGCGAGCCGCGTCGGGCCGCTGATGACCCTTGTCGCCTTCTGCCTGCTCGAGCGGAAGCTGCAGTACAGCCACGAATCGGCGCAATTCACCTTCGGCTTTCTCTTCGGCGAGATCGGCCTGACAGTCGCCTTTGCCCATGCCGTGCTCGCGTACCCGACGGGACGACTGCGTTCTCGCTTCGAGCAGGTGTACATCGCGGCCGGCTACGCCGTCGTGGTCGGCGCCTCGCTGGGACAGCTGCTCTTCTGGGACACAAAGGGCACGTGCGTGTGGTCGCATGCCTACTGCACAGACTCGCGACCCCGCAACCTGCTGCTCGTGCACGGAAGCGACGGGATCTTTCACGCGATCCATGACGCATTCACGATCGGCGTCTACGGCGTGCTCGGCGCGGTCTTCATCGTGCTGATCGCACGCCGCGTGCACCGGGCCTCGCCGGCCGGACGTCGTCTGCTCGTCCCGCTCCTGCTCGGCGCCGTTGTCGCCGGCGCGCGCGGCGTGTGGGCCGCCGTCGGTGTCTTCGTCCACCAGTCGGCTGGGGCGTCGGACATCTTCTACTTGTGGCAGGTCGCGGGCCAGATCGCGGTACCCATCGCCCTGCTCGCCGGTCTACTCACCGCGACACTGGCGAAGGGCACGGTCGCGGACCTCGTCGTCGAGCTCTCCAACGTCGCGCCCGGACAGGTGCGCGACGCAATCGCCCGCGCACTCCACGACGACTCCGTCCAAGTCGCATACTGGTTGCCGATGCGGCGGGTTTATGTCGACGAGGCGGGTCGGGTCGTCGACTTACCCGAGGACGGCCGCGTGGTGACGCGGCTGGCCGACGTCGCCGCGATCGTGCACGACCCCGAGCTCGATCCCGATCTTGTCGAGTCGGCCGGTGCCGCGGCCCGGCTGGCGTTGCACAACGCACGCCTGCAGGCAGATGTGCGCGCGCAGCTCGACAAGGTCCAGGAATCCCGCCGCCGGATCGTCACCGCCGGTGACGAACAACGGCGAAAGATCGAGCGCGATCTCCACGACGGCGCACAGCAGCGTCTTGTCGCACTCGCCCTCGAGCTGCGCATCGCCCAACGCCAGCTCGGCCAGAGCGATCCGGATATGGAGCGCGTGCTGTCGCAGGCAGTCGGCGAGCTGCAGGTCGCGGTCGAGGAGCTGCGCGAGCTCGCGCGCGGCGTCCATCCCGCGGTGCTGACGGAGGAGGGACTCGCCGGAGCGCTCGAGTCGCTCGCATCGCGCACGCCGCTACCGGTGTACATCGCCGCGGCGCCCGAGGGCCGGCTGCCCGGTGAGATCGAGGCGGCGGCCTATTTCGTCGCGTGCGAGGCGATCGCGAACGCGGTCAAGCACGCGCAGGCGACGGAGATCCGCGTGTGCGCCGAGCGCCGCAACGGCAGGCTCTTCATCGAGGTGGAGGACGACGGCGTCGGCGGCGCCCGAGAGAACGGAGGCTCGGGGCTGCGCGGTCTCGTCGACCGCGTCGAGGCACACGGCGGCACGTTGCGCGTCGAGAGCGAGCCGGGCCGAGGCACGCGGGTGATTGGGGAGCTGCCGTGCGCGTCGTGATCGCAGACGACTCGCTGCTGATGCGCGAAGGGGTCGCGCGCGTCTTGGCAGATGCGGGCATGGAGATCGTTGCGAGTGTCGGCGACGCCGACAGCTTGCGCCGCGTGGTGGCGACGGAGAAGCCGGACGTTGCGATCGTCGACGTCCGCATGCCTCCGACGCAGACCGACGAGGGAGCGCGCGCGGCGGAGACGATTCGCGAGCGCCACCCGGATGTCGGCGTTCTGATGCTGTCCCAGATTCTCGAGGCGAGCACGGCGATGAAGCTGTTCGGCGAGCGGCCGGAGGGATTCGGGTACCTGCTCAAGGACCGCGTTCTCGAGATCGACGATTTCGTCGAAGCCGTCAAGCGCGTGGCTCGCGGCGGAACTGCAATGGACCCGCAGATCGTCTCGCAACTTGTGGGCAACCGTCGCAAGGACGATCCCGTCGACGAGCTCAGCCCGCGGGAGCGCGAGGTGCTCGGCCTGATGGCCGAAGGCCGGTCGAACGCGGGCATCTGCGGGAAGCTCTTCCTCAGCCCGAAGACCGTCGAGACGCACGTCAACGCCATCTTCACGAAGCTCCGGCTCGCGCAGGCGCCCGACGACCATCGCCGTGTGCTGGCCGTGCTGGCATATCTCCGCGCGAGCGGCAGGACGTAACCTTCCCGCCGGTGGACGCCGACGCCGTCGAGATTCGCGTCCTCGGCTGCCTGATCGAAAAGCAGCGCACGACGCCGGACCAGTATCCGCTGTCGTTGAACGCGCTGCGCCTCGCGTGCAACCAGTCGACCAACCGCGACCCAATCGTGGAGTACGAGGAGCGCACGATCAAGGCAGCGCTCGACCGGATGTCGAACCGCGGCTGGACGCGTTTGGCGAGCGGCGCCGGCAGCCGCGCGCTCAAGTACAGGCACCTGCTCGACGAGGCTTTGTCGCTCTCGGAGCCGGAGCTGTCGCTGCTCGCCGTGCTGATGCTGCGCGGCCCGCAGACGCTCGGCGAGCTGAAGCAGCGGAGCGATCGGCTCCATCGGTTTGCGTCGCTCGGCGACGTGGCGCAGGCGCTCGACACGCTCGCTCAGCGCGAGCTCGCGACGCGGCTCGAGCGGCGTGCAGGGCAGAAGGAGGACCGGTACGCGCAGCTGCTCGGTGCAGCAGAAGAGCTGGGGTCTGACCCGACGGGTCAGACCCCAGCCGTTCCCGCCGCGGACCGGCTGACCGCGATCGAGGCGCGGCTCGAACGGCTCGAGACGGCCTTCGACGAGCTGAGCGCGCGACTCACGCGGTAATCTGCCCGACCGTGGCCGACGCCCTCACGCAGCTGAAGGAACGCCTCGCGCGGGTCACGGATCTCGAACGGGTCGGCCGGGTGCTCAGCTGGGATCAGCAGACGATGATGCCGCCCGCGGGGTGGAAGCATCGCGCCGACCACCTCGCGACACTCCGGCGCATCCAGCACGAGACGCTGATCGCGGACGAAACCGGACGGCTTCTCGACGAGCTGCGCGATCGCGAAGGTTCGCTCGACCCCGACTCGGACGACGCGGCGCTGATCCGCCTCGCGCGCCGCGACTACGAGAAGGCGGTGCGCGTGCCCACTGACCTCCGCGCCGAGATGGTTCGCGCGGGCGCCGAGGCGCGGCCGATCTGGGTCAAGGCCCGTAGCGACTCCGACTTCGAGCGGTTTCGCCCGGCCCTCGAACGGAACTACGAGCTCCGCCAGCGCTATGTCGAGTGCTTCGACGACGTCGACGAGCCCTACGACATCCTGCTCGACGACTACGAGCCGGAGACCAGCACTGCCGAAGTGCGCGAGACCTTCGCCAAGCTCAAGGCCGAGCTGATCCCGCTGATCGCCGAGCTGGAGAACGACGACATCGACGACTCCTTCCTGCGCGGAAGCTTCCCGGTCGAGGCGCAGGAACGGCTCGCGAAGGAGGTCGTCGCGCTCTTCGGCTTCCGCAAGGAGACGTGGCGGCTCGATCCGACGGAGCATCCGTTCGCGTCGGGGGCAGGCGTCGACGACATCCGGATCACGACGAACTACGACCCCGAGACGATGAAGTCGTTCTTCTCGACGATGCACGAATACGGGCACGGCCTCTACTCGCACCAGCTGCCGCGCCACCTGGAGCACCTGCCGATCGGCAACGCGTGCTCGCTCGGGATCCACGAGTCCCAGAGCCGCCTCTGGGAGAACCTCGTCGGCCGCAGCCGTCCGTTCTGGCAGTTCTTCTACCCGCGTGCACAGGAAACGTTCCCCGAACAGCTCCGGAATGTCGAGCTCGACGGCTTCATCGCCGGCATCAACCGCGTCCAGCCCTCGCTGATCCGCATCAAGGCGGACGAGGTCACGTACGGCATGCACGTCATCCTGCGCTTCGAGCTCGAGCAGGAGATCATCAACGGCCGCGTCGCAATTCGCGACGTGCCGGGAGTGTGGAACGAGAAGATGCACGAGTACCTCGGCGTCGAGGTGCCGAACGACGCGCAGGGCGTCCTGCAGGACACCCATTGGGCGTCAGGATCGATCGGCTACTTCGCGACGTACCTGCTTGGAACAGTGATGTCGGTGCAGATTTGGCAGAAGCTTCTCGACGACATTCCGGACCTGGAGGAGCAGATCGAACGGGGTGAGTTCACGGCGCTGCGCGACTGGCTCGGCGAGCACGTGCACCGCTACGGGCGCAAGTTCTCGCCGCAGGAAACGCTGCGGCGCGCCACCGGCGCGACGCTTGATCCGAAGCCGTACCTCGCGTACCTGCGCGAGAAGTACGGCGCCGGCGTCGCGGCCTAGCCTGGAGGCCAGGCCTCCGCGAGCTTCCGCCGCGTCTCTTTGAGATGCTCGGGCAGCACCTTGACGTCGGCGAGCACCGGCATGAAGTTCGTGTCGCCGGCCCACCGCGGCACGACGTGCAGGTGCACGTGGTCGACGACTCCCGCGCCGGCGATGCGGCCGAGGTTCCAGCCGAGGTTGAAGCCCTGCGGACCATACGTCTCGGCGAGGGCGCCCATCCCCGCCGACGCGATGCGGTGCAGCTCGAGCACCTCCTCGTCCGTCAGCTCACCGTATTCGCCGACGTGTCGCAGCGGCGCGACCATGAAATGGCCGGACGCGTACGGAAACTTGTTCAACAGGGCAAACGTGTGCGTGCCACAGTGCAGCACGAGCCGTTCCACGTCGTCGTCGCCGCCGCCGGCGGCGAGACAGAAGATGCACCCTTGTTCCTCATCGGCGGACTTGATGTACTCGAGTCGCCAGGGTGCCCACAGCCGATCCACGCGGCTATCCTCTACGAGTTCTCGAGCGAAGGAGGGGGGTCTCTTGGGCAGGCGCATTGTCTTTTTGGCTGCGATGCTCGGGCTCTTGCTCCTCGGAGCGGACGGAGCGGGAGCGGCGACAGCGACCTTCACGGATGCGCAGGGGGACGCTGTCGGCGGCGCGGCCGACCTCACGCAGGTGGTCGTCTCGAACGACTTCGATGGCAACATCACGTTCGCGTTGACGATCCCGAGCCGGTCGTCGTTCACATCCGACGACTTCGTCGTCATTCTGCTCAACGTCGACAGAAACGCGTCGACAGGAAGCAACGGTTTCGACTACGGGATCTTCGTCAACGCGACTGTGGCGAATCTATTGCAGTGGAACGGGACGACGTTCGTCCGCGTAGTCGCGTCAACGCTCACGGCTAGCAACAACAACATGACCCTGACGATCAACCGGAGCGATCTCGCGAAAACGACGGCGTTCATTTTCGCGGTCGACAGCGGTCTCGTCTCCAACACTTCGGTGGGGGACAGCGCCCCCGACTCCGGTGGCTGGACGTTCGATCTCGACCTGAAGCCGACGCTCGACACGCTGGCGGCGCACTTCTCCCCGGCGAAGCCGAGGCCGGGCAAGGTGTTCCGGTTGGCGGGAACGACGCTTCGCCTCGACGACGGGACGACGGTCAAGGCCGACTCGATCACGTGCGTCGCGAAGCTGAACGGCAAGCGGCTGGCCGGACACTGCTCCTGGCGGATCCCGGCGTCAGCGCGGGGCAAGCGTCTGACCGTCACCCTGACCGCCCACTACAAAGGCGCGTCGGCGACGTTCACGCCCTGGCGCTTCAAGGTCGGCTAGCAAAAACCGCCCTGTGCGGCTCAGGCGTCCTGCTCGGGCGCCTGGGCCGGCACGGCCTCGGCCGTCTCCCGCACGCGGACCGTTGCCAGCCACATCAGCGAGGCGCACATGCCCAGCACGAGCAGCAGCGACGAGGTGAGAAGAATCGCCTGGAGCAACGGGGCCCTCTTCTGTTAAGGGGCAGAGACTCCTCTATAACCAGCGCTTGTATTTGAAAAACGCGACCATCGAGACGATCACGGCCACCATCAGCCCCACGATGATCCAGAACGCCTCGCGCGTGTGCTCGCCCGGGAAGAGGACGTTCATCCCGAAGATCCCCGAGATCAGGGTCAGGGGCAGCAGGATCACGCTGAACACCGTCAGGATCCGCAGCACGTCGTTCTGGCGGTGCGAGATCAGCGACTCGTTCGTGTCCTCGAGGGCCTCGACGACCTCCTTGTAGTTGTCGAGCAGGTCCCAGATGCGCTCGGACGCGTCGACGAGGTCGTCGAAGTACAGCTCCAGGTTCTCCGGCAGGAAGCGCTCGATCCGCCGCTCGAGCAGGCGCAGGGCCGGCCGCTGCGGCTTGATGATCTTGCGGTAGGAGATGATCTCCTGCTTCGCCTTGGAGATGTCGCTGACGATCTCCTCGGAGTGCCGCTCGTCGATGTCGTCCTCGATCGAGTCGAGCTTGTACGCGATCTTGTCGAGGATCGGGAAGCAGTAGTCGAAGAGGTCGTCGAGGACCTCGTAGAGCAGGCGCCCCGAGCCCTTTTCGAACAGCTGCGCGCGGAAATGCTCGTCCTCCTGGCAGCGGCTGAAGAGCCGGGTCACCGGCAGCAGCTGCACGTTCGGCATCGTCACGAGGTAGTCCGGGCCGAGGAAGAAGTCGAGCTCTGCGGCGTTCAGGCGCTGAATCGCCTTGTCGTAGGCGGGGAAATGGAGGACGCCGAAGAGGTAGCCCTCGTCCGCGTAGTCGTCGATCTTCGGCCGCTGCCGCTTCGAGAGGACGTCCTCGACGTCGAGCGGGTGCCAGCCGAAGCGGCTGCGCAGCTCGTTGACGATTTCGGGCTCGACCGACTCGAGGTGGATCCAGGTGAGACCCTCGCCGCTAAGTTCAGCGACGCGTGGTTCCGGGCGCGGTCCGACCGCCTCTGCGAAGCCGCGAGGCCTCGTCCGCCGGATGCGGGGCAGGCTTGGCATCGGTACTGAGGGGGTCGTCGGTCGTCAGCGTCATGTTCGGCATCGTACCCGGGACGCCTCCGACGGAATCCACGCGTGGCGTCAGGTGCAGCCGGGCCGGGATCCGTGCCTCGAGCGCGAGTGCGTACGCGGACGCCAGCAGGCAGATGCCTGCGGCGGCAGGCCAGAGCGCCAGCGGCTCGTGCTGCAGGACGAAGCCGCCGGCGGCGGGACCGACGAGCCAGCCGATCTGCCACGACGAGCTGGAAAAGGCCATGTAGCGGCCGAGCAGGCGCGGCTCGGCGAGATCGACGACGAGCGGCGCGTAGATCGCGCCGTGCAGGCATTCCCCGAGCGCGAACACGGCGACCGCGACGCCGAACACGATCGCGGCCTGTGTGCCGGTCAGCCAGGCCCCGCCGGCCATCACGGCCAGAAACGTGCCCGCCCAGACGACACCCATCAGCGCGAGGCCGCGCAGGCGCCGCCGTCCTTCCACGAGCTTCACGATGGGCAACTGCGCCAGGGCGACGACGCCCGAGAAGACGAACCAGAGGACGCCGATCGCCGGCTCGCTGACGTGGGCGGTGTTCTTCGCGAACGGCGGCAGCAGCTCGGACATGACCGCGATCCCGGCGCCGATGAAGATGACGTTCAGGAGGATGTAGGAGATGAACGTGCCGTTGCGCAGCACGTCCGCGTAGCGGCCGGGCTCGTGATGCGCCTCGCGGTGACTCGGCGACGGCACGAGACGGAGCACGCCGACGAAGACGAGGAACGTCACGGCGTTGAGCAGGAACAGGAAGGTGAACGTCGCCGGAGGCGCGGTGCCGGCGATCGCACCGGCGACGAGCCCGCCGAGCGCGATGCCGAGGTTCATGGTCATGCGCTGCTGCGCGAACGCCGAGTGCCGACGCGCGCGCGGCGTGAGCGAGCTCAGCAGCGTCGACTGGCTCGGCCAGAAGGAGCCGCTACCCGCCCCGACGAGGACGTTCAGAGCGAACGCATGCCACGGCGTGCGGATCAGCGGGAAGAGCGCGAAGGCCGTCGCCATCACGACGAGCGCACCGCTCAGGACCGCTCGCGGGCCGAGACGGTCGGACAGCGCGCCGCCGACGAATCCCGAGCAGAGCGCGGCGGCGGAGTTCGATGCGACGATCAGTCCCGCGACGCCGAGGGAGATCCCGCGCACGTTGTGCAGGTAGATGATCAGGAACGGCCCGATCACGCCGTTCCCGAACATGTTCGCGAGGCCGCCCGCCTGGAGGATCCAGACGTCGCGCGGCAGCTGCGGATTCAGGCTGCGCAGGTAGGCCCGCACGCCGCGAGCCTAACGGCGCCGGCTTTTCGGCTAGGCCGCCGCGTTGCGGGCGCCGGCGGCTTCCTCGGCTGCCGCGCCGATCACCATCACGCGGCAAGGCGCCTTCTTCAGGACGTGCTCGACCGTCGAGCCGAACGCGTCCTGCAGGCGCCTGTGTCGCTTGCGCGGTGCTCCGATGACCAGGATCTCGCTGCGGCGCTCCTCCGCCTGCGCCACGATCGCCTGCGCCGCGTCACGGGCGCGGAGGATGCGCGGAACCACGTTGACGCCGTACGTGTCGGCGATCGCGGCGGCGCGCTCGAGCAGGCGATGCGCCGTTTCTTCCTCCTGCCTCATGTGCGCGTCGAGCGGAAGGACGGGCGGCACCTCGACGACATTCACCAGGGTGATTGTCGCGCCATGATCTGCGGCGAGCCTGCACGCCACGTCCATCGCGCGTTCCGACTCGACGTTGTCGGAGACAGGGACGAGCAGGTTGCGGAACCCGAGCGCGTGCGCCATGCGAACGACGGTAGTCCGGAGCGCCTTGAACCTTCCTTAAGCGTTCGCGTCGAGGCTTAAGGAAGACCTAAGACCCGTTCTCCGAGGGGTCGACGAGGCGGTAGCCGACGCCGGCCTGATTCAGGAGATAACGCGGACGCGCGGGATCGGGCTCGAGCTTTCGACGCAGATGGGAGACGTGCACGTGCAGATAGTTGGATTCCTCCTGAAACGCCGGTCCCCAGATCGCCCGCAGGATCATCGGGTGGGTCAGCAGCTTGCCCTGGTTCTCGGCGAGCAGACGCAGCAGGTCGTACTCGATCGGAGTCAGCGCGACCGGCTTGCCTGCCATCGTTACCGCTCGCTTCTCGAGGTCGATCTCCAGCTCGCCGATCGTGACCACCGGCTCGGCCGACGGCGTCGCACGTCTCAGCACGGCGCGAAGCCGCGCGAGCAGCTCGTCGCCGCTGAACGGTTTCGTGACGTAGTCGTCCGCGCCCGCGTCGAGAGCCTCGATCTTCTCCTTCTCCTCTCCCACGGCGGACAGGACGAGGATGGGCGCGGCGTTCCAGCGGCGCAGCTCCCTGCAGACGTCGGTCCCGCTGCCGTCGGGAAGCAGGAGGTCGAGAATGATCGCCTCGGGCGGCCGCATGCCGGCCTTCATCAGCGCTTCCTTGGCAGTCGCTGCCGTCTCGACGGCGTAACCTGCTCCGCGAAGCTTCATCTGCACCGCGCGCAGGATCTGCGGCTCGTCGTCGACGACGAGAA
>WNGG01007128.1_pt2 | contig 12397 bp, 13 predicted proteins | sample 5400661 | NCBI WGS metagenome assembly WNGG01 (sample SAMN13153372, study PRJNA577476) | soil metagenome | isolation source: 100 cm soil or saprolite under Garry oak tree replicate 1 | place: USA:California | collected 2016-06-15 | reverse complement strand
CAAGTTCATAAACGTAGTACTTACCCATTACTTGTACTCTGCTTCCGCTTAGCAACATATTCTCGGAGTATCCAGATGATCTCGCCATTGAAAGAGCGTTGATCTTCTTTAGCGAATTGCCGGAGGTCTTCCAAGATATCCTGCGGATACCGTGTGTTAATGCTGACATCTTTTTGTGCTTTCTTTCTCATGTAGCTATTATAGCACTATAATAGCTACAAATCAATGCCTTACCTTTTACACCTTGTGTCAAGCAGGGAAAACACGCTCAAGATGAGCACCTTTGAACACGTTCGGCTACAAAATCAATCACTGTTGCGTACCTCCATGCTTCTAATTGGCCGATAATGGATGTTGACAAATTAATCGGACATCCAGGGCGCGATCAATCGTGCCCCGACTGGCCGATAAATCGGCGCCTACGGTCTGGCCGCAGTATTTTGTCAATCTGCAGAATCGGTCGTGGGCGGCAGATCCTTCGCTTCGCTCAGGATGACAATGAGCGAAGGATGAACTGCCTACGGTCTGGCCGCGGTAGTTTGTCAATATGCATCATTGGCCCCTACGGTCTGGCCGAACGTGCATCATGCGATAAAGCTGCCAGTGGATTGTGTATCGCTCACCTCAGGAGATGGCCCCTCTGGGGCACCTGGAAGGCTCACATTTGCTCCGTTGGCGTGCGCTCCTCCATTGCTGATAGACGAAGCCAGGAGCGCAATGGACAGCGGCTCAAGGAAATCGCGAGCCACGGCTCTGCCACGCTGTTCGTCGCTCCATGTATAAGGATAGCGTCCATTGACGGCGGACGAGAGAGTTGCCAGGAGGTGAGGGTCAGCCTCAGGCTTCTGTGCCTCGCGAGCCATGAGTGCCAGCGTCAAAGCGAGCAAGGCCCGACTACGATTCGGGCCGGTCGTGGCTGCCTGCGCTGCTTGAGCGTGCGCCGTGTTGCTTTTGCGCAAGGGAATCTCGCGTAGGAAGAGCGACACGAACAGTCCCAGCAGCATGACGACAAAGCCAAGCACGAAGACGTTGGTGATGGCCGTCGCCAGGCTCACCCGGATGGCCTCTACGAACTGGTGGAAGAGCGCCAGGCCCGGAGCACCGAAGGCCGCAAAGCCATGTTGAATCCTGGCCAGCACATTCGGATCCAGGAGCACCTGGGGGTTCTGCAGCTGTGCCAGGCGACTCGGGGGTACTACCCGCGTGATCGCCTGGGGTGTGTTGCTCTGAAGTGCGCTTTGAAAACCATTGGTCATAATCGTGCCCATCACAGCCACGCCAATTGTCTGACCGATTGAGCGGAAGAAGGTGAGACTGGATGTGACCTCGCCAAGCTGCCTGAACGGGAAGGCGTTCTGGACGACGACCGTGAAGAGACTCATCATCACGCCAATACCCAGGCCGGTGATAATCATATTGCGAATGACTTCACCCTCGCGCGTGGTAATACTCATGCGTGAGAGCAGGAACATGCCGACTGCAGCGACGATGAAACCGCAGATCGCCAGTATCTTGTAACGGCCGGTGCGCGAGAGGAGCTGTCCCCCAACAATACTGCTGAACATGAAGCCGAACATCAGCGGTGTCAAGACAGCGCCAGAATTCGTGGCACTATCGCCAATCACGCCCTGAATAAAGAGTGGCAGGAACAGAATCGCCCCGAACATGCCGGCACTGACCAGGAACATCGCGATGGTCGAGACCAGGAAAATGCTGTTTTTGAACAACCGCGGGCTGATGATTGGCTCGGCTGCGCGAGTCTCAATCCAGAAGAAGAGGACGAGCATCACGGCAGCAAAGGCGAACAGGCCAATGATCTGCCACGAGTCCCAGGCGTATTGTGTCCCGGCCCATGAGAAAGCCAGCAGCAAGGGAACCGCACCTGCGACCAGGGTGGCTGCGCCGATGTAGTCAATCTTATGCTGTATGCGGCGGACGGCCTTTGGCAAAACGAACCCAGCCGTCAGGATGGCTAAGGCACCCACGGGCATGTTCACGTAAAAGACCCAGCGCCAGCCCCAGTTATCGGTGATCCAGCCGCCCAGCGTTGGCCCGATGATGGTGGCCAGGCCGAAGACAGCCGTGAACAGGCCTGACCATTTGCCGCGCTCGGATGGCGGAAAGATATCGCCGATGATGGCCAGGGCGATTGGCATCATTGCTCCAGCACCCAATCCCTGGATGCCGCGGTAGATGATCAACTGGGTCATGTCCTGGCTGGTGCCTGCCAGAGCGGAACCGGCAAGGAAGATGACCATGCCGCCGATGAAGAAAGTCCGCCGGCCGTAGATGTCGGAGAGCTTGCCATAAATGGGGATCGAGACCGTCGAGGCGAGCAAGTAGGCAGTGGCGACCCAGGCGTAGTGTTCGAGGCCACCCAGGTTGGCGACGATGCGGGGCAGGGCCGTGCCGACGATGGTCTGATCAAGGGCTGCCAACAGCATGCCAAGCATCACACCGATAAGTATCAGGATGAGTCGTTCTCGGCTGACAGTCGCCTGCAGAGCTTGTGGCTCGTGAAGGGAGATTGCCGAAGCTTGCCCGGTTTGTGCTTGTGCCATCAGATTACGTTCCTCCTCTGTTTCAGTATTTCAATCTTTTGAGAGTATGGTTGAATCAAGCGGCCTGCCGATCCCCGGTTGGGGAAGCGCTGAGCACTTCTGATTTACGAGCCGGTTGATTGCGCGCAGACCCTGCAAGAATGCGGCAAGGTTGTCTTCGTCCAGTTCATGCAGCCAGGTCTGCATCTGTTGCACACCACTGAGAAGTCGTGCGTGCAGTTCTTCGCCTTTTGGGGTAAGCCGCGCCAGTGTACGGCGACGATCCCCTATGTCCTCTGTGCGTTCTGCCAGGCCCGCTTGCACAAGCCGATCAACGAGATGCCCACCTGTCGATAAGCCAACACCCAGGCGTTGGGCGATCTGCCCGATGATCAGCGGCCCCTCCTCAGCCAGGATGAGCAGCGTGCGCAGCTGAGGCAAGGTGAGATCGATTTCCATCCAGACAGGTCCAGATGTCGCCTTGAATCCACGCATCATGGCGCGGTATTCTGCTAATGCTTCACGTTCAAGTTCTTCGTGCGTTTGGGGCACGAGCTCTCTCCTTCATACATGTGCTAAATAAACTTTCTTTTCCAGTGATGGAAGTCTAACATATTACTATGATGTCGTCAATATATTTGATATGTTGGTTCAGTTGTAAGGGATCGTAGTAACAAGTTGAGCATCGCCCACTCCATCCAGGGAAGAAACACTTCTCTAGCGTGAACCTTTAGAGAAAGGAGACCATCGCATGTCAACCGAAGAGAACAAGGCATCCATGCGTCGTGCCGTTGAGGAGGGGTGGAATCAGGATAGTCTCGGCCTATTCCAACAACTCGGCGTGATCCCTGGGCCAGGGCAGCCTGGATAGCACCCTTTGTAAACCTCTTCACAAGAGTTCCAGCGCGAAGCGATTGGAGTCCCCCTTCCACCGCTTGAGCGAGCCGACTATGAGCAAGCGGCCACTACCGCACGCACCGGGCTCGGAGAGAAGACCTTTGCCGCCGCCTGGGCCGAGGGCCGCAGCATGACGCCAGAGCAGGCTCTGGCCGCAAGTGGGCCAGTGGCGGTACCCGAATAGGCATCCGCAGCACCCCAACCGCCTTCCTGCGCGAAGCCGTCACTCACCTATCCCGCCGGGCTGACCGAGCGCGAGGTGGAAGTGGTGCGCCTGCTGGCCCAGGGACTGACTAACGCCCAGATCGCCGAGCAACTCACCATCAGTTTGCACACGGTCAATGCCCATGTGCGCTCCATCTTCAACAAGTTGGATGTGAACTCGCGCAATGCGGCGATGCGCTTTGCCTTCGAGCACAACCTCCTGTAATCGAGCGTTCCCGCTCTCCCTCTGTCACCCCTCTCACACTCTTCCACCCCGTTCATGGATGTTGACAAAATAAGCGGACAACCCGTAGTCGATAAAAATGAATTGATATCAAATCCGCTTATAGAGTTATCATTCCAACCAGCCCAAACTGAAAGAAATCCATAAGAGAAAAGTCCATATGCTTAGCGTCTTAATGGTGATTAAGCGGATTTGATAGGATACGCGACTGGCCGATCAATCGGCGCCTACGGTCGAGCCGCGGTAGTTTGTCAATCTGCATAAACGGCCTATAGCTAATTCTAGCTATCTCTGCCCTCAGGAAAAAGCTTGTAGAAATCGCATGTTTGTGCGATGTGTGGCATGTGCCTGCCCAGGTAGACTGTGAGCAGGATTTTTCATAGCAAGTCCGCTTGAAGACTTTGTCTTTGTAGAGCTGAAGAATAGATTGAGAGGGGTGTGTTGAAAGGAGAAACAAGATGGTCCCTGATCCCTATACCCGTGAGAAATTGGCGCTTGAGCACCGTCATCAGTTGCTTCGTGAAGCGGAACATGAACGGCGGCTGGCCGATCTGCAAAACCCTCTTCCTCATCCGTGGCAACGTCTTGCAGGAAGACTTGGAAGGTACTTGATGGTGCTTGGTACTAGACTACAACAGTTTGAGCAGGGCGGTCGGGCGGTTGAGTATCGCATCAAGTCCAGCTCATGAGCGAATGAGTGTGAGATGCACAGCATTGATACGACAAGACACGAGCATGAGGTGTAACATGGCGTACTATCGTGTGGCATTGCAGAGAGACCAATCCCCCACCTGGCAGTGGGAATCACGAGTGATCACATCTCTTGATGTGGTGTTCCGGGTGCTCAGGCTTTATAGAACGATGCCCTGGGAGCATATCCGTGTGTTCTTCGCCTCGTCGGTTGCATGCCTGGATTGAGATGCTGGCCCGTGAGAATCAAGGCCTGCCATCCAGCTCCCTGACGGCCGACCAACTCTTCAACGGGAGCAAGCACATCGATCCATGTGAGATGCAACAGGTCGAGTCAGCAGGTGGCCCTGGCCAGAGCATGGGCACAGTAGTGGCTTCCCTCCTCGGAGCACAAGCCTGCCATGAGCAAGGGCAGTCTGCTCCTGACAAAGGGAGTACGAGCGTGCTGGAGAGAAGCCGGTTAGCAGTAGAGCTGAACGGAAGCGCCGATCACGACACACCCTACCGGTTCAGCTTACCCGCCTCTCTGCCACAGATCCTCGCCTGGACGAGACTGCTTGCCAGGGTACAGCGCGGGGAGTTAGAGCCGTAGTAGCTGGCCGGGAAGCGGTCGAAGAGCAGAGGGTTCAAAGAAGGAGAAATAGTATGAGTACGTATATACTAATCCATGGAGCGTGGGAGGGAAGCTGGTGTTCCGGGTGCCGAGGGTGTACATTGAGTGTCTTCGTGATCGGGTGATCTCCCCATCCAGTCAGCAAAAGATGTATACGACATTGCCCTGTCAACAAATCATCTCGATGGAGACCAGTCACTCGCCCTTCTTCTCAGCGCCCGAGGAGTTAGTAAGCCATCTCGAGTCACTGCAGCATTGAAAGGAGATAGAAGTCAGAACTTTGCGATATAATGCATGTGGGACTGCTGCCATTGCCCTTAGACACTGGAGTCCTTCTGCAGCTCGGACTCTTTTGATCTCATTTCGTTCGCAATTTGCATTTAGAGGCTGTGTGAAAAGGCCTCAGGAGGTATTTTGAGCTAATCGCCTGAGCATGATGCGGATCATGGCAATGTAAATCCAGGACTCCTCACTGCTGGGGAGCAGTTCATAGTCTTTGGAGAGTCTGCGCCAGGTCGAAAGCCAGGCAAAGGTGCGCTCCACGACCCAACGCCGCTTGAGGACATGAAAGCCGCTGGGACGGATCTTCTCCCAATCGATCACGGCATCCTTGGGTGCCCAGACGCCTCGCAGACCACTCCACGGGTGTTCGACGATCTCGACGTCCCAGCCTAGCGTCGTTTTGACCCACTCGACGAAGCCTCCCTTCTTGTAGGCGCTATCCGCCCAGATGAGCTTGAGGCGCGGAAAGCAGCCCTTGAGCGGAGCCAGCAGCTCTTTGCCTCCGTTGTGGTCCTGGATGCTGGCCTCATGCACCAGCACGCCCATGATCAACCCATTGGTATCGACGAGCAGATGCCGCTTGCGGCCTTTGACCTTCTTGCCTCCATCGTAGCCGCGCCGCCCCCTTTTTGGCTCGTTTTCACCGATTGGCTGTCAATGATCGCGGCACTGGGCGTCGGCTCGCGTCCCTGCTTCACGCGCACCTGTTCGCGCAAGGCCGTATGCATGCGCTTCCAGGTGCCATCGTTGCGCCAGGTGCGGAAGTACGTCCAGACGGTGGACCACGGCGGAAAGTCATGAGGCAAGGCTCTCCATTGGCCTCCTGTGCGGTCCAGATACAAAATGGCGTTGACCACTTCACGCATGTCGGTGGTACGCGGACGACCGCCTGGCTTGGCAGGCGGGATCAGCGGTTCGAGGATCGCCCACTCCTGGTCGGTGAGATCACTGGGATAGCCTTGGGGTGAGAGCTCGCGGTTCACCTTCGGGGGAGACGGCTCCCTCTGCTCGCGCGCGGAAACCTTGGTCCCTTGAGCGAGCTTGCCCTGGGGGGCCTGAGCAGGACTGGAACGAGCACCAAGCGTTCTCCAGCCATGTCGGTTCAGCAGGCGATAGATGGTACTGGGAGCCACTGGCTGCTTCGTCTCCTCCTCATAAGCCCGCTGGATTTCGGCTGCCGTCGCAATCTCCCCTCGGGCGGCACGGGCCATGAACGGCTCAAGGAAGGCGCGTTCTTGTGAGAGCGTGAGATGCTGGTGACGCCGCCCGCCTTTCCCAGGGGTCTGGATGGCAGCCATCCCTCCTTGCTTGTATGTGGCAATGACGCGGTGGACGGTCGAGGGCGAGACGCCCACTGTCCTGGCAATGTCCTCGGCTTTACGAGGAGCTGTCAGAGCTTGATAGATGATCTCCCAGCGTTGACGACGCCAGGGGTGCTGTTCCCCTTGCATCCGGGCGTTCACCGCGTCCTCGGACAGATGCGTGGCTGCGCGTGTGATGCGGTTTCCCATCTGGCTGTCCCCCTTTCTTGAATGACTCCTTTCTAGAATACCACACAGAATGCATATTGGTTGGGAGCCTTTGCACACAGCCTCTTAGTTCTCAGAGAGAGACGTCTATGCCTGAGCGTATCGGAGCACAACTTGGCAATTATCAGCTCATCCAATTCTTGGGAGCAGGCAGTTTCGCTGAAGTCTACCTCGGTGGACATATTCACCTTGGGACTTTGGCTGCCATCAAGCTGCTACGTAGGCAGTTGGCCAGCGAGGATTTCCAGACCTTTCGCATGGAGGCACGTCTGCTTGCTCATTTAATCCATCCTCACATCGTGCGCGTTCTGGAGTTTGGCATAGAAGACAACCTGCCCTTTCTGGTGATGGACTTTGCCCCTCATGGCACCCTACGTCAACGTCACTCCAAAGGGATGCCCCTTGCTCTGCCTACGGTGATTTCCTATGTGAAGCAGGTGGCTGATGCCCTCCAATGTGCTCATGATGAGAGGCTGATCCATCGCGATGTCAAACCAGAGAACATGTTGTTGGGGCGAGGCCATGAGGTCTTGCTCAGTGACTTTGGCATTGCCATCTTGATGCAAAGTGCGAACCTGCAGCCCTCAGCCGAAACGGCAGGTACCATGGTCTACATGGCACCAGAGCAGATCCGGGGGAGACCATGCCTGGCCAGCGATCAATACTCCCTGGCAATAGTCGTCTACGAGTGGCTCTGCGGCAGGCCCCCCTTCCAAGGTTCTTCGGCTCTAAAGGTAGCCAAGAAGCAGCTATCTGACCCTCCTCCACCTTTACGTGCTTTTGTTCCCTCGGTCTCGCCTGCTATCGAACAAGTGGTGCTGAGGGCACTTACCAAAGACCCTCAGGGGCGCTTTGAAAGTGTGCAAGAGTTTGCCGCAGCCTTGGAGCGAGCTAGTTTTTCAGATGAGAGCAGCGCTCGCGCATCTCCTGCTCTCCAAACGGAGAACCCCCTTTCCTTACAAACAGCAGCAAGTTCGTCAGACGGTTCACTTACCACACTGCCATCCGGTCCGTCAGTTGATCGAATGCCCTCCTTGGAGAAAGAGTTAGGAGATGAGGGCTGAGGACGATTACCTGATCCTACTCCTCCTGTTTCTTCTGTTCGTTCCTTCCCTTGCTTCTCTTGCCTCCTCTTGCACCTCTGAGAGGAGGGAATGTCCGTCAGAGACCCTTTCGATCAGTGAGGTTGTATAGTATACTAGAAAAAACAAGCGCGATGTTCCCGTATCGACGAATGTGGTCCATCAAGGATGCTGCCTTGAACGTCACGAAAAGAGGATGAGTGACCTGCTTCCTGCAGAAGGCGAGTGGAGAGGAGCCGACGATGCAGGACAACATCTTCCTGCTTCCCAGCAGGCAAGCTCCTGCCGAACCAGGATGGGGAGCCCCAACAAGCAATCTGCCCGCCCCCCTCACGGCGTTGATTGGGCGCGAGCACGAGGTAGCAGCCCTGTGTGCTCTCCTGCGCCGCCCGCAGGTGCGCTTGGTGACCTTCACCGGCACAGGCGGTGTGGGCAAAACACGCCTGGCGCTCGCAGGTGCGAGCAAGCTCCTCGACGACTTCGCCGATGGCATCTACTTCGTCTCGCTGGCTCCCCTCAGCGACCCCGACCTGGTTCTGCCGACGATTGCTCAAACCTTCCATCTCAAAGAAACTGCCGACTGGTTGCCGCTGGAACACCTGAAATCATATCTGCATGAAAAGCGGCTGCTGTTGCTGCTGGATAACTTTGAGCAGGTGGTCACGGCAGCCCCACTCCTGGTGGAACTCCTGCAAGCCTGTCCCGCGTTGAAGATGCTGGTGACCAGCCGCCTCAGGCTGCGTGTCTCCGGCGAACAGGAGTTCCCGGTGCCACCCCTGGCCCTGCCTGACCCGCAACACCTGCCGGAGAACGCCACCCTGATGGAGTATGCGGCGGTGGCCCTCTTCGTCCAGCGCGCGCAGGCGCTCAAACCGACCTTCCAGCTGACGGCTGGCAACGCCCGGGCTCTTGCAGAGATTTGTCTGCACCAGGATGGCTTACCCCTGGCGATTGAGTTGGCGGCCGCACGCATCAAGCTGCTCTCGCCTCAAGCCTTGCTGGCACGGCTGAGTCACCGCTTGCAGGTCTTGACGGCTGGGGTACAGGATGCTCCCGTTCGCCAGCAGACGCTGCGCAACACGATTGCCTGGAGCTATGATCTGCTCACTGCTCAGGAGCAGCGCCTCTTCCGCCGACTCTCCGTCTTTGTAGGCGGCTGCACACTGGAGGCGATCGAGGCCGTCAGCGCTGCCGTTGGCGATGGGGCGGTTCCAGTGCTGGAGAGAGTGGCTTCGCTCATCGACAAGAGCTTGCTGCAACAAACCGCGCAGGAAGGAGAGGAGCCACGCCTCCTCATGCTGGAGACGATCCGCGAGTATGGGCTGGAGGGTTTGGCCATGAGTGGCGAGCAGGAGGCGACCCGGCGGGAGCATGCTGCCTACTGTCTGGTGCTGGCCGAGGAGGCGCAGCCGAAACTGGAGGGTCCGCAGCAGGCCGTGTGGTTGGAGCGGTTAGAGCGTGAGCACGAGAACCTGCGAGCCGCGCTGCAGTGGTTGCTCGACCAAGCAGGGGGTGAGGAGGCTGGATCGAGCCGTGAGCGGGCCTTGCGCCTGAGTGCAGCGCTGCGGCAGTTCTGGCTGGCACGAGGTCACTTGAGTGAGGGGCAAATGTTCCTGGAGCGGGCACTGGCAGGAGGTGAGGGAATCGTGACATCCAACCGCGCGCAGGCACTCAGGGCTGCTGCAAGCTTGGCTCTTGTCCAAGGCAAGACGGATAGAGGAGAGGCGCTGTGCGAGGAGAGCCTGACTCTCTGCCGGGAACTTGGAGACACAGAAGGCATCGCGCATTCCCTTTATCTACGAGGGTCAGTCGTCTGGCAGAGGAACGACCTGGCCGCGGCAGGCTCACTATTTGAGGAGGCCCTGGCGCTCTGGAGAGAGCTGGGTGATAAGGACGGCGTCGGCTGGGCACTCCAATACTTGGCATGGCTGGCCAGTCAACAGGGCGAGCACGCCAGAGCACGTGCCTTGTGCGAAGAAAGCGTGGCGACACACAGAAAATCGGGGAACAAGAGGGGCCTCGCTCATGCGCTCTGCCAATTGGCACAGGTGCTCTTTGTTTCCCAAGGTGATCGGGCGGTGGTGCACTCACTGCTCGAGGAAAGCCTGACGCTTTCCAAGGAACTGGGCGACAAGGTGGGCTTGGCCGACTACTTCTCCGTCGCGGGACAGCTAGCCCTCGAGCAGGGCGATGCTACTATGGCACGCTCGCTGCTAGAGGAGGGGCTTGCCCTCTACAGGGAGATCGGGGATCTGCAGGAGGGTATCAGCGAGTCGCTCTCTATTCTCGGGAAAGTGGCCGCCGTGCAGGATGACTACACGAAGGCACGTGCCTACTATGAAGAGAGCCTGGCCTTCCCAGGGAAGGTGGACGCAGTGTGGATTGCTTCGTCCCTGGAAGGATTAGCGGGCGTGGTTGCGGCCCAGGGGGAGCCAGCATGGGTAGCTCGGCTCTATGGTACAGCAGAGACTCTGCGAGAGAGCGTGGGCATCCCCATCCCGCCTGTCGAGCGTGCCGCCTATGAGCAAGCAGTCGCAGCGGCACGTGCCCAGCTTGGGGAGAAGGCTTTTACTGCCGCATGGGCGGAAGGGCGAACGATGACGCCGGAACAAGCCCTCGCAGCACGGGAACCAGCGACGCTCCCCGAAGTCCCACAGATGGCCACCACCGTCAAGACATTACCCACCTATCCTGCTGGACTGACCGCCCGGGAGGTGGAAGTGTTGCGCCTGCTCGCCCAGGGCATGACCAACGCCCAGATCGCCGACCGACTCGTCATCAGCCTGCACACGGTCAATGCCCACGTGCGCTCCATCTTCAACAAGCTAGACGTCAACTCGCGCAATGCCGTCACCCGCTTTGCCCTTGAGCACAACCTTCTGTAATCGAGCCTCTCAGCTCGCCGTCTGTCACCCATCGCACGCTCTTCCACACCGTTCATGGATATTGATAAAAGAATTGGACAATCCTGGCCGATAATGAACATGAACTTATTAAGTCCCAGACGTTCTGCCGAATGGTGGAGCACTTATGGTGGTTCAGAATCGGCGGTGATAGGCATCCCCCGAAGTTGCTTAACCGTGTCACCCTGAGCGCGAGCTTCGGGTCTGTCTGCCTCCTCGATGGTCACCCTGAGCGAAGCGAAGGGTCTGGCTCGATGGGCCGACAGATGCTTCGCTTCGCTCAGCATGACAGTGTTGTACCTTCTCGCTGCGCTCTGGCAAGGCGAGAGGGTTCCCCGGATTGTCACTGGTGGCCGCCGATCATGAAGAGGAACCTGTTCAGTCCCCTCTCCTGATCCAAGCACGAGAGGGCAGGCGAATTGTGGCGCGAAGTCGGCTCTCTCGTGTGGCACTTCATTCGTTCAGGTTCATAATCGGGCCCATACTGGCCGATCAATCGGCGGTGGGCGCGATAAATCGGCCCCTACGGCCTGGCCGCGGTAGTTTGTCAATCTGCATAAACGGCCTATAGCTAATTCTAGCTATCTCTGCCCCCAGGAAAAAACTCTGACACATCGCATGTTTATGCGATGTGTTTCCTGTACCTAGCCAGGTAAACTGTGAGCAGGATGTTTCATCCCTGGCGCAGGATGTCGCCTCTGTTTCCATCGACTCTCACAGGGCGGTATGACCGAGCACAAACAGGGCCAACGAGCAAGGAACAGGTCCTCACTACCATGGAGGGAAGCAGGTTCACCTCCTGCGCACAGCAGAGCAAGCAGCCAATCCCGCTGGGTTGGGAACAACTTCCCGACGAATTGGGAATTGGTCTCATGACACGGGAACACCGGCTCAGGTATGCTCTCGACAGGTGAGGAGGACGGGGGAGGAAGGAAGAGGAGTGGAAGGTCCGGGCCATCTCCACCTCCCCGTAGCGAAAGCCCGGCAAATGATTGGGCTTCTTCCGGCAATATTCAGAAAGGAGAACATCAACTATGTACGCACGAATCGTCACAACTCAGTATCAGCCAGGAAAGATAGACGAGGGACTCCAGATCTTTCTCAACTCGATCATGCCAGTGGCCAGGCAGCAACCAGGGTACAAAGGGATGCTTGGACTTGTAGATCGTACGGCGGGCAAGGCCATAGCTATCGCCCTGAGAGAGGTAGCTGTCGACATGCAAGCAACCGACGAAACCAGTAGCTACTATCAGGCGCAGATTGCCAAACTTATGCCCCTGCTTGCAGGAGCGCCAGTCGTAGAAGTCTATGAGGTGAGCATCCAGGAGATTCAGCAAGGCGGTCCGGGCGGGTACGCACGAGTGTTGACTGGTACAGTTCATCCTGGCAAGACGGACGAGGGCGTCCAGATCG
>WNGG01007541.1_pt1 | contig 12398 bp, 9 predicted proteins | sample 5400661 | NCBI WGS metagenome assembly WNGG01 (sample SAMN13153372, study PRJNA577476) | soil metagenome | isolation source: 100 cm soil or saprolite under Garry oak tree replicate 1 | place: USA:California | collected 2016-06-15 | reverse complement strand
GAGCGCCGAGCCGGGGCCCGTACTGGTGGAGTTCGTGATCGAGCAGGAAGCGAACGTGTTCCCGATGATCCCGCCCGGCGCCACGCTCTCCGAGCCGATCGAGGCGGAGCCGGCGGCCGCGGTCGGCGACTGACCGTTCGGGCCCGGATGGCGCACGCGCTGTCGCTGCTCCTCGACCACGAGCTGCTGGCGCTGAACCGCGCCGTAGGAGAGCTGCGGCGCCGCCACGTGCCGATCGAGAGCATTGCGGTGGGGCCGGGCGACCTGCCCGGCCAGGCACGGCTGACGGTGATTCTGAATACGGACGACGCTACCGCGGAGATGACGATGCGTAAACTCCACAAGCTGTCCGGCGTGCGCGGGGCCAGGCGGTTCCCCGTTGACGACGGCGTCACCTGCGAGCTGGCGCTCGTCAAGGTGCGCGTGCCCCACGAGCGGCACGCGGAGCTGCTCGACGTGTGCGACATGTTCAAAGCTACCGTGGTGGATGAGCTGCCGGAGCAGGCGATCGTCCAGCTCGCGGGTACCGGCTCGTTCGTCCTGGCGTTCATCCGGGCGCTCGAGCGCTTCGGCATTCTCGAGATGGCGCGGAGCGGCTCCGTGGCGCTGCCGCGTGTGGCGCCGGCTCAGTGAACCCTCAACTAGGGATGACCGACTCATGCCGGAAACTGCATTGCAGGTCTATTACGACGGGGACGCGGACCTCGGCCGGTTGCGGGGGCGCACCGTCGCGATCATCGGCTACGGCAGCCAGGGGCACGCCCATGCCCTGAACCTGCGGGAGAGCGGTGTGCGGGTGATCGTCGGCCTGCGGCGCGACGGCGGGGGGGGCGGGGGGGGCGGTTCGTGGGCCCGCGCCGTGGCGGAGGGGCTCGATGTCCGACCCGTGGCGGACGCGGCCCGCGCCGCCGATGTGATCATGATGCTTGTGCCCGACCAGCACGGGAGGACGGTGTACGATGCGAGCGTCGCCGCCGCGCTCGGCGGGGGGCCCGGGAAGACGCTGATGTTCGCGCACGGCTTCAACGTCCACTTCAAGGAGATCGTTCCGCCCCCGGGTGTAGACGTGTCGATGGTCGCGCCCAAGTCGCCCGGCCATCTGGTGCGCAGCGAATTCCAGGCGGGACGCGGGGTGCCCGCGCTCGTCGCGGTGCACCAGGATGAGAGCGGCCACGCGCTCGCCGACGCGCTGGCCTACGCCGCCGGGATCGGCTGCACTCGCGCCGGCGTGCTCCCGACGACGTTCCGCGAGGAGACCGAGAGCGACCTGTTCGGCGAGCAGGTCGTGCTGTGCGGCGGGGTGACCTCGCTGATCAAGGCGGGGTTCGAGACGCTGGTCGCGGCGGGCTACGCGCCCGAGCTCGCCTACTTCGAGTGCCTGCACGAGCTGAAACTGATCGTGGACCTGATGTACCGCGGCGGCATGAAGTTCATGCGCTACTCGATCTCGGACACCGCGGAGTACGGCGACTACACGCGGGGGCCGACGCTGATCACCCCCGCGGTGCGCGCCCGCATGCAGGAGATCCTGGCCGACATCCAGAGCGGGGCGTTCGCCCGCGAATGGATCGACGAGAGCAGGCAAGGCGGCCCCAATTTCCAGCGGCTGCGACGCGAGCAGAACGAGCACCTGATCGAGCAAGTCGGCGCCGCGCTGCGCGCGATGATGCCGTGGTCCGAGGAAGGGAAAGCGGCGGTCCAGTCGCGCGCCGCGACGCCCTCCCCCAAGCCCGCGGTCACCCAGGAGCAGGTCGCGGCGCGGTGATGTCTCCTCCCCGCACGCTGTTCGAGAAGGTGTGGGATGCTCACGTCGTCCACCGGCTCCCGGAGGGCCCGGAGCTGCTGTACGTGGACCTGCACCTGGTCCACGAGGTGACGTCGCCCCAGGCGTTCGAGGGGCTGCGGCTCGCAGGCCGCCGGGTGCGCCGGCCCGAGCTCACGGTGGCGACCGTAGACCACAATGTCCCCACAGACAACCGGGCCCTTCCCGTCGCCGACCCGGTCTCGGCGCGCCAGCTCGAAGCGCTCGCCGCGAACGCACGCGAGTTCGGGATCGAGTTGTTCGACCTGGCGTCGCCGCAGCAGGGCATCGTGCACGTGATCGGGCCGGAGCTGGGGCTGACGCAACCGGGCCTGCTGATCGTGTGCGGAGATTCGCATACGTCCACTCACGGGGCATTCGGCGCGCTCGCGTTCGGGGTCGGCACGAGCGAGGTGGAGCACGTCCTCGCCACGCAGTGCCTCGTGCTCGCCCGCCCCAAGACGATGGAGGTGTTCTTCGAGGGCGCGCTCGGGCCCGGGGTCACGGCCAAGGACATGATCCTCGCGCTCATCGGGCGCATCGGCACGGCGGGCGCGGCGGGGCACGTGATCGAGTACACGGGCGAGGCGATCCGGCGCCTCTCCATGGAGGGCCGGATGACGGTGTGCAACATGTCGATCGAGGCGGGCGCGCGGGCCGGGATGATCGCCCCCGACGAGACGACGTTCGCGTACCTCGCGGGGCGGCCGCGCGCGCCGGAAGGGGCGCGCTGGGCAATGGCCGTCGCGCGCTGGCGCGCACTGCGCAGCGACGCCGGCGTCGGCTGCGACGCGCGCGTGACGCTCGATGCCACGGCCATCGCGCCCCAGGTCACCTGGGGAACGAGCCCGGGGATGGTGGCGGAGATCACGGGGCGCGTTCCCGATCCGGCCGGGTTCCCGACTGCAGCCGAGCGTCGGGCTGCGGAGCGCGCGCTCGTTTACATGGACTTGAAGCCCGGCACGCCGCTCGAGGGTCTGCCGATCGATCGGGTGTTTCTTGGCTCTTGCACCAACGCACGAATCGAAGATCTGAGGAGTGCGGCCAGGGTGGTGCGGGGTCGAACGGTCGCGTCCGGCGTCCGCGCGCTGGTCGTGCCGGGCTCCCAGCAGGTGAAGGCGCAGGCGGAGGCGGAAGGGCTCGACCGCATCTTCCGCGATGCGGGGTTCGAATGGCGCAACTCGGGCTGCTCGATGTGCCTTGGCATGAATCCGGACATTCTCGCGAGCGGGGAGCGCTGCGCGGCGACGTCGAACCGAAACTTCGAGGGCCGCCAGGGACGCGGCGGGCGCACCCACTTGATGAGCCCGGCCATGGCGGCTGCGGCCGGGATCGCGGGCCGCCTCGTAGACGTGCGGAAGTGGAGCAGCGCGTGACTCCCTTCACCCGCCACGCGGGCCGCGTCGCGGCGCTGCCGCGCGTCAACGTGGACACGGACCAGATCGTCCCGAAGCAGTTCCTGAAGCGGATCGAGCGGACGGGGTTCGGCCCCGTGCTGTTCCACGACTGGCGGTACCGCGTCGACGGCTCGCCCGACCCCGGGTTCGAGCTCAACCACGCGGAGGCCGCCAAGGCCAGCATTCTGCTCGCCGGTGCGAACTTCGGATGCGGCTCGTCGCGCGAGCACGCGGTGTGGGCGCTCCGCGAGTACGGCTTCCGCGCCGTCCTCGCCGAGTCCTTCGCCGACATCTTCCACGCGAACTGTTGCCAGAACGGCCTGCTCCCAGTGCGGCTCGCGCCGGGAGAGATGCGCGAGCTGTTCGCGCGCCATACGCGCGCCGGCGGGCGGTACGATCTGCTGGTCGATCTCGCGGCGCAGACGGTCCAGGACGAGTGCGGCTTCCGGGCCGGATTCAGCATGGACCCTTACCGGCGAGACATGTTGCTGCGCGGGCTCGACGAGATCGGCCGCACGCTGCTTGAGGATGAGCGCATCGCGGCCTACGAGCGCAGCCGGACATGAGGGAGCTCCGCGTCGCAGTGCTTCCGGGGGACGGGATCGGCCCGGAGGTGACGACCGAAGCGGTGCGCGTGCTGCAGGCTACGGGGGAGCGCTGCGGGATGCGCTTCGCGGTGAGCCATTATCCCGTGGGGGCGGCGGCGGTCGCGGCGGCGGGCGACCCGCTCCCGCCCGAAACGCGCGCGGCCGTCGTGAACGCCGACGCGGTGCTGCTGGGTGCCGTGGGCGATCCCTCCCTCGACCACGCGCCGCGCCACCTGCGGCCCGAGTCCGGCCTGCTCGCCCTGCGCGCGCTGCTCGGCGTGTACGCGAACCTGCGGCCGGTGGCGGTGAACGCAGCGCTCGCCTTCTGCTCGCCCCTGAAGCCCGAGCACCTCGCGGACGTCGACATCCTCATCGTGCGCGAGCTGACCGGGGGCCTGTACTACGGGGAACCGCGGGGCAAGGAAAATGGCGCGGCGCTCAACACGCTCCGCTACACGGAGCCGGAAGTCGAGCGAGTGGCCCGCGTCGCGTTCGCGGCGGCACGGACGCGGCGCCGCCGCGTGCTCTCGGTCGACAAGGCGAACGTGCTCGAGACGTCGCAGCTGTGGCGTGAGACCGTCACGCGGGTGGCGAGCGACTATCCCGACGTCACGCTCGAGCACGCCTACGTGGACTACGCGGCGATGCGGCTCGTCGCGGCACCCGCGTCGATCGACGTGCTGCTCACGGAGAACCTGTTCGGGGACATTCTCAGCGACGAAGCCGCGGTGCTCGCGGGCTCGCTGGGTCTGTTGCCGTCCGCTTCGCTCGGCGACGGGCCGGGCCTGTTCGAGCCGATCCACGGGTCGGCGCCGGCGCTCGCCGGCAAGGACGTGGCGAACCCGATCGGGGCCATCGGCTCGGCCGCGCTGCTGCTGCGCTATGGGCTAGGACTCGCTGAGCCTGCCACGGCGGTGGAGCAGGCGATCGCCGACGCGCTGGAGCAGGGCGCGCGCACGCGCGACATCGCGCGGCCGAGCGACCGGATGATCGGGACCCGTGAGATGGGCACCTGGATCTCGGAACTGGTGCGCTCGCCGGCGCGGCGGCCGCTGTCGCTGGTGCGGTAGCGCAGCGCGTAAGGGATCACACTCGAATCGCGTTCGGGGATTTCCCGGGCTAAGAGCCCGGGCTCGGCGCTGTGTGCGCCCTGTAAGGGCGCACTCCCGGCCGAGCGCGCCCTCTCAGGGCGCGTAATCGCGGTGCGAGCCGCATAGGAAGGGTTGGAGAATCGTGGGGCGGGCGCGTACTCTCGCCCCGTGCCCGTCCGTCTCTACGCCATGCTCACCTGGACGACTCTTCGTCGGCTGCCGTTAATCCACTCCGACGCGGCGGCGTTTCTCCGTCGAATGCTGCCCGAGATCGCTCGCCGTCACGGCACCAGAGTGATTGAGTTGGGGATCGTTCAGAACCACGTTCATGCGGTGATAGAGCTCCCTCCGCGTGTCGACATCCCACGACTGGTCCAGGGACTGAAGGGCGCGAGCGCGCGCATCGCGAACCGCGACGGTCTGATGCCGCGCGCACGGCTGCGCTGGGTGGATGGATACGATCTGCGATCTTTGGGAGTTCGCGATCTGAGGCGGGCGATTCGGTACGTCCGAACCCAATCGGATAGACACCCGGGACTCGCGATCGATTATAACCCGGGCTGAGAGCCCCGGCTCGGCGTTGTGTGCGCCCTGTAAGGGCGCACCGCCGGCCGAGCGCGCCCTGTCAGGGCGCGTTTGACGCGGAGAAGGTCGTGGGCAGGATCCCTCCTCAGAACAGGTCCGTCACCGCCCCCACGCTCGCGCTCGACACCAGCTTCGCGTACTTCGCCAGCACTCCGGTCGTGTACTTCGGCGGCGGCGGCGTCCACGCCCGGCGGCGCCGTGCGATCTCGGTCGTCGGCACCTCGAGCTGCAACCGCCGCCGCTCGGCGTCGATCGTGATCGGGTCGTCGTCCTGGACGAGCGCGATCGCCCCGCCCACCGCCGCTTCCGGCGCCACGTGGCCCACCACCAGGCCGTACGTGCCGCCCGAGAACCGCCCGTCCGTGACGAGTCCCACCGTGTCGCCCAACCCCGCGCCGATGATCGCCGCAGTGGGAGACAGCATCTCGCGCATCCCCGGGCCGCCCTTCGGGCCCTCGTAGCGGATCACGAGCACGTCGCCGGGGTGGATCCGGCCCGCGAGAATCGCCGCGAGGGCATCCTCCTCGCAGTCGAACACCCGCGCGGGGCCCGTCATCGTGCGCTGCTTGATGCTGGTGATCTTCGCGACCGCGCCCTCGGTCGCGAGGTTGCCCCGCAGGATCGCGAGGTGCCCCTGCGGGTAGAGCGGACGGCTCCACGGCCGGATCACCTCCTGATCGCGCCGCGGCTCGTCGGGCACGTCGCGGAGCACCTCGGCGACGGTCTCGCCCGAAACGGTCAGCGCGTCGCCGTGCAATACGCCGTGCGCGAGCAGGAGCTTCATCACCTGCGGCACGCCGCCCGCGGCGTGCAGGTCGGTCGTCACGAACCGGCCGGAGGGCTTCAGGTCGCACAGCACCGGCACCCGCTGCCGGACGGTCTCGAAGTCGTCGAGGGTCAGGGGAACCTGGCTGGCCCGGGCGATCGCGAGCAGGTGCAGCACGGCATTGGTCGAGCCGCCGAGCGCCATCACCACGGCGATCGCGTTCTCGAACGCCGGCCGCGTCAGAATGGCGCGCGGGCGGCGGTCACGGCGCACCGCGTCCACCAGGACCTCCGCGGACCGCGCGGCGCTCGCGACCTTCTCTTCGTCTTCCGCCGCCATGGTCGACGAATACGGCAGGCTCATGCCGATCGCCTCGAACGCCGACGACATCGTGTTGGCGGTGAACATCCCGCCGCACGCCCCCGCGCCCGGGCAGGCCCGGCGCTCCACCTCGAGCAGGTCGGTCTCGGAGAGTGTGTGGGCGCTGTATTGCCCGACGGCTTCGAACGCGCTCACGACCGTGAGCGCCTGGCCTTTGTATTGCCCCGGCTTGATCGTGCCGCCGTAGACGAACACGGCGGGAATGTTCATCCGCGCGATGGCGATCAGCGCGCCCGGCATGTTCTTGTCGCACCCACCCACCGCGAGCACGCCGTCCAGCGACTGGGCGTTGCACACCGTCTCGATCGAGTCCGCGATCACCTCGCGGGAGACCAGGGAGTACTTCATTCCCTCCGTGCCCATCGAGATCCCGTCGCTCACGGTGATGGTGCCGAACGTCTGCGGCATCGCCCCGGCCGCGCGGACGGCCGCCTCGGCGGAGAGCGCCAGATCGTTGAGCTTCGCGTTGCAGGGGGTGATCGTGCTGTGAGCGTTCGCGATCCCGACGATCGGCTTCGCGAAGTCCTGGTCCGTGAACCCCACGGCCCGGAGCATCGCGCGGTTCGGCGTGCGCTCGACGCCCGCGGTGATCGTCCGGCTGCGGAGCGTGCTCATGGCTTCATCACCCGCTCGACCTCCTCGAGTCGCGCGTCGATCTCCACCGGCCGGTTCGCGTAGGGCGGCGCGGGCTGGCGCTCCTGATGGTAGGCGGTCACGATCCCCGGGTCCTTCAGGACGTGCCCCGTGAGGACGACGACGACGCGGTCGCCGGGCGGGATGACGCCTTCCCGGACCAGGCGCCGCGCGCCGGCGACAGCAGCCGCGCTCGCCGGCTCGCAGCCGATCCCCGCGGCGTCCACGACAGCCTTGGCCTCGAGAATCTCGTCGTCGGTGACCGTCGTGACCACGCCGTTCGTGTCCCGGATCGCCCGCGCCGCCCGGTCGTACGACATCGGGTTCCCGATGTTGATCGCCGTGGCGACCGTGTGCGGGTCGACGCGGTGACGGCGCGCGAACCCTTCGCGAAAGCTCAGCGCGAACGGCGCCGCGCCCGCGGCCTGGACCGCGGCGAGGCGGGGCACCCGGTCGATCAGCCCCCACTCGCACGCCTCGCGCAACGCCTTGCCGAACGCCGCGGTGTTCCCGAGGTTGCCCGCGGGCACGAGGATCCACGCCGGCGGCTCCCACGCGAGCTGCTGCAGCAGCTCGAGCACGATGGTCTTCTGGCCCTCGATGCGGAAGGGGTTGACCGAGTTGAGGAGATACACGCCGAGCCGGTCGCTTGCCTGCTCCGCGAGCTCGAGGCATTGATCGAAGCTGCCGCGCACCACGAGCGTGCGGGCGCCGTAGGCGAGCGCCTGCGCGAGCTTGCCGAATGCGACCTGTCCCTTGGGCACCATCACGAGCGCCGGCAACCCCGCGAGCGCCGCGTACGCGGCCAGCGCCGCGGCCGTGTTGCCGGTGGAGGCGCAGGCTACGGCGCGGGCCCCGATGCGCCGCGCCTGCGTCACGCCCACCGTCATGCCGCGATCCTTGAACGACCCGGTGGGGTTCTGGCCCTCGTGCTTGAGTAACAGGTCGCCTCCCCCTGTCCCCCCCGTCCCCCCCGTCCCCCCCGTCCCCCCTGGCTCCCCTACGCCGGCCCATCCCGCGACCGCGGGGCTCGCGAGCAGCGGCGTGTTTCCCTCGGGATAGGTGAGGATGTGCTCACCCGCGGTCGGCAGGACGACCTCCGCGAAGCGCCACACGCCCGAGGCGAGCGGACCGCGTCGCACGCCGGCACGGGCGTCGAACACGGCTCGCAGGGCGTGGCCGCCCGGCGTGGGCGGCTGGTGGCGGATCTCGAGCAGGCCCCCGCACGCCGGGCAGCGCGGGCGAGGGTCGAGCTCGGGGGTCTCGGTGCCGCAGCTCGCGCACAGCTGCCACGTGGCGCTCATGGGCTCGCGAGCTTCAAGACATCGTTGAGGATGCCGCCCGCGGTCACCGCCGGCCCGGCGCCGGGGCCTGTGATCACGAGCGGGTTCTTCTTGTAGCGCATGGTCGTGAAGATAAACTGGTTGTCCGTCCCATTGAGCGAGGCCATCGGGCTGGACGCGTCCACCACGACGAGCCCCACGCGCAGGCGGCGCCGCGTCACGATCGCCCGGTACCGCAGCACGCCCCCGCGCCGGCGGGCGGCGTCCGCCCGCTTGGTCCACGCCGGGTCGTACTCCTCCAGGCGCGCCAGGAACTGCTTGAGCGTGAGGCGCTCCCCGCCCTTGGGGATGAGCGACTCGACGGCGATGTCCTCGAGCTCGCCGGGGAAGCCGAGCAGCCGACCGAGGATCAGCGCCTTGCGCGCCACGTCCATCCCCGAGAGGTCCTCGCGCGGATCCGGCTCGGGGTAGCCCTTCGCGATCGCGCCGCGCAGCGCTTCGGAGAAGCGCTTCCCGCGGCCCAGCTCGCCGAACAGGTAGCCCAACGTGCCGGACGGGCAACCTTCGACCTTGTACACGCGGTCGCCCGACTCGACCAGCTTTGCGTAGGTGTCGATGATGGGCAGCCCGGCCCCGACCGTCGCCTCGTGCAGCAGCCGGCGGCCGTGCGCCCGAGCCGCGGCGGTGAGCTCGTCGAACTTCTTCTTGTCCGCGGTGACCGGGCGCTTGTTGGCGAGCACCAGGTGCATCCCGGCCGCGAGCGCGGCCTTGAGCGTCTCGGTGGTGTCGTCGGCCGTCAGGTCGACGAGGATCGGGTTCGCCAGGGCATGGCGCGCCACGAACGCGACGGCCTCCGCCGCCGTGGCCCGGCGGCCGCCCGGTGCCTTGGCGAGCGGCGCGCCTTTCGCCTTCGCGGCGCCGAGCGCGGCGAGGCGCCGGGGCGAGAGGCCGCGCGCGTCGAATACCAGACCGCTCCGGTCGATCAGCGCCACGATCCGGAGCGTGAGCGAATCCTGCTTCACCTTCACGATCATCGGCGCGAGCGCGCGTCCGATCTGCCCGAACCCGAGCAGCACGACGTCGGTGCGCTCGGGATGCGCCACGCTACCGCCGCCGATCTTGGAGAGCTGGAACGCGGCGTGCACCGCCCGCAGGGCGCGCGCCGCGTCCTTCCCGTCCACCACGAGCGACAGGTTCAGCTCCGACGACCCCTGCGCGATGGCGATCACGTTGATTCCCGCCTCTGCGAGCGCGGAGAAGACGCGCGCCGCGATCCCCGGCGTGCCCGCCATCCCGAGCCCGACCACCACGAGCGTCGCGGCACCGGCGCGCGCCTCCACCTTGTCGATCTCCTGGCGCGCGATCTCGCGGCGGAACGTCTCCTCGAGACTCTTGCGCGCCCGCTCCGCGCTCTCTTGGGGAACGCTGAAGCAGATCGAGTGCTCGGACGACGCCTGGCTGATGAGTGAGACCGAGATGCCCTCGTGCTGCACCGCGGCGAAGGTGCGGGCCGCGATACCGGGGACGCCGAGCATCCCGCTCCCCGTCACCGTGAGGAGCGCCTGGCCCGGAATGGCGGACAGCGCCTTCACGGGATACTGGTCGAGCGTGCGGCGGCGCGAGATCTCCGTGCCGAGCGACGCCGGGTCGGCGAACGGGCGGATCCGGATCGCGACGCTCCGCTTGAGGACGGGGACGAGCGCGCGGGGATGCAGCACCTTGGCGCCGTAGTACGCGAGTTCCGCGGCCTCGCGCACGTGCACCTGCGGCACGACGCGCGCGTCGGGAACGATGCGCGGGTCCGCGGTCAGGAGGCCGGGTACGTCCTTCCAGAGCGACACTTCGCGGGCGCCGAGCACGCGCGCGAGCAGCGTCGCGGTGAGGTCCGAGCCGCCGCGCCCGAGCGTCGCGACCTGGCCGTCCGGCGCGGCGCCGAGAAAGCCGGGCAGGACGGGCACGACCCCGCGGCCGAGCAGCGGCGCGAGCACCTTCCGCGCGGCACGCTCGGTGCGGGCGAGATCGGGCGACGCGTTCCCGAACGTCCCGTCGGTCTGCACGACCGCCACGGCGTCCACATAGGCGGCGGGGCAGGCGGCCGCCGCGAGCGCCTCGGCGAACAGCTGCGCCGAGAGACGCTCGCCCCAGGCGACGAGATAGTCCGTGGTCCGCGCCGTCAGCTCGCGCACGATGCCGACTCCGCCCGCGAGCTGCTCGAGCTCCGCGAAGGCCGCGTCGATGACCGCGAGCAGCGCGTCGAGGCGCGTCCCGGCGGCGAGCAGCCCGCGCGCGGCGTCGGCGTGCTTCGCGCGCAGCGCCCGCGCCGTGCTCTTCACGTGGCTCGCGTCCCCGCGCGCGGCGCGCGCCGCCACGTCCAGCAGGGCGTCCGTCACGCCGCCCATCGCCGACACCACCACCACCTGCGGCGCCGGGCGGTGCGCCAGCACGATCCCCGCGGCGTGCCGCACGCCCGCGGCGTGCGCGAGCGAGGCGCCACCGAACTTGTGGATGTGGGGGGGGGGACGACGCAGCGGCATCGGCCTCTAGGCGGCCTCGTAGCCGCCGGCGGGACGGCCGACGTGGAAGCTCTCGGCGGCGATACCGCGCGCCCGCCACGCGCGCACCATCGCGTCCGCGATCGCGGCGGCGCGCTCGCGCGGCGCGATTGCCACGAGCGTCGGGCCCGAGCCCGAGAGCGTCGCCCCGTAGGCGCCCGCCTCCCGCGCGGCGCCGGTCACGGCGTCGTAGCCCGCCACCAGTGAGCGACGGTAGGGAACGTGCAGCACGTCGTCCAGCGCGGCGCCGAGCAGGCGGGGGTCGGCGTGGGCGAGCCCGTGCACCAGCGCCGCGCCCTTCGCCGCCGCTGCGACGGCCTGCGCGTGCGGGACCATCGGCGGCAGCACCGCCCGCGCGCGCTTGGTCTCCACCGTGAAGTCGGGGATCGCGAACACCAGCGCCAGCGACTCGTGCAGGATGAGCGGCGTGACGACGAGGTCCCCCCCGTCCGGCCCGGCGCCGGGCAGCACCAGGATGGCGCCGCCATAGATCGCCGCGGCGACGTTGTCCGCGTGACCCTCGAGCTCCGTGCAGACCGCAGCGAGCGCGGCCTGGTTGAGGCCCAGCTCGAGCAGGGCATTGGCCGCCACGGCGCCGGCCACGCTGGCGGCCGCCGACGAGCCGAGGCCGCGCGCGACCGGAATCTCCGACTCCAGCATGAGCATGAGCGGCTTCGGGGCATCCTCCGGACGGCCCGCTCGGCGGCAGGCCGCGATGAAGCCCCGATAGACGAGGTCGGCCTCCGGGGGGACATCGAGGGCCCGGAGGGATCCGCGCCGCTCGACGATGACGGCCGGGCCGGCCGAGGCGCGCGCCGTGCGTGCCGTGACCCAGCGCCCGACGGCGACGCCGACGCAGTCGAACCCGGCGCCCAGGTTGGACGTCGAGCCCGGCACCCGCACGGTCACGCTCGCTCGCATGAGGTCCTGCATCTCCTGGAAACAGCAAAGCCCGGGCAATGCCAGCCGCGGGCGGTCGCTTTTTAGCGCGTTGTTTAACGTGGCGGCAATACGCGGCAAATCACCACGAACGCTTCCGTTGTTATGTTGATACATACCGCTGGGGTCGGGGACCGTCAAGGAGGCGCAGGTGATGGCGAAAATCCGAGTAGGCATCCTCGGCGCGACCGGCGCGGTGGGCCAACGCTTCCTCCAGCTCCTCGCGGACCACCCGCAGTTCGTCGTGACGGCGCTCGCCGCCTCCGACCGCTCGCAGGGCAAGCCCTATGCGGAGGCGTGCGCGTGGCGGCTGCCGGGGGAGGCACCCGGCCCGGTGCGGGGGATGGTCGTTCGGCCGCCCGAGCCGCCGCTCGACTGCGATG
>WNGG01021049.1_pt1 | contig 12399 bp, 12 predicted proteins | sample 5400661 | NCBI WGS metagenome assembly WNGG01 (sample SAMN13153372, study PRJNA577476) | soil metagenome | isolation source: 100 cm soil or saprolite under Garry oak tree replicate 1 | place: USA:California | collected 2016-06-15 | reverse complement strand
GCAAGAATTAAGTAAGGCGTGGGAAATGCGCGGACGTCGCGCGAGGGAATGCATGGGGACGACGGACATGAGGCAGGTAGGGGTTGCCCTACCGGGGCCGAACGCCATCGTGGCACCGCCGTTTCCGGTGGAGGATTCTCGGACGGATGGAGGCGAGCAAGGGCTCTCCGCGTCGGCGGCGGGCCACGCGCACGAGGAGTGCGGCTCCCGCGAGCGCCTCTGGCTCGACCGGGAACGGCGATCCCCCGCCAGCGCCGCCCTCCACCCGTACTGCATCGCGTGCGGGACCGTGAAGGACCTCACCCTGCCGCGCGCCCGCCCGCTCGGGTTCTACCTCGCGGGCCTCGCGCACCTGCGGGATTGCCTTGAGCGTTCGACCCTCCACACGAAGCTTGCGCAGGTTCAGACTCATCTGATCGCGCAGCGCTTGGCGGCGTCCGGGGAGTTCGACGATCCGTACGGGACGCCGGGGCGGCGGCAGCTCGAGGCGTACGCGGACGCCGTCCGCGCCGTGCGTCCGGACCTCGACGAGGACCTCATCCTCCGGATGCTCCCGATGATACGGAGGAGAACGCACACCGTACTCGAGCTCATGGAAGGTGGTGCGAACGCCGCGCGCCCACGAAACTGATCCGGCGGGGCGGGAGATGAGGGGCAGGGCGCGGGCCGAGCGCGCGCCTTCCCGATCCATCGAAGACATGACGAGGAACGTGCCCGATTCAATGACCGCATGCCTTTCGAATCACCGCCAGAGAGAGGAATGCCAATGGTCCTGAATGGCGCCTTATCCGACGCAGAGGCCGAGGACCTCCCGCAGCACGGGGCGAAGGTCGTCGCGGCGATCCCCGCGTACAACGAGGAGAAGACCATAGGCAGTATGGTTCTCTTGGCCCGTAAGTACGCGGACGAGGTGCTCGTCGTTGACGATGGCTCCCGTGACAATACCGCATGGGTTGCGGAGCAAGCGGGCGCCATTGTCATCCAACACCTGGAGAACCGAGGCTACGGGGCCGCGCTTCGGACCTGTTTCAATTTCGCCCGAAGGAATGATGCCGGGATTCTTGTTGTACTAGACGGGGATGGGCAGCACCGCGCTAATCTGATTCCCCGAGTCATCGCTCCGGTAGCAGAAGGGAAGGCGGACGTCTGCATCGGCTCCCGGTTCATGGAGGGGCATGCGGCGGCGAATGTGCCTCGATATCGTCGCTTTGGCATCGGCATCCTCACTCGCTTGACGAACCTCGGGACGGCACGAAATGGAAAGGTTCTCGATTCCCAGAGTGGGTTTAGGGCTTACTCGCGGGCCGCAATCGACGGCATCGATCCGCTCGAGACGAACATGGGAGCAGGATCGGAGATACTCTGGGAGGCCGACAGAAAGGGGCTCAGGGTTTTGGAAGTTCCGATCGAAGTCGACTACGATGCACACGGATTGAAGCGTGGACCGGTTGGTCACGGGCTGAGTGTCATCGGATCAATGATTCGTTTCATCGAGACCAAGCACGCACTGCTTTTCTTCGGCGTACCAGGGATCACTCTATTCTTGGTAGGGCTCGGACTTGGATTCCTTGTAGTCCAGACATACCAACGAACTGCGGAGCTTGCGGTCGGCTCAGCCTTGATAACGATCATCTTGCTCGTAATTGGAACTCTCATGACCTTCACGGGTCTCGTAATTCACGCTGTCATCAATGCAGCGATGCGAACCCGCTAGGCATTGAATGCCGACTCGGGATTCACAATTCCTCTGGGCTGCTTCGTCCGTGCAAGCAACAGACCCTGGATTCTTGCGAATCCCCCGTGAAATCCCGTCGGCGAGAGGAAACGACCGCGGCCGCCACCAATCGACAACTTCACGGTTTCTCGGGAATTCTCCGCAAGACCAGGTGACCATAATGACACAGTCGCCATTCGGGACGGGAGAATGGCCCGCCGTCACGTTCCTAATACCGACCCTAAACAGCGCCGAGACCCTCACCGGTTGTCTTCAGTCGATCTTTGAGCTCGACTACGAGATGGGACAGATCCGAGTGTGGATACTGGATGGCATGTCTACTGATGGGACGGTGGAACTGGCAAAGGATTTTGACGTGAGGGTTTTTCGGCTCGGAGGCAACCCGGCTGTCGCATACAACTCCGTGTTGAGTAATGTTACAACTCCGTTCGTGGCGCTGGTCGATTCCGACGCCATGGTCGACAAATCATGGCTGAGGATCATGTTAACACGGCTTGCGGACACCGACTCCGACGCGGCTGGCAGTCGGATTTTGAGCGCGAGTCCAGACACGTTTTGGGCAAAAGCTATCGGACGGGAGCTCGATGACCGATACTCAAGGCTCCCGAGCAGTGTCGAGCGCATCGCTACTACGTGCATGGTCTTAAACACCGAAGTTCTGCGGAAGATCGGTGGGTTTGACGAAGATCTTCCCACCGGATACGACTGGGCACTCGGATACGAGCTGAGCAAAGGCGGCAGCAGAATCGTGTTCGTTCCGGAAGCAGTGGTGTTCCACAGTCATCGTAGATCGCTCAGTGGGTATGCCCGCCAGCAATTTGCCTACGGCCGAGATGCCGTTCGCCTCACGAGGCGTTGGCCAAAAGCGCTGTCGGGAGACGCGGTGACACCGTGGTGGATGACGGTCCAGCCTGTGATTCTACTCGCTATCGCGCTCCTAGTTATCGTTTCTCTGGCTATTCCTCAACTATTGATCCCCTTGGCCGGAATCGCCCTCGGAGGTGTATCTGTTCTCTTGCCCATTTGGATGGGTACAGCGATCCGGGTTGTCGTCAGGACGAAAGACGTTCGTTCGTTCGCAGGATTAATGACAATCGGAGTGGTCAGAGCCGAAGCTTGGACACTTGGCATCGCCAAAGGGGTCGTCTGGATGATCACCGCCGCCATGCGCGCCGTGCGAGAGGATGGTGACTGACTGAGGTTCATCCTCGCGACCGCCGCCGACGTGCACGACGGTCGCGGCGATTCGGTCCACATATCCAAGCTGAACGAGGAGCTTAGACGCTATGCGTCCGTAGTCTTCGTCCACCGAGGGATGTTCGCGCTGTTTGCCGGTTCGATACGGAGTGGGGAGGAGCTGAGATCCGTAGAGGCCGCCTTCAAGATGCTGGGTTATCATTGCGCACTTGCTGTGTGGCTGATTCTCCACGCGTCTCGCGATCAGCTCGTCTACTGCAGAGACTGGTCCGTGGCACTGACAGCGGAGCTGGTGCGACAGGTCAAGGGTTTCCGAGTGATATACGAGGCCAACAGTCTCGCTGCAATCGAATTTCGCATGACCACGTCAAACACTTTGGGCAAGATTGCAGGAATCTTGCAGGCGCTTGCAGCGACGAGAGCGAACGGGGTTATCGCGGTTACCTCGAAACTCGCTCGGAGCATCAAGGCCGTATCTGGACGCCGTGAGCTACAGATTGCCGTTGTACCTAATGCGGGTGATGCGCAACACAGCCTGATCTCAAAGGAGTCCGCGCGTGAACGACTTGGGCTCGAGGCGGATCGGTTACTGGTGGGGTTCGTCGGGAATCTCGGGCCCTGGCAAGGATTGCCGCTGTTGCTGACTGCATTCACGATCGTCCAATCCGTCCTTAGCGACAGCGAGCTGCTCATTGTCGGTGATGGAATTGAACGACAGCGCCTTCAGACACTCGCCCACCAGCTAGGTCTTTCCCAGAAGGTCCGCTTTACCGGCCCTGTGCGCCACGAGCTAGCCCTCGCATACATTGCCGCATGCGACGTGTGCACAATCCCGTACGAGCAATCCCCCCTGTACGAAGCGGTGGGGCGGTCGCCAATCAAGGCCTACGAGTACATGGCGTGCGGCAGACCCATCGTGGCGGGATCATTCGATGGTCTGGCTGACGAACTGACCGGAAGCGGCGGTGGGTTGGTCGTCCCACCGGACAACCCCTGGGAATTCGCCGCCGCAATAGTCCGAATTCTCAAAGATCCGGTCTTAGCACGCCGAATCGGAGCGGCGGGACGGACGTACGTCGTTACGGAACGGTCTTGGTCTAAGGTCGCCCGGGACATCGTGGAGTTCTCGAAAGCTATAGAGCGAGGCTGCGTCAGTTGAAAGTGGCAATTGCGGTCCTAGCGAACGCCCCTTCGTTTGCCCGGCAGGATGCCCGAATCCTGCAAGAGGGCAATCAGATAACGCTCACACGCCTGCTCGCCAATCCCTTGCGCTTCCTCATTGCTGTCGCGAACTCTGATGTCACCCTATGTTGGTTTGCTGACGTTCACGCCGCGATTGCGGTCGGCATCCTAAGGGTCTTGAGAAAGAAGAGCATTCTAATCCTGGGTGGCTTCGATGTGGCGAGGATTCCTGAACTACATTACGGCGCCTTCGCTTCATCGCCTATTGCAGGTCTTGCAGCGCGATATGCGATCATGCACGCCGACAGAGTTCTCGCAGTCGATCTTTCTCTCGCGGCAGACGCCGCCAAGAATGCTGGGGTGAATGCAAGCAGGATTCGGTATCTGCCGACTGGCTATGACCCCGAGTTCTGGAAGCCGAATCCGCTTCGCCCGCGGGAGCGCATCGTTGTCTCGGTCGCAAGCGTCGACGTGACCACAATCAGACTCAAAGGCCTAGACACCCTCGTTCAGGCGGCGCGCCTCGTGCCCGAGGCACGCTTCATGATCGCTGGCAAGACCACACGCGGAGCATTGCGCAGCTTGAAAGCGCACTGTACAGACAACGTTATGTTTCTCGGCCTGTTGAGTCAGGAACGACTCCGAGACCTTTTTCAATCCGCGAGTGTTATCTGTCAGCCATCTCTACATGAGGGGCTGCCGAATGCCTTGTGTGAGGCGATGCTTTGTGGATGCATTCCGGTTGGTACCCGAATCGGAGGGATACCGACTGCGATTGGTCACCTCGGAACCTATGTACCCTATGGCGACGCAGAGGCGACCGCCGCAGCGATCCGCGGCGCACTTGCAGGCGATGATCATCTCCGCTCCATGGTTAGAGAGCGGATCATTACCCTGTTCCGCCTCTCGAACCGCGAGCAGGGACTTCGAGGATGCATCGAAGATCTCACTCGGGGATAGCAGAGCATGATCCAGTGTAAGGAGCGATGACTTCGACGTGCGGAATCTTCGGTTTCAATTGGAACGACCCCTCGCTTGCGGAGCTATTTCTTCAGCTCCTCCGACACCGCGGACCGGATCATGCCGGTTTGTACGCGTCAGACGATTGCACGCTCGGCGTACAACGTCTCAGCATAATCGACCGGGCAGGGGGGAATCAACCGATCCGAAGCCCTGACTCAGAGCTGGTGATCGGTTACAACGGCGAAGTCTATAACCACGCGGCACTCCGAGGACAACTCGAAAGAGAGGGCCATACCTTCCGCACTCACTGCGATACTGAAGCCGTTCTTCATTCCTACGAACAGTGGGGGCAATTGGCCCTGGATAGATTCAACGGGATGTTCGCTTTCGCTATCCTCGACCCCAAGTCCAGCAAGTGGTTCCTCGCCCGGGACCAGTTTGGGATGAAGCCGTTGTTCTTCTCACTGAATGGGTCCAAATTCGCGTTCTCCTCGGAAATCAAACCTCTCCTGCACTGCGCAGCTTATGAGAATGGATCGCTCGGGATTGCCCGATACCGGAAGTTAACGCCCATCTCCGACACCGTTCGTCGTTATTCAACGGCTCTGGTGGAGGAAACTCGAAGGCAGCTCGTCGAGTCTGTGCGAATCAGGCTGGAAAGTGAAGTGCCTCTAGGCACCTGTCTTAGCGGGGGCATGGATTCGTCTTCCATCGTGTGCATCCTTCACAACCTGTTGCAATCGCTCTCGAGGGTTCGCACCTCTGCGGCAGCGGATCAGTCGACATTTTCGGCAGTGTACCGGCAATTCGGCAGGGATGAGTCGAGTTGGGTCGAGATTGTGGCTCGATCAACCGGCGTTGACAGCCGCAAGATCGAGCCCTCGTCCGAGGGGCTCATTGCTGAGATCGAAGACTTGATTCGCGCCCAAGAGGAACCATTCAGCACTCCTAGCGTCTACGCGCAGTGGTGTGTGATGCGCCTGGCCAAGCAGACGGTCACAGTCGTGCTGGATGGGCAAGGCGGAGACGAAGTATTCTGCGGGTATGACGCCCACGTATGGCACGCACTCCTTGACGCCCTTCGTGGTTTTCGCCTCAATGAAGTACTCGAACTAGGCTGGAATGGTCGGACTAGCCTCTTCAGTCTGTTGACCCACCTGTTCTCGAGGCTGAAGGCGCAGGAGCTCGCCAACAGAATCTTCGAGCCCCCACTGGAAGCAAGCGGCCTCGAAAAGAGATTCTTCGGTTCCCTCAATTCCCAACTCGATGACGACATGCTGTGGGAGCTTCCACTAATCCTCCGATACGCCGATAGGAATTCAATGGCGTTCTCCATAGAAGCGCGCCTACCGTTGCTCGATAACGACTTGGTTTCCCTGGCTCTGAGTATTTCCCCCAGAGTCCGACTGCACAGCGGCGTGAGAAAGGGGCTTCTGAGGAATGCGATGAGAGGGATTGTGCCGCCTCAAATCCTGGATCGAAAGGACAAGATTGGCTATGACGTTCCCGAGATACAGTGGCTGGTTGAGCGCAAGAAAGAAATCTCACGCAGGTTCTGCGGGGAACCTTGGACCAGCACAGCCCTGCTCGGGGGGGAGCGCCTAGCCGGGGAATTCCAGAGCGCCATCGAATCCGACCTTACGGCCCAAGAAGCATTATTGTTCTGGCGACTCTTCATCGCCGGCATGTGGATGCGCGTCTTCGACCTTCGGCTCTCCACGGGTGATTAGCATCGCGGACGCGGTTGTCGCCGACGTGAATCCTCGGGACGGGGGAAGCATCAGGCGGGCGGGCGACCACTTGACAAGAGCGCGACCGGGTGCAAGCTCCAAACTCATCCGCACCCTTCTGGTCCTCTCGTTGGCAACGTGGATCTTGGTCGTCGTTACGGTTTTAGCGAAAGCCGAGGAGTTTGATCCTTACTGGGTCATCAATTTGCCAAGAATGCAAACCGGACTCTCCTCTGGACATCTAATGCTTCCCACCGACACTCCCGGGTGGCAGGCGCTGATGGTCTCAACGGTCATGTTGACCGGGCTAAGGCTCGAACAGGCCATCCTGCTTCCAATCGGGGCGCTGGTCGCGTTCCCGACCGTCTACGTCTTGTTCCAGAGTCTTACGGGCCGTCGATACTCGACGCTCCTCCTTTCGGCCTTTGTTGCTGTCGAGTTGGCCCGCGGACCGAGCACCTACTCGACCTTCGCCCATTCGTGGAGCTACCCGCTTCTCTTCATCTTCATGTATGCGTTCCTACGTGTATTCCGATCGAAAAACCGCGTGCCATGGATCATCGGCGCGGCCATCGCTTTTCTCGGGCTGCACCTTGTGTATTACTCAGGAGAACTCCTGGCCGTTATCTACATCATAATTCTGACCTCTTTGTCGTTCACCCGAGCTGCGCGTCGCCGCAGGGGACCCGCAGGCGAACGACGCCTCCCACAATCAGGAACGGGCAAGCGAGGCCTGGCTGCGGTGAACTTGAGTCTAGCTCTTGTCGTGTTGTTCTTTGTCTTCAACACGGTCGTGTATGACTCTTTCTTGCCCGAACTCTCGCATACGTCGATTCAAGATTCATTCTACTGGGTTTTCGGGCGATTTTCCAGTCTGTTCGCGGGAGCCGCCTCTCAGAACATCCCCTTCCGCGTATACTCGCCCCAGAACACTTTCATCACTTGGCTGGCGGTCATACAATTCGGCGTAATCCTGGTTCCTGTCGGGCTCTTCGTCATTCTTTCGATCCGAGAGTTTCTTCCCCGCGCTAAGAAGAAGCATGGCGCGGATGACTTCGAGAAACTTGTCGTGTGGTCTCTCATTGTCATGACCTTCGCCTTCCTGATGATCTACTTTCAGCTGGGTCAGGTGAACATCTCATTGATCCCGGTCTTACTCCCTTGCGCGAGCCTTTGGTCAGTGATGAGGCTCCTTCAATCAAGGCCGAGAGCGAGGTCGCTAATCCCTGTCCTGATTTGTGTGATTCTACTCGCAACGTCGGGTGCGAAATTCGTGTCCTCGGCAACCACGGCGCAGATCGGAAGGCCATCCGTCCTCTCGAACATTCAGCCGGGGGCTGACTGGCTGCTTGCCTCGCAGACGGGGGGCGGTTGCACAGTATTGACAGACCTACACACAGCGACACGTATCGAGCTCGTGGCTGGCGACGAAGGCAGACAGTTCGACTTCCGTTCCTACAGCCCGACTACGTTCGGCGCTCTGGTTGGAGCAAATGGCCCAAGTCTAAGCGCTGCCGGAGTTGGTTGCGTCGTTATCGACATTAAGTCGATTCGGTCGCCGACCTACGGAGAATCCTGGCAGGTGTTTGACCCACTCGCGGCGTACTATGATCGGATATCTAGAAACCCCGCGGTCTCAGCGATTTATGACGACGGATCCGTAGGAGTCTATTGGGTCCCCCAAGGAAGGTGAAAGCGGACGGCGGCTCTCGCAGTCCATCTTCGAGGTTCCGGAATCCCCTCCCCGACCGGCAGGCTCAAATAGTCTCAAAACAGCGTACCAATTTCCCCATCTCCCTGAACGTGCATGTCCCTCGCGTCCCTCACATAATGATGAGGACGCGCACCCATGCACGAACCGGCGAGGACGGACGGAACCGGGACGGAGGCCCCCTGCGGACATCCCGCCTTTTGGCGGCGTTGCCCGGACCCCGGCCAACAGCGACGGATGTGGCGGGAGGTCGAAGCGCCGATCGACGTCCGAGGGCTCCCTCCCCCGGTCGTCCTCCCTGCCTCCGAGTTAAGACTTCCGCTCTTGCTTCTATCCACTCGGCCACGTCATTCGCTTTTCCTTTTATCCATCTTTTATCCACGCTTTATTTCCACCTGCACAGACGCGCGGCGCCCTTTTATCCCGACCCGTACCAGACCAACCCCCTCGGGGAGACCCTCCCGCCACCCCGCCGATCCGGCCCGGCTTGGCGGTGGGATCCCAGCCCTCCCCGGTGCGAGGCGGACGCGGGAACCACTCCGGACCTCGCACGGCCCTCTCATGCCGACCTCTCACCTACCTGTCCTCGGAGGAGCGTGACGCGATGAAGATCCGGAACATCTTCGGCACCGTGTTCAGCGGCGCCCTCGGCAAGTCGATGATCGCCGCCTCCTGGCACGGCCACGACTACATCCGCGCGTACCAGAAGCCGAAGGATGCCGCCAGCCCCCTCCAGCTCCAGCAGCGAGCGTTCTACCACGAAGCCGTGGCGGCGTGGAAAGCCCTCACGGACATGCAGCAGGAGCTGTACCGCCGCCTCGCGGAGGAGATGAGCGGGTACAACCTGTTCGTGCAGCGGCACATCCTGGCCGCGCGCGCCGGGAAGGTCCCGGAGCTCCCGCTCCCCCTCCGGTACGCGACGGAGGACGGGGCGCCGGTCCCGGACGGCGCGCTCGTCGTCCGCAAAGGGGAGCGAACGCTGTTCGCGTACGGGCTCGGGCGCGGGACGGGCGAGATCGCCCTCACCGCCTCGGACGCCCCGTACACGCTCTCCCTCCGCAGGGGCGTGCACGAGGAGGTCATCGCGACCGTGCGCGACCCGCTCGAGACGGGCACCTCGCTCCGGCTCGCGAGCGTTCGGCTCGCGATCGCGCTCGTGCTCGACGTGCCCGCCGAGCCGCCGGACGGCGACCCGGCCGGCGCGCACGAGCGACCCTGAACTCGGCCGGCCCGTTCCAAGCGGGCTCCATCGGATCATCCCGAGGGCTGCGTCCCGGGGAGAACGCCTTCGCGGAGGAAGCGCCGCCACGCCTCGACCCGGTACAGCTTGTGGCGGACGATCAGGGCGGCGAGGAAAATCCCGCCGACGACCTCCCCCGCCACGATCCCGGGCTCGTGCAGCAGGGCGAGGAGCAGCTCGGTGAAGGACTTGATCGTCAACTGCCCCGGGAACGCGAACCCGAAGGCGGGCCAGAGCAGGATGGACGGGGTCAGCCACATCTGGTCGAGGACGAGGTGGACGACGAGCCCGAGGGGCAGGGCCCACCACCCCGGCGAGATCCACCTTCGCCGGACGAGGAGCGCAGTGACGGCGGTGAGGACCGCGAAGGCGAGGATCGTGTGGCCGATCGCCCGCCCGCCCCAGATCCCCGCCAGCGCGAGGGGCTTGTCGATCAGGTCCGGCAGGAGCGCCCCGACCAAGACGAGGCGATAGTCCCATGGGGGCGATCGCCGCCACACGCGCTCGAGCCCGTACGCGACGCCGACCGTGATCCCGAGGTGGCCGAGGAGCAGCATCCGGGCACCGCCAGCCTGGCGCCGACGAAAAGCCTTCCGCCCGGCCATCCCGATTTACTCCACGCCGAGCGGGCGCCCCGAACGCGTCCCCGTAGCTCGCGGTAGACGCTCGGCCGCGCACGGAACGAGAGCCTACGCGCTCGATTCCGGGTCTACTTCGGCCGCCGCGCGCGCCGCCTCCTCGCGTTCCGCCTCGGCCTCCGCTTCCGCGCGTTCCGCCTCTTCGCGTTGTGCCTTCCGGCGTTCCGCCCGCCGCATCTTCCGCACGGAGCGGAGCCGGAACCAGAGGAACAGGAAGAACACCAGGAGCCCGACGACGACCTTCGCGCCGTCGACCGGCGCCGATGTCCACAGCCCGCGCAGCGCGTCGACGCGCACGCCCGCGTACGCGACGAGCACGAGGAGGACCATGAGGAGGGCGAGCGCGCTCACGAGGAAGAAGAGGAACACGAGGAGGTTCCGCGGCTTCAGGCCGATCAGCGCGGCGAACCCATCCCCCGTTCGCCCCACGTCAACCCCCCATCCCGAAATGCCCAAGCCGGTCCGTGGACCCGATCTCCTTCGGCCGGCCGCAATGTCCGACGGCATTAAAAGCGTTCCGTACGCACGCGCCGCACCTCGGAAGGCTTTAACCCGCCGTCCCGTTCCGCGTCAAAGGCGGCGTCGAGGGACCGCATGGAAGAGACGTTCGAGTGGGCGCGGCGCCTCGTCGGCGGCACGTGGCGCAGGGTCCGGGCGCCCCTCTACCGGAACGCCTTCCTGATCATGCTCTCGTCCGTCATCGGCCAGGGCCTCGGCTTCTTCTTCTGGCTCGTCGTCGCTCGCTTCTACGAGAGAGCGGACGTCGGGTACGCGATCGCGCTGGTCCAGACCCTCAGCTTCCTCGCGACCCTCGCGTCCCTCGGCCTCGGCGTCGGACTGATCCGGTACCTGCCAGAGGAGGAGGACAAGCCTCCGCTCGTGAACACGGCCGCCACGATCACCGGCGGCGGCGCCCTCCTCCTCGCGGCCGCCTTCCTCGGGACCGTGGGCCTCCTGGTCCCGAACCTCTCGTTCGTGCTGAGCGACCCGACGGGGCGATATCTGTACCCGCCCGTGATCCTCGTCACGACGCTCGCGATCGCGCTCCCCTATGTGTACGACCAGACGTCCTTCGCGATGCGCCGCGCGGACGTCCTCACGTGGCGGACGCTGATCGTCGCGGTCGCGAAGCTCCCGCTCGTCGTCGCCTTCGCCCTCGTCCCGCTCACCGCGGGCCGCATCGGCGTCTTCCTGTCCTTCGCCCTCGCGTTCGTCGCGGGCACGGCGGCGGAGGCGTTCGTCCTCCTCCCGCGCATCCTGCCGGGCTTCCGGCCCCGCCTGAGCCTCGCCGTTGCGCGCATCCGCCCGATGGTCCGCTTCGCGCTCGGCAACTACAGCGCGAACGTGGTCGGCGGGGCGGGCGTCCTCCTCCTCCCGATCCTGATCCTGAACCTCCTCGGGCCCACGAGCGCGGAACAGGTGGCGTACTACTACATCGCGTCGATCGTCGCCGGGCTCCTGAACATCATCCCGGGCGCGATCTTCACGTCCTTCTACGCGGAGGCCTCCCAGCGGGACGCGAGGCGCCACGTCGACGAGCGCCGCGCGATCGCCCTCTCAATCGCCCTCCTCCTCCCCGGCGTGGCGGTCCTCTGGCTCCTGTCGAAAGAGATGCTCACGTGGTTCGGGGACCCCGCGTACGCGGCGGGCGCGGTCGGGGCCCTCCGCATCTTGGTCTTCGGCTCGATCCCCGCGTTCCTGAACAACATCCTCGGCACGCGGATCCGGATCCGGAAGCAGAGCGCGCCCCTCCTGGTCGGCGCCCTGATCGCGACGTCCGTGACCCTGGGCCTCGGCGTCGTCCTCTTGCGGTCGAACGGGATCAACGGGCTCGCGATCGCGACCGTGCTCGGCGGCGTGGCGGTCCTCCCATACTACTACGCGGTCGCCCGCCGCTCGTTCAGGGAGGAGGCGGACGGGCCCGCCGCGGAACGGCCGACGTAGCCGGCGTCGCCGCCAGGATTCCGCCCACCCGCTGTACTAAGCAGACTGTGCCGCGCAGG
>WNGG01017727.1_pt1 | contig 12403 bp, 9 predicted proteins | sample 5400661 | NCBI WGS metagenome assembly WNGG01 (sample SAMN13153372, study PRJNA577476) | soil metagenome | isolation source: 100 cm soil or saprolite under Garry oak tree replicate 1 | place: USA:California | collected 2016-06-15 | reverse complement strand
GCTCGCTTGGACCAGTTGCACCGCTTCCATCTTAAATTCTCGCGTAAAGGTTCGTTGGGTCTTTTGCATGGTCTTTCCCTTCCTGTGTCGGGTCCACTCCTTCAAGTTTACCTTCCACATTTTTCTGGGTCAAGACCACTCCTCGCTTGTCCGATTATTTTGTCAACATCCATTATCGCCGCCCATCGCCGATTGATCGGCCACAACCCGGTACCAATGCCTTAGAAGTTGGCTATGAGCTGAGGCGAGGACCAGGTGAACGGGGGAGCAGAATCACGTTGGAAATGATCCCATTCTGGTGGACCGGCAGTTGACAGGCTCCTGTGGGCAACCACCTCCAGGTTGCCGGGAGTGCCGTAGTTGCTCTGGATGAGCGATAGAGCATCTACCTGAGCGGAGCCAAAAGCCGTCGGCCCCATCCATGGTAGGTTGGGATCATCGTTGTTCCGCCAGAAGTGGGCAAGCCCACCAGAGGCCAGTGGCACCACCAGTTCAAAGTTCCCTCTTCTTCCGAATCGACTCTGGATGAGGGCAGGATTGCCAGTGACAGAGACGCCCGACAAGATGGGAGAAGGGCCATGCCAGGTGAATGGATACTCGGACTCACGCTCGAAGAAGACTAATTGGTTTCCAACACGGGCCAGGACTTCCAGGTTCCCAGGATTACCGTAGTTGCTCTGAATGAGGGACACGGCGTCAACCTGGCCAACACTCTGCCCAATAATGGTGGGGCCAATCCATGGCAGATTGGGATCATCGTTGTTGCGCCAATAGTGGGCAAGACCGCCAGTGGAGTATGGGACGACGAGTTCAAAGTTCCCCTTTGTACCAGAGGTGCTCTGAACAAGGAAGCCGCCATGTGCCGTCAACTGAAAGGCCCCGGGCACAACACAGGCACGAGCGCTTTGCGACCAGTAAGACTGGACAAGAACACCCTTGACAGTGGCAGAGGAATCCTGGCAGACGTCACCGATTTCACACCATCCAGAAGCGGAGCAAGTACCAGTATCACCGAGTATTGCCGAGCCTTCTGGATCACTACATGCTTCCACAAGTTCATGTGAGAAGATGTTGGTAACATAGTCCAGTGTTCCATCATTCATCACCCAGGCATAACGAGCTTTGACAACTTGAGGGACTGGGAAGTCGACGTCGAAGTACACGAAGTAGCTATGTTCCCCTATAGTCCCATTGTTGGTGTACTCCTCGGAGTTTACTCCAACAGGCATAATCACACAGTAGAGAATCTGAGCATCATCGTCAGGTTCTGGTAGAGTACCTGCCTGGAGCAAATCGCGGATCAAGTTCTCGACACTGCTGTTTGAGAAAGGATTTGGAGGATTGGAGGATGTCACGAGAAGCGTTCCACGCAACGTAGCAGCTCCGATTCCGCGATATTGAGAGAGCGCCGACATGTAAGAGCTAGAGAGGATACGCGTTACGGCGTTTGTAATATCGGTAGCCGATGGAGTTGGGTTTCCACTCCATGCAGAACCCCAAAAGATGAGTTGTAACTGGGCCTTTGTAATCAACGACCCGTTATGATCGGTAAAGTTCGCACTGAGTGCACTACTACTAGCCAGCTCACCACCCAGGTGGGACATCGTTGCAGGCTCCCTTTTCTCGACAATACCCGAACCGCTAGCACGCTGCTGTATCTCCAACTGGCGCTGCTTAGGGGTGCTCATGGCTTCGTTCTCATTTGTTGACATAAAATATGCTCCTTTTCCTGGTAGCTCGTTATCCAATCTATAAACGCCGCTAGCAGAGTTTTTTAGGCTTTCATTTGACACACATCCGTCCAACCGCTACACTTGTCTAAAAGAAATCAGTACACCAAGGACAAACAGGTATGACAACACCAACAATCACCATCGTGGGACTTGGCCCAGGCCACTGGAAAGACCTGACGCTGGAGGCCCGCGATATACTTTTACAGGCTGCAAAAGCTAACAAAATCATCTACTTTCGCACACTTGTACACCCAACAGTTGACGACCTTAAGCGCGAAATACCTGATCTGCGCATGGAATCATTTGACCACCTTTATGAGAAGTCAGAGAGCTGGGATACACTTTATCAGCAGATTGCAGAAGAAGTGTGTACACTGGCTACAAAAGAGCCAATAATCTACGCCGTCCCAGGACACCCGCTGATTGGTGAATCCTCCGTACAGTTAGTATTGCAACTGGCTCGCGAGCGGGGACTGAGTACGAAGATCATCGCCGGGCTTTCTTTCTTGGAGCTAGTCTGTACAGCCCTGGAACTTGACCCAATTATGGCAGGCACACAAATCATCGATGCGACTGTGCTTGCGACTCTGGGCAATGATGAGATTGCAGGGAAGATTATTCCTACTGTTCCATTACTGGTGGCCCAGGTCTATAATCGCCGTTTAGCCAGTGCTGTCAAGCTAGCTCTGAGCGAATGTTATCCTGATGAGTGGCGCGTCAAGCTAGTACGGGCTGCCAGCATAGATGAGGACGAAATAATTGTCGAGATGCCACTTTACGAGCTTGACCGCAACAGCCTCCACAGCCTTCCCAACCACCTCTGTACGCTCTACGTTCCACCTGTTGATGAGTTGACAGCCCTCCGTCTTCCAGAGACCCTGCGCTACATCACCATGCGCCTGCGGCGAGAGCCAGATGGGTGCCCCTGGGATCGTGAGCAGACACACCAGACGTTGACGCACCATGTAATTGAAGAGACTTATGAGGTGGTGGAGGCGTTGGAAGAGAACGACATGGAGAAGCTGGCCGAAGAGCTGGGCGATCTGCTGCTCCAGGTGTATCTACATGCCGAAATTGCACGCCAGGAGGGAGATTTCGCGATTGGTGATGTGTTCGAGCATGTCAATGCCAAACTGATACGTCGCCATCCGCATGTTTTCGGGGATACGAAGGTGAGCGGCGCTGGCCAGGTGTTGCAGAACTGGGAAGCCATCAAACGGCAGGAACGGATTGCCGCTGGCAAGGATGTTCACACAGAGAGCGTGCTTGATGGCGTACCACTTGCTGCACCCGCCCTGATTGTTGCCCAGGAATATCAGAAACGAGCAGCCAGGACAGGCTTCGACTATCCCAGCCTGCAACGAGTGTTCGCCAAATTGGAGGAGGAGCTGCAGGAGCTACGAGAGGCAACAACTCCAGAGCACCAGCTTGAAGAGATCGGCGACGTGCTGTTCATGGTGGCACGGCTGGCCCGCGAACTGAAACTCGATGCCGAGGAGGCGTTACGCCGCGCAAACCGTAAGTTCCGCCAGCGCTTCCAGGCGATGGAGGAGATTATTCGTGAAGAGGGGCGCACTTTTTCGTCATATAATTTGGAGGAGTGGATAGAATTGTGGGGACGAGTGAAAAGTTGACTCTCTGCTTCTCAGGTGGTAGATTGGATGTAGTGAGCCTGGCATCCAGTAGAGTGCCGATTTATCGAGCACGTGGGTGCCACTACTATGCTACGAATGCGATTTCGTAATCATACAGCAAATTTTATGCGCAACGAACTACTCACCTGGTTTGCCCGTGAGGGCCTGCTGCTCCACGACGTTTCGACATCGGCAGAAGACCCGGAGCATGATGAAGTCAAAGTGACAGTGAAAGCGCCGATTATTGCCCTGAGCCGCGCAAGCGATGATTTTCGCGAGTGTCCCGATCCAGTCCTCTTTGGCTATCCAGAGAACTGCCTGGAGATGATGACTCTGGACGATTTCCATACCTTTGTGCTACAGTGGTTTGAGCGTGCGGTGGCAGAGGGAATGGGACGGTGTTTCGTCTGTAACAAAGTGCTGGATATGGGGACTGAGAAGCCCTGGGATGCAGTGTTCGTCTCCTATGAGATGTACTGCTGGTTGCTCGTACATTTTGATTGTAAGAAGTACCTCAACCGTGACCTCAAGGGCCGGAACCCCTTTGAAGTGACAACCCGCCCACCTGAGTTCTTTGATATGCAGGTGTAGGGATAATGGGTTTTGCACAATATGATAGGTGCGTGGGGGCGCAATTATGCGCATGAACAAACTACTCCGGCCCGACCGTAGGGGCCGATTTATCGCCGCCCACCGCCGATTTATCGGCTAGTGGCTGTCCGATTCTTTTGTCACCATCCATTATCGCGTCTCACGGAGAAGATTGGTATGGATAAAAATCAAGTTGCTGCTCTGCTGGATGAAGTCGCCGCGCTCATGGCCTTGAAAGAAGGCAGCAGCTCGTTCGAGGTACGGGCCTATGAGAATGCAGCTCGCTCGGTCAGTGCGCTTGACGGCGACATCGAGCAACTGACTCGCGAGGGCAAGCTCAAAGGAACACCGGGACTTGGGCCAACAATCATCAAGCGTATTGAAGAAGCTGTCAACACAGGCCATATAGCCTTGCTCGATGAACTCCGTGCTACTACCCCGCAGGTCAAGCTCGATATGCTGCGCATTGCCGGACTCGGCCCTAAAAGAATCAATGCGATTTACGAGCAGTTGCATGTGAACAGTATTGAGGAACTGGAAGCAGTCGCTAAGGAGGGGCGAATTGCGCCGCTGCCGGGCTTTGGCAAGAAGACCCAGGATAAAATCCTGCAGGGCATCGCCTTTCTCTCCCAACACTCCGGTCGTTTTCTCTACCCGGTAGCGGAGGGGGAGGCTGAACGCATCCGTACCGCACTGGCAACCTTGCCGGAGATTGTGCGCATGCAGGTCGCTGGCAGTCTGCGGCGTCGGCGGGAGACGATCGGAGACATCGATATGGTGGTCAGTGTTGCCGATTCGGCGGATGATGAGGTGAGGCGCAAGATCATGGATGTCTTTACAAGTCAGCCCTCCGTTCAGGCAATCACCGGAAAAGGTGAGACCAAATCGAGTGTGGTGCTGAGCAGCGGTATTGCGATGGACCTGCGCGTGGTCAACGATAGCCAATTTCCTTATACCCTGCATCATTTCACAGGCTCCAAAGAACACCATATTCCACTGCGGCGCAGGGCACTGAGCATGAACATGACCATTAATGATTATGGTCTGTTCCGAGGGAAAGAACCACACCTGGAACTCGTTCCATGCAAGGACGAAGCGGATATCTATGCCGCGCTTGGTATGGCCTACATCGAGCCAGAACTGCGTGAAGATATGGGCGAGATTGAGGCAGCAGTCCAGGGTACTCTTCCGGTGCTGGTAGAGGAGAGCGACCTCAGAGGCGTACTGCATGTTCATTCCACCTGGAGTGATGGCAAGAATACCATCCGTGAAATGGCCGAGGCAAGTATTGCACGCAGCTTTGCCTACCTCGGTATCACTGATCATAGTAAGGCGGCAGCCTATGCAGGTGGGTTGAATGAAGATGCTGTACGTCGCCAGCAGGAGGAGATCGACGCGCTGAACGAAGAATATGCTGGTCGTCTACGTATCCTGAAAGGAACTGAATGCGACATTCTCCGTGATGGCTCGCTTGATTATGCCGATGACGTATTGCAGAGCTTTGATTTCGTAATTGCCTCGATCCATAGCAATTTCAACCTGCCACCTGAAGAGCAGACGCAACGCATGATACGTGCAGTTTCAAATCCCTATGTCAACATTATTGGACATCCTACAGGGCGTATCCTCCTTGGTAGAGAAGGGTATACACTGGATATTGAAGCAGTGATTGATGCGGCAGCCGAACACGGTGTCTGTATTGAGATCAATGCCAGCCCATTGCGGCTGGACCTGGACTGGCGATATCTTCACCGTGCCCGTGACAAGGGCATAAAGATTCCGATTGACCCGGATGCCCATGCCCTTGCGGAATTGGACGAGATGTACTATGGTGTAGGGGTTGCACGGAAAGGCTGGTTGCGTGCCCGTGATGTGCTCAACACAATGCAAACGGAAGAGTTATTGGATTTCTTCAAAAGACAACATCCGTAGGGGCCGATTTATCGCCGCCCACTGCCGATTTATCGGCTATTGGGTGTCCGATTCTTTTGTCAATGTGCATTATCGCGCCCTACGGAATAAAGAAAGGAAAAGGTTCTATGGCACAACAGACTGAGTTACAGATTAGCCGTCGTGAGGTGACGGGGAAGGCAGTCAAGCGCCTGCGCAAGGCGGGAATTATCCCGGCCAATATTTTTGGACACCATGAAGAATCGATGCCAGTGCAGGTGGAAGCTGCTGCTTTTGACCGTCTGCGGCGGGAACATCGCACAAAAAGTATCATCGAGCTACATATGCCAGATGGTGGTGGGGTACAGACAGCATTGGTTCGCCACGTACAGTATGATCCACGTACAGACAAGATTCTGCATATAGACTTCTTCCGCGTGAGCGTGAGTGAGCGCATTAACGTTAGGGTTCCGCTTCGTTTCGTTGGCGAAGCTGCTGGCGTAAAGGATCAGGGCGGGGTCCTGCTCCATCTGCTGGATGCCCTCGAAATAGAGTGTGCAGCCGGAGATATTCCTGAGTATATCGAAGTCGATGTCACACCACTGGCCGAGATTGACGATATCCTCCATGCAGGCGACATCAAACTGCCTGAAAACTTTGCTCTGCTCACTGATCCTAACGAGAGCATCGCCAAGATTGCTGAAACACGCGCCGAGAAGGTCGAAGAAGCCGCTGAGGCTGCTGAGGCCCCTGCACCGGCATCCGCTGAAGGTGCTCCTGCCCCTGCGCCAACAGCTGAGGAGTAAGCTACAAGAGAGTGAAGACAGGGCGACCGCAAGGGTGCGCCCCTACCCAGGCACGATGAACATTCCGCCGTAGTTGGGTAGGGGCGCACCCTTGCGGTCGCCCTGGTGGGTTATGAGGACTCCTGGTAAATTAGTTGGAATTAGTGTCCTCTGGCGATACCTGTTCGTATTAACCTGGGAAGAAAAGGAGAGTCCTGTATTACAATGGGCATCCCTTGTGGATGCCCATTGTGATCGTTAAAAAAGCGAGCGATAAACATGCGCATAATGATCGTTACTGATCAATATCCACCGATGATTGGGGGCGTCCCAACAGTAACGCGAGGATTGGCTGTTGATTTTGCCAACCGGGGGCATCAAGTGTGGGTAGTTGCGCCCAGCCAGGTTTCACGAAATGTGCGTCGTCTTGAGCATAAAGTGAGTGTTCACCGCTTCTCTTCGATTGAGTGGCCGACATACAAGGATCTGCGGATCGCCCTGATGCCATTTCTCTCTGTATACAATCTCTTAAAGGAAACTGATCCCGATATCATCCATATTCACTCTCCCGTTGTGCTTGGCAATATTGCTCAGATTCTGGCGGGCGTATTTCATAAACCGGTCATCGTCACAAACCACTATTTGCCTGTTAATCTAAGCCGTTCGTTTATCTCGCATCCACGAGTGAGTAGGCACTTCAGCATGGCCTGCGCGTACCAGCGGGGGTCATCTCCAACGGTATTGACCTGAAGCAGTTTACGCCCGGAGAGAGCAATGAGGAAGTTCGGCAGCGCTTTAATCTTCCGTCCGGGCGTCCACTTGCCTTGCATGTCAATCGACTGAATGATGAGAAGCGCGTCGATGTGTTGCTCGATGCTGCCACGAAGATGATAGGTAATGGATATATCGCCATTGTAGGCTCCGGTCCTGCCCAGACCGAACTACGTGCCCAGGCCGAACAACTGAAGATGGGTGATCGTGTCGCCTTCCTGGGATATGTATCTGATGCTGATCTACTTGCTCTCCGCCGCCTGGCGGATGTATTTGTCATACCCTCCGAGGCTGAACTACAGAGTCTTTCTACCCTGGAAGCCATGGCATGCGGTCTTCCTGTCGTTGCAGCCAACGCCTATGCACTTCCAGAACTGGCCCATCATGGAGAAAATGGTTTCTTGTTCCAACCAGGCAATAGTGATGAGCTAGCACACCATCTCGATACCCTTCTGGGAGATGCCAGTCTTCGCGAACGAATGGGGGCAGCAAGTCTGCAGATCGTTGCCCGTCATGATCGTAATTATGTGCTCGGTCAGTGGGAAACTCTTTATCGTCGCCTCTCCAATGAATTTGCCCAGGCCAAAGAGAAGAAATGTAATCAACATGAAACACCTCTGCCTGCTTGATTTATTGACAGTAGCTGAGCTTTCCTGTATACTTTGGTTGCAGGCGGAATTCTTGTGGGCGACCAGAATAGATCGACCTGTATATTTTTTATCTCAGCCTGGGGTTCAGACCGGGGAAAGGTGTCAAAATGCTGCAAAGCGAGGAAAAATCTGCCCCCATGTCAACAGCAGAAGCGGGCCGCAAGGGGGGAAGCCGGGTTCGCGACAAGTATGGTGAAGACTACTATCGGCGTATTGGAAAAAAGGGTGGAACTGCACTCAAGGAGAAACGAGGCAGCGACTACTACCGTGACATTGCCAGGAAAGGCGGTCAGGCCAACGTAAGCAAATATGGCACTGATCATTTCTCAGAGATGGGAAAAAAGGGAGGCAATACCACCAAGGAGCGACAAGATCCAGATTTCTACAGTCGAATTGGGAAATTGGGCGGCGCTGCCAAACGCCAGAAGAATGATAGCTAATGTGATATATGATTAGAGCGGCCCGAAGGGCCGCTCTAATCATATATCACATTAGCTACACCTCGGCCTGTTTCTTTTCGCCCCCGGTCTGCAACTTTGCCAGGCTATCCGCGATGGCTGCTGCAACACCTGTCTCTGCGGTCTGGCGTGCCACGCGCAAGGCATTCTTGATGGCTTTTGCCTTCGAGCGTCCATGTGAGATAATCGCTGAGCCATTGACTCCCAGCAGGGGTAAGCCACCATATTCGGCATAATCCAGGCGTCTGCCGACTTTACGTAAGCCTGGACGCAGCACGGCTGCCGCAAGTTTATTAGGAAGCGTCCTGGTCATCTCTGCGCGGATCAAGCCCAGCAGTGTTTCGGAGAGACCCTCGCTCAGCTTCAATACGACGTTCCCGACAAACCCATCGCAAACTACTACATCGACGCTGCCTGAAAAAATATCGCGCCCCTCAACGTTCCCAATGAAATTCAAACCAAGCGTTGGAGCACTTACTTTGAGCAACTGGTGTGCCTCCTGGACTTGCTGGTTGCCTTTGCTCTCCTCTTCACCATTAGAAAGAAGTCCAACACGAGGCGACTTGAGGTTTAAGATACGCTCCATATAAATGGAGCCCATTAACGCAAACTGTTCCAGATACTCTGGCTTGCAATCAGTGTTGACTCCCATATCAATCACCATGCACACGCTATCTTTCGTCGGAAGAATGCCGCCCAGGGCAGGCCGTTCCACACCAGCAATGCGCTTGAGGGTGAAGAGCGAAGCAGCCATCATTGCCCCACTGTTGCCAGCAGAGACTGCTCCCAACGCTTGTCCGTCGCGTACCAGTTGGAGTGCCAATGTCATCGAGGCTTTTTTCTTCTGACGCACAGCGTTGGCCGGGTGCTCATCCATCTCGATGACTTCATCCGTATGCAGAATGGGCAGGTCAAGTCCTTTAGTGTCGTGTTTGGCCAGTTCCGCTCGGATCAGGTCCTCTCGACCTACAAGGTACACACCTATTCCATACTCGCGGGCGGCCTGCACGGCTCCCAGGACAGTTTCACCGGGAGCATTGTCACCGCCCATCGCATCCAGGGCAACTCGAACTGGAGTGCTCATGCAGGCTTGCCCTCCGGTTCACCAATTGTTTTACGTACCAGCTCTACGAGTTTGTCCAGGTCAAAGGGTTTGTAGACGATCTCCACCACGCCCGCCTCGCGAAACTCTCGCTCTTCGTTCACTGCTCCCAGAAAGGCTGTGACGATAATCACCGGAATCTTGCGTTCCAGGCCACTCATCGCCATCAATTTCAGTTCATCACGCCCATCCAGGTAGGGCATCATGATATCAAGCAGAACGAGATCTGGTTGGTGTTCATGCACAGCATCAAAGAAACGCAGGCTCTGCGTCGTCTTGTACGTTTCATACCCTTCATACGCCAGTGCCTCTGCCAGCAGGTCAGCAATAGTCGGGTCGTCATCCATGATGAGAATCTTTTTCGTCATATATGTCCAGCTGCCCCCTCTTCTCAAAAAACGTCACGGGTAGGGGCGACTGCGAGAGTCGCCCTGCTCTTCTCCCTCTCACATATGGCTATTATACACTCTTTACTTGATATAGTGTACGCAATAATGAGTCTTTTTGCTGCATGGGCTAGGACTATGGGTGTATATGCCTATCATGCCCATCAGCAACAATGCGCTTTTTCCCTCACCAGAAATGCATACATATCTAATTTCTGCATTTTGCGAACTTTTACCCTTACCATCCGTATACTCAATGCGAACATGCTAGTTTTGGGAGTGCAGAGGGCTTAGCTCTCTGCCGGGGTCTGGGGTGTCCCCAGATGCTTTTTCTTCCTTTTCTCGCCCCCGCAGGCGGCGCAGAAAAAACAAGAGCAGATTGGGGGACATCCCCAAACCCCCTCGACAAGCGGCTGCCAGATCTGCAGTCAGTCAAAAGGAGCATCTCTATGGCCACTTCTCAGCTCTACTGCCCCGCATGTAACACTGCCAACCCAACTCAAGCTACCTTCTGCTTCGCCTGTGCTCAACCCCTGCGATCCTCCGTTGCAGGCGCAATGTCAGGTACTCTCACAGGACTGCTTGTCTACGACCACCTGCTCAAGCAGCGCTATCGTATTCTTGGGCAGATCGGTAAAGGCGGCTTCGGGGCCGTCTACAAAGCAGCGGATATCCAGTTTCGGGATCGGCTCGTTGCCATCAAGGAGATGAGCCAGAGCGGTCTCAATCCGCAGGAGGTGGCTGAAGCCACTGAAGCTTTCAAACGGGAATCTCTGATCCTGGCTGGATTGAATCATCCTAACCTCCCCCGCATCTATGACCATTTTAGTGATGGTGGACGCTGGTACCTGGTCATGGATTTCATCGAAGGCGAAACACTGGAGCAATACCTCCACAACTCAGCGACTCGCAGACATCCGCAAGGGATGCTCCCCCAATCAGGAAACTCTGAAAATTTGCCTGTTGAAGAAGTCCTGGCGATCGGCATCCAGCTGTGCGGCGTGCTGGACTACCTGCATACTCGTCAACCCCCGATCATCTTCCGCGACCTCAAACCCGCCAATGTCATGCGCATCCCTGGTGGACACCTCTACCTGATCGACTTTGGCATCGCCCGCCACTTCAAGCCAGGACAGGTCAGAGATACCATGCCCCTCGGCTCTCCAGGCTATGCCGCTCCTGAGCAGTATGGAAAACTCCAGACCACTCCACGAGCCGATGTCTACAGCCTTGGCGTCACACTGCACCAGCTACTCAGCGGCTATGATCCCTCCCAGACACCGTTTCGCCTTCCTCCTCTGCAGCTGAATGGAGATGCCAGAATTTCGAGCCTGGATACACTTATTAAGCAGATGGTGAATATGGACGAAGAGAAACGACCTGCAAGTATGATCATTGTCAAACAAGAACTGCAGCGCATCGCAGCCCAACCGGTCAGGGGATCGAACATCTTCCGACTCGAAGATTTGAGGCTGGACCAACCCCCAGAAGGCTCTCTGGAAGGTGGTTCAGAGCTGCAAGGGAGACGTGGGCAGATGCAGCAGATGCAGGAACCCCTCCGTCGCTCGCGTGATCCTCGCCCGAAAGGTGGTATCTCACGACGCGGGATTCTGATTGGTGGATTGGTCGGACTGGCAGGTATTGCACTGGGTGGTGGAATACTGGCGCAACTCCTGCCCAGATCAGAACCAGTCAATGGTAATGTCTTTGTCAAGGCTACTCCCGTCCCTAGATCTCCGATAACTATGCCCTACACCTATCCTGGTCATTCCGATGCAGTAGATGCAGTTGCATGGTCACCTACTAGCAAGCTCATCGCCTCCGGCTCTATGGATGGTACAGTCCAGGTATGGAGCCCTTACGCTGGATCTCCAGCTCCTCTCTTCACCTATCGTGGACATAGTGGTAGTGTGCTTGGAGTAGCCTGGTCGCCCGACAATATGCGCATTGCCTCGGCAAGCAGCGATAGAACAGTGCAGATCTGGGAACCTTTCTCTGGAAAAACCCTTCTCACTTATCGTGGGCATGCCGATACAGTGCGTGCCCTGACATGGTCACCTGACGGGGTACACATCGCCTCTAGCAGTGAAGATCATACAGTACAGGTCTGGGATTCTGCCACGGGACAAACTCTCCTCACCTATAATGGTCATGCCGACACCGTAGTGAGTGTAGCCTGGTCGCGCGATGGAAAGCGTATCGCCTCTGCAGGTTTTGATGGGACAGTGCAAGTGTGGGATGCCACGACTGGAAACAATGTCCTTACGTATCGTGGTCATTCTGGTGCTGTCAATGCAGTAGCCTGGTCGCCCGACAATATGCGCATTTCCTCGGCAAGCAGCGATAGAACAGTGCAAGTCTGGGACTCTTCCACTGGAGAGCGCTTCATTGCCTATACTGGAC
>WNGG01012181.1_pt1 | contig 12404 bp, 17 predicted proteins | sample 5400661 | NCBI WGS metagenome assembly WNGG01 (sample SAMN13153372, study PRJNA577476) | soil metagenome | isolation source: 100 cm soil or saprolite under Garry oak tree replicate 1 | place: USA:California | collected 2016-06-15 | reverse complement strand
AGAGGAGGTACTTACATACCCTCTCTAGAAGTTGGAGCTGACTGTAGGAGGAAAACGGGTATGATCTACTTTATCTCAACAGGCGAAATTCGCGATGGCCATTGAGCGGGGCGTAGTGGCGGTGTTCCTCGTTGGTGAGGGGAGCAGCGACTTGTTCCCGCTTTTCCCGCATCGGGCGGTCAGTTGGGTGATCGTCTACATCAACGCTGCACTTCATGGTCATTGCACACTGCAAGGCCAGCCCATAGGCAGTATTTCTGTCTGCGTAGAATGCTGAGATGGTACCAATACCCGTTACCGTGCCATTGAAGACACGTCCATTGTCAGCCTGGGGCATCAGCAGATCGATGATGGTTTGACGATCCTGGTCGGCTGCCCGTGATACTTCTCATCGATGCATGCCTGGTTCTCCTCATCTGCCTGCTTGGCCTCTCTTCGCTGGCTTAAGACGGTATCACCACGCTTTCGATAGGACGCCCCCAGAAGGCGTTGAAGCAGTCTTCAACGTCTTTTCTTATGAATTGCCTTATCGCCGTGTCTCCCTTCTCCCAACTTCTCATCAGGACGATGCATAGTTAGAATGGCGCTTCTTCCTCCTGGCCTGGCTCAGTGGCGGGAGGACGGACGGAGGTCATGCCCTCACTCATCGCTTGCAGCAGTGCAAGCTGGCCTTGTGCTCGTGCAGGGGCCGGAGCAGGCGCAGGCAACGTGTAGCCGATACGTACAAGCGCATCAGCCAACCTGAGCGAAGAGGAAGCATGGTAGTAGGTGCTTGCCCGTTCTTGCAGACAATCCCCGATGAGAAAGACGGGCGGCAGTGCGTAATGGGCTGCGTTCTCATCGAGATGTTCTTGCACAAAACTCAGGTTGTACGCGGCGACATAGCGACCGGCGAGTGTACGGGTGAACTGCTGCCACACCTCCGCCAGTGGGGGAGCATGGGTAATCTGCTCGAGGGTGAGGCCGGTGTAGCGCGTATTGGGCTGGTTGCGCTCCCGCTGCGGCTGGATGACCTGGTCAAAAAGCATCGTTGCGTGTCCATCAGCGACCACAAGACGCAAGATGTCCGCCGTGTGGGCTATTCCTGTGGTTTCCAAGACGACAAAAGCCAGATTCGGGAAACGCAGAACCGCCTCCGCCCAATGGACCTGTGCGAGAGGCGGCAGCGGCGATAGGGCACGTAAGCGAGATTGCAACTGCTTCAAGTGCTCTGCCAAAGAAATGAGCATCTGTTCGCTTTGTTTTCGCCGGACAAGGCGCCACTCAAGGTCGAGGCGATCGGTCACAGCAGGCATCTGTTCCTCTTGCGTCAGCCGGTGTTCTAAAAGGGTCAGGGTCGTGTTGAAATCAATGGTCATGAAGGTTTCCTTTCCTACTGAAGGCGACCTCTTTACCCGCCTGCACGTCGTGGTGATATCCAGCGGAGCTTCTGATCCGTTTCGGTTTTGCGGTGCGCAACCGAGGAAAGAATTGGTGAACGGCCTGATCAAGTTCGGCATCCTTGACGAGGACCAAGGCACGAGACGCTTCAGAAAGGGCTGCAAACTCCTGGTTCTGTGCTGGCAACCGTTCATGGATACTGAAGAGGGTCCGTATTCCGGCCTGCATTGTCGCGCGGAGTTCGCTGCACTTGGCCTCTGCTCGTTCCTTAGCCTCATCAGGGCTGTACTTGTGGTAAGTCATGGTTTCTTACCCTCCTTGCTGAAACTGGCGCATTTTGCGTCCACTCTGAATCATCCAGGCATGTTGTATGGTTGGATCGTTGATAACTTGTTGCCATTCGGTTTCAGGAGGGCCTTCGCGCCACATAAGCGGTGTGGTAGAGGATGGTGGATGATAGCCACTACCCCGAAAAAAGTGGATGCGATAGCCCCGTACTCGCTTGCCTTTGAGTGGAGGCGATTGTTTCATACCAACACCTCAGGGGCTTAGGCAGCTGCCAGTGCAGCAACAGGCACGCCTATGGTGAGATGCCATACGACACGTCGTCTCTCCTCACTCCAAGCAGGAATGGTATTGACTACGCGCTGACGATTCAACCGGTGCCAGCGTTGGATCTGAGCGAGGAGAGTACACCGAGCTTTGAGGGAAAGAGCAGCAAGATGACCTTGCGTCTGGTAGAGTTGAGCCATGAGCGCGTCTATCATGACCCGAAGGAATGCCTGCTGCATCGTAAAAGAGCCAACACGCTGGAGAAATGGGAGGCGTTTCACCTTCCTGGTGGTAAGTTCAAAAAGACTCTCACTGGCCTCATGCGGGGAATGTGGATCAAGCGCCGCTTGCAGTTCGCTGGTGGTCACTTCCACGGTCGCATCTGCAAGCGGTTCGAGTGGCACAATGGGGGCGCGAGTGAGTACGGCAATCGCGACTGGGGCCGTCTGTTTCTGGGGATTCGTTTGTCTCTGAATCGGTTGCACGGTTTGCGCATGAGCGAACATTAAGTCGCGTATCGTTTCTGGCCGCCGGTCTTGCAGGCGAATATCCCACGGCAGCGCGTGATACAATTGCTCTTCGGTCAAGAGTACACACTGCGCGTCTACTAGATCGGGAGTGGACGCTACCTCAGCCCAATACAGTCCATCAGCAAAGGAACGCAACACGCGCGCATAGCATAAACCTAACGCGCTGGCTTGTTTGCGCAACGTGGACGGCATAGTGTGCGTCTCAGGATCAACGCGGAGGAGGTCATTCGACAAGACATCAGCAGGCAGAACGCAAATGCCTTGCGTTCCAAAACGCTGGAAGAACGTTCGTGGTACCATAGCAGGCCCTCCTTGCACCCAGAGGTGCAATGTCCGAGCCTGTGTGGTAGAATCCACGAAGGCTCAGCACAGGAACGGGTGAGCCGGTCTAGCCTGGAAAACTGTCCGACTCACTTGGAACACCTGAGTCAATGGAGATACCGGAAGGTTGCCGCTTTTCGGTATCTCTTCAAAACGACCGCACTACAAAAACTGCTCCTTTTGCGTTTCAACCCTCACCTCAGTTGATGGCGAGGTGCACCAATCGAACTGCTTGGAGTTGCCGCTCCGAACGGTTCGCAGTTCTATTATGAATTACTTCTCCCGAAAATGGAACAGCGTTGACGCTGCTTCAACACGTCCCAAGCACTGCTTTCATACTGCTTCAACACTGCTTTTGGTCTTCGGATAAATTAAGTACTATATACATCACAATTTTATTATGTACTATATGCATCCTAATTGTCAAGAGGGTAGCCATAGTTTTTGGTTGATGGTATACTAGGGTTTAATAGCGTTGTATATGCAAGCAAATTTCTTGGTAGAGGGTTATGCCACAGCGAACTGGTGATCGGGTGCTTCTGTCTACATCCGAAGCAATCAAGCAGTCTGGGTTGAGTCGTGTCCATATCCAACGACTGTTACGCAATAGCCAACTAGACGGCGTGAAGTTAGGTCACGATTGGCTTGTGTTTGAGGATTCCCTCCTGGCATATATTGCCCAACCTCATAAAACGGGGCCTAAGGGCCCACGAAAAAAGCCCTCGACAGATTCTCCCGCAACAAGCATCAATCAAGATGCTGCGTCACAAAGCAACAAGAGTTCAACCAGGTAAAAGTTGAACGATTTCCGTTTCTTGTGTACAATGCGAGAATAATACTCTGTTTCTGATGTAGTGTGTGCTTCACATGTTTGTCCCTCTCAGGGAGAATGGATCCAGCATGGACGCCGAGAAGAAGCCCAAACCTCAATCAAACACTTTGCTTCGCCGTCAGCGAGAGTTACGGAACTTCACCTTGCAAGATGTCGCTGACAAGCTCTATGAGATGTGTGTCAAGGAGGGCCGTGAGAGTGGGATCAGTGCGGATACTGTCGGGAGGTGGGAACGGGGAATAAGCCAACCTGAAGCTCATTATCGAGCGAAATTGTGTGAACTCTTTGGAAAAAGCACTACAGACCTTGGCTTGATTGAGCAAAAGCACTTGGTTGAATCCTCTCAAATACACACTTCTCTCTCTACCACTCCTCTACCTCCTCCATTTGGTGAAGAGAGGTATAATAGTACAAATCTAGAGAGAGGAGACCCCCCGGCAGTCCAGAAGATACCAGTAGTATTGATTCCTACTCATCAGGCGATTGACCTTTTGAGAAACAACTCGGATGCTACGTCAGAGCAAAAGTTAGGAGCGTTGCTGGCTCTTGAAGCCATTGAGCTTGCGGAGTTTTTTGATGAAGGGTGGTCAGTTGAGGAACTACTGGAATCATTACGTGTGGTATTGCCAGGGGTACAAGCGATGTCGAAAATTACACGGCGTACATTCGGACGAAGACTACTACAACTCGGAGCAGCCGCTTTCATCAGTGGTGTTGCTATTCCAACAGGACGGCACATTTCAGTAGAAGACCTCAATAAGCTCCACAGCGCGTTAGGCGAGAATATTGCCGCCGCGTGGAAACTCTTCCAGAATGCAAGCACCGCTCAGGTGTTGACCATTGCCCAGGCCCAGTTGACCCTGGTACAACAGGTTCATGCCCTATTGTATCCATCTGTTCGGCCGTTTCTGTATGCAGGTGCCTACAGTCTGATAGGCATAGCACTTCACTTTCAAGCACGTGATGAGGAGGCGTTACAAGCCCAGCACAGTGCTTATATCGCAGCAATGGCTGCAGGTGATCCCTGGTATGTGGCACAAAGTTTGATTTGTCAAGCTGATAGCTATCACGCTCTGGGTCAATATGACACGGCCATCCAAATGATAGAGGAGGCGCTGCGCATCATCGGAAAGCCAACCGATAGTGCGCTGGTGTGTGCAAAAGCGCACCTTCTTACCTGTTGGGCGGACAACGCTATGATGCTTGAGGATTATACAACGGCTCAAGAAAAGCTAGATATATCAGGAGAGTATCTCGATCAAATTGTTCCTAATGAGGAGTTTGATCGGGCTGGCTGGCTGCTGCTGGCCGGGAAATATGCGTTGAAAACTAGAGATTACCGAACAGCTGCTCAACACTTCGAAGGCGCCCTTGCAGAACTTCCTGAACAGTGGATTGTGCGCCGCACTATGACCGCTACAGGACTAGCTATGGCCTATGCACGTATGAAAGAACGAGATATTAGCCTGACTGTTGCAAAAAAACTCATGCCAATGCTTAAAACTATCAACGCCCCTATGACAGGCCGCTGGTTTACCGAGTACCTTCAGCAGGATTTACTCGGTATGTTTCCTACAGAGAGAGATGTCTATACGTTCGTTACCGACACGTACCGAGAACTTCCTCAGCTGGCAGGTGTTGCTAGTATTGGGAAGTGAGCCGGCATACTTGAGAAAGGGAGAGGTGCCCGTCTGTTGAATGCCCTCCCTGAGAACTATGGAAAGAGAGTCATATTGGCAGTCCTCAAGAACGGCGTTCAACGAGCAGAAGGCCGCCTATGAAGTCTTCACACCATATACGACCGGCCCCCCTCAACTGCTGAACACACCATGCTCCCACAGCTTCGAGTTTGGCATGGGAAAATAATTGTTGATGCCCATACGCCACCTCTGGGGTGTTCTGCTCATATGGAACGGCAAGAATCAGCCTATGGGATGTTACTTTCAGCAGATTAATAAGGACTCGATACATCTCTGCCTCAGTAAAATGTTCAAGCACGTGGAGGGCCGTCACGGTATCGAACCTCCCTACTGTGCTGAAATCCTCGCTGAGGAGGTCAGCCTGAGCATAGCATACATTGGTGAGATGCCGTTCCTCGGCCAGTATCCGTGCTACAGAAAAAGCGTTCGCATCAATGTCGATTCCAACGGCTTCAACAACAAACGGCATACGTTCGGCGAGCAAGAGCGATAAAAAACCACTGTTGCATCCAGCGTCGAGGAAGCGCTCACCAACACATAATTCACACACACGTTGATACAATGTAGCAGATGCACCGAGCGTAGCATAATCGGGAAGAGCAGGAGTAGTAGCAGAGCTTAAAAAGACGAGCAAACGCTGCAACGTATTGGCCCCAAAGTAATTCCAGGCCCGTCGGTCGTCTCCCGGGAACTGTGTTCCCCCTACAATGCCTGCCAACAACTCGCCGAGATGCTCACTACGTGTGATAATACCGAATGGCTTGAGTTCTTGCACGAGATAGTGCGTAATATTTGTATTGATCTCTTCAGGCGGGAACCAATGAACGAGGATTGTGGAAGGGACCTCCGAGCGTCTGAAAAGTAAAAAATGGGTGGTTTCATGGATTTGATAGCCACCTTCCGCAAAGCGTTGTTTGAGCGAGGTACGGTTCACGCCATGACCATTCACCACAATCATCTCTCCCACCAAAACGGAGCGTTCTTGAATAGACACTTGTTTGGTCTTGGAGTTAGTATCATTGATGGTTGTTTGGCTCTCTGTCATTGTTTGCTCCTTGTAAACTTTGCAAAGTGTTGATACACTAGCTGAAACCCTATTGTACCATTTACATGGCGCTGGACAAATGACTTCGAATGTGATTTCTCAAGGAGAAAGGGATGCGAGACAATCCCATTATTAAACCACTATTGTCCATTTTGAAGACAGAGCCTTCAAAAAAGCTAGCGGTAAATCAGCAGTTGCCCATTCTCTTGCTTCGTTAATTTGAGCATTCTACACATTTCTGTTACTATGGTATTTACTTCATCTGGTCATCTGTGTTCGAATATGATCTGTCAACGAAACGCGCATTAAGCATCGGCGCCGGAAAGAAAGGGCAGCTATGGACCAGCCATCACCCTACATCTGGAGCATCTTCGGGAAATTTATGCCGGGCGCTCATGGGCTTCCACGCATTGGCGATATCATCCATTACTATCGTCTCTATCGAGGAAAGACGAAAGAAGAGGTCGCTGCTGTACTCGCATGTTCGACTGAGATGCTGGACGACGTAGAACAGCACCGTCTGCCTTTAGACGATGGGGCCAAACGTGAGGCTCTCGCTTCTGCTTTAGCGATTGCCCCTCTGCCGCTCGGTCTTCCACCCTACGATGCAACACTGAGCAGGCCAGAAGATCTCACGCCGGAGGAGTTCAATGAGCTGGTCGTGGCGAGCGGTGCTCCTGTTATGGACCCGCTGATTATGGAAACCTACATGAGTGCGTTTGATCTCTTGAGCATCACTAGAGATGTCCCTGCTTCCTCACATGAACGGGCGCTTACCTACTGGGTCCAACACCTCTTACACTGCATCTCACGCTCCACTGGAGTTGAACGAGATCAGTACCGAGCACTCTCTTATGAATTCCTTCACCATGCTGGTTGGCATTCAATGGAACAAGGGGACCTGGTGCGTGCTTACGATGAGACGACAACTGCCCTCGAACAAGGCGATCACCTGGCAAATGCAGAACTGCTTATTTCAGCGTTGGATCAGCGCATTGATCTCTTGCTCAAGCAAAAGCGGGAGGCGCTTGCGATCCAGGATTTCGAGGCGGCTCTCTGGTATGCGGAAGTATTCTATCAGGCGGTAAATCGCTCGTTGCTCCAGGATAGATCTTGTGCTGCAGAGATATCATCTTGCTATGCCAAGATTGAGGACGCGATTTCAGAAAAACGTCTGATAGAACAGATCCGCGGCTTGTATGACCGTACCCTCTCAGTGGTCTTGGAGGGACAGGATGAACGGTGAGCACAGAGCAATAAGATGGGAGGTCTCCACATCCGAAGCAAGCCACCTCTCTGGACTCAGTCAGGGGTACATCACCTCGTTATTGCGACACGGCAAGCTTACCGGTCGGCGCGAGGGCAGCCAGTGGCTCGTCGATCGGGATACCCTGGAGCGTTACCTTGGGAGAGATGCCCCGATCGACCGACAATACCGCTATGCCGGGCATCTCCTCTCACGGGCTGGTCAGGCATTCGGCCAGGGGAAGCACACCGAGGCGGCATTACTCTACCAGGAAGCCATCGTGCGTTATGACCAGTGGCGCAACATCGGCATCTACCCAGGCGCAGTCGCACGCAACAATCTCGCCTCGATCTATCTAGAACAACAGCGCTATCCTGAAGCGGAAGCGCTGCTCAAAGAGGCACTCGCGACTGCAGAAAACGGATCTGATCACTACCATGCACTCCTGGTTGCTGTGCTGATGCATCTCCAGGCCGTGTACACACACCAGGAACGGTTCGCCGAGGCGGAAGCGTGTGTGCGCCGTTTGCTGGAGATTCGCAAGCAGAAGCCTGACGCGCCATCTGACGAGGTTATACGACTCCAGGTCACACTTGCCCAACTCCTGCTCAAACAGCAGAGATATGCCGAGGCAGAATCCCTGCTCAAACAGCAACTGACGCTCGCTGAGCAGCAATTCGGGCCGAACCATCCAGCACTGTTTGCCAACGTGCATGCCCTGATCCAGCTCTACACTGCCCTGGGCAAGGATGCCGACATGCTTCCGCTGCTGCGGCGCAGTGTCGCATTCTTTGAGCAGGTGCTCGGTTCGGAGCACCCGCAGATGGCGAGCCTCCTCGATCGTCTTGGGCAGGCCTACGAGACACAAGGGCTGGACGGGGAAGCCGAAGCATGCTACCAGCGAGCCCTGGTGCTGGCGGAGCAGGGAGTAGATCAGGCCACGGTGGCAAGGCTCCTCAGCACGCTCAGCATGTTCTATCTGCAGCGTGGGCACTCGGTCGAAGCTGAACCGCTCCTTGCGCGCCTGTTGCCACTGGCTGAACAACTGCCGGATGCAACATACGCCGAGGACGTAGTGACCATGCTGACATTCCTGGCGACCTCCCACGTTGATCAGCGACAGCACGCGGAGGCCGAGCCGTTGCTCAGGCAGGCCCTTGATTACGTGGAGCAGCGCTGGGGATCGGAGCATCAGAGCGTGGTGTCCATCCTGATACTGTTCTGCCACCTCCTCTACGTGCAGGAGCGGTATGCCGAGGCCGAACCGCTCTTGCTGCGGGCACTGGCCATCACCGAGCGGGAACGCGGGCCCGAGCACTCAGAGGTCGCCGCCCTCCTCTATGGCTTGGTCCAGCTCTACCACGCCCGACGCAAGTACCGCGAAGCGAAACCCCTCTACGAGCGGGCCCGCTCGATCGATGAGCAGGGAGCCATCCCACAGCAGACCGACGCGGTGACGATGTTGAGCCAGGTCGCTGCCCGCTACATCGCTCGCGGTCAGTATCCTGAAGCCGAGCCCTTGCTGAAACGAGCGCTGTTGCTGATTGAACAAATAGAAGGGCCGGAGCATCCCCTGGCAGCTATGAGGAAGCCGAGACTTTCTCCCGGCGGGCGCTCGCCCTCTTCCCGCAGGTGCTGGGTCCGGCGCATCCCAAGATGATGGCCATACTCTACCGCCTGGCGCAGATCTGCCTCGGCCAGGAAAAGTACGCGGAGGCCGAACTCCTCTTCCAGCGCGTATTGCCCCTGATGCAAGAGCGGTTGGGGGCAGACCACCCGACGGCGGCGCTCATCATGAGCGAACTTGCCCAGCTCTACAAAGCGCAGGGACGCTTTGCCAAGGCCGAGCCACTCATGAAGCGCGTCCTGACCATTGCCGAACGGGGGCTCGGGCCGGAGCATCTCACTGTCGCAACGGTCCTCAGCGATCTGGCCCTGCTCTGCTTGCTGCAGGGTAAGGAGACCGAGGGGATAACGTACTCGCAGCGGGCGCTCGACATCCGAGCGCAGGCGCTGGGGCTGGACCCGACCGATCCACTTGCACTCTTCAAGCACGCTCTGGAGCAGGGAGCTTGGGCACCCCACACTCCCGATGGTAGACGCAGGACCGTCGATTGAAGCTGGATGTGCGGGGAAAGCATGAAGGTGAGCGTTCTCTCGAGCAGCTGCAGGCATGAGGAAAGAAAGTAATACCTGGCTTGACACACATCGTTGAGATGATCAGGAGATCACAATGGCACAGCGAGAAGGAAGGCTCCTCTATAGGCCAGGAGAGCAGTACACCTTGCAAGGGCTCTCCCTCCATGAAGGTGATGCCCTGGATATCCTGGTCAGCATCACCTGGGTGTCTGGGCATGTGCATTATGAGGCATCCGATGGGAGCTGGTACTGCGATGCAGGCCCCATGTCGATTCCCCTTTACGATGGACGCGAGGCCCGTTTTCGCCTGGAGATGGTCCACCACAAACAGAATGACGAAAAGGATCTCTCGCTAGATGACCCGGATGAACTCGACGAGGAGGATGAGTGGGAAACTGAAGAGTTCGAGCATGAGGAGTGGTAGGAACAAGCTTGCTCACAGGAAGGAGCAAAACATGAAAACATTTGAAGAGTTGAAAGCAGTGTTTACACAGGATCTGCACGATCTTGAGAAGCTGGCGGGGATCTGGCCGAGCACTATCGAGAAGCGTCATGTGAAAGAGCAAGAGATCGGCCGGCATTGCTATGAAGCTGAAGAAGACCTCAGTCAACTTGAACTGGATACGCTAAAAAGGGCGCTCGGTATCAATGACACAAGGTGGCGAACCTACAAGGCAAAATTTATTGAGGGAAGCTCGCCAGGTGAGCTGGCGTAGAAGCCTCATAAGGAGCAACAGCTCATGAACCACAGATAGCAGAGGAACGTTGTATGGAGAAGCGACAAACGGCTGTTGACTACTCGGTAGTGACACAAGTGATTTTACTTCGGCCCAAAGCCGAAACCACCGATCAAGCCCTGCTTGCCTTCTTCAAGGCTGTTCACCACGCGCAGCCGCATATTCCCTGTCTGGTCGCTGTTTCGACAGGAGAGAATCAGAGCGATGCACACCGGGGGTTCACCCACGGCATCTTCCTATACTTTGACCACAACCCACAAGAAGCGAAAGCACACCCTAAGTATCAGGACCTGCTCACCAAGGCCAGGAGCCTGTGTGAGCAGGTCGTCACCTTTGAACTCCCCCAAACGCTTACTGTCCCCATCCCCGCTTCACCACAGGAATCAGAGCGAGAACCTGCTCGACCAGTGGAAGCAGAGCCAAAGCGACGCGGGCGGCCACGCCAGCAGCAGGCAGCGGCACCTCGTATGTCTGAACGGCCTGGCTGGAGGGCATGGAGCGCCAATCAGATCGATGGGCGACTCAAGAAGATTGTGATCGAGCAGCTCGGCGTTGATGAAAGCGAGGTGGTACCAAATGCCTCCCTGGTCGAAGATCTCAACGCCGATTCGCTCGACCTGGTGGAGTACATCATGTCGGTTGAACAGGTCTTCAAGGTGGAGATCTCCGACGAAGATGCTGTAAAGCTCACCACTGTTGGGGAGACCCAGGCCTTCTTGCAGGATAAGGGTGTCCTGTGAGCTGCTTGCAGTTGGATCTCCCCGGTTGACAGCCGCATTCCTCATGCGTAAAATAGACACAGGCGGCTCATAAGATGTTAACTCACGAGGAACATGAGATTTGTATCCTCAAAAAAGTCTTCAGGAGCCGCCACCCAGACCATCCAACATCCCTACCAATTTTTTGTGCCCTCTCCAATATTCTCCCACTCATGCAACTGCCCACACACTCTGAGAGCTTGATGGTCATACTTGATCAAGACATCCTGCAGGCGGGACGAATTGTTGCCTGTGACCTGACGGATCATTCGGCAAGGCGATCTGCTGAATGAGTTATCACAGCCTTGCCTGCTGACGAAAAGAAGTGTAGTGTAGAGACAGCATCAGCGTGTAGAGCTGAATGAGCCACAGGAGGAACAACTGATGGACGATATCGACGCACTTATTGAAGTCTTGCGCACCGTCTATATCCACCTTAAAAAATTGAAAAGCATTGAAGGGCCTAAGTTTCACATGCCAGGGAGCATTGATCACTACCAGAGTCTGCTGGAAGATGCGTATGCCGCTTATGACCGAGTTGAGACTATGGTTGATTAACTAGGCCAGGTATTGGAGTATGAGCACGAGCGCCGGGATAAGGCGGTCAAGCAGAACGGCGAAGAATAAACCTGACCTCTTTCAATCGGGCATGACAGTTTGGTTGAAACACAAAGAAGGAGGTAAGATATGCGTATCCAGTCATATGGTGTTATCGTTGGTCAACCGGCTCTCTTGATAAGAAAACTCCTCCAGTGGGAAAGAGGTACGATTGCTACCATCGCAGAATTACTTGATATCGATCCCTTAAAAGCAAGGCGGGTATACCAGGAACTTTCTGCTGAAGGATATATTGAGCCCTCAGATCGGCCTCTTCAAGCCGATGACGAAAGTTGGCAGACGACGAGGAAAAGAAATGCTCTTGCAAACGCCACGGCGAGGAAAGCGATCACTCGACGTACAGCCGAAGGATTAATTGAGAAATTTCTCAACCGCATCAAGAAGATCAATGCTTGCGACGACTACGTTGTAAATTTTGGAATGAAACGGGTCGTTTTTGTCCAATGATCCTGGTGGTTTTCACCTTTATTTCTGACTCTCACTTCCCTCTCGGAGCGCATGAAAAGCCAGTAAAGGCTTCTCCATCGCGGCAAAGCGTGGCCCTCT
>WNGG01007118.1_pt1 | contig 12404 bp, 14 predicted proteins | sample 5400661 | NCBI WGS metagenome assembly WNGG01 (sample SAMN13153372, study PRJNA577476) | soil metagenome | isolation source: 100 cm soil or saprolite under Garry oak tree replicate 1 | place: USA:California | collected 2016-06-15 | reverse complement strand
CTCCAACTTTGATGGAGGTGAGAACCTTGTTTGTGGTGGTATCAACCACGGTGACGTCGTTGGAGGTCTCGTTGGGCACATACGCACGGGTGCCATCTGGCGACAGGACCACGGTCTCAGGCTCGGTGCCGACCGTCACCTTTGCCAGCAGCTCCTTGCTGGCTGAGTTGATAACTAGCAGTTCTCCAGCGTTTTCATTAACAACGTAGAGCCGTGTGCCGTCCGCGCTGATAGTGATTCCTTCCGGGTCCACTCCGGCAGGGATCGTATCGATGACCGTGTTGGTCGTGGTGTCAATCACCGAAACATCATTGGAGTTCCCATTCGAGACGTACACCCGTTTTCCGTCTGGGGCGACGGTCACCCCGCGTGGCCGTTGCCCGACCTTGACCGTAGCGATGACGTGATCGGTGGCGGTGTCGATGACCGAGAGGTCATCGGACTTCTCGTTGGTGACGTAGGCACGGGGCTGGGCGAAGACGGAAGAAGAGGGGTAAAAGGGGAAAAGGGAAAAGGCGAAAAGGAACCCAAACGCCCAGCGCAAGGGTTGAAAAGCCTTCTTCGCCTTTAAGCGTGGAGGGCAGCCACACAGGGCTGCCCCTACTTGGTGAAGCACGATTGCCTCGCTAATGCGCAGCCCCCGCAGCCGGCTTGCCGTCCTGGCACTGCGAGGCCGAGCGTAGATACGCGATGATCTTCCACAGCACCTCATCGGGCAACTTGCCTTTGAAGCCCACCATTTCTGTCTTGGGTACTCCTTCGGTGACAGTGTGGAAGACCTCGCCGTCACTGCCCCCGTGTTTCCACTCACAGTCAAACAAGTTCGGACACCGTCCACCCCTCTGCGCTCCCTCGGTCGCGTGGCAATATCCGGCACAGGTGGCCTCGAAGATTGCCTTACCAAACGTGATCGCTTCCGCGTTACCAGCGAAAGGGTTTTTCAGGGAGTTATCGACCGGAGTTTCAGCCCTGGCCAGAGCGCTGGTACGAGCAATGAGACAAAAGATTACACTCAAAGTGAAAAAAGCACGTCCGCCTTGCATCGTGTTCCTGTCACCTGTTCCCTGTCACCTGTCCCCTCAGTTTTTGCATCTCGGCCAAGCTATAGGTGGTGTCAAACGGACGGTGAAAGGGGATACCGTACTGCGCCAACAAGGTCTGGAGCGTACCGGACGCGCCGAGCTGAGCCAGAGCCCTATCGATCGCCTCACGCAGAGCGGTATCGCTTTTCCGCGTGGCCACGTGCTCGTTCCAACGGGCTACGGCTGGAGGCACATAGCTGGCAGCAAAGGCCAGTTTCAGCTCGGGATGGTTATGCAAATACCAACCGGTTGCCGGCCCCCACAGAAACGCGGCTGCAGCCTCACCCTTCGCGAGGTCTGCAAGCGCTGCCTCGACGGAAAAGAATGTCCGCGTCTGTGCCTTGCGGGCGTTGAGTACGAAGTTGGCAATCGTCTGTGACTGCACGGCAACGGGAGTGTTCCCCAGCGCCTCCAAGCTAGACGGCGGCACGCTGCTGTCACGCCCGATCAGCTCAAATGCCGCGCCGTAGTATGGCGCACCGACTGTGAGTTTGGGCGCGTCTTTGACCGCGTCCGGCCCGGGCACGCTCAATATTGCATCGCACTCGTTCCTGGAGAGGTAACGCAAGGGCAAGTCGCTGTCCTCGATCTCAGAGATCCGGGGGTCGTTCTTCACCCAGACCGGGACAAGCGGCCGGCCCATGGCCTCGGCCACAGCCTTGGCGGTATCAAGGTCGAAACCGGAGTTGTCGCGACGCGAGGCCGAGGGCAGGTTGTCTTCTAGCAGGCAGACCCGCAGTGCGGTCTGTTCATCGGCCAGGGCTTTAACGCCTAGAAAGGAGAGGAGCAGCAGCCCAGAGATAAGCCCCCACGGAGGGACAGGTCTCAGCCCCGTCCCTACCGCGAAAAGAAGGCTACAACGAAAAGAGCTTTGCCGTCGCACCACAGGCTACTTGGGCAAGGCAAAGACGACCAGCGCGCTGCCTTTGCTGGCGAGCGGGGGTTCGCCTACCAGGGTCACTGCTAGACCACCGCCACCGCTAGGAACGGCAACGTATTGCCGACCCCCGACCTTGTAGGTCGCAGGCTGGCCACGGACCGCCGCGCCGGTCTGAAACTTCCACAGCAACTCGCCAGTGGTATCATCAAACGCTAGCGCGTACCCTTGCTGGTTACCTGTGAACACCAAGCCCCCAGCGGTAGCGAGCGTGCCTCCCACCAGAGGATACTCGTCCACATAGCGCCACTTGATCGCGCCAGTCGTGGGATCGATGGCCGAGAGATGACCGTAAGAGGACCGGTCATCGGCCTGCGTGGCACCCGGGCCCCCGCCCCAGAACGGAATGCCCTGGATGAAAACGGACGCTGACTGCTTCATTTGCCAGCAGCTCTCGATCACCGGAACGTACATGTACTTGGTGATCGGACTATAGGCGGCGGTGTACGAGCCGTTCTTGCCACCGGCTGAGCCTGGACAGATGTATTCCTTGCCCTCAGCCGTGGGAACAAACTCCGGGTTGACGATCGGGCGGCCATTCTCGTCCAGTCCCTTGGACCAGTTGAGCTTATCGACATACTGTACGCCGTGCAGATATTTGCCGGTGGTGCGGTCCAGCACGTACAGATACCCGTTGCGGTTGGGCTGCGCCAGCGCCTTGACCACCTTGCCGCTGCGCTGCACAGGGACCAGAAACAGATCGGTGTTGCCGTCATAGTCCCAGATGTCGTGGGGCGTGAACTGGAAATACCACTTGAGCTCTCCCGTCTCGGGGTCCAGCGCCAGCACCGAGTCGGTATAGAGATTGTCCCCAGCACGCGCCTCGCCATTCCAGTCCGGGGAGGTATTGCCCGTGGCCCAGAAGAGTACGTTCTGCTCGGGGTCGTACGCGCCCGTGATCCAAGTTGGTCCACCCCCGTTCTTCCACGAGTCACCCCCCCAGGTGTCTACCCCTTTCTCCCCCTCACCTGGGATCGTATAGCGACGCCACTTGCGCTCGCCTGTCTGCACGTCATAGGCATCGATATAACCACGGATGCCATACTCGCCGCCGGCAATGCCCACGATCACCTTGTCCCTGACCACCAGGGGGGCTACGGTGGCGCTATAGCCGTTGGCGTACTCGTCCATTTTGGTGTTCCACACTACCGCCCCTGTCTTACGGTCCAGCGCTACCAGCCGCGCGTCCAAAGTCGCCATGAACACCTTGTCGTCGGCAATGGCCACTCCGCGGTTGGTAGGCCCACAGCAGACGCGCAAGTCGTCGGGGAGCGGGTGGTCGTACCTCCACAGGGGTTCACCGGTGGCCGCGTCCAAGGCAAACAGGTGATTGTAAGACGCCGTCAGGTAGAGGACGCCATCGGCGACGATGGGTGAGGCTTCCAATTGGCTGGGAATGCCGGTCTGGAAGATCCAGGCCACCTGCAGTTTCTTGATGTTCTGGCGGTTGAGGTCTTTCAGGGGGCTGAAGCGCCAACTCTGATAGTTGCCGCCGTACATCAGCCAGGCTGAGGGGTCGTTGGTGCCCTTGAGCAGGCGCTCGGAGGTCACGGGCTTAAGGCCGTCGGTCTTTTTACCGTCCTGCGTGCCAGCTTGGGTCTGTACACTGAACGGCAGCACGAACAGCAGGGCGACTATGCTCCCGCAAAGCCGCCGTAGCCAGAGGTGGTGCATACCTTACTCCCTCCTTCAGTGTGGTCACATCGAGACCAGACGCGGTCGAAACGTACTTGCTTTTGCTCGACTGGTCAAGAGAAGAGGTGTGGCGCTGGACCTTGCCCGCGATTCCTGCCATGGTAGGCTCCTGGTTTTTGGTTGGTGGTCAGCCTTGGACGGAAAGAACCAGAGAAACGGAGAGGGAAGGGTCTCTGATTCCCCGGTTCCTGGTCTTCTGAAAGCTGACCGCTGACAAAAAAGGAGGGAACGATGCTACAAGTGTTTTCCATGCCCTGCGGGTTTCTGCAGTTCGACAGCAAGCTGTTCTTCCCTAACCTGGAGAAAGGCGAGCTGTTCACCGTGCCGGTGCCCAGCTACTTGATCACCCACCCCAAGGGAAATGTCGTGTTCGACACCGGCGTCCACTGTCAGGCGATTCACGACCCCGTGGGGCGGCTTGGCGAGATTGCCAAGCTGTTCGTCTCGCATACCAAGCCCGGCGAAGAGATCGTCACCCAGCTTGCCAACTTCAAACTGACTCCAGACGACATCAGCTACGTGATTAACTCTCACTTCCACTTCGACCATTGCGGCGGCAACGAATTCTTTCCCCGTTCCACGATCCTCGTGCAGAAAAACGAGATGGCGGCGGCCAGGGACCCCGAGCTGCGTAAGAAGGTGGGCTTTGACCCCAAGGACTTCGATCACAAGCTCAGTTACAAAGAAGTGGACGGCGAGTACGACATCTTCGGCGACGGCACCTTGGTGCTCTTTTCCACCCACGGTCACACGCCAGGGCATCAGTCGCTCCGTATTCGCGTCACCAAAGGGACTGCGGTCGTTCTCACTGGGGACGCGTGCTACACCAAGACCAACATGGACCAGAATCTGTTGCCGTCAGTTGTGTTTAACGAGGCGGAAATGTCCCGCTCCCTGGGGAAACTGCGCGACCTGCGCGACAAGCAGGGGGCGACGATTATCTACGGGCACGACCCGCAGCAGTGGAAGGAGATCCCGCACGCGCCAGAGCCGCTGGCGTGAGAAAAAGTGCTGAGAAGTTTGTAGGGTGCGCTTGCGCACCGGTTTCTTTGCCCCGGCTATTTGGTGCGCGGAGCGCACCCTACTGGCCGAGGACTGAGTGGGGGGCCAGGACTCAGTCTCAGTGCTCAGTCCTTGTTGACTGCCACGTCTGCCACACCGCCGGGCAGTATCCCACGGTGGCCTCCTTACCGTTGCGCACGATGGGCGTGCGCAATAGTAAGGGATCTTCCAGGAGCAGGCTTGTGGTTTTGCTCGCATCGAGCCAAGCGTGCGCCAGCCCCTTGGCAACGAAGCGGGGGCTGGTGCGGTCGATCAACTGGTCAAGCGGCACCCGAGCTGCCACTGAGCGGAGCTCTCCCTTGGACAGGCCCTTTTCTGTGAGATCGACGAACTGGAAACGGATCCCGCGCTCTTTAAAAAAGCGCTGCGCCTTGCGCGTATCTGCGCACTTGTTGACCCCAAAAATCTGAATGTTCATCGATTCACCACTCCACCCCTTGAAGCATGGACAAGAGGATTTCTGCGATATAAACTGTACCGGCAAAAAAGGAAAGGAGGTAATCCTAACATGGCATGGACTAAGCCGAAATTTGTCGAGGTGCGGATGGACGCGGAGATCAGCTCGTATATCCTCGTCGCGGAGTAAGCCTCCTCGACCGGGTTGCTTGAGACGGGCTTCCTCGTGTCGCTACGGCATGGAGAAGCCCGTTTCTTTGTCAGTAGACCTTTGGGCTCGCCTCCCAAGGCAGTTACACTAGGAGCGCTGCATGCGAGTCAGAGTGTTAGGATCGGGGGCGGGTGGAGGTTTCCCACAGTGGAACTGCAACTGCGACAACTGTCGCGGCTTCCGGTCCGGGTCCCTGCGCGCCAAGGCGCGGACCCAATCCTCGATCGCCCTCAGCGCCGATGGGGCGCGCTGGTACCTGATCAACGCCAGCCCTGATATCCGCCAGCAAATCAACGCGTTCGACGGCCTCTTTCCCGACCGCACTCCTCGCGGCACCCCGATTCAAGCTATCCTGCTGACCAATGCCGATATCGACCATATTGCCGGTCTGCTCTCCCTGAGGGAGTCCCAGCCGCTCTGTCTCTATTCCACCCAGCAGGTGCGGGAGTGGGTGCTGGAGTCGAACGCGGTCTTCCGGGCGCTCTGCCTCTCTCCCACGCAGTGTACCTGGCAAACCGTGAGCACCTCTGGGCAGCACAAGCTCATCGGGGTGGACGGGAAAGACAGCGGTCTGCGCTACCAGGCCTTCGCCGTCCCCAGCAAACCGCCCGCCTACCTCATGGGTCTGGTCTCACAGTGGAGTGAGGAGACCGTCGGTTACAAGATTACCGATGCGTACAGTGGTCGGTCCCTCGCCTATGTGCCAGGCATCAAGCAGCTCGACGCTACTGTAGCGGCTGTGCTCGGCAGTTGCGATTGCTTCTTTTTCGATGGCACGTGCTGGTCCGATGATGAGCTGGTTGCTCAGGGGATTGCGCAGAAGACTGCCCTGTCGATGGGCCATCTGCCGATCAGCGGGCCAGACGGCAGTTTGGCGCAACTGGCCGGTCTCCGCAGCGTGAGGAGGATTTACCTCCACATCAATAATACCAACCCGCTGCTCATCGAGGATTCCCCCGAGCGCCGGGCGGTCGAAGAGGCCGGATGGGAAGTGGCGTTTGACGGCATGGATTTCGAGGTGTGAGCAGTGAGCGGAGAGAAAGGCACCCACAGTATGGACGCGGCCGGAAGCCAAACGCTGTTGAGCGCGGAGGAGTTTACCCGGCGGCTCCGCGCCGTGGGGGAAGAGGGGTATCACGACAAGCACCCGTTCCACCTCTTGATGCATGAGGGGAAGCTCACCCAGCGGCAGCTCCAGGCTTGGATCGAAAACCGCTTCTACTACCAGGCGATAATTCCCAAGAAGGATGCCGCAATCATGGCCAAGGTGGACGATCCGGCTGTCCGACGCGCCTGGATCCAGCGGATCATCGACCACGATGGCACCCGAGAAGGCGAAGGTGGGATTCACAAGTGGCTCGTCCTGGCCGAGGCGGCTGGCTTGCGCCGAGAGGACGTGGAAAACTTTCGCTTCGTGTTGCCCGGCGTCCGCTTCGCCGTGGATGCCTACCTGATCTTTGTCCAGTCTCATTCGCTCATGGAGGCGGTTGCTTCCTCGCTCACTGAACTGTTCGCGCCGACGCTCATGGCCCGGCGGCTGCCGGCCTTCGAGGAACACTATCCCTGGGTAGACAAGCGGGGCCTCGAATACTTCAGAGCGCGGCTGGTCCAGGCCCCTCGAGATGTGGAGTACGGCTTGGACTACGTGATTGCCCACTGCACTTCGCGTGAGCTGCAAGAGCGAGCGCTCGCCGCCCTGACGACCAAGTGTCACATTCTCTGGAGCCTGCTGGACGCCGTGTATTTCGCCCACGTCTCTCCCGGATGGCTTCCGCCCCTATGGGGGCGATAAGTGACTTAGCAGGCTGCGGACAAACTCGCCGTTCACCCTTCGACAGACTCAGGGCGAACGGCGGAGGTCTTGAAAATATTGAAGAGTGTCCGGTCGTGCTGAGCTTGTCGAAGCACGAACCCTACTTTTAGCGTCCTGTTAGAGATGGAGCGCAGGAGAAGACAAATTTATGGCTGACACCTCCGCCACATGGCGGCCACGCCTTGCTTCAAAGGCGCGGCTGCGTTGGGACAACGTGGAAAAGCGACATATGCTGGTCTTCCCGGAGGCAGCGCTGCTCCTCAACGAGACCGCGGCGGAGATTCTGAAGTTGTGCGATGGCGAGCGCACTGTCGAGGAGATTGTCGACACCCTGGCCCGGCAGTTCGTGGGGACCGATCGCACGCTGATCGCAGAGGAAGTGATGGACTTGCTAATGCGCATTCGCACGCGTGGCCTGCTGGAGACATAGATGGCAACTCCTCGGCCCTATACGCTCGTCGCCGAACTCACCTACAAATGTCCGCTAAAGTGTCTGTACTGCTCCAATCCCGTTAACTTTCACATAATGCGGGAAGAACTCAGTACCGGCCAATGGTGCAGGACCTTCTCCGAAGCGGCTGACCTTGGCGTGGTGCAGCTCCACCTCTCAGGGGGCGAGCCGGTGGTCCGCAAGGACCTGCCAGCACTCATCCGTCATGCCCGGGAGTGTGATCTCTACACGAACCTGATTACTGGCGGGACGCTGCTCAACGAGGAGAACCTGCGGCAATTTCGGGATTGTGGTCTCGATCATATTCAGTTGAGCCTGCAAGACACCGAGCGAAAAACGGCCGAGCTGATCGCCGGAGTCCGCTCGTACAATAAGAAACTCGCTATCGCCCGTCTCATCAAACACCTCGGCTTTCCGCTGACACTGAATGTTGTGCTCCACCGGCTCAATATCGAGCATGTACCCGAGCTGATCGCGCAGGCGGCCGAGCTGGGCGCCCAACGGCTGGAGCTGGCTAATACCCAGTACTACGCCTGGGCCTTGGAAAACCGCAGTATGCTGCTGCCGAGCCGGGCGCAGTACGAGCAGGCAGGGGCGATGGTGCGTGAGGCACGGCCTCGGTATCAAGGGACGATGGAGATCGCCTTTGTCAAAGTGGACTACTTTTCTGATGAACCCAAAGCCTGCATGGGTGGGTGGGCACGGACGTACATATGCATCACCCCAACTGGTGAGGTCTTGCCTTGCCATGCCGCCCAGATGATTCCCGGGCTGCATTTCGACAGTGTCCAGCACCAATCCCTCACTACTATTTGGCAGCAGTCCCCTGCTCTCAATGCCTTTCGCGGCGATGACTGGATGCAGGAGCCCTGCCGAAGCTGCCCCAGGAAGACGATCGATTTTGGCGGCTGCCGCTGCCAGGCTTTTCTACTGAGCGGAGATGCCGCTGCCACTGACCCCGTGTGCCGCTTTGCTCCCTGCCACGCTATTGTCCTGGAAGCGGTGGCTGCGGCAGAGCGGGATGAGGCTCCACTCATTTACCGCGATCGCAGGAATAGCGCGCGGCTGGCGGTCCACCTGCCCGAACCTGCGGTCCAGCACCCTTCGCCAAGCCTGTCCTGAGCGAAGTCGAAGGGCTCAGGGTGACCGGGGAGGTGTATGAAACTCCGTGGGGCAACCGTTCGTGCTGAGCCTGTCGCAGCACGAACCCAGCAAAAGGGGAAAAAGCGCGTGGATTCCTCCATTGGCGTGATGGGAGCGTTGACTATTGTGATGGCGCTCTGGGCCTTCACGAAGAGCCCCGACTTGCCGTTGCGTGGTTTTCAAGCGGGCTTCGCACTCTTACAAGATGTTTGGCTGCCGCTGCTGCTGGGGTTTTGCCTGGCCGGCTTCTTCGACGTCCTGATCTCCAGAGATATGCTGGTCAAATGGATGGGAGAGCAGTCCGGCTTTCAGGGTATCGTCCTTGGCTGGCTGATCGGGCTGCTCATGCCCGGCGGGCCGTATATCGTGTTTCCGATTGCGGCGTCTTTCCTCAAGCAGGGGATGGGCGTAGGGCCGCTGATTAGTTTCATCACAGCCAAGTCGTTACTGTCGCCGATCCGCATGTTCTCCTGGGAGGTGCCGTTCCTCGGCTGGCCCTTCACCGCTGCCAGGACCATCCCAAGCCTGCTCCTTCCTCCAGTCATCGGCATCATCGGCCAGCGCCTCTTTGTCCTCTTCTCCCGCTAAGTAGGGGCGCACAGCGTGCGCCCAGAAGAGGGCAACCACATAGGGTTGCCCCTACACGGAACCGTTCGTGCTGAGCTTGTCGAAGCATGAACTATGACAGCTATGCGGTACTTCCCCCCACCATAGCCAGAAGCCCGCTTCCTGCCTGCACTGCCATCAGCTTCTTGAGGGGCAGGATGCAGATATTGCTCTCGGCGCTGATCCGCCCCATACGCTCTTCCACCTGAGAGCGAATCTCCTCCGCCCGTCCTTCCTCACCAACCTCTGTGGCCAGCCGGTACACTTCCCCCAGGTAGAGAGCGGGATGGAAACTGCGACAAACCATAGCGTCAAAAGCCTGAGCCCGGGAGGCTTCCTGTGTGTATGCCGGCGCCTCGATCTCTTTTCTCTGCGCGGCCAGACGCTTGGGAGTCCTGCGCAGGTAGTCGGCCACCGAGCGGAAGAGACGGTTGGGCAGTAGTTTGTCCTTGAGCGCTAGGAAGTGGGCTTCGATCAGCCGCAAGGTTCCCTCAGCGCGGCGCATCCCCTCGGCCATAGCCTCACGGCGAGAGATACCTGCGCGAGCGTCGTCTTCCAGCGCAGGGTCGGTGTAATAGGGCAGTTCACACACCAGAGACAGCCCATCGGGGACCAGGTTTTTGAGGTAGTCATCCGAGCTGGTGCCGGTGGCGATATACGGGGCAGGGTCTTCCCCCAGGTTTTTCTCCAGGAAATCGTAGCCCGCCTGCACGCCAAAGAGTGGATAGATGGCCCGGTCCCATTGTTGGATATACGGCACCTCCGGTTCCCCGCGATGGAGGGGCAGCTCCTGCGCAGCAACGAGCTGGTGAAGTTGCTGAAAGAGAGCCGGGAGGCAGCGAGAGGTGTAGAAGTACACTCCGCAGAAGCTGGCGTTGTGCAAGGAGTATAAAAAGGTGGGCCGGTGCTGGTTCATGAGCTGCATCACCACCCGGGTTTCCGCTGGAGGTGTGGTGAAATGCAGAGTTTTATAGAGGACTGGAAAGCCCCACTCGACTTGTTCATTCTGAGGGGGACGATAGTAGTTCAGGGCATATTTGAGCGGAGAGAATGTGCCCTTTAGCCATCCCGCGTTGAGGGCCAAGCCGTCTGGGTCAGCGACCTTCACGATTAGAAAGGTGTAGTCCAACTTCTCCCGCAGATCTTGCCGCTCGCAGAGCAGGCGGCTGAGGAACTCCAGGGTCAGGGTGCCGATCGGCTCGTTGGGATGGGGAACGCCAAGGAGGAGCGCAGTGCGTGACCCGCGGCCAATGGTGAGCAGCTCTATCGGCCGCCCCTCGGTAGAGGTGCCCACTATCTGCAAGTGGGCAACCTGCGGAAACTCTTCAACCAGCCGTACGGAGCTTTGGTGCAGCTCTTCTGGCGTGAGAAACTCCTGGTAGTCAGGCACCGTCCGCAGAATCTCAGTGATGTCCATTTCGCTTCCATTCGCTGGGTCGGTGACGCGATTCGCTGCTCTCAGGGTGCGGTCTCCGGGCCACGCCGAATAGGGTCAACCAGGCATTCGAGTCGAACCAGATCACTGAGGCAGAACGTGGCGCCACTAGCACCGCGCATAGCTGCCGCAAGGGCGTGAGAAAACGGATCCGGACCATCCACTAGGTAGATCAGAATGCAGCTGTCGAGGTAGAGCTTCATTCGTCATCACCCCAGCTCGCGCGTTCCTCCTCCAGGTACCGGTCGATTTCCTCTTTGGAGCGACGGACCGGGTGTTTCGCTCTCCACTCTTCCACAAGACGCAGCATCGACTCGACGTCGGAACCCTTTGGCTCCGGCTCCGGTACGAGCACGATGACCTCGACCGCCCCTGGCGGTACCTCAGGGGGCAGCGTGATTTTAAGCTCACGATTTTCCGAAACCACAGCTTGCAACTTGACGGCGTTCATATCTTCACCTCACCTGCATTACGTAACACGCATACGGTGGCCACATCGTGGCCCGCCAGGCGCAAGAGTTCCGCGCCTCGAGTGCCCAGATTCTCGTCCAGCTTCAGCCTTACTGCTCCCCCTCCAGGGGGATCTCGATGGAGCGCTCCCGCGCCATCTCAGCCCCGTAGGCAATACAGGCGAGGATATCAGCCTCCTCCAGGCCGGGATACTCTTGCAGGATCTCCTGGGTCGTCCTCCTGCTAGCCAGGTAGTCGAGAATGAGGGAAACCCAGATGCGATGTCCCCGAATACACGACTTTCCGAAGCAGATGTTCGGATCGCTAGAGATTCGGGACAATAGCTCTTCTCTTGTCAGGTCGATTCTCCTGCGCCGGAGTCAAGCCTTCAGGATAGTCACCCATTTCGCTTCCATTGCTTCCTTTCCACAGATGCCCCAAGCGGTGGGCTAGGTCAATGAGCGGGGTGCCGTCTTGATCTTTGATATATATAATAAAGAGCGGTGTTTCTCTTCAGCTCTTGCAGGACGGTGCTTATGCGGGGGGCTGCCTGATGCCGAAAATATCTGGGAATAAAGTCACGACGAGCATTCTCCATAACTACCTGCGGGAAGTTGAAAAGGCTCTGGTGAGGGGTAATGCCACCGAACACACCCATCGTCCTGCTCTCAAAGAGCTCGTCGAATCCATAACAGCAGGTATTACTGCCACTAACGAGCCAAAGCGTATCCAGTGCGGCGCGCCTGACTTTATTGTGACGCGCGGTGAGACGCCGCTTGGTTATATCGAGGCAAAGGATGTCGGGGAGCCGCTCGAGCGCATCGAACGCAGCGAGCAGATGCAGCGCTATCTGGAAAGCCTTAGCAATCTCAGCCTGACTGATTATCTGGAGTTCCGCTGGTATGTCGGCGGCGAGCCTCGCCTAACCACCCGCCTCGCTCGAGTTGAGGCCCAAGGAAAATTACGGGCCGAGAAGGACGGAGAGAGGCAAGCCGCTGAACTGCTGACGGCCTTCCTTAATGTTCAGGTTCCCACCATCGTCAGTCCCAAGGAACTGGCCGTGCGTATGGCGGCGCTAGCACGGCTTATCCGCGATACTATCTGCCGCGCTCTTGACGACGAG
>WNGG01015773.1_pt1 | contig 12406 bp, 11 predicted proteins | sample 5400661 | NCBI WGS metagenome assembly WNGG01 (sample SAMN13153372, study PRJNA577476) | soil metagenome | isolation source: 100 cm soil or saprolite under Garry oak tree replicate 1 | place: USA:California | collected 2016-06-15 | reverse complement strand
CGCTTCGGTGCGAACGTCCAGATCGTTGTCTCGAATCATTGCGACGATTTGGTGCTTCACCGAGAGATCTTCGGCGGCAGTGAGTATGGAGACGGCTTTTTTACGCACGTGCGGCGAGGGGTGTTCTAACAGTCTACGGATTGCCGAATGCGCATGTAATTGTTGTCCCATCTCAAAAAGCGTCAGGGCGTAAATGACTTCATTCGGATCGGGTGAGTTCAGCTTTTCGGCAACGACCTTGGTCGTGAACTGGTCCAGAACAGGTACCAGTACCTGCTGGGGTTGAATTCGAACGTGTTGGATGTTGGCTTTCAGCGTAGCGACGTACTGCCGGCGGGCGGTCAGCGCGGCCGTGAACCAGACGGCGAGCAATACAAGGCTCACCAAACTTATTCTCTGCGGAGTCAAATGAAGCTTTGTGGCGAAAATGAGCAGGGTTACAGCGGCCAGGCCGTCGCCTAACTTCCAAATCACCGTATCGATGAACGATTTGACCTGCACTTTAATATTCGCGGGTACGGGTAAGTAGAGAAGCTGAACAGCCGATGTGTCGATGGAATAGCGGAAGACACCATCGCTGCCCCTCAGTATGGCGGCGGCCCAAAGCGTTCCCCAGAGCAATACGGTCAGAGAACCGGCGGTCAGCGAAAGCGGCAGCACGAGCAGCGCGACACCGATACCAAAACGCCGCAGCAGTTTGCTCGTGATCAGCAGTTGCGCGATGAGCGAGACGATTCCGGTGTAGCCGGCGACGGCGCCAAGGTAGGCCGCAATCATGTCTTTCTGAACCAGCGTGTCCTTCGCAATCGCCTTGAGCTGCCAGCCCGCAACGGAAGTCACTACTGAGGACAGCAGGATCAAGGCCGCGATTGCAAGCAGATGAGGCGATTGACGAACGATCCGGAAACTTTCCATCAGATTGCGCGGAGTTTCCCGCGCCTCTGGGGGGCCGGTTGCGCTCCGGCCCATTTGCTCCTGTTTGCATATGATCCAGATCAAGACGGCGGAGAAGGACAAAAAGGCCGACATGAAAAGCAAGGTCGCATCTGTACCCGCTCGCTCCGCGATCCATTTTGCGAGAAATCCCCCAGCGATACCTCCGACAATGCCGCAGCTTCCCAAGATCGCGAACAGGCGCTTCGCTTCACGTGTGGTCCATACAAAATTGGCCAATGTCCAAACCTGTCCCACCATCAGAATTCCGCAAACTCCGACCCACACGTAGAAGGCGGCAGCCAGCCATGCCCATTTGTGGAAATGAAAGCCCCACCAGAATGCACCAAGATTCATGGTGAAGAATAAAAGACTGCCCATTTGCAAATTGCGCAGGCTTACCTTGTAACCGGCCCGGATGTAGGGCGCCAGGATAAAGGCAGCCACAACAGCGACCGACATATCCGCATAAGGAAGTTGTTCCCGGTTGAAGCTGTCCAGAAATATGGCGTCGCGCGCAACACGAGCCATCATGTAGAAGGTGATAACCAGAAAGTAATACCCGAAGAGAGGTAAACCGCGGACCAGCTCACCTGAACGTAAATTCAATACGCGATTAATAAATGAAGCTGACTTGTCCATCCTTGATCTCGAGAGCCGATGCGCGGCCGCCGCTGACATAGGAAGACAGCATTCCAGTGTCGATTAAGAACACCTTGCCGTCAAATCGTGAAACGATCTGCCCAGGCTGTGGTGTGTGTCCGACGACAAACCGCGCCACATCGAAGGCCTGAGTCAGACGCTGAACCTGCGGCGCGCCCTCCGCGTCCGTCCATTGAGCAAAGCCGCGAAACCAGAGCGGACCATTTTCAGCCATGCTGGCCCAGCCGCCGTATGCCAGAAAGCCCTTTAAGATTTCGGCATCCTTCCCTTTCGCTTTTTCCGACGCGGCGCGGGCCGCATTGGTTAATTCGTCGAGGTCGCTGCAGGGCAGGGCGAGTTTCTTTTCAACCAAATACTGTTTGTACGCATCGAAAGCCTTGATTTCTCCAGAGACGGCATCGTTGATTTTGTCGACGGTCCAGCCGGCCAATTCGGGACTGATACCGCCGTGCAGGAATATGGAATCGTTAACGCGGGCCATTGCAGGAAGCGTTCGGAGCCACTTCCCATACCGGCCGTCAGCATTTAACGCCTCACACCGTTCGACGTAACCAGCGGGCCGCGATGGATAGACGCCTTTGGGACGCGACTTCGCCTTGTCGTCGGCGAAACTGGCGTAGTCGGCGTCGGTGACATAGCGCAGATCACCGAAGATATTCATCGCCTCATGATTTCCCATCAACACGATGACGCGTCCGGACTGCCGGGTTGCATCCCGTTGAAGGGCCATCAGCAGATCCATCACGCCGCGCGCTTTGGGACCGCGATCCAGGAAGTCACCTGTTTGCACGAAAATCGTATTGCCTCCCGACCACCGGCGGGTCGGATCCACCAGATGGGCCCGCTGCAGAATTCCGGAAAACGCGTCCAGATCCCCGTGGATATCGCCGATTGCGACGATGCGTTGCGGCGCAGCAGGGGCCGCTCGAAGGAGGAGGGTGATAGAAGTAATGATGAAGATGTAGACGAGACCTGAGACCCTCACCCGCGGCTTCAATTGAGGCTTCGCCCTATCGGGCTCGCGCTTCGCGGCCGCACCCTCTCCCAGAGGGAGAGGGTGGATTTTCCCCGTTTCGCTCATTGATACAGGACCGCGCCGCCTCCTTTCTCCGCGATGAGTTCCTTGGAGCGAGCCAGGATGGCGTCACGTCGTTTCAAGAGGCCTTGAATCTGATAAGGTGTGAGGTATTTTCCGAGATGCTCCTTCAGCATCGCCTCATTTAATTCTTCCAGCTTCGCTAAGAGCGATCGAGAGAACGTCGTAGGAGCCTTCGGGTCTTTTAACTGTTCGAAGGGGCGAAACGTGCGCGAATGATCGATCAGCCGGATCTGCCAACTATCGGTGATCAGAATGTTGCCCAGATTTCGGTCGGTGTTATATATCAAGTTATCCCATAGACGCATTTTGGCGACCTGCTGATTCCACGTGATGGGATTCGGGGCGCTGAGTTTCTTTTTCACGCGTTGCCCCTCATCCATCTGCGCAGTGACCCAAAATTGCAAGGATCCACGTTTCCCATCAACAGTCCGCTCGATGGTAGCAGGAACCATGCCGAGGCCGATCAGCTTGTCCAGTTCGTACGCGGCGACTTCAGTACGCCAGCTGTCTTGAAATTGCAGCTCTACACCGCCATCGAGTTGCTTCGTCGGCACGGGCCCCTCGTCGATGGTTTTAAAGGCGCCGAATTGCATCTTTCCATCGAGCTCCAGACTCAGCTTCCGTGGCAACGTGACGCCAACCGAGATACTTTGCTGCCTTATGATCTTCGCCTGCGCGAGGAAGTTTTCTACTTCTTCGCCCTGGATGACCTGTGATGTGCTCTGTGCCGCTCCCATCGCAGCGCAGAAACACAAGCAGACTGGAATCGTCCATCTGAAGACAACGCGTCGGTTCATAACCGCCCCCTAAGATTGCGCTTTCGTGAATTGCTCAGCGGATCGTAAGGTGCTACCGCGGCGAAGTCAATATTTAACGCCGCTTCATTCTATTCATCGTCTGCTTAGGAATCCTGGCATCACGGAGATGATCGAGGTTGTAAAAGACGGCGAAGGCTGCGGCGGCGGCAACGACGCCCGAGGAGATGAAAGACACGGTTATGTTCGCCTGAAGCGCGCCAACCATGATGTACAGGGCAATCAGGAACACGACGACAGATCCGGCCAGCAGCATCATGCGGTAGGCAAGCGTTTCGCGAAACGGAATTACCGCTTCCTTCTTTTTAATTCGAAGGCGTCCCATCCCCGCTATTATAGGTTTAACTCCCGCTGCGGAGAATTCCGAATCCACGAGGCCGTCCCCGCGCAGCGCAAGCGCGATAGCGCGCAGCCTCAAGAATGAGTCGACGTAATCCAGTACGGGACCTAAAAAGATGGGCCTTGAAGAATACAAAAGGAAACGGAAATTCGACAACACCCCAGAACCGGCGGGCGCCGTAAAAGAAGGGCGCGGGAACGGCTTCGTTATCCAGAAGCATCACGCGACTCGTCTCCACTACGACTTCCGGCTTGAAATGGGAGGCGTCCTTCGATCGTGGGCGATCCCCAGAGGTCCGTCGTTCAATCCCGCCGAGAAACGTCTCGCTATGGAGACGGAGGATCATCCGATCGACTATGGCGAATTTGAAGGCGTCATCCCGAAAGGGAACTACGGCGCCGGCAAAGTCATTATTTGGGATAACGGCACGTACGAGATGGTCGATCCCGAAACACCTGAGAAAGGCTGGAAGAAAGGGAAGCTGCATTTCGTTCTCAGGGGCAAAAAACTCAAAGGCGAATGGGTGCTGGTGCGGGGCAGCCGCGAACCGCGCCAGTGGATTTTCTTCAAGGTCCGCGACAGCTACGCTTCTACTGAAGACGACATCACCTCGATACGGCCTGAATCGGTCGTCTCCGGACAACTCGTCGACGAAGTCGGCGAGAAGAACCGCGGAAGACATTGGGTCACTCCTATCGAGCGCGAACTTGAACAATTCGGCATGAAGAAAGCTGGCCGTTCGCCCGTTCCCAAAATCGTCCGGCCGATGCTCGCAACGCTGATTGAGAAACCGTTCGATAACGATGAGTGGCTGTTCGAATTGAAGCTCGACGGAATGCGGGCTCTGGTCGTGAAGGAAGATTCTAAGATTGCGATGTGGACCCGCAATGGGAAGAGCCTGACGCATCGGTTTCCAACCTTGGTAGAAGCCGTTGCGACACTTCCGGCCGACCGGGCCGTCCTTGACGGCGAGATCGTGGCTCTCGATGAAAAGGGCGAGGCGCATTTCGAACTGCTTCAACCGCGAATCCACCTCTCTCGCGCGAAGGACATCGCCGAAGCCGACCGCCGGATGCCTGTTTATTTATATGCCTTCGATCTCCTGTACCTCAATGGATACACGTTAATGAAGTTTCCTCTCGGGCACCGCAAGGCTGTGCTTCGAAAATTACTTCCCGACAACAGCGGCTGGATTCGCTTCGCCGATCATGTGGAAGCAAATGGCGTCGCATTTTTCAAAGCAGTTGAAGAGCACGGCCTCGAAGGGGTTGTGGCTAAGCACAGGAAAGGCGAATACCAACAGGGACGCTCGAAATACTGGCTCAAGATCAAAACGCAGAAGACCGGTCATTTCGTCGTCGGTGGATTTACTGCGCCCGAAGGATCTCGAAAACATTTCGGCGCGTTGTTGGCCGGGCTGTACAGGAATGGTGATCTGATTTATGTGGGACGGGTAGGAGGCGGTTTCGATGACCGCATGTTGGTACAGGTGCACAAGGCGCTGGTACCGCTGATCATCAAAGAGCGTCCGTTCAACGGAATTCCTGCAGAAGTGAGAAAGCCAACCTGGGTCGAACCCCGGTTGGTATGCGAGGTTCGCTTCAACGAATGGACGTCCGATAAAAAGCTCCGCGCACCAATATTTCAAGGATTCAGGGACGATGTCGATCCGAAGGACTGCCAGCTGGAAGATGCAATACCGAGACCCTCACCCGCCGCTGCGCGGCGGCCTCTCCCAGGGGGAGAGGCCGGCCGCGCGAAGCGCGAGCCCGATAGGGCGAAGCCTCAAGAGGCGAAGCGCGAGCCGGGTGAGGGTCCCATTTCCTCCACCAATCTTGAAAAAGTCATTCCCTTCACCAACCTCGATAAAGTCTTCTGGCCCGAGGACGGTTACACCAAGGGCGACCTCATCGGCTACTATGACAAGATCTCGCCATACATCATTCCGCATCTGCTGGACCGTCCGCTCGTCTTCGAGCGGTTTCCCGATGGGATTTATGGCCCGTCCTTTTATCAGAAAGACGCACCCGATTACACGCCGGAGTGGATTCGCACGCAGGAGATCTATTCGGAAGATGTCGACCGGAATATCCGCTACTTCATCGGCGCCGACCGTGAGCAGTTGCTCTACATCGCGAACAGCGGCAATATCCAGCAAAATCCCTGGATGTCCCGGGTCCAGCACCTGGACTATCCCGACTATTTGGTGTTCGATTTAGATCCTGTCGAGGCGCCGTTCGGGTCCGTTCAGAAGGTGGCCCTGATTCTCAAAGAGACGCTCGACGAGCTCGGCTTGCGCGGGTATCCGAAAACATCAGGCGCCTCCGGCATTCACGTGCATTTGCCGGTTTTGGAGAATACGTACACGTATGAAGAAGTACGCATTTTTGCCGAAACGATCGCGTCCATCGTCGTTCAACGAGCACCTGAATACGCAACGATCGAACGCGTCGTCCGTAGGCGGAAACCGCATCACGTCTATGTGGATTATCTCCAAAACATTCGGGGTAAGACTGTCGCATCCGTCTATTCGCCGCGACCTCGCGCTGGGGCGCCGGTTTCGACGCCCTTGAAATGGGAAGAACTGAAGCGAAAGATGGATCCGGCGGAATTCACGATCAAAACGATTTTTAAAAGGCTGGACAAGTTTGGCGATCTCTTCGAAAAAGCGCTCACGGACAGGCAGGATATCTCGGGCTTTTTGGAAACCTTGGCCGCAAGGAGGCACAGGAGCCGCAGAAATTGAACTCAGTTGTGTAAACACGGGTGTATTCCCCTCCTCGCAGAGGAGGGGAATATTTCTTAAAATAAATATTTCGTGATCCAGTCCACACCGAACCAGAAAGTATAGACGAGAGCTGTGGCAATGAGGATCACGGCCAGCGCGACCGCCAGAGGAATGGCAGACCCAACCAGACCCTGAAGGAAAGTAGGCTGTTTAACCATGCAGGAAATTCTAAACGAGTACAGGCCCGATTTTATTCCGGCTCATTGGTCCGAACGCGATCGTCATTTCCTGTCGGCATTCGCGAGCAATCCGGACGGCTTTGTATCCGTGCTCCGCAATCTGCCCCCCGAAATCACCGGCGCGCTCTGCTCTCGGGCGAGCCGCGCGGCCGGTTCGTTGTTGGAAGTGTTCTTGAGGGAATACGTCGATCCGATCGTCAATGGTGAAGACTCCCAGCTCGGCAAAGAGCTGGAAGATACAGTCCGCTTCCTCCGAGAGCACGGATTCAAGCGCATCCTGAATAATCAGCGCGCCCAGGCGTTTTATTCCAAGTGGCTTTCCCAATATGGGGACGACTCGATTGCGCAGGTTACAGGGACGCACGTCATCGTGTGGGGGATGTCGCAAGTTGCGATGAAATTCGTTGAAGATCAGCGCATTGGTTTGGAACCGATCGAGAAATCGACACGCTACGTCAACTTCGGCTCAAAGGTTGGCGGCCGATATCTCTACTACATTCCAAAGCCCGATCTGGAGCGTCTTGGCCTCGTTTCGGAATACAAAACCACGATGGACGGGCTCTTTGAGACGTATGTCGCTCTGCTCCCCCGGCTCCAGGATTGGCTACGGAAGAATTTCGACGAAAAGGATTCGATTCTCGAAAAGAAAGCATTCGACACGCTTCGCGGATTGCTGCCCATGGCGACACTCGGCCAGGTCGCGTTCCGCGGCAATGCCCAGGCTTTCGAATATCTGATCAATCGGACGGCGCGTCATCCGCTGGGCGAGTTGCGCTGGCTGTCGCGAGAACTCAAGCGCGAATTGGACCAGGAAATTCCATCGCTGTTGCTTCGCGTTGCGGGAGAAAAATCCGAGCAATACCAGGTCTACTCGGCGCGAGCTTTTCGAACGTTATTTGTTGAAGCGTTCGGCTCGTTGGCAAAAAGTGGGGCGGGCTTTTGAGAACGCTTATCTCCGGTTTGAAATCGTCATGGATATCGGATCCTATCGCGATCTCCACCGCCACCGCATGATGACGCAGCAACGCCAGCGCTTCTCAACAGTTCACGGCTACAACGTTCCCATTGAAGTGGAGCAGGCTGGTCTAGCCGGTCCGTTTCGGGAAGCTCTGGACAAAGCGGACGTTCTCTTTCGTAAACTCGAATCCGCAGATTCCGAGTTGGCGCAGTATGCCGCGCCGCTCGCCTATCGTATGCGCTTCTACCAGTGGCAAAATTTCCGGCAGCTTTTCTGGGAAACCGAACTGCGCACTGTGTCGCAGGGCCATCCCGACTACCGATTCATCGAGCAGGAAAAGTATCGCCGGGTGAAGGAGAAGTTTCCGCTGATCGCATCCTTTATGCTGGTCGACACCAACGAGTATGCGATTGCGCGCCGCGGCACCGAAGAACAGATTGTCGCGAAAGAGAAACGCCTGATCGAGAGGCTGAAGGAAAGGAAATAGACAGCACTCCCTTTGTCACACCGGTTCTTCGGAACGGATCAAGGATGGATCGACAGGCCGGCCCGTGTGATCCTGATAGGCTTGAGCCGCTATACGGACGATCTCGGAGAGAGTCTCACCGAGGTCTTCGGCTACTTTCATCAAGTTGTTTTCACCTTGTGTAAATGCCGTGGAACAGGTAACCGCACAGTGCCGCCAAAACAGCCCATCCACCTTTCAACCACCATTGCCACTGCTCGACCATAGAAACGCGGTAGGACAGGCTACGGATTTCGACCAGTTCTCCCTGGATTCTTCCAAGTTCATGCCGAAGTTCGCCGAGCGTTCTGTGAATGTCGTTCAACACGTGAAGCAGATTCACACTTGTCTCCCCCTTTTCGAAAAATCGGCGCCGCGAAGCGCAAGTGCGCTTCGCACAGCGCCATTGGAATGTTGTAGCGGCGGTCTATGACCGCCGGCGATATTGCAGGCCAAGAGATCGCGGGCGGTCATAGACCGCCCCTACAATTGGGAATCGCGTCATTACGTGACCATACGGTTGACGGAGTCACTCCAGTCTGTGAACCCGAGACGGCCTAACGCGCGGATCTGGAACGTGTAGATGGTTCCCGGCGTTAAACTGTCAATGAGCGTAGGTTTGGTACTGGTAATGATTTGCTCCGTCCATTGAGCAGGCGCTCCGCCGCCGCTGGGAACGGCGGCGTAACGCAGGTGGTAGCTCAGGGCTTTCGCGACCGACCCGATCTTGATCTTTAGTTGACCGGTGACCGCGCCCTGAACCACAGAGACAATTGTCGGTTGATCCAGCGGTTGGGGTGGAGTTTTGGTGGTGGGGGCCGCCTGGAAGCCCGACAATAGGAAAGTCGCCATGTCGTCGTTGCAGTTGGCTTCGACGTAGTGTGCGAGCTGGATGTACATACGGATCGCGGCATCACGCAGTTTGTTTTTTTGAGCGATGGCCGTTTTGCTTCCATCGAGCGCTGCCGGAATCGCGGCTTCATACGCCTCGATGGCCGCTTGGTATATCGCCAGCTCGACTGGCGGCTTGGCGAAGATCGCGGCGTTGTCAGACAAGCCTTTCAGAGAGCCGTGGAGAAAGGGCTTTACATTCTCGTCGGGCATCTTGGCCAATCCGACAATCGCACGGATCTTCTTTACTTGCGTTGATGTTGTCAGGTGTTTCTCCTTTCGTTTAGAGACACTTCCGCCGCGTGGGTAAATACAGGGGTCGATGATGACTCGACTGAGAAGGGCGGCTGGTTCTCCTTCAGCGGGGCTCCACGCGATCGCGGAGCGAAGCTGAAAGCCTTCTCCCACTCTTCAAGATGGCAATTGACAATTGAACATTGAACATCAGAATTTTTGCGGGAAATGTTTATTGTTCAATGTTCAAATGTCGTTGTTCATTTCAGGAACCGGATCTTTCGGTACATCCGTTCTGGAGGCCGTCGCGCGCGGTGACCAATTCCTTTCCTTCGAGTTTGGCCCGGCGCAATGCCCGGTCGCCGTCTTCAGTGATCTCGAAGCGGCGCTGCGGCTCCTCACCATAGCTCCTGCTTGGGCCGGAGTGGACCGTGATGAGCCCGCGTTCGGCGAGCCGGCCCAGCGCCAGGTAAACATGGCCGACCGTCTCGCGTCCGGTCCACTTGTCGACCATTGCCGTAATGCTTTTCAGCGTGCCCCGGTCGCCCAACAACGAGACCGCCGTCAAAACTTGAAACTCGCGTTGCTCCAGGGGCGCGGCGCTCCAGCCGTCGCCATATAGAGAACGCAGCGAGGTGTCGTGTTTGTCCAACTCCGCCTCGATTCGTTTCCACACGCTGGCGGAAGCCGCTTCGACCTCCTCTTTCGGGGCTTTCGGCCAGTAGCGCTTCAAAATCTCATCCATGTTCATCTTCTTGCGTTTCATTGTGTACCTCCTGGATTCGACATGAGTTTCCTTAGCTTGCGGACTGCCCGGTGCAGATTCACAGCGACTCCGATGCTCGTTCTGCCCAGTTCTTCTGCGATGTCTTTGCAGCGATAGCCTTGGTGGAAACGAAGACAGAGCATCTCCACCAAGTGCGGATCCAGTTCGGGTAAGGCCGCCATGAGCATTTGGGGAAAATCTTCATTAGCGCCTCCACTCTCCGCAGGAATGTTAAGCTCGCTGAAATCCTCGTCAACGAGCTTTTGGCGGCCGCGCGATCGAATCATATTTCGTGCTTGGTTGATCGCAGCCTTACATAGATATGCTTTCGGATTCTTTCGAAAGTTGCTCGATGGCTGTCCTTGGACTAGTCTGACGAAAACGTTCTGGACGGCATCCTCGGCATCGTGCCTGTTTCCGGCAACGCTTTTTGCCGCCTCGTACATCCGTTGAAAGTTTTCGCGGTACAACGAATCGAGCTCTTGCCTGAAGGTTTCGTCTTTTATTGTGGGGAGTTTCGTTGTCGTCATTGTGTCTCCTACTTGTATAAACACCGCAAACAGCCGTTTTATTACACCCCTCCCAAAATTTTTTTGGATCAGCGCCGATCCCTCGCGCGAAGCTCCCGAATTCTCTGATCGAATACGGCTGCTGTTTGCCGATTCAATTTCTTGAGCTGAACCCATGTCAGAAGAAGCGCGACCCATCCGGCGCCATTCACCGCCATCTGAGGAGCGCTGATTTCAGCCGCACCCGGGTGGCCGACGTACAACTCCCCAAGCCCAATCAACAGCGGGAGCGGCACGAGGGCAAAGAACATGGTCTCCAGCAATGCTTGCGCGCTAAAGCCACTGAACCAATCGGCACCCGTCAGCAGGTAATACCTCCTTCGCCTGAGATCGTCGATGTGGGGATCTCTGTTCAAAGTCACAACGATGCGCTGGTGACGGCTAATTCCTTCTAACGGGTTTAATTGAAGCCGCATGCCCAACGTGAAGGCCTTTACCGTGAAAAAGCTGGTCACGAACTCTTGCAGCGGCAGGATCGGTGGAACGGCCTGAGCATTGGTAGTTATGATGGTCAGAGCCCCGGCGATCCATACACCATTGAACAACCAGGTGCGGCTACCTAAACGGAGCAGATCCTTGTGCGGGTGACCTGGACCCGGATCTTTTCTGAACAAATATCTGCATAGTGCAATCGGCACGGCCAGCTTGAAAGCACGCGCGACGATCGCCGCGTCAGCGACCATGAGGCCCGGAGACAGCAGCCCCACAACTGCATTGAAAGCAATGATCAGCGCGGGAGTCATGAATGTCGTGATTGCTTCGCAATCTTGCCGGTCGTTCCTGCGGATGTAGCCCTCGCGGATGATCAGCACCGTGAGAACCAGGCCCAAATTCAAGGCGAGGGGTAACGACAGCATGTCCACGAAAGGAAGAAAGAGAATCGCCGTCTGCGCAACGGCCATCTTCCAATAGAACGCATCCCGAGCCCGGCCTAGCGCAGGAGCGGCGATCGCGCCCGGAATACGGAGTACGGCCTGAGGAATGGAGCCATGTGTCTCCAACAAAACATCGATGAGCTCGTTTGGGGACCCGAGATCTGGCGGAACCAAAGCGTGGACAACTCTCACCAACCACTTTGGCGGTTTCGGATCCGTTTCGCCAGGCCTGGGCCCTTCGGAGTTTGCTCTGCCGGCATCGGTTCCCATTGAGGTCTCCTTGAGAAGTTTTTGCCGGCCGGCTTGTCTTCCCTGAGTGCCCTCAACCGCCGTCGAATCGATTGAGTCCGTGGCGGGCCTCGTGTTTCGGTGTCCGTACGTCCTCCGGGCACACGTATGCATACGTGCGACCGGAGGGCACGACCGGCACCGCGACTGGAGCCATCCAGTCGTTCAGTTGTGCGTGGAAAAAATCCCTCTAACTATAAGACTGTCGAGCAGGGGTCAAAAATACATGTTTTTTACGGCTCGTAACATCTCTTCGCCATGGCGGGTCTTCCCGGCCGGAAGAACCCGTCACGATAGCCATTCCCCGGGTCCCGGCCGCGGGCGGAGGGGTCATTTCACCTCCATCCAGCCGAAGACGGATCAATCGATGAATGAGCCGCGGCGCGGCGAAGTATGGATGGTGGTCCTCGGAATGGCAGCCAGTTTAGCCTTGCTTGGTAATCAGCACGCGCCTGGAACATCGTGCTGGTGTGACAGCCGGCCGTTACGTTCGGTCCGCTGCT
>WNGG01007113.1_pt1 | contig 12406 bp, 10 predicted proteins | sample 5400661 | NCBI WGS metagenome assembly WNGG01 (sample SAMN13153372, study PRJNA577476) | soil metagenome | isolation source: 100 cm soil or saprolite under Garry oak tree replicate 1 | place: USA:California | collected 2016-06-15 | reverse complement strand
CTGCCAACCCGCTCGCCAGTTCCAATCGAATCGCCGTTCCGCCCTTGGCGCCAAGCGCGAGCAGCGCCGGCAACGCGCGGTTGTCGCCGAACTCCAAAAGAGCCTTGAATGCTCGCCAGCGGACGTCAGCATACTCGCTTTGGAGAGCCGCGGTTATTCGATCCAGATAGTCCCGGTTACCCAACTTGTACAGCGCTACGGCGTACTCCCATTGATCTGCGCCGGCTCCCGAAAAAGTGGCTTCAAGCAGGTCTGCCGCCCTTTTGTCGCCCATTCTGCCGAGTGCAACCGCGGCAGATTTGCGCACGCCCTGATCATCATCCTTCAAAAGCGCCAGCAGGGGATCAATCGCATTGGCGGCCTTCAGTTCACCGAGCGCCGTCGCCGCGGTACGTCGAACGAGTTGATCGCTGTCGCTGAGAGCTTGAACCAGGGAATCAACATTAGCGGACTTGCCGGACCGCCCCTCGGCAGCTATCGCTCGAGCTCGCAAATAAGCGTCGGCTGAGAAATTTGAATCGCGCAGCGCGACAGCGTCGGTCGATGCTCCAAGTGCGGAGAGCGCCCCAAGCGCGGCGCTTCGGACAAACCAGCTTTGATCCTGGAGAAGCGGCGCCAAAAACGATGCGTCAGATTTGTTTCCGAGCTTGCCAAGAGAATTTGCGGCAACGCCTCTAACGTACCAACTTTGGTCCGAAAGCGCTTGTCTGAGTTTGTTGGCCGCGTCCGATTCTTTCGATTCGGCAAGCGCCGAGATCTGTTGCGCCCGCGCGAAGTCGGCAGGTGCAGCACTATCCTTGGAGCTAGGCTGTTGTGCAGGCGAGTCAGCCGTACAGAGGCAAATGAGCAAGACAATTTGGATTGAAACAAACGTCTTCGTCATCCAGCAAATCGCATGGCAGCTAAATTGTGGGAGCTAGAAGATATTACAGGAGTTCTCCCCATTTTAGAAATCCAGACCCACGTACAAAATGGCCACGCCTCACGAGCTACGTTTGAGGCACACTTGCACTTTGTTGGCAGGCTTCACGCGGCGGTATGCCGGAGGGGGTTCCGCAGGACAAATCCTTGGTCGGCCGAAAGGAGCGCGACCTGAACAAAAAAGCTGAGCCCACCTGGCTGGAATATCAGCCAGGTGGGCCTGAAGGCAATGTTTCGTTGCTCGAGCGTGTTATGCTGCGATGCGTTCTTTGCGACCCTCGCTCGGCAAAAAGGCTGTGTTTCCTGCCAGTGCTCGTTCGATCGCAGGCAACGCTCGAGGAACATTGATCTTCAAGAACCTAATGAGGTGAGCCACCTCGGTTGGTGTCAGATCCTCGGGACTTCTGCCCGGTATCCCTAAAGGAACCAGGTATGCCCGCATATTCAGGCCTACATGCCTCAGTTGGGCCTCCAGCGCGCCGATGAATTCCTCTCGCTCAACCATGTTCATTGCGACCAACCCATCGCGGACTACTGCTTTGAGCTCGTTGGCGTCAAGCTGGGACCAATCCATTGTTGTCACATTACTTCTGGGCTGTATTCGTCTTCCGTTAAAGTTTCTAGCCATTTTCTTCTTACCCTCGTCTGTTCCGAACCCGTTCGTCGCTGTACCGTCTTGAGTCTGCTCCGACACGCGACATCGTAAAACGCTAACCGGATTCATAAGTTTCAAGAACTTCCCGGTTACTTCAGCACGGCGAAGTAACTCGGTGCGCCACTCAAGCAGTCGCAAAGCGTTGATGCAATCTGCGTGCCAATAGGTTGCCTGCGGTCGTTTTTTCGTCAATTTTCGCTCTTTCTTTAAGTCCTTCGCCCAGTACCAGGCTGGGATTCAGCAAAGGACGCTGTAATGGTCAAGGGAAATGGGAATGATGGAGGCGAAGAGCCGGAGGTGTTGTCTCACCAATCGAGACGACTATGAGAGTCCTTCTGCCATTTTTGCTATGTCGTCGACTATCGTTCTCGAGATTGCATCGCGCCCCGACCGTCCGAGCGCGAGGACTTCGCCCTTTCCCTGGGTTCGAAAGAGCGCTGCCTTAGACGTCCCCGAAATCGAGTAAAACGGTGAATCTTCACCGACCAGTTTGGGCGCGACGCTCAATCTGACTCGGCCTTGCCAAAACCTCGCTCGGCCAATCAGGCGAACAGCACGACCGGTCGAACGCGCTATTCGGACAAGCGATTCAGTTTCGGGACCGATTCCGATTCGCGAGACCTCAGCCAATCGGCTTTCAGCGGTCATCAGCAACTTTGCGAGTATGAGAATCTTGGCCGCGGTGTCCCAGCCTCCAACATCGAGCGTAGGATCAGGTTCAGCAACGCCGGCCGCTTGAGCCGCCTCGAGAGCGTCATCGAACGACCTCCCGCGCTGTTGCATCTCGGTGAGCATGTAGTTAGTGGTGCCGTTCAACACGCCGCGTATCTCAAGCACTCGGTCGTCGGCGATGTTATCGGGCATGTCGACACCTGTTGTCCCGCTGTACCCAAGGACCGCGCTTCCCTTCCCCGCAGCCTCTTTGAGCGCTTCGAAGCCGTGAACAAGGGGTCCCTTATCAACCGTGACGACGCTCGTGCCTTGCTTGAGCGCATCGATTAGCAGGTCGAGCGCAGGCTGTCCGCTATCGAGGCTGGTCGGAAGCGTTTCTACGAGTATTGGGATTCCGGCGGACGGAAGCGTTCGAATGAAGTTGCGCGCGTCCGCAATGAACTTGCCGCCTTCGAACTTGCTCAGTGGCTTGCCCGATTTCTTGTGGGCAAGCGCGCTCGCGAAGGATTGTGAGTCGTCAAAGAAGCGGCCGCCGCTGCTGTCGGCAATTGCGCGGATGCAGACCTTCCTCGAATGCGCTTCGCCAATTCTGTAAGTGTATTCTGCAAATGATTGGCCGACGTTTCCAAAGCCAAGGAGAGCCACGTTCACTTGTTGCATGGTTATGCTACTTCGGCGGGCAGCAAGCCCTTTATGTCGCGCACCACACGGGCGACGTCTTCTTGGTTTGCCAGGGCGATCATGAAGAACTTGTAACCGTTATAAAAACAAACCAGCCCGTTGCCAAATAGCCAGATGCTTGACAGCATTGGGTTCCCTCCCAATACAAGATTGATCGGGAAACCGGCGACTGCGCCGCCCGTGAACGCTTCAGCGACCAAGCCTGCGCCGGCAGCGATGCTGAAAGCACCGAGCAGCGGCGCGCCCACGTACTTCGCCGCGTCGCGCTGAAACTTGACTCGATCGCGCTCTGCCTCTGTAAGCTTGCCCTCGCGGATCAGCTCTTCCTGTCGTTTCAAATAAGCTTCGTACTTCTCAGCCAGCTTCCTCAAACCGTAAGGCGCGATTGCAGAATGAAACAGCCAGTTGCCCGCGCCCCCGGCTCCGAGCAACACGACATCCAACGAAGAAAAAGCCGCACCCGCGCGAGTGCCCGCGATGAACGCCAGAGAAACAACGGCGGCCTTGCCGGGGTTCTTCTTCGCCCATCGTCGAGCGCTGGCCAGCGTGCTGATGAGGGAAGACGGCAGCCGCGCGGCGGAAGCGCTCGCGCGTGCCGCGCCGCTTGCCTGTTGATAATAGCGACGCGCATCGCCGAAAAGATCGGACGCAGTCTGACGCGCATCGTCGACCACTTCGCTCGCCATCTGCGATGCGCCGCTTGCGGTTTCAGCAGCTTTCTCCTTTATTCCGGAGCGCCGCAATGCGTCATCCGCGGAGTCGACGGCACCGCGAACTCGCTCCGTGATCTTGTGCTCGCGATCGATACGAGCAGCTTCCTCTCGCGCGGAGTCGACTCCCTTGCGCAATGCGTCGGTGGTCGCTCGCGCGCCTTTATCGAGCTTCGATTTGATCTCAAGTTTTTCATCTATCTCGCGCGCAGCTTCCTCTGCTCGGCGCCTTAATTCTTCAAGCTTACTCGGCATGCAGCGAACTCCTTCGCGTATATTACGTTCTTCAGATCGAGACGGCCAGCGAAGATTCATACGCCGCTGCCAGCGATTCGGTTCCTTTTCGAATCCCGAACGCAGCCTTGGTGCATCTTGATATGAGTATTATGCAAGAAGCTGTCAGGCTTCATCGCGAATAGGAATCGGCCGACGGTTGTCGTCGATTGCGACGTACACCACCTCGGCTTCGGTGACCCGCGTGCGTTCGCCAGGATGCATAATGCGATCGGCTTCGACCAACACCTTGATCGTGATCGATGTGCGCCCGATTCTCACAAGCTCGGTATAGAAACTCACGATATCCCCGACAAAAACCGGCGCAACGAATACCACTTCGTGCATCGCCTTGGTGACAACCTTTTTCAGGGTGTGCTTGCGGACCTCAATCGCGGCGGCGATGTCGATGTAACTGAGAATGACACCGCCAAAGATCGTGCCGTGCGCGTTGGTGTCTTTAGGCATCAGCACCACGCGAATTGCGGGCTCGCTCTGCTTGTCTGACGGAGTCAGATTCAGCATGGTCATATGCCAGAGCCTAGCGTTGCGTCGTGGGACTGTCAAAGGTGCCGAAACTATTGCCGACTGTTATAGAATGGTCATGCATTTCAAACCAGCCCCCGGGAGCGCGTTGATGGCTGAAAAGAAATCGCTTATCACGATGACCACCGATTTCGGCGAGGCCGACTACTTCGTCCCCGCGATGAAAGGCGTGATCTACTCGATCAATCCGTCAGTCGAGATCGTCAACTTAACGCATTCGATACCTCCTCACGACATCCACGCTGCGGCGTTTACCCTGATGTGTTGCTACAGGGATTTCCCTCGAGACACGATTCATCTCGTCGTGGTCGATCCGGGGGTTGGCTCTGCTCGACGGCCGATAATGGTGATGACCGATGACTACAAATTCATCGGACCCGATAACGGAGTATTCAGCTACATTTATCAGCGCTGTCAAGTGAATCGAGTTGTGCATTTCACAGTGGAGCACTACTTCAGGCAGCCCGTTTCGACTACGTTTCACGGTCGCGATGTTTTTGCGCCCTGCGCGGCTTACATATCGAAACTTGTCGAGTGGCGAATTATGGGTGAAGAGATCAGCGACCCCATCCGGTTCAACACCCCTATGCCGGCTGTAGTTTCCGACAAACAGATTCGCGGAGCGGTAATTCACGTCGATCGCTTCGGAAACTTGATCACCAACATCACTCCTGCCGAGCTGACCGAAGAACGCATTCGCGCGGGCGCTCGGGTGCGAATCGGTAAGCACGAAGCTTCGCGCGTGCTGACTCATTTTGCCGAAGCGAATCCCAACGAGCTGTTCGCCTACTTCGGCAGCGCGGGCTTTTTGGAGCTCGCGATATCGCGCCAGTCTGCCGCCCGAATTGTCGAGGCTCGCCGAGGAGTCGAGGTCGAAATATCTGTGCCCTGACTGCGCCAGTTCGTTGACACGCCTTGAACGCGTGTCCTATTCTTCACTATTGGGCTCGCGCAGCCAAACACATCAAACGCAACCGAAAGGCTGCAAGGGAACAAATTCGATGCCAAGTGAAGCCAATGTCGCCAAGGCTGGTCTGGAAGGAGTCGTTGCAGCCGAGTCTCGCATCAGCGACGTTAACGGCGAGAAAGGCGAGTTGATTTATGCCGGATACGACATTCACGATCTCGCTAAACACTCGACTTACGAAGAAGTAGTTTACCTGCTGTGGAACGGCAAGCTTCCAACACGCGGGGAGGTCGAGCAACTCAAGCAACAAATCAACAGCGAGGCCGGTATCCCGACTGCAATTCAAGATCTGATCGCCTCGGTTCCGAAGAACGCTAACCCGATGGACGTGCTGCGGACGGTCGTCTCGGCGCTCGGATTCTACGATCCGGATCTTAGTGAATCGTCGCCCGAGGCAAATCTGAGACGAGCGATACGGCTCACCGCGAAGTTCCCCACAATCGTTGCAACCTTTCAGCGCGTCCGCAACGGGCTGCTTCCAATCGAGCCGCGCAAAGACCTTTCAATCGCCGCTAATTTCCTTTTTACATTGCGAGGCGCCCAGCCCGATGAGGTTTCGACTCGCACGATGGATTTGGCGTTCGTTCTGCATGCCGACCACGAGCTGAACGCTTCGACCTTCGCTGCGCGAGTCACCGCCGCGACCTTGTCCGATATGTACTCCGCGATCGTGTCCGCGATCGGAACGCTGAAGGGCCCGCTTCACGGAGGCGCGAATGAAGGCGTGATCAAGAACCTGCTCGAGATCGGCTCAGTAGACCGCGTCGAAGCATGGGTCAGGCAACAACTCGCCGAGAAGAAGAGAATCATGGGCTTCGGTCATCGCGTCTATCGAACGGAAGACCCGCGAGCGACACATCTTCGCGAGATGTCCCGGCAATTGGCAGAACGCACAGGCGAGAAGCGCTGGTACGAGATGTCGCGCAAGATGGAAGAAGTGATGATGCGCGAGAAGCACTTGAACCCAAACGTGGATTTCTATTCCGCCTCGACCTACTACGCGCTCGGAATACCAACCGATCTATTCACGCCGATCTTCGCCTGCAGTCGCATATCCGGGTGGACCGCGCACGTATTGGAGCAATTCAGGAACAATCGATTGATCCGGCCTCGCGCGCAATATGTTGGCCCTCGCGGGCTGAAGTACGTTCCGATTGAGGAGCGTGGAAAATAAGGGGCAAATTGAAGGCCATAAAATTGCTTTTGTTGTCCAGCCTTCTTGTAGTGGTTGCTCTTGGCTCAACACCCAAGATTGGCGAGCGAGTTCCAGAGTTCAGTCTCCCGTCAGCGGATGGTGGTACAATTGCGCTTAAGGACTTCGCGGGAAAGAAGCTTGTGTTGGTCTTCTATCGCGGCTACTGGTGACCCTTTTGCAGGAAACAGCTAGCCGGTCTGGCTGCTAATTACGATAAGATAAGAGCTGCAGGCGCCGACGTGGTCGCCCTCAGCGTCGACAAACCGGAAAAGAGCCGCGAGCTCGCCGCATCGCTCAAGATACCGTTCTCGCTTGTATCGGATGTAGATCACAAAGTCATTGACTCATACGATCTCTACAACGCCCAAGGCAAGATCTCGAAGCCCGCAACGTTCGTGCTTGATCAAAGGGGTATCGTTCGCTGGTCGTTCTTCAAGGAGGATTACAAGGAGAGGCCCCTCGCCGATGTGATCCTCGACGAGTTGAAGCAGATCAAATGACGAACCGCTTCATCTGATCGTCATAGTTCCCGCGACCGCATCCGATTGTCGAGAGTTTGGTTTATTTTCAACTGGAACCAAGGTAGCATTTCATCTCGCAACATTTGTCCAAGTACCAGAGGAGATTTGTTAAATTATGAATTCTCGCAGGCCCATTTCTCGCTCACTATTGTTTGTCATTAGTTCAGCAATCGCTGCCGTGAACGCCGCTCCTGCGTGGCAGAAGGCTCACTCAGATGCCGCCGATATCGCTCCACAAAGCATCCAAGGCAACTGGCAAGGCACTCTCAATTCACAGTTTGGAAAAATGCGCCTTGTTTTGAAAGTATCGAAAGCTGCCGACGGCGCATTGAAAGCGACGATGGACAGTCCCGATCAAGGAGTTGGGGACCTGCAAATCGATACCTTCATCTTCAAAGACTCGTACCTGCACTTTGAGATGAAGGCGATCCAGGCAGTCTTTGACGGCGGCATCAGTCGCGACGGAACGGAGATTGCCGGCGAGTTCAGACAGGGTCTTGTAACTCCTCTCGTTTTGTATCGCGATAGCGCCGGGTCGGCGATTCCACCTCCAGCCCTCGGCTTCACGCGCGGGAAGATCAAGCTTGAGCCTTGTCATATTCCAAATCTCACCAAAGACGCGAGCTGCGCCAGGTTCGAGGTCTTTGAAGACCGCGCCGCGAAGTCGGGCCAAAAGATCGCATTGAACATCCTGATTCTCCCCGCACTCGCCGCGAAGCCCGCGCCGGATCCAGTGTTTGTTCTCGGCGGCGGGCCTGGACAAGGCGCAGTCAGCCAGGTCAAGACGGGTGGTGATTATCTGATCAAGCCTCGCCGTGACCGCGACATCGTTTTCATCGATCAACGAGGAACCGGCGAGTCGAATCCGCTTCATTGCAATTTCGTCCGCAACAAAGATGAGATGGCAGGTTACTTCGCCGAAGGGATGACCTCGGAGAACCTGCGCGCCTGTCGAGCTGAACTTGAGAAGAAGGCGAACCTCACGTTGTATACATCGACGATTGCAATGGACGATCTGGACGAGGTTCGGGCGGCCCTCGGCTATGACAAGATCAATCTTCTTGGCGGATCTTACGGGACGTTCGCCGCGTTTGTTTATATTCGCCAGCACTCGGATCGGGTTCGTGCAGCATTACTCGAAGGCGTTACGCCGGTGGACGCTAAAATCTATCTGCCCTTCGCGAAAGGCGTCGAGCACTCGCTCGAGCGGATGTTCTCGGATTGCGCGCAAGACAAAGAATGTAAGCGTGCATTTCCAAATCTGCGGACCGAATTCAAAGAGCTGACCGCAAAGCTTGAAAAGCAACCCGCGGCGTTCGAGGCCGCCAATCCGTTCAATCAAAGACGAGAGCAGATCACACTCTCGCGCGCGATGTTCGCCGAGCAGGTTCGGTTCATGCTTTACGCTCCTATCTACTGGCGGTGGCTTCCGATCTTGATCCACGAAGCAAACAATAGCAACTTCGGGCCGTTCGCTTCGATCGCTTACGTCAACGCGCGTGGGCTTGTCGATCAGATCGCGCGCGGCATGCAGCTTTCAGTGACGTGCGCTGAAGACATTCCGTTTATCACCGAAGATGAAATCAAACGCAACACCGCAGAAACGTTCTACGGCGACTATCGAATTCGAACGAGCATCAAGGCTTGCGAGCAATGGCCAAGGGGAAAGGTGGCGGCGTCATTCAGCGAACCAGTGAAATCAGATCTCCCCATTTTGATGGTCACCGGAGACCTTGACCCGGTTGCGCCGCCGTGGCTTGCAGCAGGAGCATTACGATTCTTGCCAAACAGCCGGCAGATAACGATTCCTAGCACCGGTCATTTTTTTCGCTTCGAGTGCGTGGATGATCTGTTCTCGGAGTTTCTGTCCAAGGGATCGGCTGAGGGGCTCGATGACTCGTGCGTAAAGCAGATCGAGCGTCCGCCGTTCATAACGAAGCTTCCGCCGCAGTTGTCGAAGTGATTGGCGAGCGCCAGACTGAAGCGCAAAGCTGACAAAGGCTCGAAGTTGAACAGATGACCGATGCGAGACCGATCCCCACGCAATCCCCCTCCGCCGGCAGGCGCGCTAAACATGTTCCTATTCGTGGTATGCATGTCGGTTGTAAACCTTGTCCCGCTCGTCTTCGGCACGTCAGTATATCGAATCTACGTCCTGCCGAAGTTTGCGATACTGCTTGTCGGATCGGCGTTGATCCTGCTGTTGCTCGGAGCTGTCGCGGCCCGAGCGGGCGACCGGCTGACCGTGCTCAAGTCAAAGCACGTGGCGCTAGCCGTCCTCTTTGTTCTAGCCTGTGCCGTTTCGACTCTGCTCGGCGTGTCCCCCCTTGCGACATTCTTCGGAAGCTTTCAAAGCGAGATGGGGTTGATTTCACGACTCTGCTTCCTTGTGTGCCTTATTGGGTTGATAGTCGCAATAGGCCGCAGTGAGCGGCGGCTTGTGGTTGCCGTGTGGGTGATTGCGGCAACCGGTCTCCTGGTGTCCGTATATGCATTCATTCAGTTCTTTGGCTGGGACCCTTTCCTACCGCTGAGCGCTTACACGATGCGCTCGCCGGGGGGGCCAGTCGTGCGGGTCATCGGCCCGCTGGGTCATTCAAATTATCTCGGCAATTTCCTGCTGTACACGGCCCCAGTGAGCGCTTCGCTGGCTCGCGCCTTTCGAGGCCGGCCGCAACGCATTGCCGTGGTCGCGGTAGCCTTTTCGGCGGCCGCAATTGCGTTCAGCGGAACTCGCGGAGCTTGGCTTGGATTGCTTGCCGGAGCTGCAACGCTTGCTTTTTTCGAAATACGCAAACCCAAGCGCAGCAGAGCGAAAGTAAGAAAGCTAACCATCCTCCCGGCTGCGATTGCGTGCGCCGGCGTTTTAGCTTTTGTGCTGGTAATCGTATTGAGTCCTGCTTCGCGGGACGTTACGACGCGAGCTCGCTCATTTGTTGAAGACCGCTTCACTGGCTCAGGCCGCCTGCTGCTGTGGCGTGACGCGTTACAGATGGTTCCTCGTTTTGCGCTAATCGGATGTGGGCCGGAAGCATTCAGCAGGGAATTTCTCGCTTTCAAATCATTCGACCTCGCCCATCAGGATCCGCAGATCAACAATGAAAGCTCGCACAATTGCTATCTGGACGCGGCGGTCTCCTTTGGACTTGCCGGCGCGATACTGTATGCCGCGCTGATAGCTTCGGCAATTTCCCTTTTTCTCAGAGCGCGGCCGCGCGCGTCTGATCGGAGAATCGAATTGATAGTCAGCGGGCTTCTGGCGTCGTTTGTGGCAGCAGTTGTGCACAACTTTTTCATCTACGATCAGATTCCTACGGGTCTTTATTTCTTCATATTCACTGCGCTCGCGCTGGCCTCCTGGAACACAACTGGTGCAATCCAACAAGCTGCTGCAGCCGAAGCTTCAATCAGCTTGCGGTGGGCCGGGCGGGCAACTGCAACATTGGGCGCAGCGCTGCTAGTCGCGGCTGTGTGGTTCGCGACATCGCTGGTAAGAGCCGATGTTGCGATGAAACGCGCGATGGTCTCAGCGAGAGCCAGGGATTATGAGGCTCTCGCAACTTACGGTGAGCGCGCAACAAGCAGCCTCGATCCCACCCGAGCTTACAGTTTTCAGTTTGCGAAAGCGCTTGTGTTGTATGCTGACAATATCTCGAAGAACGAAGAAAGCGCATTCCCGGGGGACGGCTCGCGGGCGCGCGCCATTGAAACGGCGATCGATCAGGCGAACAAGTCATTGGCCCACACGCTCACGCCCGACGCCAATTATGTATTGCTTGCGTACCTTGAGTTCAGCAAGGGCGACGCCCAGGAGTTGCGCAACTACGCAAGCAAAGCGATAAGTTGGGACTCCTACTATTTCAACTCGCGCTGGCTAATGGCTGAAGGGCTTCTCGCCGGGGGTGACCGCGATAGCGCGGTTCGGGAAGCTCAGCTTGCGCTCCAACTTCGCCCGGCATCCAGCGAAGCGCGGTCAGTTCTTGCTCGAGCGCGGGGCGAAGCGCAGCTCGTCAATCCGAGGATACAGGGACTGGTTGAGCGCGCAAAATCGTTATTGGCACGAGGAAATCTGGATAAGGCCGAGGATCTGCTGCAGCGAGCAATTCGGGATTCAAAAGGACCCTGTCCCGACTGTCATCGCGAGCTGGCGCTGACTTATGAGAAGGCGCAACGGTACAGGGAAGCGATAGCAGAGTGGAAGCTGTATTCCGGCGAGGCGCCCACCGAGGCTGGAGCCCAAGAGGCGCTCTCTCGGATAGAAGCGCTCAGAAGAAAATGAAATGGCACTGAGCGCCTGAACCTGGTAGTCAGCCAGCGAGCGCTGACTGACTACCAGAAAAGAGGTAAAAGACTCAGTTGGAAGTTTGTCGCCGCTTGACATCCTGTTCTGCACCGGGTGTCATGACCGGACCCGGCGCCGTGCAGGTGTTGTTGCTCATATTCTTGTCAGTGATCTGGCACCTTGTGTTGTTCACGCCGACTTGAACAATCGCAGTGCCAGCGCCCTTCCCGCCTGCAGCAGTCGTATCCCACGACATGAAGACTCGGCGATCGCCCTTGTTGTGCTCGATGGTTCCTTCGCAACCTTTGGCGTTCAGCGTCCCTCTGCCGCTGGCGATCAGAACGCCGTTACAGAAGAAGCTGTAATCGCCAGTACTCGCGTTGATCAACACAAAGTTGCCCGGGTTGGTCTCATCCTGCAGACAGAAACTGAAGGCGGTCACGGTGAAGCTGCAACTCGCCGTGGTGCCCGATGTGTCCGTAGCCGTGCAGGTCACAGTAGTCGTACCTACAGGGAAAGGCTGGCCTGAGGTCACAACCTGGTTGTTTTGGTTCTTACAGACGAAGGTAACACCCGGGCAGTTGTCAGAGGCTGTGACGGTGAACGTGACCGACGAGCTGGCGACCGCAATTGGACAGGAGGCCGCTGGCGCAGTGTTGATGTTAGGCTGACAGGTGATCGTGGGAGGCTGGGTATCGTTGACGGTCACGGTGAACATGCAGCTCGGCCCGGCGGCCGTCGTACAGGTCACAGTAGTCGTGCCCACGGGGAAGAATGACCCCGATGCCGGAGAACAGGTGACCGTGCCACAGCCTGTACTCGCTGTCGGAGCCGGGTAAGTGACGACAGCGCCGCACTGGTTAAGATCGTTGCTCTTGCTTTGATTTGGCGGGCATGTGAAGGGCTGCAAGCTCTGAAAGACCTGCAGGCCGCCGTTGGCCGTGTCACCGACCAGTTGGTCAGTGGGCTGGCCGGGGCCGTTG
>WNGG01021469.1_pt1 | contig 12407 bp, 14 predicted proteins | sample 5400661 | NCBI WGS metagenome assembly WNGG01 (sample SAMN13153372, study PRJNA577476) | soil metagenome | isolation source: 100 cm soil or saprolite under Garry oak tree replicate 1 | place: USA:California | collected 2016-06-15 | reverse complement strand
TCGGATGAAGCCTTCACGGAGCTGTCGGGCTGACATGCCGCCCGCCGACGGTCTCGGAGAGCTTGTGAGCGCGCCCCGTGATAGAGGGGCACCCCGGCTCCGCCGGGGTGCCGCGAAGGCTGGGGGGCTTGGGGGGCGCCCGGAGCCCCCTATGTCCTCGGATGAAGCCTTCACGGAGCTGTCGGGCTGACATGCCGGACACCCTGCGCGTCGGCATCACTTGCTACCCATCGGTCGGCGGCAGCGGCGTGCTGGCGACCGCGCTCGGCGAGGACCTGGCGGCACGCGGGCACGACGTGCATTTCATCGCCTACGAGCGCCCGTTCCGGCTGCCCTCGGACGCGCCGCGCCTGCACTTCCATCCCGTCGCGATCAACGAGTACGAGCTGTTCAGGTTCCCCGACTACACCCTGCCGCTCTCCGTGCGCATGGCCGAGGTGAGCCGCGAACACCGTCTCGACGTGCTCCACGTCCACTACGCCGTGCCGCACGCCACCGCCGCGATCCTCGCACGCGCGATGCTCCCGCCCGGCCAGCAGCCCCGCGTCGTCACGACGCTGCACGGCACGGACACCACGCTGCTCGGCCACGACGCCGGCTACGCGCCCGCCATCAAGCACGCGCTGACCTCCTCGGACGCGGTCACCGCCGTGTCCGAGTCGCTCAAGGCCGAGACCGAGCGCGTGCTCGACTTCGACGGCCCGATCGAGGTGATTCACAACTTCTTCGCGCCGCGCCCGCCCAGCCGCTCGCCCGAGGCCGTCCGCCGCGAGCTCGGCCTCGGAAACGAAGTGGTCGTGGTGCACTCGTCCAACCTCCGCCCCGGCAAGCGCGTCGACCTGCTCCTGGAGACCGTCGCGCGCGTGCGCCCCCCCGAGGCCTTCAAGCTCCTCATCCTCGCCGGCGAGGCGTTCGCGCCGTTCGCAGGCGACGTGCGGCGCCTCGGCCTGGCCGATCGCGTGATCGTCCGCGAGAAGGTCCACGCCATCGAGGAGTATCTTCAAATCGCCGACGTCGGCCTCTACACCTCCGACGCCGAAAGCTTCTGCCTCAGCATCCTCGAAGCCATGTGCTTCGGCTGCCCGAGCGTCTCCACGGGCGTGGGCGGTATCCCGGAGGTGGTGGAGGACAACGAGAGCGGGCTGCTCGTGCCGCCCGGCGACGTCGCCGCGCTCACCAAGGCACTGGAGGCCTTGATCCACGACGAGCTGCGACGCCGCGCCCTCGGGCGCGCCGCGCAGGCGCGCGCGCGCGAGCGCTTCTCCGCCGAGGTTATCGTGCCGCGCTACGAAGCCCTCTACCGACGGTTGTGCCGGTGACGGCCCACGCCCGCGCCCTTGACCAGGAGTGAACGCTGTGTGATGAATCTTGCCGGGAGGCCACCATGAAAACCCTGACCTACGCGTGCGTGGTATTCTTCGCCGTTGTCACAGTCGCCGTGCCCTCGTTGCTCTCGGCCCAGACGCCGGCGCCGAGCCTGGCCAAGGAGCTCGCCGCGAGCTTCCAGCGCGCCGCCACCGAGATCCTCGACGTCGCGGAAGTCATGCCCGCCGACAAGTACGGCTACAAGCCGACGCCCGAGATCTCGAGCTTCGGCGACCAGCTCGTGCACGTCGCCGGCATCACCCAGCGCTTCATCGACACCGCCAAGGGCACCAAGACGGAAGCCGCCCATCACGGCGCGATGGCGAAGCCCGAGGTGATCGGCCTGCTGAAGAAGACGTTCCAGAGCGCGCAGGAGATGATCACGCCGCTGACCGACCCCCAGCTCCTCGAGCCCGTGAAGTTCCCGTTCGGCGACCGCACGGTCACTCGCGCCACGTTCTGGCAGGGCCCGTTGTACCAGATCCGCAACCACCACGGCCAGCTCGTGGTCTATCTGCGGATGAACGGAATCGTGCCGCCGACGACCGCGCGGCGGTAGGTTTCGCGTCCGGCGGATGTCACTCGATCAGCTGATCGGCCCGGACAGCCACGGACGGCGGGATGGGAATCGCAAGAGATCGCGCAGTTTTGAGGCTGACCACCAGCTCGAGCTGCGTCGGTTGCTCGACGGGCAGATCTCCGGGCTTCGCGCCCTTGAGGATCTTATCCACGAAGACTGCCGCCCGGCGGGACAGGCCGACGAGGCTCGGGCCGTACGAGGCGAGCCCACCGACGTCGACGTACTCGCGCAGCTCGAAGACCGCCGGGATACGATGCTTCGTCGCCTCGGTCACGATTTCACGACGGGTGACCCACGTCAGCGGATCGGTAACGACGACGAACCCCTCCGCCCTTTCCTGTACCATGGCGGTGAACGCCGAGGCGATCTCGTCGCGCCGCCGCACCGGCACCGACTGCAGCGTGACAGCCAATCGCCGGGCCGCGCTCTCCGTCTCGCGGAATCCGAGTATCCCGGCGGGATTGCCGGGGTTCCATAGCACGGCGACGCGGCTCGCGCGCGGCACCATCTGCTTGAGAAGCTCGAGCCGCTTGCCGCTGAGGTCCACCGACAGTGCGCCGATCCCGGTGATATTGCCCCCAGGCCGCGACAGGCTCGCGATGAAGCCCGCACCGACGGCATCACCGACCGCCAGCATGACGATCGGGATCGTGTTGGTGGCGCGCCGGGCCGCCTCCACCGTCGGATCACCGGCCGCGACGATCACGTCCACCTTGAGTCGAGCAAGGTCCGCGGCATTGGCAGCCAGCGCGGCGAGCCGCTCAGCCTCCGTGGTGGCCATCGCCGGCGAAAACCGATACTCGATGGCCACGTTCTGCCCGTCGATCCAGCCCAGCTCACGGAAGGCTTCGAGACCCGCCGTGACGTAGCGCTGGGCGAAGTCCAGGGGCCCTGCCCAGAGGACACCGACGCGTGGCACTCGGCCCTGCGGCTGCGCGGGCCCGGGTGTCGTGATCAAGAGGACGGCGATGAACGCGGCGAGAGTGATTCGGATTCGCATGCGGCTTTGTACCACGGGAGCGGCCGCGCGCGCCCGCCACGCAACACGCGATCGAGCGCCGTAGCGCCGGCGCCTGGCATGCGCCGGCGCCACGGCCCTACTGCGCACGGACGAAGGTCAGATCGGTCTCCAGCTGGATGTCGTTGGAAACCTTGAGGATCAGGATCTGCGGGATCTGCAGCCCGTGGTCCGTGAACGTCGTCGCGAACTTCGCGCGCACCTTGATGTTGTCGCCGGTGAAGCCGAAACGCTTCTGCGCTTCCACCTGCTCGGGCGTCAGCTTGATCCACGCCACGGTCGCGTCCACGGTCCGTTGAACGGCCTTCTGCTTCACGGTCAGTATGCCGATGACCTTTGCCGGAATCTCCTTGCCGACGACGAGCGGTCCCGACACCTCTATGGCCCTCAATTCGAACGTGACCCAGCGATTGGCTTCCACCTCCGTATCGAGAAAGTTCTTCCCCCGCATGTCGGCGTCGCGCTTGTCGACACCCGTCCGCACGGTATTCATGTCCACGCGAATCGTGCCTTTCGCCTCCTGCGGATGCGCAGGGTCGACGACCAGCGTCCCCTGGATACCCTCGGCGGCGGTGTTTCCCACGACGGTCTCGAGCAAGGCGTCGCTCTTGAATGTCGCCCGGGAGTAGTTCGGGAGCAGCTTGAAGGTGACCGGCTCGCCCAGAACGACCCGAGGTATAGCGGCGCTCGCAACGAGCACCGCGACGATGATCACAATAGCTCGTCGCATCGCACTCTCCCTTCGCCGGATGACTTTCCCGTCACCTGCGCCATTGCCCGCGGCTCCGCCGCCCATCATTTGATCTCGGGACCCCGGAACCCGTCGTGGCAGACGACGCATGTCGTGCGGCCGAGATCGCCGGCCGCGGCACCCAGCGCCGGGGCATTCGCGCCGCTCTTGGCCATCGCCTCGAGCTGGCCGGCCTTCTCGTTGAGGCGCTTGGCGTTACCCTCGAAATCCGCCCACTTCTGCCAGATCTCGGGCTTGGCACGCGAGACCTTCGGGTTGAGCGAGCCCTCGGGGAAGAGGCTGGGGATGCGCTGCGAAGTCCCCTTCAGCGTGAGCGCGTTCTCCGCGATGCTCGTGTCGCCGGCCTTGAGCTTGTCTCCGATCGCCTTCAGGGCCGCGCCCTGGTCCTTCATGAGCTGCTGCCGCGCCTTGACCGCGTCGTCGGCGCTCATTTTCTGCATGCCGCCACTGGCGCAACCGGCCACCAGCACGGCCACCGTCACGGTCCGGACTGCCAGCGTCCCTCAGCTCATCTGGCCTCCTCCTGTGCGCGGGCGTAGGTCCCGCGGGTTGGGCTGCGACACCCTCATTTGCGCTCCCGGCTGATGCGATTGCGCACCGCCGGGATCGACTTGAGGTACTTCGCGATCGCGGCGAGATCTGCCTTCGTCAGATCCTTGAATCCCGCGGTCGTTCCCTGGATGACCTCGCCCATGAGTCCGCCCGCCACGTCGCCGTCCGGCCGGTTGCCCGTGGCGAGGTACCAGGCGATGTCTTCCTCCGACCACTTCCCGATGCCCGTGTCCGGATCGGGCGTGATGTTGGGCACCACTGAGTTCTCGGGTCCCGTCTGATTGCCGCCGAGGAACCGAGTGTTGTCCGTCGCCATGGTGATGGTACGTGGCGTGTGGCTCTCGCCGCAGTGGCCGACCGCGCGCACGAGGTACTCGCCGCGCGCGATGCCGTCCCCGGGCGCGGTGGCCGGCGGGGTCTCGCGCGGCGCGAACATCCCGAGCCACGCCGGCAGGAAGACCGAGTCGAAGAAGGGCACGGTGATCCGCTTCGCCTGATTCGCGCGCTTCACCGCCGGCACGGTTCGCAGATATGCCACGAGCGCCTTCAGATCCTCGGCGGCCATCCCGTTGAACACCGTGAACGGATGCACGGGCAGGAGGCGATCGCCGTTCGGCCGCCGTCCCGCGCGGATCGCGGTGACGATCTGCTCGTCGGTCCACGTGCCGATGCCGGTCTCCCCGTCGGGCGTGATGTTCGTCGAATACACGGTCCCGAACGGGCCGTCGTAGCGGCGACCGCCCGCGTTGACCGTCTGCTTTGGAACGGTGTGGCAACCGCAGCCGCCCGTGGCGCCGAAGACGTACTTCCCACGGGCGATTTCGGTCTGGCTCGCGCCCATCTGGGCCTCCGCCCCGGCGGTCTGGAGCATCGCGACCAGCACCGCCGCGTGGATCCAGAAGAGCGCGCGGGGGGTCGGCACGCGTCTAGGAAGCCGGCGAGACGACGGGGACGAGATAGCCCAGCGCGATTCGTCGGACCATTCGTGCCCCCGGGACCGGCAGTATGACGTAAACCGCTCAGGCGCTCCGGGGGTTCCCACCCGCCTCCGCCGCCGTCAGCCCGGCCTCCATGACGAGGGCGTCCTCACCGGTGTCGTAGTAGTAGCCCCGCCGGCGCCCCACGATTCGGAAGCCGAGGGAGTCGTAGAGGGCGAGGGCATGCTCATTGCTTGGCCGTACCTCGAGCGCGACCGTCCGGAAGCCCCGCCCGCGGGAATCGTCGAGCACGCCGCGCAGGAGCGTTCGGGCGATCCCGCGCCGGCGCGCTGCGGGGTGCACGGCAACGTTGGTGACGTGCAGCTCGTCGGTGATCTCCCACAGACAGAGGTAGGCAACGACGCGTCCGCCCTCGCGCATCACCCAGCACCTGGCGACGCGGTTCTGCTGCATCTCGTAGAGGAACGCGCCGGCGAGGGCACGCGCGCCGGCGATGGCAGCGGCAGCGCGGCGGCCGTGCGAACGGACGCGGCGCCGTCGCCACAGACGATCACCGGCGAGCCGAGCCGGTCGAGGCGCGCGGCGAGCTCGTCCGGCGCCAGCGCCTCGTACTCCCACTCGCGCCGGTGGCCACCCGCCCCCCAGCGATACAGCGACGCGTACACCTCGCCCTTGCGCGCGTCCAGGACGGGACAGACCGGGTGCATCGCCCAGGGCACGCACGCGGCCATCGCGTCGAGCGTCGGGACCGCGGCGATCGGCGCGCCGAGGGCAACCGCGAGCCCTTTCGCCGTACTCACGCCCACGCGGAGACCCGTGAAGGAGCCCGGACCGATCGCGACGGCGAGGCCCGCGAGCTCCCCGCGATCCCAGCCCGCGTCGGCGAGGACCCGGTCCACGGCGGTGATCAACCGCTCCGAGTGCGTGAGGCTCACATCGAGGACGTACTCGGCCACGAGCCGGTCGCCGTCGAGGAGCGCGACGCCGCCGGCGAGCGTCGACGTCTCGAGCGCGAGCAGCCGCATGGGGGCAAGTCTAGCACGCGAGCCGTGCGCGTCCCGACCGGCCCGGCCTGGAAAGTGCGATAATACGCGGCGGGAGGAAGGGGATGAGCGCCGCGCCGAAGAAGGACCCGGCCGCCGTCGAGGCGGAGGTCCACGAGAAGATCCACCTCGAGATCCTCAAGCGCACGGGCGCGTACCACGCCAACGATCACGTCCTCCTGCCGTCCGGCCAGCACACGACCGAATACATCGAGAAGACGCTGGTCACCACCGAGCCCTCGTTCACGGAAGGGCTCGGCGCGGTCATCGCCAAGCACTTCGCCCAGTGGCCGGTGGATATGGTGCTCTCGACGGGCTCGGGCGCCCTCATCCTCTCGCACTGCGTCGCGCGCGCGCACCCCTCCCGGCCGGTCGTCGTCTACGGCATGAAGGGAATGTCGGGGGGCAAGCGGCGCGTATCGCTCCCCGTGGAGTTCCACCGCCTGCTCCGCCCGGGCACCAAGGTCCTCGTGGTCGAGGACCTCGTCTCCACGGGCACGACGCTCAATCTCCTCATCGACCTCGTCGAGCAGCACGGCGCGCACGTCGTCGGCGTGGGATGTCTCTGGCGGCGCACCTCGATCGAGCTCAAGGACAAGAACACGCCGATCTTCAGCCTCGTGAGCCGGGACTTTCCGACCTACGATCCGGCGGAGTGCCCGCTCTGCCGGAGGGGCGCCGCGCTCAACGACGAGTTCGTGCGGCGCCGGGCGCACCGCCGCCCGTCGTCGGTCCAGGAAGACCGGTCCTAGCGGGACCTCAGGCGGTCTCCCACAGCCCCTCGGCCGCCCCCGCGGTCTGGTAGGCGGCGCGGATCTTCTCGAGGTTCCGCGTCACGAGCAGGCCGATCCGGGCGAAGGGCTCGAAGACGGGCCCCTGGCCGTCGAGCAGCGGGAACGACACGCGGGGCAGCTTCTCCCACTGGCGCTGCAGCAGGTCGTTCACGGCGCCGAGGCTCGCGTAGAACTCCTCGCGACCCTGCTCGGCGCGCTTGACGATCGGCGTGACCAGGCAGTCGAGCGTCTGCCGCGCCCGCTCCGTGGCCTCTTCGACGGCGGCCTCCGCGAGCGGCACGACCGTGACGCCCAGCTCGGTCAGAAAGCGCTGGAGCAGCCGCCCCGCCGATTCCTGCAGCAGGATCGCCGGCAGGCCGACGGTCCGTACGCGGCCGCCGATGGCTTCGGCCTCCGCGTAGAGCTGCCGCTTGAGCCACGCCACGTGGTCGCGGTTCTCTCGATCCTTCCACCACTCGCGGATCGTCTTCTTGCCCCAGTAGCGGATCGTCGCATAGTAGATGTCACCCTTGAAGAGCTTCTGCGCCACGCCCCCCACGAATAGAACCTCTCCATCGCGCGGATCGCCCCCGTCTGGAGCTCGTAGGGCGAGAGCTTGCGGGGCTGATGCACGACGTGGTGGCCGTCGTAGAACTGCCAGTTCCGTGAGATCACGTACTTCGAGCCGCTGTCGTAGAGCGCCTCCCAGTCGGGCGAGCCGGGAATCGGCGTGAGGATCATGAACTGGATCGAGTCGATGTCGTGCTTGCGCGCGAACGCCGTGGTCGCCTCGAGCGTCGCCGCGTCGTCCTCGTCCGAGCCGACGACGAACATGCCGTGGATGCGGATCTTGTGCGCGTGGAAACGCTCGATGGACCGCTCGATCTTCGCGAGATCCTGCTTCTTCTGGAAGAGCTTGAGCGTGCGCGGGTTGATGGACTCGAAGCCTACGTAGACGTTGAAGCAGTTCGAGTCGCGCATCAGCTGGAGCAGCTCGGGGTCGTCCACCGTCTCCGTGCGCACCTGCGCCCCCCACTGGGGCGTCAGACCGCGGTCGATCATGCCCCGCAGCAGCTCCTTCACGCGCTTCTTGTTCGCCGTGAAGATATCGTCGGCGAAGAAGGTGTAGAGGTTCCCCCTGTGGACAAGGAGCTCCTCGAGCACCCGCGCGATGGAGTGGGTGCGGAAGGCGTGGCCGTACATGCCGGGCACGGAGCAGAACGTGCATGAATAGGGGCAGCCGCGCGACGTGGCGACCGAGACGACGCCGCCCGGCTTCCAGCCGGTGATGAGGTGATAGTCCGGAATCGGGTTCACGTCGAGGTTGGCGATCTTCGGTCGCTCAGGGTTGTCGACGACCCGGCCGTCCTCGCCCCGGTAGGTGAGGTTCTGGATCTTCTCGAACCCCTCGCCGCGCTGGATGGCGTCGACCAGCTCCCGGAAGGCGAACTCGCCCTCGCCCCGGACGACGAAGTCCGCGTGCTGCATCCCCTCCTCGGGGAGGAACGACACGTGGGTGCCGCCGAGGACCGCGATCCCGCCGGCCTCGCGCACCGTGTCGGCGAGTCGGTAGGACTGCGGCGCCGTCGAGGTGATCGCGGAGATCGCGACCAGATCCGCCGACAGGACCTCCTGCATGTCCACGGCGTGGATGTCCTCGATGTAGACGCGGACGTCGTAGCCGAGGCCGCGCATGATCGTCGCCAGCAGCACCGACCCCAGCCGGGGAATCGTCACGCGGCTGTAGATGTGAAGGTGCGTGCTCTTGGGCTCGACGAATACGAGCTTTTTCAGCGCGCGTTTCATGAGGATGTCCCCCACGTGTCGGTGAGTGGCGTCGGAAATCCCGAAAACGCTACCTCCGGGGCGGGACGAAAGTCAATTACGTCGAGGGGGGGCGACCCCCCTCGAACTCCCCCGGCTGCCAACCGTCGTTGAGGGGGCAACCCCCCTCGAACTCCCCCGGCTGCCAACCGTCGTTGAGGGGGCAACCCCCCTCGAACTCCCCCGGCTGCCAACCGTCGTTGGGGGGGCGACCCCCCTCGAACTCCCCCGGCTGTCAATCGTTGGACAGGGGGCCCCTCGACTATTTAGTCCTCGTGAGGGGGCGGGGTTTCGGAGGTGGAACGGGCTTGCCCTTGTCCTCCTTGACGGCGCCCCGCAGCTGGTTCAGCACGTCGGCGAACTGGGATACGTCCTCGAACTGCCGGTACACGGAGGCGAAGCGGACGTAGGCGATCTGGTCGAGCCGCTTCAGGTGGTCCATGACGAGCTCACCGAGCTCGACCGACGAGATCTCCTTCTCGGCGCGCTCGTGCAGCCGCTGCTCGATATCGGCGACGACGTCGTCCACCTTTTGTACGCCGACGGATCGCTTCTGCACCGCCTTCAGCAGCGACGCACGCAGCTTCTGCCGGTCGAAGGGCTCCCGACGCCCGTCCTTCTTGACGACGTGCGGGAGGACGTCCTCGATGTACTCGTACGTCGTGTAACGGCGGTGGCACTTCAGGCACTCGCGCCGGCGCCGGATGAATTCGCCGTCCCGGCCCACACGCGAGTCGACCACCCGGTCCTCGGCGTGACCGCAGAAGGGGCATTTCATGGGGTCACCTCAGCGGCGCTCCGCGTAGAGTGGGAAGCGACTCGTCAGCGCATGCACCTCGTCGCGCACCTTCGCCTCCACCGACCCGTCGCCGAGGCTCGAGAGCGTCCGGTCGATGAGCACGGCGATCTGCGCCATCTCCGGCTCCCGCATCCCGCGCGTCGTGACCGCCGGCGTCCCGACGCGGATCCCGCTGGTCACCATCGGGCTCTTCGTCTCGAACGGGATCGTGTTCTTGTTCACCGTGATCCAGGCCCGGTCGAGCGCCTCCTGCGCGTCCTTGCCGGTGATTCCGCGCGGCGAGAGATCCACGAGCATCAGGTGCGTGTCGGTGCCGCCGCTCACGAGCCGGAAGCCGCGTGCCAGGAGCGCCTCGGCAAGCGCCGCGGCGTTCTTGACGATCTGGCGCTGGTACTCGCGCCACGCCGGCTGGAGCGCCTCCCTGAACGCCACGGCCTTCGCCGCGATGACGTGCATGAGCGGGCCGCCCTGGACACCGGGCATCACGGTCTTGTCCAGGGCCTGGGCGCGGGCCGCGCCCCGGCACATGACCATGCCGCCGCGCGGCCCGCGCAGCGTCTTGTGCGTCGTCGTCGTGACGAAGTCGGCGATCCCGACGGGCGACGGATGGAGCCCGGCCGCGATGAGTCCCGCCGGGTGCGCGATGTCCGCCATGAGGGCCGCGCCGACCTCGCCCGCGATCTCGCCGAAGGGTGCCCAATCGATCGCGCGCGGGAACGCCGAGCCTCCCGCGATGATCAGCTTCGGCCGGTGCTTCCTCGCAAGGTCGCGGACCTCGTCGAGGTCGATGCGCTCGGTATCCCTGCGGACGCCGTACGCGACGATCGAGTAGAACTTGCCCGAGTAGTTGACCGGGCTGCCGGCCGTCAGGTGCCCGCCGTGCGCGAGGTTCGGGCCGAGGACGAGGTCGCCCGGCTTGAGCAGCGTGAAGTAGACGGCCATGTTGGCCTGGGCGCCGGAGTGCGGCTGGACGTTCGCGTGCTCCGCGCCGAAGAGCTCCTTGGCGCGGGCGATCGCGAGCTCCTCGACGACGTCCACGATCTCGCAGCCACCGTAGTAACGCCGGCCCGGGTAACCCTCGGCGTACTTGTTGGTCAGGACCGAGCCCGTCGCCTCGAGCACGGCCTCGGAGACGAAGTTCTCGGAGGCGATGAGCTCGAGGTTGCGGTGCTGGCGCTGCGCCTCCTCGCGGAGGGCCTTGGCGACGTCGGGGTCGATCTCGGCCAGCCGGGCCAGCGGCGACTCCCCCATGCTGGGCACCATACCGATTGTGGCTCCGGCATGTCAACAACCTACATATCGCGTCCGGAGCTCCACGGCAGGGGAGGTTCGGAGGGGGTCAGCCTCTGACCCCCTCCGACTAGGGGGAAGACGAAGGTCTCGAGCACGGCGCCGTCCGCGCCCTGCGCGACGAGCCGCTCGACGTCGAGGCGCGCCTCGGCCGCGCGCACCTCCGCCCCGCTCATCCGGGTCGCGGGGTGCTTGGGCACGAAGAGCGTGCAACAGTCGGCGTCGGGCTCGATCGAGATCTCGAAAGTGGACAGCCGCTGCGCCTCGGCCGTGATCTCGATCTTGTCCATGCCGACCAGGGGCCGGAGGACCGGGAGCGCCGCGGCCTCGTTGATCCGCGCGATGTTCTCCAGCGTCTGCGAGGCGACCTGCCCGAGGCTCTCCCCGGTGACGAGGGCGCCGGCGCCGGTACGCCGCGCCAGCGCCTCGGCGATCCGCACCATGAGGCGGCGGTAGACGACGACGCGCGCCGGCCCCGGCACCGAGAGCACCACCTCGCGCTGAATCTCGCCGAATGGCACCAGGAGCAGCGGCGATTCGTACTGCCACTCGGTGAGCCGCCGCGCCAGCGCGCGCGCCTTCTCCTGCGACGTCGGCGGCAGGTACGGCACGCTGTGGAAGTGGACGAAGACGACGCGGCAGCCGCGCTTCATCATGCGCCACGCCGCGACCGGCGAGTCGATCCCGCCCGAGAGCAGCGCGGCCACGGTCCCCGAGGCGCCCACCGGCAGCCCGCCGGGCCCGGGGAGCCGGTCGAGCGACACGAAAGTCTCGTCGGGCAGGACCTCGACGTGGATCGTCAGGGCGGGGTGGCGGAGGTCCACGCGCGTCGGAACCCGCTCGAGCACGAAGGCGCCGAGCTCGCGGTTCAGCTCCACGCTCGACATCGGGTAGGTCTTGAAGGCGCGGCGCGCGGTGATCCTGAACGACTCGGGCTCGCGTCCCTCCACGAGCCGGGCGATCACGCCCTTCATCGCGGGGAGCGTCGAGGGCACCCGGTACGCGAGGGCGACCGACGCCACGCCGCAGACCCGGAGCGCGCGATCACGAACGGCCTCGGGGCTCGGATGCCCAGCGAGGTCCAGCAGGATGCGCCCCGGCGCCTGGCGCGCGCGCCCGGCCGACAGGTCCCCCGTCGCCCGCTCGAGGTTCCGTCGGAGGTGGCGGAGAAAGAGCGGCCGGTTGCCGCGCTTGAGGCTGATCTCGTGATAGTGGACGACGAGGACCGGCCGGAGGCGCGTCATTGGTTCAGCCGAGCTCGCCGACGAGCGCGCGCGCCCGCTCGAGCTCCTCGGGCGTGTTGACGTTCATGAAGGCGATCTCGGGCGCGCGGAAGCGCGCGACCTCCGCGGCCGCGACCTCGACCACGCGCACGCGGTCGAAGAAGCCGACGATCTTGAGCCGTCTCGCGGAGAGACACGCCTCGATGTGGGGCAGGCACGTCTTGGCGTACGCCGCGTGCATCGTCTCCCAT
>WNGG01011314.1_pt1 | contig 12409 bp, 16 predicted proteins | sample 5400661 | NCBI WGS metagenome assembly WNGG01 (sample SAMN13153372, study PRJNA577476) | soil metagenome | isolation source: 100 cm soil or saprolite under Garry oak tree replicate 1 | place: USA:California | collected 2016-06-15 | reverse complement strand
GGACGCGTTCGTCGGTGAAGGGCTTGATCTTCTGGTTCACCGAGATGCCGAAGATGCCCGTGGCCGGCGTATCCTGCACGACCACTTTATCGCCCAGCTGTTTCCGGATCGCCTCGACCTCGGACAGCGGCAAGGTGCGGAACTCGATGTACGCGCGACCCGAGCGAATGGCCGCCGCCCGCGCCGACGTCTCGGTGCTGACGAAGAACTTGTAGCCGTCGAGATACGGGCGGTCCTTGATGAAGTAATCGGGGTTCCGCTCGCCCTCGAACGTCGATCCGGGCGTGCGGCTCTTGAACTTGAAGGGCCCGGACCCGACGATGTTCGTCTTGAAGTAGTTCGGATCCTTGTCGAGGTACTTCTTCGGATAGATCACGCTCCACGGCGAGGCCAGGTTGGCCAGGAGCGACGCCGATGGGTGCTTGAGCTTGAACACGATGGTGGAGGCATCGGGAGTCTCGATGCTGGTGATCGCGGCATAGGTGTTCCTGCGGATGCTGCGGACACCCTCCGGCGGAAACACGATTTTCTCGTAGGTCGCCTTGACGTCCGCCGCCGTCAGCGGCGAGCCGTCGTGAAAGCGTATCCCCTGCCGGAGCTTGAACGTGTACGTGAGCCCATCCGCCGCGATCTTCCACTCGGTCGCCACGTCGCCGATGACCTTCGGGTAATTGTACGGGTCGATCTGGAGCAGGGTGCTGTAGCACGGCGCCACCAGGTGGAGGGTGGCGAACGTCTCCTCCTGGTGCGGATCGAGACTCGGCGCGTCGGCGGCGATCGCGGCGAGCAGCACACCGCCGCGTCGCGGCGTGTCCGCCGCGCCGGCCGGAGGAGCCGCCGAAAAGAGGACGGTGATCGTGGCCACGGCCGCGAAGACGACGAGCGTGTGACGACTCCTCATGATCTCAGCCCTCCGCCGGGCGCCACGATCACGCCTCCGGAGGCCGAAGTCAAGCAGGAGGATGCCGCCGGCGAAATCCCGCTACCATCCGCGAAGAGACGACAGCGCGGCGGGCAGGAACCTCCTCGACCCGAACCGGATCAGCTGCAACGTGATATTATCCGGGCCTCCCCGCTCGTTCGCCAGCGACACCAGCTGCTCGCAGGCTCGGTGCGGCGGTCGGCTCTCTGCCAGTTTCCGGATCTCGTGAGGTGTCACCTGTCGCGTGAGGCCGTCGGTGCAGAGCACCAATGTGTCTCCGCTATGGAGCGCCAGCGGCCCCTGGACATCGATCGTCACGTCCCTGGCGAGTCCCAGAGCCTGCAGGACGACGTGGGCGCTCGGGTGGTGCTCGGCTTCGGTCGGGCTGAGCACGCCGTCACGGACCAGCTCGGCGACGAGCGAGTGATCCTCGGTCAACTGCCGAATCTGGCGGCCCCGGACGAGGAAGGCCCGACTGTCGCCAACGTGGGCCAGGAACGCATCGTGATCGCGGATGACCAGCGCCGTGAGCGTCGTCCCCATCGGCGTCTCGCCCTCGGCGAGCCGGCTCTCGTGGTACACGGCGTCGTTGGCGACCTGGACGGACACGCGTAGCGCCTCCGGCAGAGGCTCCGAGCGCTCGGCGACGTAGTACGCGCCGCGCAGCGTCTCGACCGCGAGTCGACTGGCTACGTCTCCGCGCGCGAGGCCGCCCATCCCGTCGGCCACCACGAAAAGACGCCCGCGCGACCGGAGAAGCTCCGGATCGTCCGGCTCGAAGGCGCCGAGGAAATCTTCGTTTCGCGTGCGAACCCGGCCGATGTCCGTGAGGTGAGCGAACGTGACGGTCGCGACCCCGCCGGCCTCTCGCATCAGTCGGCGCTCCGCTTGCCGAGCCGCGCCTCGCTCGCCTCCACGGCGGTGATGAGCGTCCGGACTGGTGGGGGCGCCTGGCGGCGGCACGACACCGTCGCGCCGTCGAGAGCGGCAAGCCGTCGAACTTCCTCGCCGGCTCGCTCTGACCGCCCCAGAGCGAAGTAGGCGAGCACCAGATGACACCGGGCGTCGACCAGCGACCTCAGCCGCAGCGGCGTCGGGGACTGTCCTTCGATCTCGACCAGCGCCTGACCAAACCCGGTCACCGCTTCGCGGAAGTGGGCCGACTGGTAAGCGGCCTTGGCCTTGGCCAGAGCAGTCTCCGTTGGCCCGGACTCATTCTCGCGCCGCCCGTATTCGGCGAGGGCCTGCGCCAGGGCGCGCTGCTCCGTGCTCCACTGATTCTTGCCGAGGCCGGTATAGGCCTCGGCGAGAGCCTGGTGGACTTCGACCAGCTCTTCCAGGCGGAGCGAGCGCTTGTCGATCAGCTCGACATCCCATATCGCCTGACGCAGCGAGCGCACTGCAGGGTCGTATTCAAAGGCGCGGAGCTGAGTCAGCCCTCGATCGAGACTTGCCCGCTGCTCACGGTCGGCTCCCGCCATCGTGTACTTCACGAACTTGACGCCAGGAAGATCCCGCGTGAGCTCCTGCGTAGCGGCGCAGCCCCCGCCCAGAAGACAGATGAGTCCGAGAAGCCCTACCGCACGGGACGGGTTCATTGCTCGATGAACCGCCCGATATTGAAGTCGAAGCTGAGCCGCAAGGGCGCATCGGGCGTGTGCCGATCGGTGACTCGTAGCAGCCGTTCCGGGCTGCGTTGTGTGTCCATCTGGAAGTAGACGCGATGCTCCCCGACTGGCACGCGCAGACAGGCCATCGGCGTGTATCCCGCGGGCCGGGCGTCGACGTAAACCTCAGCGAACGGAACCGCGTTCACGCTGAGGCACCTCGACTCGTAGGGCGCCGGGTTCCGCCTCACGCTTGACGACCGACGCCGGTGCGGCGGTCCGCGGAAGGTCCGGTGCGCTCCGCAAGCCGGCCCACGTTCCGGCACCGAGCGCCGCCAGGCACATCACGCTGACCATGACGCGAACGGGGCGCGAGAGGAGCCACGTCCGTCGCAGGTCCCGCAGCGCCTCGCGGAAGGTCCGAACGGTCCACGGCCGCTTCTCGCCGCTCGTCGCCTCGCGCAACGCATTGGCGAGGTCCGTGGCCGTCGCGTACCGCGCCTCCGGCTCTTTCGCGAGGGCGCGCCGCAGGACCCGGTCGAGAGCAAGGGGCAGCTCGGCCTTGTGGTGACGCACGGATGGCGCGTCGATGTTGACGATGCGGTAGAGCACGGCGGCGAGATCGGCGGCATTGAAGGGATTGACCCCGGTGAGCGTTTCGTAGAGCACGACACCGAGGGAGAACAGATCGCTACGCGGATCGGCGGCCAGGCCCCGGACCATCTCGGGGGACATGTAGGCCGGCGTCCCCAGCATCGTGCCGGTCTGCGTGTGACTGGCGTCCAGGATGCGGGCCGTGCCGAAGTCGGTGACCTTCGTGACGCCGGGCCCGACGAGGATGTTTCGGGGCTTGATGTCTCGATGAACGACACCGTGGCGATGGGCATAGTCGAGCGCTGCACAGACCTGCACCACGATCTCCACCGCGTCCGCCAGAGGGAGGGGCTGGCCACCCAGCAGCAGATCGGCGAGCGTACCCCCCTCGATGTACTCCATGACGATGAACGGTCGGCCCTCGGCCTCGCCCACGTCGTGAACAGCGATGATCGCCGGATGCGTGAGCCGGCCGGCCGCCACGGCTTCTTGATGAAAGCGCTGCTTCAGGCCGACGCCCGACTCGTCGAAGGAAACCAGCTCCGGGCGGAGGATCTTCATGGCCACCAGGCGATCGAGCTTGGGATCGTGTGTCTTGTACACGACGCCACTCGTGCCGCGGCCGAGCTCCGAGAGGACCTCGTAGCGGCCGTAGAGGACCGGCGCGCGGTCGGCCGCCTTCAACCCGGCCGGCGACGTGTCCTCGATCATCGGATGTCGTCCTTGAACGTGAGCCGGAGTCCGCCGATCGCGATCTCGTCGCCGTCGCGTAGCGTGGCGCGCCTCGTCGGCTGGTCGTTGACCCGCATGCGGTACCACCAGGACGAGTTGTGCACCTCGTACTGCGCACCGACACGGCGGAGATGCAGGTGATGCTTCGGACCGCGGCAGGCCACCTGCAGATCACAGCCCTCGCTTCGACCGATGACGACCGCACCGTCAGCGAGCGCGAAGGTCCCCTCCTGGTCGCCGGCCTGCCAGCGCACGTGGGCCCGGCGCTTCTCGACGATCGTCGCGCGGAGCCGGGCCAGCTCCTCCGGCCGCATCACGAGCGTACGACCGGGCTCGGCATACCCGGTCCTGGGAACGTAGAGAAGCGGCGCCGGCTCGGTCGGCACGTGGTCGAAGAAGACGGAAAACTTGCCGAAGGAGATCTCGTCGCCGCGCTTGAGCGGTGCCATGCCGGAAAGCCGCCGCCCGTTGAGAAGCGTGCCGTTCCCCGAGCCGAGATCCCGGACGAACCACTGCTTGTCCTGGAGACGAATCTCGGCCTGGTGGCGGGAAACAGCAACGTTGTCGATGACGACTTCCAGCCCCATCTCGCGACCGACCCGGATGACCGGGTGCTCAACGTGGTCGATGTCGTAAACCTTCAGCGCGGTTCGCTCGACGACTACCGTCAGCTTCGGCATCTGACCACCCTCCCCCAGGCCTTCCCCAGGCCTTATAGAGCAACAGATAGGCCAGCCAGGCTCATCCGGAAAAGCATTGCCTTGCTGAGGGTTACGGCTGGGCCCCCACAGCCGACTGGTCCGCGCGTGGGCACGAACTGGCCTGCTTGCGACGGAAGTGACAATTCCCCGCCATCGCGGCAGGCTGCGACGTTCTCTACGGCGTCGCCGCGCCTTGACATTGGATAGGCGCGTGGCGCATACCCGCCGAGGGAGGGCACACCATGCTGCCGCCGTACAGCCGCCGCGACATGTTGAAGGGAACCGCTGCCATCGCCGCCGCTGCCGCGGTCGGCCATGCCACGCCGTCCCGCCGGGCTCATGCCCAGGCCGGCCGTGGCGCCCGCATCGACGGTCTGCTGAAGCAGGCGGTGGATGCGAAGGATGTGCCCGGCGTCGTCGCGATGGCGGCGACCGACAAGGGCGTGCTGTACGAGGGCGCCTTCGGCCTGCGCGCGCTCGACGGCACGGCAGCCATGACGCCCGACACCGTCTTCCGCATCGCGTCGATGACGAAAGCTATCTCCACCGTCGCGGCCATGCAGCTCGTCGAGCAGGGCAAGCTCTCGCTCGAGGGCCCGGTGCCCAACATCGACCCCACGCTCGGCTCGCCCACGGTCCTCGAAGGCTTCGACGCCGCCGGCGCGCCGAAGGTCCGTCCCGCCAAGGGGCCGATCACGCTGCGCCAGCTGCTGACGCACACCGCCGGGTTCAGCTACGACATCTGGGACCCGGACACCGGGCGCTACCTCAAGGTTACGGGGATGCCGGGCCGGGCCACCGGCAAGGTGGCGTCGCTCCGCCAGCCGCTGGTGTTCGATCCGGGCACCCGCTGGCTATACGGGATCAACATCGAGTGGACGGGCCGCATCATCGAGACGATCAGCGGCCAGGCGCTCGAGGATTATTTCCGCGAGCGGATCTTCGGCCCGCTCGGCATGAAGGACAGCGGCTACGTCACGAGCCAGGAACAGCGTGCGCGCCAGGCGCGGCTGCACACGCGCCAGCCCGACGGCTCGCTCGCGCTGCAGCCGCTGGAGCCGGTCCCGGTCAAGGGCGAGTTCTGGCCGGCGGGCGGCCCGCTCTACTCGACGGCCCGCGACTACACGGTGTTCTTGCAGATGCTGCTGAACGGCGGCAGCCTCAACGGCACGCGCATCCTCAAGCCGGAGACCGTCGCGTTGATGAACCAGAACCACACGGGCAACATCCCGTGCGGCGTCCTCAAGACCGCGATGCCCGCCCTGTCGAACGACGTCAACTTCTTCCCCGGCGCGGACATTCGCTGGGGCCTCGGCTACATGATGAATCTCCAGGCCGGGCCCAACGGCCGCAGCGCCGGCACGTTCAGCTGGGGCGGTCTCTACAACACGTACTACTGGCTCGATCCGGCCAAGAAGGTCGCCGGCCTGATCATGACCCAGATCCTGCCGTTTGCCGACCCGAAGGCCGTGAAGCTCTACGGCCAGCTCGAGGCGGCAGTCTACGAGACGCTGAAGTCGGCGTGACGCGACACGGGCGTCCCGCTCCTGCGGAGCTGGGGCGCCCGCCGTCGTCTACGGCATCAGGCCCTTCGCAGATCCAGGTCATGGCCCGGCAGGCGCTCAGCACCACCGTCGTCGGCAGCTATGACTGAAACTCCTCTCTACCGGCCAATCACGGCCGGGGAGTTCCTGCACGAGCGAAAATGCGCTTTTCGCCTGACTCTCTTGAGGCCACCGGTATCCCGTTCGACGCTATCTCACATGGCGGGACGGAGCCTCTAACTCCTCCCATGCCATCGCCTGACTGGCAGTCGAGGTTGGGATCGATCAGCCAAGTTATGCCTCTAGACTTTGAAGGCTACGCGGCGATCCTGTTACCGTGGGTCGCTTATCGCGGACAAATCCGGTATGACGTAGAGGGGATCGCCGAGGCGTATCGCTCCTTCGGTCTTACCGTTCCAGAAGAGCGATCGCTCGATAGGATTTACGCAGACTTCGGGATTATCGAACGTAGTAGAGAAGTTCCTGCTCTCGCGCGGATGGTGTTAGACCGCTTTGCTGGGACAGCGAAGACGGTGTTCGTCAGGTCTGCGTCGTATGCCCCGGATGAGCCGACCTACTGGGCTATCGAGCGCAAGTTGTTCCTCGAACTTGAGGACCCGTTTTCTGAGATACCTCACACTGGAGGTTTTTACGCCATCTTTCCAGCCGGCGGCCGCTGGTATATCCATCACCCCGGGGGATACACCGATTCTCTACGTCGCCGGAAGCGCAGACCTTATTGCATCCCTCCTACAGGTCCTCCAGGATCGCGTTGTGCCACTACAGCTAACTGACAAGTATTACTCGTGAAGCGAGAGAACGATCGACCTCTTCAGAGATCGGCTGACTTACTGATAAACGTCTTTCCTACCTGGGGAGAGGCGGGCGGTGTCAGTCACAGTCGACAAGAGCGGGCCGAGCCCTTCGGCCATCGTGGGGTGTGCGAGAACGGCATCGCGCAGCCTCGAATACGGCAACTCGGCCAGCATCGCCGCTTGCACCGCGGCCACGACTTCCCCCGCCTCGGCGCCGATCATGGTGAAGCCGAGAATGCGATCGTGACGAGCACCGATCAGCGCCTTCATGAAGCCTTGCGTCTCGCCGGTGGTTTGCGCCCGGAGCACGCGGCTGATCGGCAGCCTTGCCACGCGCACATCGACGCCGTCGCGCCGGGCGTCGGCTTCGCTCAGTCCCACGCGGGCGAGCGGAGGGTCGGTGAACATGCAATATGGGACGAGTCGATTGCGCGTGCTGCGCGTGCCGCCAGCCAGGTTGTCTCGGATGATGCGGAAGTCGTCTTCCGACACGTGCGTGAACTGCGGGCTCCCCGCGCATTCGCCGATGGCCCACACGTCGGGTACGCTCGTCTCCAGGCGCTCGTTGACACGAACGAAGCCATGAGCGGCGAGCTCGACGCCTGCCTTGTCGAGGCCGATGTCCGCGGTGTTCGGGATGCGGCCCACGGCCACCAGGATGTCGCTGCCCTCGATCGTTTGCTCTCCGGAGACGGCGCGTGCGACGAGGGCGACCTTGTTTCCTGATCGACCCTGCACACGCAGGATCTCGGCGCCGACCAGGAATTGAATACCCTCGTCGGTGAGAATGCGCTGCAGCGCCTCCGAGACGTCGGGATCCTCGCGGCTCATGATCTGCGGCCCGTGCTCGATCACGGTGACGCGGCTGCCGAAGCGCCGATAGGCCTGGGCCAGTTCGAGCCCCACGTATCCGCCTCCGAGCACGATGAGATGCGGCGGCAGATAATCGAGCTCGAGCGCCTCGATGTTCGTGAGCGGACGGGTGGCTTCGAGCCCTGGCACGCCGGGAATGGCCGCGTGCGTGCCGACGTTGATGAACACGCGGTCGCCGACCAGCAGCCGCGTGCCGCCGTCGTTCAGTTGGACCTCGAGTGTCCTCGGGGCCACGAACCGGCCAGAGCCCATGATCAACTCGGTGCCGCTCGCCTCGTAGTTGTGCAAATGCGCGGCGATCTGGCGGTCGACCATGTGGCGCTTCAGCTCACGGACCGTTCCCATGTCGATCTCAACAGGCCCCGTCCTCGCGCCGTACTCCGCACCGTGGCGCACCAGTGATGCAACCTTTGCGCTATGGATCTCGTTCTTGCTGGGCATGCAATTGACGTTGGGACAGGAGCCACCAATCCAGCGTCGCTCCACGACGGCCGTCCGCCGCCCCGATTGCGCCATGTGCCACGCCAGGAGCTTGCCGCCCGCGCCACTGCCAAGAACCAGGATTTCAAATCGCTCCGACTCCGACATGCCTACCTCCGGGTGATGCTGTCGTGTTGGCGATCTTAGGAGGCCGCTCGATCGAGGTTCTGTTGCGTGGAACTCAGGATACGCCTCCACGCCAGCACCAACGATCTGAGGACCTGCTACCGCAGTGCAAGGTCGGGATCAGGTTTGGCGCGCCGGACCTGATCGGCGGCGGCCATTCATCGCGAGGTAGCGGGCCGCCCAGAGCGTCGGACTTCCCACGTCACAAGAGAAGATCGCGTCCGGCGCGGCCACCTCGTTGAGGACGCGGGCCAGGTATTGAGGATGGATGGGCTTCTTGCCGGGCTCGCCGACCGCCAGCTCGTCGAGGTCCTTGCGCGCCTTCCGGTAGTGCTCGAGCGCGGCCTTCAGGTGCCGGTCGTCGGAATGCTCGCTCAGCTTCGGTACGAGCGCGCGCAGGGTGTCGCCGATGTCGCCAACGAGGCCGTGATCGAGCCGCACGCGCCGGCCGAGTTGCTCTACCTGGGAGAGGCGGGCGGCAAGAGCCACCCGCTGACGCGAGGGGGCAGCCATCGGCACGTCTGGCTGATCAATGAGGGTCCGATCCCGACAGGTCTTGAGAACCGAATGGACGGGGCTTCCACGGCGCGAATCTGTACCAGTCGGCGCCCGAGACGAAGCCTCCGGGGATCACGCCAAGTATTAGAACAAAGTCGGTCGACTGGCGACGGACCACCAAGCTTCCGTCAGTCGCCCGGGTCAGCCGAAGGGAGTCCCGCGAGATGGTGCCGACGACATTCGCGGCATGAATCCCGTAGTGGCCTCCGAGTTGTATGCCGTCCTCATCGCACGTATAGTCCAATGCCTTTTCCTCGATGATGATCGAGCCCGAAGAGTCGGTCGCTCTGACGACGAGCTTCTGGTCGGGATTCTGCACAAATTCGAGAACGCGCCCCCCACGGTCGATGCCCAGAAGCACGCTCAGCGGCGGCAGATCCTTGGGGCCCGTCGTCTCCGAAAAGAAATTCTCGAAGTATCCCGTCATCGACGGACAGTGGTCCGTTCCCTTCGCCGCCAAGGCCGGCCAATCACGGGGGTACTGAGTATGAAACACGCACCCGGCGACCAGGCCAGCGATGACATTCAAGACGATGAGAGTGCAGCATCGCCGACCGATAACGCTCCGCTGCTGCCTCCTCGGCATTAGATCAGTTCCACCAGCCGGCGCGGCGGATCTTCTCCCGCTCCCAGAGCGCCTTCGTCATCGTCACCTTCATCATCGGGCGCGTCTCCTCGTCCCGGCGCACCTCGAGGATCGAGCGGATGAGGCGCTGGACGCGCAGCCAGCGATGTTGCCAGGCGCGGTCGTTCATCGGAGCCTGCGCGGAGGATGGCTCGGAATAAAACGTGTTGGCCGCCGGTTGCCGCGACTACGCTTTGGTCTTAGCAAGCTCCTCGGCACACGCGTTCGCAACGCCCACGTGCGGAGTTTTGTCTCCTCGCGAATTCGCCCATCCCCCGGTTTCGATAAACTCGCGCTGTTTCCACGACTCGATCTTCTGGAACTCTGCGAGCTTCGCGGGAGCGTTTGGCTGCTGCATGAATCTCGCGACGCAGGAGGGGGTAAGAGCGACGATCACGGCCGAGTTGCTTCGTTCGACTGCCATCCGCTCGGCAGTGCCGCCGAGGGTCCAGCCCAGCCATGAAAAACCAATGATCATGGATCCGACGGCGCCGACAACCACACCCCAGGCAGCCGGTTTAAACCACGGTACTTGCAATTGCATAAGACACCTCCCCGGTAGAGTTGATCCTCGCGTGGCTTGCTGCACGATCGGGCGCCGGGGCGACGTCAAGTTGAACCATGCGGCGGCGTCGAAGCTCGGCCTGTCGCGTGAGGTACGGCCAGCCACGCATTACCGTCGCGCTCATCACCGACAGCGCGACGGTAGCCCGAGTCCAGTCGCTCGTCAATAAGGCTTTCGATATACGGTGACGAGGCGCGACGTCACGCTTCATGCTTACTTCAAGACATGGTCGCGATAGTACTGAAACCAGTCGATGGCGATGATGTGCTGGGCCTCCTGGAGTGTGAGCGTCCCGTACAGTCTTAGCCTCCAGAATGTCTGCGTCAGTTTTCGCTCGGCCCTCTGAGGAATCACACTCGCGAGCAGATGCCTAGGTTGGCCCACCAGACGTTACCGTCCCGCTCGCATCGACTCTGCGCTGTGAATTCCGGGACTGCGCTGGGGGAGGAGAGCGACGCGCAGCCGGCGAACGCGGAGAGCACAGTCAGCACTGCCGCGAGCGTGATACTGCTGAGCGCAACCTTGCCTTTCACGGGAACTCCTCCCGGCCGAGGTCGGACGCCGGGACTGTAGACGTCAGGTAGGTGTGCGTCAAGCGTGGCTCTACAGAGGCACCCATGCGATCTCAACGCGGGTCGCGTCAGGAGTTTCGAACGTGACAGCGTAGTAGCGGCCGGCATCTTCGCTGCTCTCATCGGGCCACGCAAGCGGTGTGATCATCTCCGTGGCAAGAAAGGTCGCGAGAAACTTGTCCACGGCCACACGTGACTCAACACGAAAGCCAATGCGCCCGCCTCCCAGTACGAGACCAACGCGACGGCGCAGAATGAGCATGATCCGCTCATCAGTCACACCGAGATAGTCAACGCCCTCATCTACTGTTCGTAGATTGAGAGCCGCAAACATCCGCTTGTAGAACTCGAACGCCTTTCCCGTCGCCACGTCTAGTTGGATATGAAGGAGCGTCGCGCCCACAGGCTTAATCACCCGTGTACTAAAGGTAGCCGCCCAACGAATGCGCCCATCAGTCCCGCCCGCCTGAGTCCACTGCCCTTACTCTACGATCTTCCATATTGGTCGTTCACCGGTCGGAGTTGGAAATACGTCGCCACGCGTACCAGTCGATCGGGCTCCGCCCGATGGAGGCCCCAGTATGTGAAGATAAATCGCCGTGAGTCCCGAGACGACCGTCCTAGTGATAGTCGCGGGCCTGGGAGTCCTCGGGTTCAGCGCGAGGTTATGGCGACTTCAGTGCTATCACCGCGCATTTTCGGATTCCGTTATTTCTCTTCTTGGGGCTGAACTCGCGGGCGTCGCACGATCAGCCCAGCCGATACAGACTGTGGTCCGAGCACGTTTATGCGCGCGGGTCGTTACGATCCAGCTCAATTACCATCGGGGGATCTGGACACTCTGGCTCAGGATGCCCTGTTCGGCACCCACGGGGTTTCTGTTGGCTGAGATCGATGGCCCCGAAAGCTTCACGGCGCAACTCCCGGACCCTGAAATTCGTGGAATTGTACTTAGCCTCATTCAGCGACATCACGTACAAATCCACCTCGATCCAGTCACTGAGCGTAACCCTGAACGTCTGTCCGTGATGATTTGCCGCTTCAGGCACCCGCAGCCTCCGCCAAGGGACTTACGCGAAATCGTCGCAAAGACCGAAGAAGTTGCACGACTTCTCGAGGCCGTCTCCTAGGCAGCTCGGACTGTCCGCGCCGGTCAGATCATGACAGGAGAACCCGGCCTACTGCGGCGGATCGTCCATGACGGAGTAGTCCCGCGTGAACGGCGTACTCAGCGCTCGCCAAGCGGCCTCCTGCACCGCTCGCCACGGCGTCGGCCACCAGTGGAGCACCTGACCGACCAAGGGATACAGGGCGTGGCTCCGATGAAGGAACGTCGCCCGCCATCCGTTCCTATCGTGGGTCAACGACAGGTCATAGCCGTGCCGCTGCATCCCGACGACGATCGCGCACAGGCCGGACCACGTGTCGAGCCAGGCGTGGAGCATGACGAGCTTGCCGGCGACGCGCTCGCCGACCCAGCACGCCGCCGTGGTCAACGATGCCCGCCTGGGGGCCCGTCCGGCCACGCACGGCGTGGTCAAGAGGGCATCCCGCAGCGCTACCGCGTGCCATGCGGAGCGCCGAGCAATCGTCCGACTTATCGCGGTCGCTGGGTGCTGAGCAGCAGGAGCAGGAGCACGCGTCGATCGTTCTCATCGACGACGCTGGCAGAACGACTCGTCGGCACGGGGCGCC
>WNGG01019395.1_pt1 | contig 12412 bp, 8 predicted proteins | sample 5400661 | NCBI WGS metagenome assembly WNGG01 (sample SAMN13153372, study PRJNA577476) | soil metagenome | isolation source: 100 cm soil or saprolite under Garry oak tree replicate 1 | place: USA:California | collected 2016-06-15 | reverse complement strand
GATCTTGTTCTTACCTATCGTGAAGTAGTCTCGATGGTCAACTGTATCGCCAACGGCCTTTACAATTTGGGTATGCGAAAAGGTGATCGTATATGTCTCTTTACGACCAATCGTCCCGAGTATACTATCACATTTATTGCCGCCACTTCGATTGGTCTCGTTGTCAGCCCGATGAATCCCAGCTATAAAGAGCGCGAAATAGCCTATCAGCTTGAAAATTCAGAAGCCAGGGCTGTACTGATTCAGCGTGAACTCTTTCCACTGCTGCACATGGTACTAATGCAGAAACCGTTTCCTGCTCTGAAACATATTCTGGTCACAGGTAATCATCCTCCCGAAAGTATGCCTGAGGCCATACCTTTTGCAAGGCTCATGCGCGAATCTTCTCCGAAGCATCCCCCGCATGTTGAGATCAACAGTGATGACCTGGTCGCCTTGCCCTATTCTTCTGGCACCACCGGCTTTCCCAAAGGGACCATGCTTACCCATCGTAACCTGACGTCCAATAATCTCCAATTTACCACCGCTCTCCGCACAAACTTCACCGACGTGGCCCTGATCTTCTTGCCTTTCTACCACATCTATGGGGTGATGCTGACAGGCAGCTTCCTGGCCTGTAGCGGCACGCAGGTGATGATGGAACGCTTTGACCTGCTCCAGTCACTCGAGCTGTGTGAAAAGTATGGCGTGACGTACTACTTCGCTGTCCCGCCCATTGTGCTGGCTCTTGCCAATGCCCCTCTCGATCTCAGCAAGTTGAAGACTGTCAAATACGTCTTCTCCGGCGCGGCTCCTTTGCCGCTCGATCCTGCTCGCAAATTGGAGAAAAAATCAGGTATCAGGGTTGTGCAGGGCTATGGCTTGACTGAGGCATCTCCAATTACCCATGCTCAGCCAGGAGATCCTGCTCTAGTGCGACTTGATAGCGTCGGTATGCCCGTCCACAACACCGAACAGAAAATTGTCGATATCGAGACCGGTGAGCGCGAATTACCTGTTGGCGAGGATGGAGAAATCATTATTCGTGGGCCTCAGATCATGCAAGGTTATTGGAAAGCCCCCGAGGAGACCGCCCGTACTCTTCGTAACGGTTGGCTCTACACAGGCGATATAGGCCATGTAGACCCCGACGGCTACACCTATATCGTCGATCGCAAGAAAGAGATGATCAAGTACAAGGGCTTTGGCATCGCTCCCGCCGAGCTAGAATCCCTGCTTATGGAACATCCCGCGGTAATGGACTCCGCCGTCATTGGTATTCCAGACGATGAGGCTGGTGAGCTCCCCAAAGGCTTTGTGGTCATACGCAAGGGTCATGAAGAAGTTACCGAGAACGACATTCTTAACTTCGCCAATGGCAAGCTTGCCGGTTACAAGAAGATTCACGCCGTTGAGTTCATCGAGGCTATTCCCAAGGTCCCCTCAGGTAAAATCCTGCGCCGCGAACTAAAAGAGCTTGAAAAGGCTCGCAGAGCAGGGGAGATCTAAAAAATAGAGGGCGATCACCCCGGTCGCCCTCTATTCCTATGTATCGTTCTATATACCTATCAAAAACAATCCACGTGCAATAGCTTCGCCAGCCAGGGTACACACCACCACCAGGTAGAGCATACCCGTTGCGGACTGGAACGAGCGGTCGCGTATCAACTTCCAGGCAATCCCACCTAAAACCAGTGGAATGACAAAACTCACCAGGATACGCAGCCAACCAATAGCATCCGTACCCAACGGTGTGGTCACAGGCGCCCCGGTGGGTTTAACTTGCGCATTCGGCACAGGTGTTGCAGCAGGTGCAGTCGCTGTCACTGCAGGGGTCGTGGCAGTCGTGCTGGATCCATTTGTGACTGTAGGCCCGGCTGTAACAGCAAAAATGACCTGAGCCAGCACTCCCAGTAGTACCAGCGTCGTCGCGAACTGAAGTGGTTTCTCAGAAAGCGCCGGTGTCACCAGGTACCAATGCCCAAGCCACATCGCCGTCATCACCCCACCCAGTGCGAGGGCGGCCGCAAAGAAACTGGCAATAGTAAACGCTCCACCCAGGACCGTGGGCGCGACCGGCCGATAAATCATTGCCATCACAAACAGTGTAGCCACACCTGCCATCACCGTTAATACACCGCTAATCATCCGCAGCAAGCGCACAGGCGAAGATAGCTTTCGCCCTTTTTCCTGGCTCTCTTTGCCACTCACACCTGCGTTCTTGTCGAGCCAGAGGAAGAGGTTATACGGCAGCATGAGGAGCAGGAAAAGCAACATCGGTAGTGTTTCATTGCCAGTCCAGGCTTTGTCAAGCTGCGGAAAACTATTGAGCAGATCAGGCGTTGAAAAATTCTGCTGAAACAAATAGGTCAGACCGGTCAAAACAACATAAATAAGCCCATAGGTAATTAAAAAACTGCGTTTGACTTCTTTGCGCCAATCCAGCACAAAAAGTACTGTAAAAGCCCCTATCGAAAGTTCAGTCATTACGATGAACAGCACTAGCGGAAGCGTTTGCAACATACAACAAAAATCCTTTTAGCATGTCATTCAAGGACGGTTGTGGGAAACATTCCTACCACGTATCGATAGAGATTATACATCTCGTTGCAGAGTGAGGCAAATGGGTGATAGAAAGCATATTCTACCTTAGAACTCGAAAGACCACAACGAAAGATTCATTTGTTTGGTTTTACTTTGAACCTGCCTACCCGTAAGGCGTTCAGGATCACGATGACATCGATGCCCTCTTGCAGAATGGCCCCGGCTGCTGGGGTGATGTAGCCAAAGGCGGCGAAGAGCATCGCGATAGCGCTCAACCCCATCCCAACCCAGATGCCCTGCAAAGCTATGCGCATAACTCGGTGCCCCAGTTGTACCGCTGTCACCACGCGAAGAATATCTGTTGAGAGCAGAACCGTATCGGCTGCGTTTGCGGCTGCTGTCAATCCCTGTGTTCCGAGTGCCATGCCGACAGTTGCGGTCGCCAGAGCAGGGGCATCGTTGATGCCGTCACCTACCATCAGTACGCGGTGTTTCTGGTTCACTAACTCCTGTACCACGCGAACCTTTTCTTCAGGTAGGCAGTGTGCCACCACCCGATCAATGTGCGCAGCTTGCCCAACTTGTCGAGCCACGATCTCACCATCTCCGGTGAGTAACACGGTCTGCTGAATACCCTCGCGCTTCAGGTCAGGTGAGAGCCGCGCGAGTTCCGCACGGGGAATGTCCTCCAGGACGATCAACCCGACTATTTGACCATCAACAGCGACGAAGCTGCAAATCTGACCAAGAGCGGTGCGCTGCTCTCGCTCTGCCACCAACGAAGGTGGGAGTGCGATACCGAGCTGAAGCATGAAGGTTCGATTACCGACGGCAACTGACACTTCTGACACTTCTTTGGCAGCGGAGGTCTCAGGCGCTGTATCAGGAGCAACGGTATTTTCATGCTCATTATTTGTGGATAGTTGATATGACCATTGATCTTCGTTAATAAGTGGTACCCTTCCGCGGACACCCTTGCCAAAATTTTCCTCAAAGTCGCTGGCTAAGCTCAGGGGTAGCTCGCGCTCGTGTGCAGCGTCAACAATGGCACGTGCCAGGATATGTGTCGAAAGCTGCTCAACCGAGGCTGCCAATCGCAGTAATGTATTCTCTTCATCGCGTTGTTTCAGCACAGTTGCTTTCTGTTCTACGGGCTGGGTTTCAGACAACTCTGGAATACTACCGGCCATTACCTTAGAACGTGTAACGATGTGCTCTTCTTCCAGGAGTATCGTAGTCACTTTGGGGATCCCAAGGGTAAGTGTGCCGGTCTTATCAAAGACAGCGATGTCCACCTCGCCAAGTTGTTCGATAGCTGCCCCACTTTTCACGATGATACCGTAATGGGCCGCGACATCGATCCCGGACATAATAGCGATGGGCGTCGCCAGGATGAGGGGGCAGGGTGTGGCGCACACTAAAACAGCCAGGGCAAAGACACTGTCTTTCGAAAAAAACCATGCCAGAGAGGCGAGAAGCAGCGCTGCCACAGTAAAGGCCACGCTGTACCGGTCAGCAAGTCTGTGAATGGGCGCCTTTTTTTCTTGCGCTTCCTGTACCAGACGCACGATCTGTGCATATTTACTCTCGGTGCTGCGTTTGCTGGCACGCACCTCTAAAACGCCATCCAGATTCACACTGCCTGAGAGCACAAGCATACCGGTCGATTTACGCACTGGTACAGGCTCACCGGTGAGATCAGCTTCACTCACGCTGGAGGAACCCTCTACAACGATGCCATCGACGGGGATCAACTCACCAGGTTTGACGACAACCTCCATATCGACTTCGACCTGTTCAGCCGGGATGTTGACCAGTTGTTCGTCTTGCCAGACGTGGGCTGTGCGCGGAGCGCGATCAGCAAGTGCCGACAACGAGCTACGCGCTCGTTGAAGCGCAAAGGCTTCCAGGGCCTCACCGCCTGAGAGCATGAGAACCACGAATGCGCCAGCCAGGTACTGGTCCAGGAGGAGAGATCCGGTGATGGCAAGCACGGCGATGAAGTCGATACTGACTTCTCTGTGCCACAAATGCTGCACTGTTTCCCATAAGAGTGGTAGTCCTCCCAGGAGGACAATCGTGAAGAGCACCCAGTTGGCCAGGTCGGTTCGCCCGAGAAGCCAGAGGACCAGGCTCACCAACAGGAGCGCCAGTGCTCCGCTTGGAAGCGGATAACGTTTCAGAATATGCCACACTCGCAGGAAAGGTGAAGTTTTTCTCTGCACCTCTGCTGTTTCTTTCATCTTTGTCATCATGGTGTTTTATCGCAATCGTGAGCAATGTGTCCTTTGATCTTCACTCTATCGAGCATATGATTACGGAATCACAGAGCAATCACTAGCAGAGTTTAGCTCATCTCAATCATGTCACAGCAGAATGATCATTTCCTGTTAAATACGCTGTATGCTTGCGTCAAGATGAAAACACAACTTATACTACTCTCGTAGAGTTGAATAGGGTAATTTTACAACTTTGTTTGCATAATATGTAGGAACATTGACAGCAACCCCGACAATGACGGACAATGACAACTGGATACCTACGAACAAGAACATGCTCTCCAATACAGCAGGAAGATTGGTGAAGGCCGTGTGCGTTGGAGAGATGATTAGCAATGAGGAAGTGATTATCCGCACCATGTATTTAGATAAACCCTTACAATACTACCTTGATGAACTGGCATCGGCGAAATCCACGCCTGGGGGTGGCTCTGCTGCCGCATTAAGTGGGGCAATGGGAGCTGCACCGGATGTGGCGTGGATGCAGCCAGAGATTGAGGCACTGTTGCAACAAACCGAAAAACTGCGTGAGCGCTTTCAGCAGCTCATGCAGGAAGATATTGATGCTTATGGTAGGCTCTCAGCCTCCTTTAAGATGCCACGCACAACCCCAGAGGAGGTAAACGCGCGTAGTAAGTCTATTCAAGCGCACCTTGTCGAAGCAGCGCTTGTGCCACTGGAAATGGCCGAATGTGGCTCCTCATTGGTGAAATGCTGCTGTAGGATTGCCGAAATTGGCAATGTGAATGTACTCAGTGATGTAGCAACTGGAGCGCTGCTGGCTTCAAGCGCCGGAGCAGGTGCAGCCTGGATGGTACGAGCCAACCTGCGCGCTATGAAAGACCTGGAACTGGTAGAAGTATTGAGTAAGCGTCTCAGTACGGCTCTTGATGAGATCACTGAATATAGCCAGCAGGTAACAAGCATAGTAGGGGGCAGAGCGTGACGGCACAGATAATTGATGGGCGTGCTATGGGAGCGGTGATCAAAGCAGAGTTACAAGATGAGATTCGCCGCTATATCCAGGTAAAGGGAAGGGCACCGGGACTGGTGATTGTACGTGTTGGTGGGGATGCCGCATCTGGTGTGTATAGCAAAGCGATTTTGCGTGTAGCTGAAGAAGTTGGTATAAAGGCTTCGCTGGAGCAATTACCCACCATTACCCCTGCGGATGAACTGCGCTCTATACTGCTGCGTTTGAATAATGACGAGACAGCGCAAGGAATCATTGTGCAGATGCCCTTACCTGCTCACCTGTCACAAAAAATGGTTGCTGATACCGTATCCGCGAGCAAAGATATTGATGGTATTAGCCCTCGAAGTGCCGGGAATCTCTTTCTTGGTTTGCCAAGCTTTTTGCCTTCTACAGCGGCAGCAGTGATGGAAATTCTCGAGCGCACGCGTACAGAGCTTGCCGGCAAACGCGTTGTCATTTTAGGGCGAAGCAACGTCGTTGGCAAACCCCTCATCATGATGCTGTTACAGAAAAATGCTACGGTTACCATTTGCCACTCGCGAACAGTCAACCTGGCCAGGTTCACGCGAGAGGCGGATGTACTTATCGCGGCTGTGGGCCAGGCGAATTTGATTAACGCGGATATGGTACGCTCCGGGGCGGTTGTAATCGATGTGGGGATCAATACGTCGCCAGAGGGGAGAATAGTTGGAGATGTCGATTTCGCATCGGTACGCCAGGTGGCTGGATCTCTTACCCCAACACCTGGAGGTGTCGGGCCACTGACGAACATCCTCCTGCTAAAACAGTGCGTTCAGGCTGCATGGAATGCGCTAGATGTTGAGATGTTCAACCATACGAGCGGGAAATACCAGTCAGGTACCCCATAGCTACAAGCTAGGGGCATGTGTATTGTGGAGCACTTTCGCTCCGGCTGTTACATGCCTGGACCTGACCAGACTCAGCCACCAGGTGCAAGCCTGATGGGGCTACGTTACCGGCAAATACATAGGTACGTTGGAATGCCTCCTCAGTTCCAACCTCTACGGTACAGGATTAAACAGGCAGACGGGGTTCGAGCCAGTGTTCTGTACACACAAACTGCCGGATAACTTTGTCGAGAGGAGCCGCTTCGAGCAATCGAGGCGCGTGACACAGGCCCTTACGGGCGCAGTTTGAGCGTTCTGCACCGAAAAACGCTCCCCCGCAAGGGGCAAGACAGAAAGGAGGCGGCGCTTCCTCCCTATGCCTGGAAGGGCAGGGGCCTCCGCGCAGCACGATGGTGAACGACCATGGGCATGTCCGTTTGAAAGCCATCGCTGCAACGCTGACGTGCTGGATAAATCCGCACTCTACAGCGCTTCTACTTACGGTCAGCAGCGATGCAAGGAAGTACTGGATTCCGAAAGGAACCAGGTTTAAGATGATAGCACCGTGGAAATTACCGAGTACTATGGAATATCGGCCGCACTGCTTGATGCTACCTCAAGCTTTACCACTGCGACGACGGCGAGCAGCGGCGGCTTTTTGACGGCGTTCACGCCGGTGTTGCACCTTTTGCGTTTGTTGCTTCGGGTCAGATTCATCTGTTGAATCTAATTTATTAGTAACTGAACCATTGCGTTCTGGTTGCGCTGGGGTCTTTTGCGCGGTACGACGAGTATTGAGTATGGCCTGTCTGATGACGAACGCGGCCAATACAGCAGAGCCGAGAAGGACTATCAAGTAAAAGGGAACTACAATACTTTTCAGGCTACTTGGCAGCGTGTGGTTGTTGATATTGACGCTCATCAGAAAAACAAATGAGAGGAGCAAGTACTCAAGGCCTGTTAACAGGTTGATCTGCTTGTACCAGGCAATCGTTTGTCCGAGCTTCTGAGCCTCTCTCTGGCGCCTTAAACCTATGTAAATGTTGTAGGCTCCGAGGAGGATAAAAACTATCGTAAAAAGTGTGAGAAATTGTGGATTATTCATCGGTTATGCGATCCTCCTGAAATATGTTTCTTCTGTGTACAGTTCAATGAACTATATCTTTCCTCTTTTTGCAAAGAATAAACGCAAAAGCACTGCCAATCCCAGGCAAATGAGCGGTCCGCTAATAAGGTTGAGCATAAAGGTAGTCTGATCCAGGATATGCAGAGTCCGTATCTGAATGGAAATAACCGGGCTTTGCAGGAGTCCCTCCAATCCCCTTACAATCCACAGGTCGGCAGGTAGCACTAAAAAAAGGCCCAGAAAAAGCTGAAGAAAGATATACTTTGGCCAATGTATGGTGGAAGGTTGTTCAGAAGCCCCATTTTTTTGATCTCGTAAGGTTAAGAGGAGCAAACTTAGCGCGGCACCATTGAAGATATAGGGCTCCAAAGCTTGTATATCAAACATTGTTGGATTACCGAGGAAGACAGGGATACGCCACAACTGCCATAAGAAAAAAATCATGGTTGTTGGATTATTGCTAGTTAGATTCGTAGCAAAGGGAATTTGCCAGGGGAGCAAGGCACTGAGCAAACGCAGTGTCGAATAAGGGCCAGGGAAAAAGTGATTTATACTCAGCATATAATCAAAGGCAGCAGAAAAAACGTATCCAGCAATCGTGGGAGCCAGCCCAAGTAAGAGCACGGATATGAAATACCCGGCGAATAAACGCTGTTGCTCGCCTGGCTTAGGCTCAGAAGCGATTACCATAGTAGGTGAAGACGGGGATGGCTGAGTTCTTCTCTTCGTGGGAGGTAGGGGGCGCATAGGCGCGAAAGCCAGGTGTCCCAATGTTGCACCGATGACACTAAAGAGCAAGGAGAAAGCCGCTATCAATACCCATGTGGTGAGGAAGCCAACTTTCTGATCAGCAGTGATACTGATACTATAGATGACGTTTGGATAAGAGATAGCTACAAGGAACTGGAAAAGTGCCAGGAATAGGCCTCCTAGGGCAGCTTCAAACAAGCCAGGATGTTTTGAGGTGTGAATTTTACGGATGGCAGTAACAAGTAAGCCACAACCTGTAGCACTCAGCACAGCGATAGGTGCAATTGACGTTGAAGGCTGGGGGTTGAGACGCGCAACCAGTGCAAAAAGCCCGGCGATCAAAATGACCACGCCAAGAGCCAGCCAGTCAAAGCGCTCTACACCTGTTTTGAGACCGGAAGTAAGCGCAGGTGCTGTATGTTGATCCGCCAGTACCTCGTCGCTTGATTTTCCTGTTGGTTCTTGAGACTCTATTGTAGCCTCGGTATGATCTTGCCCTTGCATGGGTTAATACTGCTCCTTATGAAATCCTCATGACGGATACTAGCATATAAGCGGCAGAGGGGCAAGTCTCTTTCTCCAGGTAACATCGGCCCTATAACACGATAGTGGTTTGATCGTGTACAAGCGACCACATACCTTCTTTCCTGGTAAAAACAAGGCTCAAATAATGGTGTTTGTTGTACGGTTCATATCTATCTCGTTGAGTTACAGGCTCTGTTCTGCTTACGTATTTTCTTAACTATTGTACACGCGTCAATAAGGAAGCTGTAATGGATCATAAAAGGTATTTGAGGAAAGTATATCATTGTAGTCCAGAAGAATGTTTTGTGAAATATTACCTGTTGGAACATGATCAATTTCCACCTTTACTTGCGTCTAATTACTATAAATACACTCGTTTTTGGAGGGAAACTTCTACGAACATAAATGAATAACGAAAATCGAAAAATAGCTGCTCTTGCGAACAGCCTGGTTTGGAGTATATATCTTCAAGACAACACGCTTAGAACTTCTCGATAAGCTTAACATGCGTGTTTTTCTCGTTTCCAGGAGAATAAAATCTGACACCTTAATGTTATATATAATGGAGTGTATTCTACCGGACATCCCCCAGTTGGGAAAGTACTAATGTCTTGTTACCAAAGTGTAGTCTCTTCCGTCCTATTGAGACATAAGGAACCTTATGTTCTCCCAAAAAATATTCTATAAAATGTGCACGTTAAAAGTGGATGTGTTTAGATGAACCAAATTTTAAGCAATTATCAACCAATCAATTCTTACGGAGTAATTGGCGACTGTCATTCAGTAGTCTTGATCAGTCCTGAAGGCTCAGTGGACTGGGGATGTCTGCCCGACTTTGATAGCCCTGCTCTCTTCTGTCGTTTGCTCGATGCGGAGCAAGGTGGCTATTTTCAAATAGCTCCTACCGACAGTGCCATTCCTGGATCACAGCGCTACCTGCGTGGTAGTAATGTGCTGCAAACCAGGTTTGCCAGCACCACTGGTGAGATAGTGCTCACCGATTTTATGCCAGTGGAAACATTGAAGGCCTGGCCGTACCAGGGGATGAATAATAATACCTGGACACGCGAAGATGGCTCTTGCCATTGCCTGGTGCGCAGTGTGGAGTGTACACATGGTGAACTTCCAGTTACCATGACACTCAAGGTCAGCCCAAACTATGCAGCATCGCCAAGTGAGATATTCCTGGCTGAGAACAACCTGGGAGCGGTAATCACTGGCGGGAATCAGCATGTTGGCCTGGCAATTGTGGGTGCGTATCGTGTAACCTCCTACTCAATGAGTGTTGAGCAGCATGAAGGGGTAGCACATCCATCGATTGTCGTACAGATGACCCTGCGCGAGGGTGAAAGAATCCTTTTCGCTGTTGGGGTGGGTCGCAGTCTACAAGCAGCTTATCGTCTCGTGGAACATGAATTACACCAGCGCAACTTCGACTTTGAACTTGCCCATACCTTACACTGCTGGCGTATGTGGGTGAAAAGCTGCAACTACGTTGGTCCATATGCCGACGCGGTAGAACGCAGCGCGCTCACGCTCAAGATGATGACCTACGCACCTACCGGCGCCATTGTCGCTGCTCCAACCACTTCTCTTCCAGAGTTCCTTGGAGGCACGCGCAACTGGGATTACCGTTATACCTGGCTGCGCGATGCCACGTTTACGCTCTATGCTTTGAGCGTGCTTGGTTTTACGGATGAGGCTCGCGCCTTTACTCACTGGTTGCGTCGCCTTTCGTATGCCAACGGTGAAGACCTGCAGATTATGTATGGTATACGCGGTGAACGTGATTTGACCGAGCACATACTCACGCACCTCAGTGGCTACAGTAATACAAGTCCTGTGCGGATTGGTAATGGTGCGGTACTTCAGAAGCAACTCGACGTTTTTGGCGAAGTAATGGACTGCATTCACCTCTATCGCCGCCAGGGCTGTTTTGAGCGGTATGGCGAGACACTCGACAGCACCCTGTGGGTGATGATGCGCGAGTTTGTAGAGCATGTTTGTGCGCATTGGCACGAGACCGATAGTGGCATCTGGGAGGTCAGGGGAGACCTTCGCCATTTCGTGTATTCTAAAGTCATGTGCTGGGTGGCACTTGATCGAGGAATTCGAGCGGCACAGCAACTCAATTTGGAGGCTGATCTTCCTCGCTGGTGTGCTGTACGTGATCAGATCCGTGCCGATATCCTTTCACACGGGTACAATACCGCTCTCGGCGCGTTTACTCAATCGTATGACGATGATGCCCTTGATGCCTCAAATCTCTTGTTGCCGCTTGTGGGTTTCATTCCACCCGATGACCCGCGGATGCGTTCAACAGTTGATCGCATTATAGAGCGTCTTACCGACGTGAACGGTTTCGTTTATCGTTATACTGCTGATGATGGGTTAGAAGGTTCTGAGGGTACATTTTCTATCTGTACATTCTGGCTGGTAGATAACCTGGCAATGCAGGGTCGCGTTGACGAAGCCAGGTCGCTATTCGAGCGCCTGTTGTCCTATACAGGCCGCCTCGGCCTGTTTTCTGAGGAGATTGACTCACGTAGTAAAATCGCTTTAGGGAACTACCCTCAGGCCTTTACGCATATCGCACTTATCAATAGCGCAATAAACCTTCAGAAAGCCGAATGGCGTCTCACCAAGCCGCATACAGACCCTGTGATCGCTGCGATTAAAGTTGCACGCTGATCATAAATAAGGTAGCCTGGTGGGATCAAGGCGCTCACGAATAAGCAGAAAAATGGCGAACCGCGGTTCGCCATTTTTCTGCTTATTCGTGAGCGCAATAGTCCATAATGAAGCATGGTTTTATGCGATAATACCCAAAACGCCTGAATAAAGAGAGAAACTATTGTGTCATTACCTGTTCGTTACCCAACTGCCAGCCTCAAGCCTCGCCGCGAAGAGAGCCTCCAGAGCGGGCATCTGTGGATATTTTCTGGTGCGCTCCAACAACCCCCGCACTGGATAGAACATGGTGGGCTGGTCGATGTCAAATCATCTACTGGAGAGTTTGTTGCTCGCGGTTACTATAACCCGCGGACGGATATAGCAATTCGTATCCTGACACACGATGTTGAGGAAGCCATCGACGGCGATTTTTTCCGCCGACGTATCCGCAGCGCAGCCGAGCTTCGACAGGTATTTGACCCGGAGCAGACCAATACCTATCGCCTGATTCACTCCGAAGGTGATGGCCTCCCAGGGGTAATCGTCGATCGCTACGCGGACATTCTTGTCGCACAAATCCACACTGCTGGAATGGAGCGACTGCGACCATTGTTGATCGATGCATTAATGGAGGAAATGGGAGTAGCGGGGATATTGTTACGCAATGAGAGCCAGTCACGTCGGCGCGAGGGCCTGGAGATGGAGGAACCTG
>WNGG01010151.1_pt1 | contig 12413 bp, 9 predicted proteins | sample 5400661 | NCBI WGS metagenome assembly WNGG01 (sample SAMN13153372, study PRJNA577476) | soil metagenome | isolation source: 100 cm soil or saprolite under Garry oak tree replicate 1 | place: USA:California | collected 2016-06-15 | reverse complement strand
GAGATCCGCTCGTTCTTCGCGATGACCGAGCCCGAGGTCTCCGGGTCCGATCCGCGCGGCCTGCGTGCGCGAGCCGAGCGCACCGGCGATGCGTGGGTGATCAACGCGCACAAGTGGTTCAGCTCGGGCGCCGAGGGCGCGGCGTTCGCGATCGTGATGGCGGTCACCGATCCCGACGCGCCGCCGCATGACCGCCTCAGCCAGATCGTCGTCCCGGCGGACACGCCAGGCGTTGAGATCGTACGGGCGATCCCGACCCTCGGTCACCGCGGCCGCGGCTATAACACCCACTGCGAGGTTCGGTTCACGGATGTCCGCGTGCCGATCGCGAACACGCTCGGCCGACCCGGGGACGGCTTCCGGATCGCGCAGAAGCGGCTCGGTCCCGGCCGCATCCATCACGTGATGCGTTGGCTCGGGCAGATGCAGCGCGCCTTCGACCTCATGTGCGACCGCGCGCTCGCGCGCGAGGTCTTTGGAAGCGCGCTCGCCGAGAAGCAGACCGTCCAGAACTGGATCGCGGACTCCGCCGCCGAGATCCAGGCCTGCCGCCTCTTGACGCTCCAGGCCGCGCACCGCCTCGACGCGGGCGATGAGGCGCGGGTCGAGATCTCGCTCGTGAAGTTCTATGCCGCGCGCGTGCTGCACGAAGTGATCGACCGCGCCATCCAGGTCCACGGCGCGCTCGGGCTCACCGACCTGACGCCGCTCGGGGCGATGTACCTCGCTGCACGCACCATGCGTCTGGTCGACGGACCGGACGAAGTTCATCGGATGGTCGTGAGCCGCGACGTCCTCAAGGCGTATCGGGCCGGCCGGCGCTGGGAGTTCATGTAGCTGGGAGCGAGGCGGGGCGGACGGCATCGGAGCTAGTTCAAGGCCTCGACGAGCCCGGCCGCCCCCATCCCGCCGCCGACACACATGGTGACGAGCCCGTAGCGCGCCTTTCGGCGACGGAGCTCGTAGAGCACGGTCCCGACCAGGCGCGCGCCGCTCATCCCGTAGGGGTGACCGATCGAGATCGCGCCGCCATTGGGATTGAGCCTCTCGGGGTCGATCCCGAGGCGGTCGCGGCAGTAGACCGCCTGGGAGGCGAACGCCTCGTTCAGCTCGACGAGGTCGATGTCCTTGAGTGGTACCCCGACCTGCCGGAGGAGCTTCGGCACCGCGAAGACCGGCCCGATGCCCATCTCGTCGGGCTCGCACGCCGCGACGGTGAAGCCGCGGAAGACACCGAGCGGCCGCACGCCCAGCGCGTTCGCGCGCTCGGCCGACATGAGCAACGCCACCGACGCGCCATCCGAGAGCTGACTGGCGTTGCCCGCCGTCACCGTGCCGCCCTCTTTGAACGCCGGCGGGAGCTTCGCGAGACCGTCGACCGTGGTGTCGGCGCGATTGCACTCGTCTCGATCGACGGTGACCTCCTTCGTCGAAGTCGCGCCCGTGACCTTGTCCATCGTCTGCATCGTGACGGTGATGGGGACGATCTCCTCGGCGAACTTCCCCTCGCGCTGGCCCGCGGCGGTCCGCTGCTGCGAGATGAACGCGAACGCATCCTGGCTCTCGCGCGTGACGCCGTAGCGCTCGGCGACGACCTCCGCGGTCTGCCCCATCGGCATGTAGATGTCCTTCTTATGGTCGAGGAGCCACGGGTTCTGGAGGTTCTTCCGGTTGTAGTCGTTCTGGAGCATGGTGATCGACTCGAGCCCACCGGCGATCGCGATGTCGTAGCTGCCGCCCTCGATCATCCGCGCGGCGATCGCGATCGCGTTGAGTCCCGACGCGCAGAAGCGGCTCACGGTCGATCCCGGCACCGACGACGGGAGGCCGGACATGAGCGCGACCGTCCTCCCGACGTTTTGGCCCTGCGGCCCTTCCGGGAAGCCCGCGCCGAGGATGACGTCATCGACCTGCGCCGGGTCGACTTCGGGTACACGACGCAGCAGCTCCCGAACGCACTGCACCGCGATGTCGTCGGGCCGGGTCAGGTTGAACGAGCCGCGGAACGACTTGGCGAGGCCGCTCCGCACGCTCGCGACGATCACCGCCTCACGCATCGGCGTGTCCATCCGCCTGCGCCGCCCAGCGCGCCTGGCGTTTCTCGAGGAACGCGGCGATGCCCTCGCGCGCGTCGGGATGCGCGAGGAGGCGCGCGAACGCGGCGGTCTCGGTGCGGAGCCCGTCGCCTCCTCCACCAGACCCCACTCCGCGGCGCGGCGTCCGGAGATGGGCTCCCCGCTCAAAATCATGAGCCGCGCGCGCCCGGGTCCGACGGCGCGTGGCAGGCGCTGGGTGCCGCCGCCCCCAGGCAGGATGCCGATGCGGACCTCGGGCAGGCCGATCTGCGCGTCCTCGGCCGCGATGCGGATGTCGCACGCCAGTGCGATCTCCAGCCCGCCACCCATACAGAAGCCATGGATCGCGACGATGAGCGGCTTCGGAAAGGCTTCGACGCGGTCGGCGAGGCGCTGGATACCCTCCCCGCGCGTGTCGGCATTCGGCTCGAGCAGCGCCGGGAACTCCGAGATGTCCGCCCCGGCGCTGAAGCCGCGCGGCCCCGCGCCGCGCAGCATCGCGACGTGTGTCGTCGCGTCGGTCGCAAGCGCATCTAGGGTCGACTCGAGCGCGGCGACGACCGCGCGGCTCATGGCGTTCACCGGCGGGCGATCGATCGTGATCGTCGTCACGCCACCCGACCGCTCGAGGTGAATGAACTCAGGAGGCAGGGGACACCTGGGGCGCCGTCGCGAAGCGTTCGCGGAGCGCCGTCTTGCGGAACTTACCGGCCGCGCTCTTTGGTATCTCGGTCACGAACTCGAACGAGTCGGGCAGCCACCATTTCGCGAAGCTGGGCGCGAGGAACGCGCGGAGCTCGTCCGCGGTCGCTGTCTGCCCGGGCTTGAACAGGACGACCGCGAGGGGACGCTCCTGCCAACGCGCATGCGGGACCGCGATGACCGCGGCTTCGGCGACCGCGGGGTGACCCATGAGCGCGTTCTCGAGCGCGACCGAGCTGATCCACTCGCCCCCGGACTTGATGAGGTCCTTGGAGCGATCCTGGATCTCGACGTAGCCGCGCGAGTCGATGGTGACGACGTCGCCGGTGCGGAACCAGCCATCCGGCGTGAAACGGTCCGCCGACTCCGGGCTCCGGTAGTACGCGCGAGCGACCCAGGGACCGCGCACCTCGAGCTCACCCATCGACTTCCCGTCCCAGGGCACCTCGTGCCCCGCATCGTTCCGGGCGCGGATCTCGACAAGCGGCACCGGGTAGCCCTGCTTTGCGCGATAGCCGAAGCGCGTCTCGACGTCCGCCTGCTCGAGATCGCTCATCAGGCTGGACACCACACCGAGCGGCGTCGTCTCGGTCATGCCCCAGGCGTGGAGGACGCGCAGCCCGTGTCGCTCGTCGAAGCCGCGGATCATCGACTTCGGCGCGGCCGAGCCGCCGACCACGAGCAGGCGGAGCCGCGACAGGTCGTAGTCCTTCGGTCGTTCGTCGAGCCTGCGCAGGAGCCCGAGCCAGATCGTCGGCACCCCCGCGGTGTACGTGACGTGCTCTCCGACGAACAGTTCGCACAGGCTTTCCGCATCGAGGTGCGGGCCGGGATGGACCTGCGTCGCGCCGATCATCGTGCAGGTGAACGGCAGGCCCCAGGCGTTCACGTGAAACATGGGCACGACGGGAAGGACGACGTCCGACTCCAGCACGCCGACCGCCCCGGATGCCTGCCCGAGACTGTGAAGGACGAGCGCGCGGTGCGAATACACGACGCCCTTCGGCCGGCCGGTCGTCCCGGACGTGTAGCACATCGCGGCGGCCTCGCGCTCGTCGAGCTCTGGATACGCGAACGCGTTCGCGTCCGCACCGGCGAGGAGCTTCTCGTAGCCGATCGTGCCCGCGGGCGCCTGCGCGCCGTGCTCGATCACGACGATGTGCTCGATCCGCACGTCGGCACGGAACTTCTCGAGCAGCGGCAGGAGGGTGTCGTCGATGATGAGCACGCGGTCCTCGGCGTCGTTCACGATGTACGCGAGGTCACTCGGATGCAGACGCGGGTTAATGGTGTGCAGGACGTTGCCTGCGAGCGGTATTCCGAAGTACGCCTCGAGGTGCTCGTACTGGTTCCAGCACAGAGTCGCGACGCGGTCACCACGCCGCAGCCCAAGCTGCTGTAGGGCGACTGCGAGCTTCTTCGCGCGGGGTACGAAGTCCGCGTACGTGTACCGGTGGATGGTCTTGTCCGGCCTGCGGGTGACGATCGCCTTGTGCCCGAAGAGCGTCTCCGCTCGTCGGAGGATGAACGCGAGCGTCAGCGGGTATTCCATCATCAGACCGTCCACGTCGATGCCACCCCTCTTGTTCCGTGATCAGCCATCGAGAAGCACCTGTGCGATGTCCGCGCGGTGGGCCGCTCCGGAGCGGTCGAACGATTCGATCCAGAGCGCCCGCTTGTAGTAGCGATGCAGCGGATGGTCCCAGGTGAAGCCCATGCCGCCGTGCACCTGGATCGCGCGCTCGCATGCCGCGACCGCGGCCTCCGCCGCGTACGCCTTCGCCGCGCTCGCGGCGAGCTCGGCCTGCCCGTCATCCTCGGCGATGCACCACGCCGCCCAGTACGCGAGCGAACGCGCGAGCTCCATCTCCATATAAGTGCCAGCGAGCTTGTGCGAGACCGCCTGGTACGCGCCGATCGGCCGGCCGAACTGCTCGCGGCTTTTCGCGTGCTCGACACCGAGCGCGAGCGCTTGGCTGGCGACGCCGACCGCCTCGAGGGCGAGCGCCGTGAGCGCGCGTCGCCGGGTGCCCGCGATGATCTTCGCGGCGGCGGGCGGTTCCGCGAGGAGCCGGGCGTCATCGTCCTCGAAGGTGACACGAGCGAGACGACGCGTCACGTCGACCGTGTCGAGGACGTTGACCCGCGGCCGGGCGTCGTGGCGCTCCGCGAGGTACAGCCCGATGCCGTCGGGCCCGCGCGCCTGGACCACAAGCGCGTCGACCCACCCGGCGTCGGGCACGAGATCCGTCTCACCACGCAGGAGCCAGCGATCGCCGGAACGACGCACCTCCACCGCCGTACCGCTCGCGTTCGCCGCGGCCGACGCGAGCGTCGCGGTGAGCGCGCCCGAGGCGACCCGTGCCAAGAGGTCGGGGGCGCATCCGAGGGCCGGCAGCGCGAGCGCGACGGTCGAGAAGTACGGACCCGAATAGAGCGCGCGGCCAAGCTCCTCTAACACGATCGCCTCTTCGACGAAGCTCAGGCCGGCACCACCCTGCGCCTCGGGGATCGACGCGCCGGTCCATCCAAGACGAGCGATCTCTGGCCAGGACGCGCGGTCCCAGCCATCCTCCGAAGTCGCGATCTCTGCGAAGCGCGCAAGGGGGTAACGCTTCTCCAGGAACGAGCGAGCCTGCGCGCGGAGCTGGTCCTGCTCCGGCGAGAAGCTGAAGTCCATCAGCGGCTCCGCGGCAGGCCGAGGACACGCTCGGCGATGATGTTCCGCAGGATCTCCGACGTGCCGGCCTCGATGGTGTTGCCGCGGCTGCGCAGCTGCTGATAGCGCCAGTACGCGGGCGCCCCGTCGCCGTCCGCCACCTGCGCCTCCCGTCCGATGATCTCGATGGCGAGCTTGGTGAGGCGCTGGTTCGCCTCGGACCACCGGAGCTTTGCCACCGACCCCTCGGGGCCGGGCACGCCGGTGCGCTCGAGGCGGGCCAGGGCGCGGTAGTTGGTGTACCGGAGGGCCTGCAGATCGATCCACTCGCGTGCGACGCGGTCGCGCACCAGCGCGTCGGTGCCCGCTCGCTCGCGCGCCAGAGCCACGAGCTTGCGGACGGCGACGTCGAGGGCGCCTGCGAGGGCGAAGCCGAAGGTGCCACGTTCGTGCGACAGGGTCGTCATCGCCACGCGCCAACCGCCACCGACCTCTCCGAGCAGGTTCTCCTTCGGCACCGCGACGTCCGTGAAGAAGATTTCATTGAACTCCGCCTCGCCGGTGATCTGGCGCAGCGGCCTCACCTCGACGCCGGGACTCTTCATGTCGACGATGAGATACGTGAGGCCCTCGTGCTTCTCGCTCGCCGTGGTGCTGCGGCCGAGGAGGATGCACCGATCGGCGATGTGCGCGTAGGACGACCACACCTTCTGACCGTTCACCACGAACCGATCGCGCACGAGCTCCACGCGCGTCCGCACCGACGCGAGGTCCGAGCCTGAGCCCGGCTCGGAGAAGCCCTGGCACCAGATCTCCTCGGCCGACAGGATCTTCGCGAGATAGCGCGTCTTCTGATCCGGCCGGCCATGCGCCATGATCGTCGGACCGGCCATGCCCAGCCCGATCACACCCAGGTGCTGTGGCGCTTCGGCCTTAGCGAGCTCCTCGAGGTAGACCGCCTGATAGCGCCAGGGCCGACCCGCACCGCCGTATTCCTTCGGCCAGGTGAGTCCGGCGTACCCGGCCTGTGCGAGGCGCTTGCTCCAGTCACGTCCGAGCGCGAGGGCGGGGCCGGTCCAGCCGCGGAAGCCGCGCAGCCCCGACGGCACGTTCGCCTCGAGCCAGGTGCGCAGCGTGGCGCGGAACGCGGCCTCCTCGGGTCCATCTCGGAGATCCATCAGCGGCCCTCGGTCGACTCGCCCCGCAGGGTCATGCCGGTGCCGATCGCGCGCGCGACGAGTCGCCGATCTCGGCACCGATGCGCGCCAGCGAGCGAAGACATGCTTCGAGCCCGGCATCGTGCTCACCGAGCGAAAACGGCGCGGCGTTGAAGTCGGTCGCGCCCGCCTCCGCGAGCCGCAGCAACTGTTCGCCGATCGCGTCGTGGTCTCCGACGACGGCGACCTCCGCCGGGCCGGCGGCGCCCTCCCGGTCGAGCATCGCGCGATAGGCCGGCAGCGATGCGTATGTCTTGAACATGCGGCGAGCCAGCTCGCGCGCGCCGGCCACATCATCGGTGAGCGCGAGCGGGAGCTCGACGACGATGCGCGGGGCGGGCCGGCCGGCCTGCGCAGCCGCTTCGCACAGGCGGGGAACGATGTGATCGCGCAGCGTGCGCGCGCCCACCATCCAAGTAATGGTGCCGGCCGCGAGCGTGCCGGCCAGCGCGAGCATCTTCGGACCGAGGCCGGCGAGCAGTACCGGCACCGGCAGTCCGTCGATCGAGGTGAGGTGAGCGCGGACGGTGAACCGCGTTCCGGCGTGCTCGACTTTCCCGGTGCTGAGGAGCGGGACGAGGACGGAGAGATACTCGCGGGTGTGAGCGTACGCGCGCTCGTACGAGAGACCCCACACGTCTTCGACGACCACGCGATGCGAGGGCCCGACGCCGAGCGTGAAGCGACCCCGCGCCGCGGCCCCCGTTGACGCCGCCTGCTGGGCCATCGCGTGCGGGTGGCGTGGATATGTCGGCGTGATGGCCGTGCCGAGCTCGATGCGCGTGGTCACGCGGGCCGCGAGCGCAACGGCGGTCATCGCGTCGTGCCCGTAGATGTTGGAAAACCAGACGGACGCAAGTCCGAGATCCTCCGCGAGGCGGGCGCGTTCGACGTGCTCATCGAGCGTCGCTGGTCGCCGCTCGCGTTGCCCGCCGTCGAGCAGTCCGATGCGCATCAGCCCGGACCTCCCCTGAGGGCCGGGCGCGATGTTGTCCGGGCGAGAGGGGTCGACGTCAACTCGACGCCTCTCGACCCCCCTCGCCCATCGAGTAGCGCACGCACAGCGTTCTGCCCGTCGCTACTTGAGCGTGATGTAGCCAGTGATCGTGACGAACTTGCCATCCTTCGCCGCCTGGAAATAGGCGGCCTTCACACCCGCGTGATCCGTGGGGCTGTAGCTGAGACTTGGCACGAGCGAGCCCGTAAAGTCCTTCATCTGGTCGAGGTTCGTCATGAAGCCCTCGCGGGTCAGCTCTTTGCCCGCGCGCTTGAGCGCCTCGATGAACACCTGTCCGTATGTGTATCCCGCCTCGGTGAACCCACCGATCTGCTCCTTCGGAGCGTACTTGGCCATGAACGCCTGGTATTCGACGATCTTCGGGTTGCTGGTGTCATCGAACGCGGGGAGGTATGCCTCGATCAACATGCCGTTGATCGCCGTCCCAGCCAGCTGGAAGATCGACGGGTCGTTGATGACCGAGGATGAAAGCAACTTCGGCGCGTAGCCGATCTTGCCCATCTCGGCGATGATCGAGCCGCCCGGCTTCGGAACGGCGTAGAGGATCACCGTATCCGCGCCGGTCGTCTGCAATTTGAGCGCCTGCGCGCTGAAGTTGGTGTCGGCCGTTTCGTACGACACACCGGTCGCGGCCGGAAGTCCGCGCTTCTTGAGCTCCGCCTGGACGGCGTCGAGCCCCTCTTTGCCGAAGGCATCGTTCTGGTAGAAGACTGCGATCTTTTTCGTGCCCATCGTGTCGAGCGCGTATTGCGTCGCGAGCGTCGCTTCGGTCGTGTAGTTGAGTTGGACGGCGTAGATGTTCTTCTTAAGCGGGACCGCGAGTGCGGTCGTCCCGGTCGCCGGCCATACGTGGGGGACGTTGTTGCTGACGAGGTAGTCCATGACGGCCGCGTTGTGGGCCGTCCCAAGGCCGCCGCAGAGCGCGAAGACCTTGTCCTCTTCCACGAGCTTCTTCACCGCGGCCACTGTCTTGGCCGGTTGGTAGCTGTCGTTCTCGTAGATGAAGCGGATCTTGCGGCCGTTGATGCCGCCCTGGTCATTGATCATCTTGAAGTACGCGTCGAGCGTGCGGTCGATCGCGCCGTACGCACCCGCCGGCCCGTCCTGCGGTCCCCAACTGCCAACGACGACCTCAGTGTCGGTAACACCGGTGACGACGGGCTTGGCGGTGGCGCTCGTCGCCGCGGGCGCGGATGTCGCGGCGGGCGGCGTGGTCGCCGACCCGCAGGCCGTCACGAGCAGCGCGACGAGCAACGGGGCGACCTGCGCCGCCCGTGGCAGGAATCGATGTTGTGTCCTCGAAAGTTGCCCTTTCAAAAGCTCCCTCTCCTTCTGGCCTTACCCGGCCCTAATGCCCCAGATATGCGCGTCGCACCTCCTCCCGCTGACGGAGCGCCGCGCTCCGATCGCCAAGGATCACGCGTCCGGTCTCCAGGACATACGCATGGTCGGCGATGTCGAGCGCCATGTGCGCGTTCTGCTCAACCAGGAGCACGGTCGTGCCGGCGGCGCGGATCTCGCTGATGACACGGAAGATCTCCTTGACCAACATCGGTGCGAGGCCAAGGGATGGCTCGTCGAGCACAAGCAGGCGTGGCCGAGCCATGAGCGCCCGTCCGATTGCGAGCATCTGCTGCTCGCCGCCGCTCAACGTTCCGGCGCGTTGCTGCAGCCGCTCGCGCAGACGCGGGAAATATTCGAACACGCGCGACGCCTCGTGGCGTGCGGCGCCGAGATCGCGTCGTGCGTACCCACCGAGCAACAGGTTCTCCCGCACGGTGAGCTCGGCGAAGATCTGCCGTCCTTCGGGCACCTGAACGATCCCCGCCCGCACCATACGGTCTGGGCTCCATCCATCGATGCGCTTGCCGTCGAAGTCGACCGAGCCGCGCGTCGGCCGGAGGAGACCGGAAATCACCCGCAATGTCGTGGTCTTGCCCGCGCCGTTCGCCCCGAGCAGCGCGACGACGCTCCCCTCGGCGACCTCGAGACTGACGCTGTGCAGGGCGCAGACGCGCCCGTAGTAGGCCTCGATCTCGTTCACCGTGAGCAGCGGCTGAGCCGCACTAGGCATCGGAGACCTCGAGTTCAGGTTCGCCGAGGTAGGCCTCGATTACCACGGGGTTACGGCGGACGTCCGACGGCGCACCCGTGGCGATACGTCGGCCGAAGTCCAGTACGTAGAGCCGATCGCAGAGCCCCATGACGAATGACATGTCGTGCTCCACAACGAGCACGCTCAGGTCGAACCGTTCACGGATCCGGCGGATCAGGTCCACGAGCCCCTGGCTCTCGCGGTGGTCGGCGCCGGCGCTCGGCTCGTCGAGCAACAGCAGCCCTGGATGCGAGACGAGCGCCCGGCCCAGCTCGACCAGCTTCTGGAGGCGGAAGGGCAACGTGGATACCACGCTGTCGCGATGGCCCGTGAGGCCAAGGAAATCGAGTATCTCGTCGGCGCGCGCCGTCGCGCGGGCTTCGTCCGCGCCGACCCCGCGCAGGCGCAGGCCATCGCGGATCGCGCCGCCGCGCATGACCGCGTGCTCTCCAACCAGAAGGTTCTCCAGTGTTGTCATGCTGCGACAGAGTTCAACGTTCTGGAACGTGCGCGCGATGCCGAAGCGGATGATCTCGTGCGACCGAGCGCGGGTGATGTCGCGGTCCTTGAAACGGATGGTCCCGTGCAGGGGCTCGTAGAACCGGCTGATGCAGTTGAAGACTGTGGTCTTCCCCGCTCCGTTCGGTCCGATGAGCCCGACGATCTCGCCGGTGTTCACCGAAAGGTCGACGCCGTCGACGGCGACCAGTCCTCCGAAGTTGATCGTTAGCCCCGTGATCTCGAGGAGCGGTCCGCTCACCTGACGCCGCTCCCCTCACCCAGCTCGACGATCTGCTCCACGCGCGGCGAACCCTCGCGCACGCGTGCCGCCCAGCGCTGCCGCACTGAGCGCATGACCCCGGCTAAGCCATGCGGCAGGAACGCGATCGTCAGGATGAGGATCGCGCCCAGGACGACTATGTAGAGATTCTTGAAGTCATGCACCACGGGCAGTCGCGTCAGGGCGTTCTGCAGGAACGTCAGCAGCAGGGCCCCTGAGAGCGCGCCGCCAACGGAGCCGAGGCCGCCGAGCACGATCATCGTCAGGAAGTCGACCGAGAGGAGCACAGTGAAGTCCTCGGGACTGATGCCGTGGAGGAGGTGCGCGTAGAGGGCACCCGCGATCCCCGCATACAGCGCGCTCAGCGCGAACGCCGTGGTCTTGTAGCGCACTAAGTCCACTCCCATCGCGCGCGCGGCGATCTCACTGTCGCGGATGGCCACGAACGCGCGGCCGGTGTGGCTCGTGACGATGTTCCTCGCGAAGATCGTCAACACGATGAGCACGGCCGCGGCCAGGTAGTAGTAGTCCTGATCGGTGCGGAACACGATCGTGAACGCGCCCAGCGGGAGCGACGCGAGCGGTAGACCGTGCAGTCCCGATGCGCCGCCGGTCCAGGAGCCCTGCCACACGACAAGCTGCGGGACCGCGAGGCCGAAGCCAAGCGTCGCGACCGCGAGATAGGGACCGGACAGGCGCAGGGCCGGCAGACCCAACAGGAACCCGATCGCCGCGGAAACGGATCCTGCGACGAGCACCGCCACGACAAATGGGAGACCCCAGCGGAGGGTGAGCAGGGCGGAGGCGTAGGCGCCGATCGCGAAGAAACCGGCGTGTCCGAGTGAGATCTGGCCGGTGTGTCCGATCAGGATTCCCAGGCCGATGGCGACGATGGCGTAGATGAGCGCGAGCGACACGAGATAAAGGACATAGCCCGGGGCAACGCCCGGAATGACGTTGAGCAATACGGGGATGACGAGGAGAGCGGCCAGACCGAGACCGTAGGGCGCGGTGGCGCGCCCGCGAGTTCGCAGCCAGTGCATCGTCACTCCGCGCCTAGACCTTCTTGGTCTCGTGCCTGCCCAGCAGGCCACCGGGCCGCACCACGAGCACGAGCACGATGAGGGCGAACGCGATGGTGGTGCGAAGCTCAGGCACTTCGAACCCAAAGACGCTGTCGACGATGCCGAGCAACAGTCCGCCGACGACGGCGCCTGGGAGGCTGGTGAGTCCACCGACCACAGCCGCGGCAAATGCCTTGAGCGCGACGTCGCCCATCATGGTCGGGTCGAGGTAGTTGATCGGCGCGATCAGCATGCCGGTTACCGCGCCCATCGCAGTACCCATTCCCCAGCCAAGGGCATTCATGCGACCGATGCTGATGCCCATCAGCTGTGCGGCCACTCGGTTCTCCGCGACGGCCCGCATGGCGATCCCCGTTGGGCTGAAGCGGAAGAACGCAAAGAGGACCGTCATCAAAACGAGCGTCACAACGAAGATCAGTGCGTTCAGCTGGCTGACGACGACCGTCCCGAGTTGGAAGGGCGGGCCGACCACCGGGTCGGGAAAGGTCCGTATCTCGTAGCCCCAGAGCCAACCCGCAGTGCCCAGCAGGATGAGGCTAAGCCCGACCGTCACGATCACCGGGTTCAACACGGTGGTCGTGCTGATGCGCCGGATGACGACGCGCTCGATGAGTGCACCGAACACACCAGCGAAGAGCATCGTGACGACGAATGCGACGGCGAACGGGAGCTGGAAGGCGGTCAGGAGCGTGAAAGCGACGAACGTGCTGAACATCGCTGTCTCGCCCTGAGCGAAGGTGATGACCCGGGTCGTCTTGAAGATCAGGACGATGCCGAACGC
>WNGG01013599.1_pt1 | contig 12414 bp, 12 predicted proteins | sample 5400661 | NCBI WGS metagenome assembly WNGG01 (sample SAMN13153372, study PRJNA577476) | soil metagenome | isolation source: 100 cm soil or saprolite under Garry oak tree replicate 1 | place: USA:California | collected 2016-06-15 | reverse complement strand
GGTCAAAGGCGTATTTGAGGAAAAACCCAATCCCCAGCACCGTGATCGCCACCCCGGCGATCAAGAGCCATTTCTGCCCAAAGCGTAACTCGGCGCCATCCGAGAGCACGGGCGGCGGTTCGCCCTCTGCCGGGAGTGCACGTGCTGGTGGTGCCGGCGGTGTGGTCGGCTCGGCGCTCTGGGCCGTTGCCGTCTCGGCGGCCGGTGCGGCGGCGGTACTGGCAGCAGGACGTTGTCGCGCCAGAGTGGTCTGGACCAGCGTCGCCAGGTTCGCGAGCCGTTCCTGCAAGTGATCGAGCCGTGTGACTATCCCTGCCGAATGCTCCCTGGTGAGTTGCAGGTCGAGCTGTAGCGTCTGCACGGTGAGGAAGAGTCCGAGATCAGTGCCACACCCGGGGCAGGTCATGGTGTCGGCGGGGAGGGAGGCACGGCATACAGGGCATTGCATAGGTGATATCTCCTCCGCAGCATGGTGCGGTAACCCCGACACCCGGTACACTGTCCTCCGCTGGGGGGAGCGCCACAGGCACCATCACCGCCACCTCGGCTCCCGCCGTGACGGTAGGGCAGTAGCGGCTAATGGGCTATGTCTGCTGTGCCAAAGCGGCCATCCCCGTCATGGCGCAGCACTGTCATTTGACGAGGGCGGCAGCGCGTTCTTGCGCAAGTTTCAGCTTCAGCTTCTTCATCAGCGCTTCGTATGACTCCTGACTGATGATATTATGGAATTGCGTGCGGTAATTGTTGACCAGGCTCACCCCCTCAATCATCACCTCGTAGACCTGCCAGTCGCCATCACGCTGCAGTAAACGGTACACGACCTCAACATTTAAATCGCGCTTGTTGACCACCGCCGTATACACCGACGCATGACCGTCTTGATCGATGGTCTCTTTGGTGTACTGGACCGTTTGTTCGCCAGTATAGCTCTCAATTTTATTGATGTATGAGCGTTCGAGGAGTTCGCCAAACAGCTCGACAAATTCTTTTTTTTCTGCTGGCGTACGCTTTTGCCAGTACGGCCCGAGCGCCCGCTGGGCCATTTCTGCAAAGCTGAAACGCCGAAACACCGCCTGACGCATCTTCTCGCGGCGCCTGTCCGTGTTGTCCGGACCTTGCAGGGACTTATCCTGCAACACGGCCAGGACCGCGTTCACGGTTTCGCGCACCTTTTCCTGGGGCTCCCCAGCCGGCGCTGTGCCTGGAGAGCTGACGAGTAGCAGACCGCTCAGCAGTGCTCCCACAACCACCCTTCTACAACCTATGCTCATGTGATGTCCCTTCGTTCTCCCTGGTACCACACGCCCTCCAACCTCCGACCGTTGCCATCTTACTGTGCACAACCCCCCCGCCAAACCGGCGGCACCTGCGGTGTGCAGCACGCCTCCGCCAAACTGGCGGGGTAATTGCCGTGCGCAGCACCCCCGCCAAACTGGCGGGGCAACTAGCCGTGCGCAGCACCGGGGCGCAGCACTAGCGCCTACCGGGCAGCGGGGCTAGCAGTGGCTGGACCATGGCCACATCCCGCCCGGCGGTATGGTCGAGTTTGGCTAATCCGAGGTTGTAATTGTAGACCGCCTGGAAATACTCAGCACGCAATTTTGCATAGGCCACCACCGCATCGGCGACGTCCTTCCCTGGCCCAACCCCGAGGTCAAAGTTGGAGACGGCCGCCACGAGCCACTGGCGCCCGCTGCGAAAACCCTTCCGTGTGGCTTCGATATTCGCCTGGTGCTGCTGCATTTCGAGGTACGCCTGGCGCACCTGGAAAGGGATGCCCTGTTCCGCCAGCGCGTGTTTTTGCTGTATTTGCCCCAGCTCCGCTTGCGCTTCCTCCACCTTGCCGGCCGTGATACCGAGGTTAAATTTCCACTGCACCCCCAGCACTGGTGCCACAGCCTTGTCCTTCAAGCGATCATAGATAAAGGGGTTTTTGATGCGGTCACGATTGGTCGCCTCGGCGACACTCCCGAAGACCCCAAAGAAGAGCACGGGATAGTAGTCAGCTTTCGCCGCATCAACGAGCTTTTCGTAGGCTTTCACGCCCTCACGCGCCTGCGTAAATTCCGGTCGCAGTTGGCGGGCATCGGTGACATATTGCTCCAGGGCCGCGGTGTCGTACACCCGCGGTTCCAGACCCTTGTCGGCCAACTCAATGGGCTGCGTGGCATCCAGCCCAGTCAGGGTGTACAGTCCGGCGAGGGCCAGTCCCTTACCCTCGCGAATATCGTTGAGTTGTTTTTCCAGCTCACCCTGAAACGTCTGCAGCTTGAACAGATCGACATTATCGACGCCCGGAGCGCCGGCCTCGAGCTGACGTTGGACCTTGTCAATCGTGCCGCTCAGCTGGTCGCCGATTTCGCTCCCTAAATTCTCCAGCGCGACGGCCAGGAGATAGCCATAGTACGCCTCGTACACCAGCAGGGCCACCTGGGTGGCCTTCTCCTGCACCTGCGCCTGGCTCACAGCGATACCGTGCGCGGCGGCCTCACGCAGGCTGTCGATCTTGCCAAAGGTGTAGAGCGGCTGCACCAGGTTAATGGTGGCGAGGCCAAACACGCCGGTGATAGCCGGATCAGTCTTGGAGTCGGGCGAACTGATCTCAGTGCCCGGCGTCCGTCGCGCCCGCGGTGATGGTCCGCCTACCACGCTAATGTCCAACTGCGCAAAGCGTGCTGCATCCGCCTGCGCACGCTGGCTCTGGCGCTTGAGAACGCCAAACTGCTGCTCTTTGATCTGCGGACTATTTTTCACGGCCAGAGACACGGCGTCCTCCAGTGAGAGCACTTGTGGGGTAGGGCGCTGTTGCGCCGCCACACGGGGAGGAGACCCGACCAGGAGGAGGCTCAGCACCATGAGCCCCAGACGCACCCCACCATGCCAGGACAAGCGCTGTGCTCTCTCGTCATGTGCTCCCTGTGTGTCTCTCGATCTTCTACGCCGCATGCACCACCCCCTCTTGCTGAGAGCTGCGCGCTCCCATCACAGTTTTCCCTGAATAAAGCGCCCAATGAGCGTCTCGACGTCAATGGGGGGTTCGACCTCGCGGATACGTCCGCCAGCCGTGAGGAGCCGCTCTGACCCCCCTGGAGTAATACTGACGTATTTCTCCCCAATGAGTCCACGCGTTCTGATCGACGCAATGGCGTCTTCTTGCAATTGTACCTGCTTCTCCAGACGCAGGGTTAGGACGGCGGTATAGTTTGCCAGAGTGATATCATGCACCCGTCCGACCTGGACCCCGGCGATCTCAATCGTGGCACCGACACGCAGGCCAGCCACGCTGGGGAACACCGCGGTCAGGTCATAGGTACGACCTTGACCAATCTGGAGTTGGCCAAGGCGGATCGAGAGATACGCCAGGGCACACAGACCCAGGATGACAAACAGACCAACTGTGACCTCGAGGTTGAACCGCTTCATGGTGCCTTCCTGATGCCGTAGCAGAGGATCATGTCGGTGTGAGTGGCCCCTCAAGGCGGCCAGCAATGAATTGTTGCACGGCGGGATTGCTCGAATGCTGGAAATGGGCCGCGGTGTCGACCTCTAAGATGGCACCGTTATGGAGCATGGCGACCCGTGTGGCAATGTCGAAAATCTCCGGCAGTTCGTGGCTGACGATGACGGCCGTGTAATGGAAGCGCGCCTGGGTGTCGGCGATCAACCGATGAATGGCCCGCACCAGAATAGGATCGAGGCCCGTGGTCGGTTCGTCAAAGAGGACAATTTCCGGATGCATGGCCAGGGCCCGCGCCAGGGCCACCCGTTTCCGCATGCCACCGCTCAGCTGCTCGGGAAACTTGCCCTCTACGCCTTCCAGCCCGACGCCTTTGAGCGTTTCTGCCACCACGCCCTGGATCTGCGCCGCCGACATGCGGGTCCTTTCCCGCAGCGGAAAGGCAATATTGTCTTCCACGGTGAGCGAATCAAACAGCGCTCCACCCTGAAACAGCATGCCGAAGCGCTCGCGGATGCGCGCCAGGGTACGGCTGCCGTCCCGATGGATGTCCTCACCATCGACCAGTACCTGCCCGCTATCGGGTCGTATGAGCCCAATGAGGTGTTTCAGAAACACACTCTTCCCGGTGCCGCTGCGCCCCACCACCGCCATGATCTCGCCACGCCCGATGTCGAGGCTCAAGCCCTGCAGCACCACCTGGCGTCCGAAGCGTTTGTGCAGATTGCGTACCTGCATGAGCGGGGTCTCAGCCATCACAGGAGCACCGAGTTCAGGAAATAGTCCAGCACCAGGACCGTGACTGACGACACCACCACCGCCTCCGTCGTCGCCTTGCTCACCCCCTCCGCCCCATAGCCGGTATGGTAGCCCTTGAAACAGCACAAGAAGGTAATCACTAACCCGAAACTGAGCGATTTATACAGCCCGTTGCGGATGTCGGTCATGCCCACGAAGTCCGTCATGCTGCCAAAATACGTGCCACTGCTGACGCCGAGCAGCTGTACGCCGACGAGATACCCGCCATAAATGCCAATGACCGCAAACAGGGCGCCTAAGAGGGGCATGACGATCAGGCCAGCCACAATATTGGGCACCACCAGGTAACGGATGGGATTCAGCGCCATGACTTCCAGCGCATCGATCTGCTCCGTGATGCGCATGATGCCGATTTCGGCGGCGATCGCTGAACCCGCCCGCCCGGTGACCATCAACGCCGACAGCACCGGCCCCAGTTCGGTAATCAGGCTAATGGCCACGGCTGGCCCCAAATACGCCTCCGAGCCAAAACGCGTCAGGGTATAGTACCCCTGCAGCCCCAGCACCATGCCGGTAAAGAGCCCGGTCAGGGCAATCACCAACAGCGACCGGGCCCCAATAAAGTGCATCTGCCGGATGATGCGCCGGATTTTGAGCGGCGGAACGAAGATGAGCCCCAGCGCCTGCCCCAGAAACAGCCCGACACGCCCCAGAGAGGACAGGAGAGAGAGGGCTGCAGCGCCGAGGTGCGCCAGCGTGACAAGGACCATATTCGTACCGCTGTTACGTTCCACCCCTACGGGAGGAGTGCGTCGTGCCATGGAAGACCCCGAGTGGACAGTACACACAGTGGGAAGCAGCCTATGACATATTTTCCCTAAAACACCGAGGGCTCGCAAGCGTCTGCCCCTGCACACCCTTTACGCGGATGCGGGGAGCCCATATTCCTGTTGCAGGGCGGTGATCCGCTGCCAGGTCTCATCCTCAATATAGATGCCATCGCGCCGGCGCTGTTGCGCCGTGCGATACTCCAACTCCCCGGGATAGAGGACTTCCGTGAACCCGGCCGCCGGTGGCGTCGCCTTCAGGTAGGCCACAAACTCCGCGATGTCGCGCTTAAACTTCTCCAGGGGCAGAAACGCACTGACGTCAAACACCGCCAAAAACGTCCCGTCATTGTGGCGCCCCTGCGGATCAATGCCAAACCCCAGACCCGTCAAAATGCCCGACAGCGTCTCGACCATGAACGACAGCACATAGCCTTTGTGGCCCTGGTCACCCCCCATAGGTAAGATCGCCCCACCAGCATAGTAGGCTTCCACATCCGTGGTCGGGTTGCCCTCTTTATCCACCACCCATCCCAACGGCGCCGGCTGATGGCGGCTGCGCTGCACCGCCAGCTTGCCAGCGGCCACGGCACTGGTCGCCATGTCGAGAAAAATCGGGCCCTCGAGATCGCTGGGGAAGGCCACTGAGATGGGATTCGTCCCCAGGCGGGCCTCTTTGCCCCCGAAGGGCACCACGGCCTTGGGACCACGGCCCGAGTCGCAGGTCATCAGCCCCAGCATACCAGCCCGCGCCGCCATCAGCGGATAATCGGCCACCCGGCCAACGTGGCTCTGCTGGTAGATGGTCATGGCCGCGACTTGATGCTCCCTGGCTTTGGCAATGGCCATCTCCATGGCGCGCGTGGTGACCACGTAGCCAAACCCCCAGTTGCCGTTGATGCGGGCACTGGTCGGGGTCTCCCGCTCGATCGTGAAGGGCGCGCCAGGCACAATGTGGCCCCGTTTGATACGGGCGATATACGTCGGCAGCAAGATCATGCCGTGCGAGTCGTGCCCGGCCAGATTGGCGCCTACCAGGTGCTCCATGACCAGCTGCGCTTCCTCTGCGGAAGCGCCAGCGGCCCGAAACAACGCCGTGCCGGTGTGGTGTAACTGCTCAGGTGTGAAAATGGGCATCTCCGTGTCCTCCTGGGCCTCTGGACCCGTTCACCCCCGCCAAGCTGGCGGGGGCAATTGCAGTGCGCAGCACTAGCGCTGGTGTCGTTCCCAGGCCAGTTTAATTTTCTGATGCGCGTCGTTCAGTTGCTGGGTCAGGATGGTGGCATCGGCCTGTCTGGCGGGGTCGTTGGCATGCCGGTCCGGATGCGCTTTCTTGAGATACGCTTTCCACTGCCTGGTCACCCGTGCCATAGGAGCCCCAAAGGGCAGGTCGAGCACCTGATAACACCGGGCCAGCTCGGCACTGTAGGGCAGGCTATGACTAGCCGGCGCGGGCTCCTCAAAGGGCGGTGGGGCGTTGAAGCCATCCCTGTGCGTCTGCTCCTGGGTCGTAAAATCAGTCTCCCACGTCGACGGAGAGGACGCTCCGGGCCAGCGCTGTGCGAGAAAGTCGTTCAGGTGCGCGCGCCCCAGTTGCACGAGGCGCTGCCACATGCCCGCCATAGGTTCCCTTTACTCCCTCTCCCTCCGGGCGAGGGTTTTATCACAGGGTGAGGGGCTTTTGCCAGGATAACATGACTCGCCTGTGTATGGTAGCAGATCGGGCCAGACTTTGACAGCCCATCTCGCGGCTATGGGGCTTTGACCGTTGCGTTACTTCCCTGTATCCTCATACTCACGGGTGTATCCTCCTGTTTTCAGATGTGACCGATGTGACCGCAATGGCTATGGAGAGATACCCCCATTTGTTGCCTTACCGCCAGTCCAAAAGTCTCCATTTTCAGCACCGCTGGGCAGTGCGAGATACGGCATGCGGATTGGGCTAGCATTGACGGGTTGGCATGTGCCGCCTCACAGGAACCGCTGGCTTGCTCCACTCATTGTGAGCCTCGGCGTTGCGGTAGGTCCGCTCGACACCGCAGTCAATATTGCCTTCCCTGCCATTACTGCTGCCTTTGGCATTGCCATAACGACCATCCAATGGGTCGTCATCTGTTATGTGCTCACCTATGCCAGTCTCTTGCTCGGTTGTGGACGTCTAGGAGACGTCATCGGGCACAAACGTGTCTTGCTCTTTGGCCTGGTCTGGAGCGCCCTCAGTTTATACCTGTGTGGCTGGGCACCAACGTTTGGGTGGTTTTTGTTTTTTCGCAGCATGCAGGGCATCGGCACAGCCCTGGTGTTGAGCTGTGCCCCAGCCCTCGTCACCTTAGCGTTTCCCGAAGCCGAGCGTGGCCCAGTGTTGGGGGTGTATACCATGCTCGCAGCGGTGGCCTCGACGCTCGGGCCGCTGCTGGGCGGACAGTTGGTGGCGCTGTGGGGCTGGTCAGCGGTGTTCTATTTCCGTGTGCCGATCGCCCTCAGCGCCGCGGTGTTGACGCTGTTCTGGGTGCGGCAGCCGGTTGTCGTCGCTCCAGGGCAACGCTTCGATAGCATCGGAGCTGTAACCCTGACTGCAGCCATAGCCGGGGTGTTGCTGGCTCTGAACCAGAGCAACCGTCTGGGATGGTTGGCGCTCCCGACGCTCCTCGTGGGTGGAGGTGCCGGGGGCTGCCTCGGCTTCTTCATCTGGCATGAACTACGCTGTGCCGAACCGGTGCTCGATCTGCGCCTGTTTCGTCATGCCGCTTTCGCCATTGCCAACATTGTACCCGTGCTCGTCAACAGCGCTGGCTTCACGGTGATGCTCCTGGTGCCTTACTACCTGCTCAACTCCTATCACGTCTCGGCCTTTATAGGCGGTGTGCTCCTTGCCATGGCCCCCCTGGGGACCATGATCGCCTCGCCGCTTGGCGGTCGACTATTGTCCCGTTTTGCCGTCAGCCATCTGAGTCTCTGTGGGCTTGGTCTGATCATCGTGGGGTTATGGGGCATCAGCCAGTGGCAGGCCCAGTCCGCCACCGCGCTGGTGGCCGGGATGCTGATGCTCCAGGGGTGTGGCCTCGGGTTATTTCAAGTCGCCAACATGGACTTCGTCATGGGGGTGATTCCGCGCCACCAGCAGGGCGTAGCCGGGAGTCTCACCATGCTGACGCGCACCGTCGGCGTGGTCGCTGGTGCTACCCTCGGCTCCTCTGTCCTGGGGCTGTTGCAAGCGCGCTACACGCTCCAACTCCAGGCCGCTGGCGTGTCGGTGGCTGCCATTGGTCCGCAAGCCTTCCTCCTCGCCTTCCAGGGTGCTTTTCAGTATGCCGCGGCGCTTGCGGCAGTCGCTGCGGTCTTGATGTGGAGTAGCCGCTTTACCACTGCGCCATCGTAAGGACATTTTATCAAGACTGCGGCGGCACGGCGTCGCTGCGCTGCGTGGCCAGGGGCTCCCAGAGGTGCTCGACGAGATTGGCGCATACTCTGGTCCTAACCTGTTGGTATGCCGCAAAGCGGCACGGGAGCTCGGCGACAATCGAAGAGGGGATCAGCGGCTCCGGCTCGAAGAGGGGATCAGCGGCTCCGGCTGGGGTCAGGTCGACGGTATACCAACCGATTTCCTTCTGCGCATTGCGATAGACCCGCGCTCCCAACGCCTTGGCGAGGAGTTGTGAGCCCAGACAGATACCGAGCAGTGGCACATCCTGAGCCATGGCGCGCCTGAGAAAGTGCTGCTCGGCGCGCAAGAACGGATACGCTGCTTCGTCGTAGACGCCCATGGGTCCGCCCATGACGATGACTGCCTGATACCCCCGCGCGTCCTCGGGAGGGCGGGCTCCCGCATACAGGGCGACCGTTTCGAGCGTCCAGCCACGTGCCTCAAGGTATGGTGCGAGTGTGCCCGGCCCTTCCATGGCCACGTGTTGCAGAACGAGCGCGCATGGGCAGCCTCCTTGCCTTTTCGAGACCAGGGCATAAGGGGGCGCAAGCCTGCCCGACACAGGCTCATTGATACGCAATAATGCTGCGGGCAGCTTCTTGGCCCGGTAGAGCTCGACCAGCTGTGGCATGCCGGCCCGCATGTTCGCTGACCCGTATGTACATCCCAGCAGCTGCCGGTCCTGATGTAAGAAATCGGGATCGATCGTCAGTTGCGCCCCGTGCCGAATCACCCCGACAATGATGGCCTTGCCGCCCCGGCGGGTGCACTGCAACGCCTGCACGGATGTCGCTGTCAAACCGATAGCTTCAAAGGCATAGTCGGCGCCGCGGCCCTTGGTAAGCTCACGCACCGCGAGGACAGGATCGACTTCGGAGGCATTCACCCGATGTGTGGCGCCAAACACCTCGGCATATTCCAGCTTGCTCGGCAGCGTGTCCACCGCAATGATGCGCTCCGCGCCAGCCAGGGCTGCGCCTTGAATGATGTTCAGCCCCACCCCGCCACAGCCAATCACCACCACGCTGGTCCCCGGCTGTACCTTGGCCGTCCACAACGCTGCCCCGACGCCCGTGGTCACACAACAGCCAATCAGGGCCGCTTGCGCCATGGGCATGTCGGGGTCAATGCGCACCAGACTCCCTTCCGGCACCACGCCGTATTCGGCAAAGGACGAGACACTGGCAAAATGTTTTATCTCTTGATCACCTTTGCGCAGCCGGGTGGTGCCATTGGGTAAATTGCCGTTTAAGGTGTAGCGCACGTCACACAGGTTCGGCCGCCCGGCGACGCAGTCGGCACAGCGTCCGCAGGCCGGGACCAGCGACAGAATGACATGATCCCCCGGTGTGACATAGGTGACGCCAGGCCCCACCTCTTCGACCACCCCAGCACCCTCGTGCCCTAACACGACCGGCATGGGGCACATACGGTCCCCTTTGATGTAATGCAAGTCACTGTGACAGACTCCACTGGCGGCAAAACGCACCCGCACCTCACCGGCTTGGGGCGGTAACAGGTGCAATTCTTCGACCACCAACGGTTGGTGTGCGCCATACAGCACTGCGGCCTTCATATCCACGCCTCCTTAGAGCGATCGATCATCGACATCCCCGTGCCTACATGCGGCTGGGGCTCCACTATACCGGAATTGGGGACAGATGACGAGGGCGGGGCGAAGGGGGGGACTGCTTGGGCCGCTCCGCTAGTTCTTGAGGAGATGCACTGATAGGAGTATAGTCACCTGAAGCAGTCATCACTAATGGGGAGGTGTGAGGCCATGATATTTGGCGCAATTACCAATTCCTGGCGGCTACAACTGGATGGCGAGGATCTGGCCGTTCTGGTCAAGGAGGCCCAGACCCGGGGTGCCAGGCACATCGAGTTACGGCAGACTTGCCTGGGCCAGTGTGAGAGCGGCGAGGGGGAGCACTGGCGGCCGGTCCTGTCCCGCCTGGAGGCCCTGGTGCAGGCGTTTCCAGGTCTGTCCTTTGACCTCGCCATGGCCTGGCCCTGTCTGACCAGTACAACCGATCCGTCCGGGGAGCAGTTCCAGGCGGCGTTGCTGGGGGCGAAGCTGGTCGGGAGGCAGACACCGCACCTGCGTATTGTCGATCCCGCTTCTTTCGATCACCCCTGGGAGAGGTCTGAAGACATACCGAGGGAGGCCCTGGGTGTGGCCGATCTGGCCCGTGAGGCAGCCCGGCAGGGGATCATCCTCTCGATGGAGAACTCGGGTCAACCTATTCGCAGCATGGCCCTGCTAGTGCGTGAGGCCCGTGCTTGTCTCACGCCCGCAGAAGGCAGGTACCTGGGGCTGTGTCCAGACCCTACCAACCAGCTGCGGCGGTATCCGGATAGCGACCCGCTAGCTGAGCTGGAGGCGCTTCCTGAGGATGTCATCAAGATTGTCCATTTCAAGCAGGCTCGGCATGGCAGGGCCCACCCGACGGTGGACACCGGGGACCTCGACTGTGCCCGCATGATGCAGATCTTAGAGATCAAAGGTTTTCAAGGTGCCGCGATCATGGAAATCCCACCCGACGAGCGGGTATTTGACCATCTCGCCTCCAGCTTCGCCTTTCTTGAGGCCGTTGCTGGCGAGAGATGACAGAGAAAGGAAGAAACGGATGGTCAGCCAGGTACTTTCCGCAGATTCCCACGTGCTGGAGCCGCCCGACCTGTGGACGACGCGCATGCAAGTGAAATTCCGCGATCGGGCGCCACACCTCGTCCACGAGTACAACGGGCAGAGGGGGGATTTCCTCGTCTGTGAGGGACTGCGCCCGTTTAATCCGACCAGCCTCGGCAACGCCGGCATCCCGCCCGAGGAGCTCGAGAAGTTCTCCCACGGTGGCTATGCGGTTTGCCGCCCCGGCAGTTGGGATCCGGTCGAGCGCCTCAAGGACATGGACTTCGACGGCATCGGTGCCGAGATCTTCTACTGTGGCTACGGCATGGCCATGTTCAGCCACCCGGACGACGCGTTTCAGCGCGACGCCCACCGCGCCTACAACGACTGGGCGGCTGACTATGCCTCGTACGCGCCCACGCGTCTGTTTCCGATCGCCAATATCTCCATGACCGACCCGGCGGAAGACCTCAAGGAAGTGCATCGCGTCAAGCAGCTGGGCTGCCGCGGCATCTTCGTCTCCAACGACCCACTGCCAGAACGCCGCTACGACAACCCGATGTGGGAGGAGTTCTGGACCGTCGTCGAAGCCTACGACCTGCCGGTCAATATCCACATCCTCACCCGCCAGGGCGGGCCGCAGGTGGGCCCCAACCCGATCGTGGACGGCGTCGTACTGCCGGTGCCGGCCTTCAAGACCATCGCCGAAATGATCACGGGCGGCGTGTTTGAGCGGCATCCGCAGCTGAAGATCATCTCGGTCGAGAACGACATCGGCTGGATCCCGAACTACTTGAAACGGCTGGAGTGGTACTCCTGTCAATGTATATATAACGTGTGGTACTGCAAGGAGTTACAGTACCGCCTGTGTTAAATGTCCGAAATATGTCCGATGTCAGGTAAAAAAACAACTTTTGGCTTCTGGGATTCGAGGTACGCCTGTGCTTTCTCCAACCCCTCCCTGATATCCTCCTCATTCACGATCCGGTAGCGGTTGTACATATCATCGGTCTTGTATCCCATGATCTGTTTGGCTACTTGCCTTGGGACTGCAGCCCTGTCCATATTCCGTGCCACTGTGCGGCGTATATCATGCACCAACCGATGGGGGACACCTGCCCTAATATGCGCCGTGTTCCATGCATGGTCGTAGCATTTAATGGGTTCAGCAATAGACATTATCGGGTTTAACCAGTGCTGATCAAACCCAGTAAAGCGAAAGCAGGCAGCGGGTGACGACACCCGAGACACGGAGATTGTGCAAGCCGCAGGCAATCTCCATCACCATATCCGACATGCCTTCTTGGGTCAGGCG
>WNGG01022779.1_pt1 | contig 12415 bp, 16 predicted proteins | sample 5400661 | NCBI WGS metagenome assembly WNGG01 (sample SAMN13153372, study PRJNA577476) | soil metagenome | isolation source: 100 cm soil or saprolite under Garry oak tree replicate 1 | place: USA:California | collected 2016-06-15 | reverse complement strand
TAAGGCTGTGAGTCCCGCCAGGGGTACAGAAGCTGCTTGCTCAAACGACGCGTTGTCCGGTTTCATGACCAACGCCGACTGCGAAGTACATGCATACTCGGCAAACGCCCCGCCGCACAAGCCGAAGACCGCATCGCCTGGCTTGAACTGCGTTACATTCCTGCCAACCGCTTCGACCTGGCCCGCCACGTCGCGGCCGGGCCCTGTGCTTTTTCGTTTACTGAGCGCAGATAGTACCCGGCGCAGGAAAGGGTGTCTCAATAAGTGGGAGTCAAATGGATTGACTGAGGCCGCGCAAACCTTTATCAGGACTTCGTCGTCCCCGGCGGTTGGTTTTTCAATGTCCTCCAACTTGAGAGCGCCGGACGGGCCGGCGTTGTCATAGACAATGGCTTTCATCCGTCTCGTCTACGATTCTGCAGAATCTAATGTTCGACCTGAGGGCCATGGTCAGTCAGAGTTTTCCGATAACCCTTTACCACGAAAGAGGCTCCGTCATTTTGTCCGTTGAAGGACGCCGCCCGCACGAAACGATTTGTTCCCTGGCAGCATGAAAGTGGACTCTTCGTTATGATGATTCGCATCAACGATCGTAAACACGATACGGTTCATGAATCCTTTTTCGGTATTCCCAGTTATGTCGAAGAGGGTGAATTCCACACTGTTACCGTCCGGCGAGATCTTCCCTTCCATGCGGGGCCGGTTCCCGGAGTCACAATAATGCGTCAAGAGCAGCCGGTCCCCGTCCACATAAATCATCGTGATCGGATTGTCCGGAAATCCACTCGATGTCACCTCGTGAAGGATGGCGTTACCTCTGGATGTCACCCGAATGGTCGCTTGCACGGACATGCCCATTACGCTTCCTTGCCAGGAACCGGCCAGAGTCTTCAGTTTCTCAAAAGCCTTTTGTGCATCGGACTGTGCGCCAGCCGTTTTCGGCATCGGCATCCCCATTTCCTGCGGAAACACGACGGTGGCCGCGGCAATGAGTATAATTAGGATCGTAAGTTTTCGCATTGGTTCTCCTTTTTCTTCAACGGTTAGTACGCATAATCTATCTATGGCGGAAACCAATGGACATGATGCGACGTATCAAGAACATGACTGTAGGTTGCAAGGAGTTGACAGCAGATGCCTAACCCCACGATTGCCGCCGGCTATCCCAGAGGCTTTCTGGATTTCGCCGTCTCGAGAGGCGCCGATCGCCAGATGCTGATCGAGCGATCGCAAATCCGTCTTGACGATCTTAAGGACCAGGACAACCGCATTCCCCTGGCGAATTACCTGGCCTTGCTAAAAGCGGGTATCGAATTGTGCAACGAACCTGCTCTATCGCTGCTTTTTGGCGAAGCGGTAAGGTTGCAGGACATATCGCTGGTTGGGCTGATCGGCGTGGCCTTTGACAACGTGGAGTCAGTGCGCCGGCAAGTGAACCGCTATGCACCTCTGACGCTCGATGCGGACGACGGTGGAACCGCAGATGCAATTGAGTTGGTCCGCGAAAATGGCGATGTGTGGATGAAATTCACAAGCGAGATTTACAAGGACAATCCACTTCTTACGGAATCCGGCTTCGCGCGCAACGTCTGTGGCGCCCGGGCGCTGGCGGCTTCCATGCCTGAGTTCGCGCACCTCACGTTTCCGAAAGCCATCCGCGTCACTCACGCAGAGCCGAGCTACCGCGCCGAATACGATCGTATCTTCGGCGTGCCGCTGTTCTTCGGCAGCCACATGAATGGCTTCTTGATCGATGAAGCATTCCTGAAGATGAAGCTGCCGCGCACGAACCCATATCTTTCAGAGATAATGAGCGCTCGTGCGGAAAAATTGCTCAAGAGTCTGGAGATGTCGAAAACCATGAGGGGCCGCGTCGAGAACCTATTGATCCCCATCCTGCACACTGGAGAAGCGAGCATGGACACGATCGCCCGCAAACTAGGCCTGAGCCGCCAGACGCTTTTTCGCAAGCTGAAAGCGGAAGGCGTCACTTTCGAGCAGGTGATGGATGAATTGCGCCAAAAGTTGGCGCTCCACTACCTGAACCGAAAGAAAGTCTCAGTAAACCAGACAGCCTATCTGGTGGGGTTCTCCGAACCGGCCGCGTTCTCGCGCGCCTTCAAGCGTTGGACCGGATCGAGTCCGCGCGTGGCGCGCCTCAAATCAAACTGACCAGAATGTCTGGCAAAGCAAGACGCCGGCTGCTTTCTCACCACGCGGAGTGCGCTTTCCATTGAATAGCATCCGGAACGTTGCCGCTGATCCGCACGCGTTCAACGCCCTTTGGATCTACTACTAGTTCAGAAATCTTCAATGCAGGCGACGCGGTACCCTGTTCAGTTTTGGATTGCCACTTCCAAGCGCCGACCCAAAGCGATGTGTCCTCTGTGCTATGACGACGAACTCATGAAACCAATACCGCGAATGCCAATGTTTGATTCCAACTGATACAAGTGGCGGGTTGACAGCATCAGGCTGCCTGAGCCTAAGCCGACTGAACCGGACGAGATTTCTGCGATCGCGCGATCTGATCGGTTCCAAGAAAGCAAGAAACTAACTTAGAAACCAGTTTATGAGGAGAGAACGGATTTGAGCTTGGTAAAATCTAATGGCTTTGTCAGGAAGCCGTTGCAGCCCGCGGCTATCGCTTTGGCGCGCCACTTCCAGCGGTTGTATGCCGAACAGGCAATGATCGTCGTGAATTTGAACTGGGGCAGGTCGCGAAGACGTTTCGTCGCTTCGTAACCGTCCATCGCGGGCAGACCCATATCCATGAGGATGACACTCGGTCGTTCGCGCTTCGCCACCTCGATGGCTTCGATGCCGTCGGCGGCCTCGACCACACGGTAGCCCATTTGTGCCAGAATGATCTTCATCATCTCGCGCGCGTCCGCGTAATCTTCCACTACGAGAGCGGTCTGCTGCTCGGTTGCTGGTGACATGTAAGACACTTGCTGATCTGAATTGGTTCCGTACGCGGATCCAAGAACAGAGAACTGATTTGGAACAGACCCTTAATCGGAACCAGAACTCTAAATGCTGCACGCCTTCCTGCCTCGTTGTTAGGCGAGCAGTCTACTTAGTATCGGTGCCGTTTGTGGCGAAGTTTGTAGGTGTAAAGTGCTGAGCCAGCGCCACCCGCTAGCAAGCCCACGCCCGCGCCTTTCTTGCCGCCGATAAGTCCGCCCACCAGAGCGCCCGCACCAGCGCCGCCCGCTACCGTTAGCTTGTCACGATGTTTCTGCCAGAATGTGCGTCCACGAGGTTGGTTGCCATAATCATAATAAGCCCGGCCATTGGAGTAACGGCGTCGAGTATCGTTAGCTACAGCGTTAGTACTGTTAGCTTCTGCCCTTTTCTCAGAGGCTAATTGGTCTGGCGTCTTTTGATCTTGATTAGTTAGCTGGGCGGGCGTGGTTTCCGACGTGTTTGTGGCGGCAGTGTTGTTGCCATGCGTCGAGCGAATCGCCAACGCACCGATGCCTGCACCCACCAGGCCTATGCCAAGCACCAAAGCTAGTAAGATCTTCTTTCTGATAAGCATCTCAAGTCTCCTTTTTGTTAGTCATACCAACCCATCTGGGAATTACCGAGATAATCTGCAATGTCTGTGCCTGAAGACCTCGAGTATTGTTTCCGAGGCCTTATTAATAGGCTGGACATAGAAGACCAAGCAATGCCGTGTTTAGCTCGGTGTACTACATCGTGTTCGGCAAGGCACGGATGAAGCTTAGGTCATTGTCGCGGAACCAGATCCTAGTTTTCTTACCACCTGCTTGCAGAGGACGAAGAAAAACTCTTTGCGAGCCACCGGCATCGTGGCCGAAAATGTCGTAAATTCGTCATTCAAGCCAAACACTTCAATCATGTATACTCAGCCTATTCACCCTCGGTTATGAAGCCACTTCGTGTAGGATTTTTAGGGTTCAATGGTGTAATGGCGCTCGATCTCGTCGGGCCAATCGATGCCTTCACTACAGCGGGGATCGACGAGGCCGACGGAAGAGCCGGCTCCTTATACGAGACTGTGATCATTGGTTTGAGTAACAAGCCTTTTAGATCCGAATCTGGTATCGCCTTTAACCCCGACAAGACGATCGCCAACGCGCCACCTTTGGATACGTTGATGATCCCCGGGGGTGTTGGATTACGAGATCCCGATACGCAGGAGCAGGGCGCCAACTGGATTCGTAAGCGTGCGCCAAAGATCCGTAGAATCGCGACCGTTTGCACCGGCACATATGGCGTCGCAGCTACCGGCTTACTGAAAGGCCGTCGGGTCACTACTCACTGGCGTCATGCGCGCGATCTCGCGCGTTGTTTCCCCGAACTGCACGTAGATCCAAACGCCCTTTACCTGAAGGATGGAAAGTTCTATACCTGCGCTGGAATTACCGCCGGGATAGATCTGTCGCTGGCATTGATCGAAGAAGACTTCGGGCCGCGCGTAGCGCTATCAGTCGCACGCGAATTGGTCGTGTATCTGAAAAGACCAGGTGGGCAGGAACAGTTTTCGGAGCCTCTACAATTTCAAACCCAGTCGCACGATCGCTTAGCCGATCTCGCCGTATGGATCAAAGGACACTTGCGATCGGAACTGTCGGCGGAAGCTCTGGCCGATCGCGCCAACCTCAGTCCACGGCACTTCTCGCGCCGGTTCAAAGCTGTTTTCGGAACGACTCCCGCAGACTTCGTTGATAGCTTGCGGCTCAGCGAGGCACGTGAGCGTTTGACGTTACCCGATCAGACAATTGACAGCGTCGCCTACTCGGTAGGCTTTAGAAGCGCCGACGCTTTTCGTCGAGCCTTCGAGCGGCGTTACGGCTTACAACCGAGCAGCTACCGACGCCATTTTTCTCCGCGAAGAACAAGCGAACATAAAAAGTGATTCTGCTGAAGCCTCACAGTCTAAATTGATTCCACCATGTTCAGCTCAATCAATTAAACTCTACGACTCAACTGATTCATTTGCGCAACAAATGTCCTGATCTGTCGCCATTTAGTCATAGGCGAAGGGAGTGCTGAACCAGTATGTTGTCCAGCGAGGACAGGTCAGTAGTCCGAGAGCTTAATCCTCGTTTTCCTTGGGGCTCGGATGTTCAGCTGCGCGAGCTAGTTAATCATAGCGACATGCAATCGATGAATCAGAAGCGCCGTGTTTGTATTCTTATTTTTGATGAAGTCGAAGTGCTCGACTTCTGCGGGCCATTTGAAGTTTTCTCCGTCACTGGTGGACGCCAGGGGCTGACGCCGTTTGATGTCTGCACGGTGTCTGAAGAGACGAAGGTAATCAATACTCGCGGTGGCCTGAGCGTGAATCCGGGGCACAGTTTTGAGAGTTGTCCTCGTCCCGACATCATTTTGGTTCCCGGTGGTATGGGCTCGCGCCGAGAAATGAACAATCCTAGAATGCTTCAGTGGCTCAGACACCATGCGAAAAGCTCCGAGCTGATTCTTTCGGTTTGCAGTGGCGCGCTGGTTCTGGCGAAAGCCGGACTACTAAATGGTTTGAAAGCCACGACTCATCATGACGCGCTTGACGAACTGCGGGCAATACATCCGGACATCGGAGTCGATGGCCAAAGCCGATTTATTGATAACGGCCGGGTGATTGTATCGGCGGGAATTTCCGCAGGCATCGATATGTCACTTCACGTTGTGTCGCGGCTGCTCGGTAGAGAGCAAGCCCTCGAAACAGCTCGCTACATGGAATATAAATGGAATTCAGAAGACTTGCTGCCACAAGCCGCGGACTAATGATGCGGAAATAATTTGTCGTTTTCTCGCCTTATTTCACTAAAGCACCACAAGGGAGGTTGCATGAGATTCCATTTTGTAACGATATCGGCAGTGTTCCTGGTTCTGACAGTTTCGCTCCGCTCTCATTTCCGCACCCTCGTCCGCAAAGGTAAAGAAGAGAGTCCGAAGCGGCACATTCGCACTGGCGAGGAACGATACAAGTGCATTGAGTTCTTTGTGATCGTCCCAGGCGAGCCACGGACTTGCGGCGATGATTGCTTGAAAGAGCACAGGCTTCATTCTTATTACGTGAAGCGCAAAGTTCCCGCCGGCTGAATGGCCCGCGAGAATTCTCAGAGGGATTGTGCGGTAGTTGGCTTTTGTCCAACTGATAAGTTCTTTCTCGAAAAACTCCAGAAACCGATCAGCGTTACCGCTGGTTGGAAAAGATATTATTCGACCGTTTTGTTTGAAGTCCGCTCGAGTAGCATACAGATCGTGAGTCCGATCGGGATTAGTAACGCCTATGATGATCATTTCAGGGATGATCCCGTTACGCGCGAGAAAGGCGGCAGTAGTTCGAGTGTGAGCGAACCGCCATTGAGCATCCGTCAAGTACAGCACTGGATATGCCTGAACACTTCGTGAGTACGACGCCGGCACGGCGACGAAGACGGTTCTTTTGAATTAAGGTCGTGCCCAACGTCGCGCGCGCGGAGGTGTGAGCAGGATACGGCAAGCACATTAGAAGAAAAGCCGTAGCCAAGACAAAACGTCCGAAAAACTTCAGCCCGCAATCGAATTCTCTGTTCATTTCATGTCTACCACTATTACGCGCCCGAACGCGCCAGCTTCAGCGTGACAATGAATTTCTCTTTGTCATCAGGCGCGGGCTCAACCGTGCCGAGCCCATTCCACTTCCGCCCCTGGTCGTCCGTGAACTTCCATCTAAGTTCAGAGTCTTTTCCGCCTCTGTCGAAAGTCGGCCCCGTTTTGATGTGGGAAATCGGATTCGACATCCCGCCCATGCCACTGTTAGTAGCAATACGCTGACGCAAGAGATCGATAATCCCAGCAGTCGAGTTAGGTTCGGACAGAAGCAGCTTACGCTCCCAACGGTCGATGTCGCCTTCCGTCGAGATCAGCTTTCCTTTGAGCCCGTAGGGGAGATACTTGTCGGCCATCGCGCCACGCGCCCACTTCGCGTCCGGATCCCAACGGTACTCCATACCTAAGGCAACGCGCTGGGCTGCGCCTTTCCCCAGCATTTTGGAAATGAGATGAATCGCGCCATCGATGCCCGAAGACAGGCCTGCGGTGGTGATTATTTTTCCGCTGTCGACGTACCTGGCGTCATAGACAACTTTCGTGTTCGGAAACAAAGCCAGGTCTTCAACCATTCCGGCAGTGCACGTGGCGGTCTGGCCTGAGAGCAAACCGGCTTTCCCGAGCAGGAAAGCACCGGTGCATACCGACATCACGTGACTCACTTCGTTCGACTTACTTTTGATCCACCCGATGAGCGCGTCGTTCTTCATCTGCGTTCCGTAGCCGCCGCCGGGGACTAATAGAACCTCCGCCTTCGGGCTATTCTCAAACGAGTAGTCCGGTATAACTTTCTGCCCGAAGACCAGAGTCAGTGGCTCCGTTTTTTCCGCAACTGTATGAACCAGAAAGCCCGCGGTGCCGAACGCTTCCCACGGCCCGGCAATGTCGATAATCTCGACGCCGTTGTAGAGAAGAATGGCAACCTTCGGTGGACCACCTTCGCCATCCAGTGGGACCAGCGTCATTCCGCACTGCGGACAGTTTCCGGGCTGATCGAAGGTGAGCTTGTCACAGGGTAAGCCGCAGGGCGGGCAGACGTAAACTTTTGCGGTGGTGACGTCGCGGGTATGAGCTTCGACACACGACGTACTAAAGCCGATGGTGCTCATATAGCTCGCGGCGACAATTGCGCCGGCGCTGCCTTTAATGAAACTTCGTCGCGTCAGCAGATCGTTGGTCTGCTTGCAGTGTTCATTCATAATTGTTTCCTCCTCCTACGGATACCTACACGACAACTGATGAAGTCTAACGAAGATTGTCGCGCGTCGTAATGACTAATTCACGACATTTCCGGCCATCATAAGACGCAATCTGCAATGACGACGGCTGCAGCGCTGACTTTAATGAAATTCCTGCGCGTACATCGGTTAATCTCTTGTCCTGTTTCATAGTCGTGCGCCAACGTGGCAAAAGCCGCATTGCGTCCCAAGGGACGCCACCATAAATCTCATCGCGGGATACAATTGTGACTGGGGCATTCCGTTCAACACCTTGATATTCTTGAATACCTGGTCGACGGTCTTCTCGGGTGGCGCAGCTTGCATGGTCGTTGCGCTGCTGTCTTGATCGCGCGCGACCTTTGCATTACTGAGATTGGTTAAGATCACGAAAGCTGTCGATATGAGGAGCCTTAGCGCACGACTTTGAGCATGCTTTGCTTCATGGAATTTTCGTTTACGGACTCTTTGTCCAAACATCGTAGGTTGCCGTGATGTGATCCCACTCGTATCCACTATTCGATCTGACGTTGGATGACGACGCGATGATCTTGTTCTCCTTCAGAAATCCCGCCCAAGTTGCAATGCTTCCGTAGGTGGTAAGACTCACGCTGAATGAGACGACGATCACATTGTCTCTGTTGGCCACCGGCGGGGCAGAGCTAACCCACCCAACGATGTCGAATTCCTTTCCGGCTGCCGCTCCTGACGGCGGAGAATATTTCCCCTTAAGTTGACCGGTGGCAGAATCAACAGCCGTTATGTTGATAGTGGCTGGCCCCTTTGTTTCATTTTGGTTTGTCCACCTACCGATGAGTTTGTTTTGCAGCGACGCATCTTGCGCACGGCTACGGGATGAATCGCACATGCCGATCAAGAGGATGCAGGCTGAGAGCATCAGCAACGTTCTTCTTATCATTACGCCTCCATCGCTAAAAGGACCGATGAACCTCTACGGGTTCCTGGTGAAAATGTCCTGGCCGGTCGAGATGTGATCCCACTCGTAAGTCGCATTCGGTTTAATGTTGAACCATGAAGTAGTGATCTTATTGTCCCTGAAGTATCCCGTGTAGCTGGTAATGCTCCCGTAGGTCGTAAGGCTCACACTGAATGAAATGGTGATCACGTTGTCCAGTTTTTCTCTGGGTTGAGCTGAACTCACCCAACCAATCACGTCGAACTCCTTACCACCGGCCGCGCCTGAAGGTGGAATCCACTTACCTTTTAATTGACCAGTGACCGAATCAACTGAGGTTATGTTCAGAGTCGCTCCCTGAAGCGACATGCCCGTGTAGTGCTGCATCCACTTACCAATAAGCCTGGATGGGATGGAAGTATCCTGGGCTTGGCTATGCGAGAAACCGACTAACACGATCAGGCAACAAGTCAGCAGTACTAACCTTCTCTTCATTCGCCCTCCCAAATTTGGCACCTTAAACTAACAGAGCTCGGCGAATCATATAGATTGGAAACGAACAGCCGAAGAAAAATTCGGCGAACGCGCCATTCAGGAGGGCGAATGAGCGGAGTGTGGTTTCTCTGGACTTTATTATTTCCCTGGCGCTTCTAAAGGATCACCGGTCATATGTTCCGTAATCTGGTATCGCAGGAAATCGTGCACTGCCTTTAATGCATCCGCGTTTGTGGTCGAGATGCGAATCAATGCCCCGCGCTCGGTCTCTTTGTACTTATAGCTGATTTCCGCTTTGAGCTTCTGCATGACTTCGGCTCCAGGCGGTGTTTCCGAGTGAACCAACATCGGTACTTCAAAGTTTCCTTCGCCGAACATCATGGCGATGTGCCGCAGATGTTGCCGGATTTGATCGCGACTCTGTTTGTCTTTCGTATCGTTGGCTTCAACCTGAATCGAGCCGCCGTCGCTTGCCAGGAGAAAATGATGTGTTGTCTTTAAATGATCGAAGCCCATCGCTTGGTCCCCACGCTTGTTCATCTCGTCCATTTGCTGTTGCGTCATGGAGGCGTCGGGCTTTTGCTGCTGTTGTCCGCGGATTATCAATCCGGTCGTCAAGCCGATTGCCAGGACCGCGATGCCAAGACTCAAGTACGTTCTCTTATTCATTATTTTTCCCTTTCTTCTTCGGTTTAGGTTTGCGTAAGAGGAGACTGGTTGATGAATGCCACATTCTTTCTGTGCTTCAAGTTAGTTGACGGAAGCTCTTGGGTGTTAATATTTCCAATCAAAGGCTAACGCAGAGTCTATGTTGCAGATCATTCCAAAAGGCAGAACCCTAGCCTCGCTCAGTGCACTAATTCTAATGAGCATGTGGAGCAATGCGATCGCCGCAGTCTTTTGTCCGCACATGAGTGGCAGCTCCGATTGCTGCCTCAGGCAGATTCTACATCCGCATTCCCACGTTAGCGCGAGCAATGCTCAGATGTCGATGGCGCACATGGATCACATGCAGATGTCTGATATGCAGGATATGTCGGCGGACATGTCTGAGATGCAAATGGACAACGCTACGTCGCTGCCGGAGAACGATTCGGTAAACAACAAGGTGTTCCAAGTCGAGCCGGAGCTGCAAACTAACTCTGAGTCAATCACCCTGCCGAATGAACCGTGTTCGCACTGCATGATGCACTCACAATCTGGTGCGGGTTTTCCACTTCGGCCTGCCGTCCAGAACAGTACTTCGTACCAAGTCGTCGCCGCCGATACGACAGCACGAATAGTTAATACCGCTCCTTTAGCTCTCACGTTTTTAGACTTACACGATCATGGGCCACCGGGCTCAAGCTCGAATCTATATGTCCTCGTCAGCGTCTTCCGCATTTAGATCCCATCTCTGATCACACAGCGAATAACTGTGCGGGCCTAAGTCTGCGCGGTCTTCGGCTCGGCTTTTGATCCGAGCCGGTTGTCTCAAACTGTTATCGATCGCAGGGGAAAGTATGCACTTCAAAAATCGTTTTCAGATGCCATGGCGATTGTTTACGATCGCGAGCGTAATTCTTATTTCAGCTTTGGTCGCATCGGCGAGACCTGTACAGGACATGCAAAACATGCCGGGGATGAGCAAGAAGTCGTCGCCAAAGAAAACGCGCGCGGCAACCAGAAAGAGGACGCCGGCCAAGAAACACAACATGGCGAACATGCAAGGCATGAACATGCCGGGCATGAGCATGTCGGGAATGCACAAGCACACTCGGCGAAAGAAGCGCACTGCGCGAAAGAGGCCGCCGACTACAAAACATCAAATGGGCAATATGCCCGGAATGAAGATGCCGGCAACTAGGACGTCACCAACGCCTAAGCCTTCGCCACAACAAATGAACATGCCTGGGATGAACATGCCTCAGGCTAATCCTTCACCATCAGCATCGCCGCAGAAGATGGAGATGAATATGCCCGGCATGCAGATACCTGCAGCTTCGCCGAATCCCCAAGCTTCTCCGCAACCGCAGATGCAAATGAATATGCCGGGAATGAATATGCCTACGCCCAGCGCGAGTCCTTCGCCCGGCGCGATGCAGAACATGCCGGGGATGGGGAATATGCAGGGAATGGGATCAATGAACATGGGTCCATTGATGGTTATGCGCGGGAATGAGATGGCGGTTCGCATCGGTGACAGCGAAGCCAACGTTATGGACTTGGGGCAAATGGGTTCCGGTACTTCATGGCAGCCCGATACCTCCCCCAGCTATATGATGGATAAACAGGCAGGCGACTGGCTTTTAATGTTTCACTACAACGCGATTGTCGGAGTGAATGCCGAGGGCGGTCCACGCGGCGTTACGAAATTTGAATCCGCTAATTGGTTCATGCCGATGGCGTTTCACAAACTCGGGAAAGGAACCGTGCAACTGCGCGGCATGTTCAGCTTTGAGCCATTCACGTTTGCGCGCGGCGGATCGCCATTGCTTTTCCAAACCGGAGAAACTTTCAAAGGCCAGCCATTGGTCGATCGACAGCATCCGCACGATTTATGGATGGAGTTATCAGCGCAGTACACGATGGCGCTGGGAGAGCGCGGGACGTGGTTCACCTACTTCGGATATCCGGGCGAGCCTGCGCTTGGACCTCCGGCATTCATGCATCGCGCTTCCGCGTCAGAGAATCCTTCGGCGACATTAGCGCATCATCTCCAGGATTCGACTCACATAAGTTTCGGTGTATTTACGACCGGCTTCACTTACCGCTGGTTCAAATTAGAGGGATCAGTTTTCAACGGACGTGAGCCTGACGAGAATCGTTACAACTTCGAAGCCCATCCGTGGAACTCTCGTTCAGTACGATTGTCGCTTGCACCTAACCGGAATTGGTCGATGCAAATAAGCCACGGATTTCTAAGGCACCCTGAAGCTTTGGAACCGGGCGACGTGCGCCGAACAACGGCGTCGATTAGCTATAATAGGCCATTCAATCGTGGCAACTGGGCCACGAGCCTTATTTGGGGCCGTAATCACCTTAACAGTCCAGATAAAGTCGGCAACCTCAATGGCTACACTGCCGAATCAACCGTAAACTTTCTCGATAAGAATTATTTCTACACACGGCTGGAACTCGTTGACAAGGACGATCTCCTGCGGCTGGCGGAACGTGCTCGTTTGGGCATCGCACAAGCACATCCGAGCTTTCGCATCGGCGCTTACACCTTTGGCGGCGC
>WNGG01026682.1_pt1 | contig 12418 bp, 13 predicted proteins | sample 5400661 | NCBI WGS metagenome assembly WNGG01 (sample SAMN13153372, study PRJNA577476) | soil metagenome | isolation source: 100 cm soil or saprolite under Garry oak tree replicate 1 | place: USA:California | collected 2016-06-15 | reverse complement strand
GTGGAAGCGGTCGTCAAGCGCGCCCAAGAAGCCGGGGTGGAAAGAATCATCGTCGTCGGCGGAGCCGGCGAGCTGTCCAGCAACGAAGCCGCGGTCTCGTTGGCTGAATCCCATCCGGCGCTGTACGCGACCGTCGGCATGCACCCGCACGACGCCAAGGACGTCGGCGAACAGGCGATCGAAAAACTAAAAAAGCTCACGGCTAGAGCGAAGGTGATCGCGGTCGGGGAGACCGGTTTGGACTTTTACTATAATCATTCTCCCCAGGAGGTGCAGCGGACGGTTTTCGCTCGCTTCATTCGAATGGCGACGGAAACCCAATTACCCCTTGTTGTCCACGAGCGCGATGCGCACAATGATGTCGCTCAACTCCTGCGCCGAGAGGGTGGCGGTAAGGTTCGTGGCGTCATTCACTGCTTTACAGGAAATGATGAAGCCGCTAAGGCGTATCTCGATCTGGGATTTTATCTGTCGTTCACCGGCATCATCACCTTCAAGAACGCCCAACCTCTGCGTGACGTCGTTTGTCAAGTGCCATTGGAAAGGATGTTCGTGGAAACCGATTCGCCTTACTTGGCCCCCGTTCCTCATCGCGGCAAACGCAATGAGCCGGCCTATGTCCGCTTCGTCGCGGAGACCATCGCAAAAGTGAAAGGTCTGGCTTTGGAGGAAGTCGCGCGGGTGACGACTAACAACGTCCGCGAGCTATTTCGGATTTGAATCCGCCGGCAGCCACATCTCGCAAGCCGGGATCAATATCATTCCAAGATATCCAATCCACAAGCCGATCCAAGACGCCATCAATAAGTAGGCAAAGCTGGACGACAGGGTTCGAATCAGCCAGGTGCTGCCCATATCGGCAGCGTGAGAGAAAAACGTTATGAGAATAAAAAAGAGCTTGGTCGTCCTAGCCATTGACGTTGCGAGAAAAAGATGTGAGAGGATCAAGAACACCACGCTCATCATGAACGTATGAAAATGAGTCTCCTCGAGTAGGGCGTTGAGATTTTTCGGAAAGAACATCTGTCCCTGGATCTCTCCGCCCAAATAATAGGCGACGATTCGCTCGTAGCTGAAACCGATGCGCTGGAACTGAAAGACCCAGGTCGTTGCCAGCCCGCCAAGAATAAACGCGAGGAAGAGGCTGTAGACGAGCCTGATTTCAAACGAAGCGTCCCGCAACCGAAAGGACGAGGAAGCGAAGTTCTTCATGAGCTTGGAATCTCTTGCCAGCGGGTTTTGGACCTGAACCCGGCGGAGAAAAACAACGGACCACTCTCTGAGATGATGATAGCTTCGGTCTGAGGAATTTGCGCGACGATCTGAAGCGCGTTTTTGCCGCGCAGAACCAACGGCTTCGTTAACGCTTCAGCAGTCGTGGCGCTGGCAGTGATTACAGTTGCCATGCGCGACTCCAACACCGGCATACCGCTCTTGGGGTCAATCAAATGGCCATACCTCTTGCCGCCGATGTTCCAAAATTTTCCCATGCTCCCTGACGTGGATAAAGCCATGTCGCGCAGGTAAACCACGCCGCGCAGCCGGCCGTCTGTTGCTTGAAGTCCGATCTCCCAACCCTGTTCTCCGGGCGGAGTGCCGAGCGCGTAAATGCTGCTGCCACCGAAATTGATTAGCGCCGCGTTGACTCCAGCTGTTTTGAGTCGGTTTGCGACCCGGTCCACCGCGTAACCTTTGCCGATGCCGCCGAGGTCGATCTTCATAGCCGGGTGGAGAAGTTCAGCTTGACGGTGATCATAGAGCTTGAGTTTTTCATATCCCACTTGACCCAGCACCCTTGATAGTGTGTCACGATCGGGCAAACGGCCAAGCGATGAGCTATCACGCCATAATTCCATTAACGGTCCGACCGTGATGTCGAAATCGCCGGACGTCATGATGCTGAACTGCCGGGCGATCGTCAGAAGCTCATAGAGCTCCGGTGAGAGGCTCGTTTTGCCTTTGCCCGCCTGTTGATTGAACCGTGACAGCGAGCTGTCGGGATCAAAGTTCGACAGGATTTCGTCGAGGCGATGGACCTCCTCAGCTGTTTCTCTAATGATTCGTTTCGCCACTTCCGGTTCTGAGTGCCACAACGTCAACTCCAGAAACGTTCCCATCTGATAGTGGACTTCGCGCGCTTCATGAAGCGTGGAAAATGCCGGGCCCGGCCAGATGCAAACCCAAGTGACAATAAAAAATCTCGCCAAGGTTTTCATTTTCGCTCAGTGCCTTCTAGGTAGACCGCATCAACGAGAGCCAGAGCTTTCTTGCTCCCTCGCCCAATGGCCTCCACGGACAATGTGGCGCCGCTGATGTTCTGAATGTCGCGATAGGGAAGGAGCGTGTCTTTCAGTTCTTTTCCTTTGTATTGCTGAAGAAACCGGCGGTCTCGGACCTCCCCGCCGTAAGCCTCACGGTAAACCATGAGCGCTGCGTCCTTGATCTTGCGGTCGTTGCCCACCCCGACAATAAATGTAATGGGGCGATGTTTACCGATTTCCTCGACGATGACGGCGTAACCTAAAATTGCTTCGCCCTTCTTGGCCACGAACGTGACGTAGGAATCTTCCCACAACGATGTTTTGGTCTTTCCCATGCGTTGTTGTATCTTCTGTTTCAGTTCCTCGCTGGAGGGGATCACTCTTCGTTCAAACGAGTTGGCGTCGGGGAAAACGGCCTTAGGAGCATCCTCTTCCTTGAGAAAGACTCCCTCTTGACCGAACGCCAAGAGGGGACTTCCTAATGGAAGAAGGAAGCAGAGAAGCCAGAAACCAATTTGAGGGACACCCATCTCAAAATCCAAACGCCAAACCCATCAGGATTGCATGTTGAAAATATTCATTGTTTTTAGAAGAGGTAAGAAAATTGGTCACGCTGGACAGGCTCTTGCCTTGATTGGTGCGTGTATATTCGTAAGCGAGCTGCAGAGCGACGAGAGGGACTGGACGGTAGGTTAAGCCCGTCGTGATACGATTAAGAAGCCGGTTTTCCTTCTCGAACTGAGTCAGTGTTGAATTGGTAAACGCCATTTCTTTGATCAGTCCGTTGAACCAAACCTGTTCCAAACGTAGCGTGGCGATGAGTTGTGAATTGGAAAAATGCTTGCCCAAAATCGTGTTGCTCAGAAACTCCGGCCAGAAGCGGTAGCGGAAATCAACCCAGTATCCTTGCTTGCTCGTCGCCAAGTTAGCCAATTCAAACTCGACCTCGGTTTCAACATCGCCAATTTCGGCTTCGCTTTCGCTGGAGATGGCTTTCCGCGCAAAACCCCGCGCCACATCCTTCACGCCGCTCCACTGAGTATGCACGTATTGACCCTCGATCTCAAAAGGCCCCCAGCTCTTTTTGCCGTCCAGAGCGACGGAGAAAACGGGTCGGTTTGGAAGAAAATCGGGAGTATAGCGTCCCCAGTAAAGAGAAACGCCCACCTCGTCACCCAGCCAGGGACTATAGGCCCAACGGGTCGCCACGGCCTTGCCGCTCTTGACGTCATCGGCGAACGTGCCGCGCGAAGGACGTAACTCGACCTCCTGCGCGAACTTGGTCGTGTCGCCCGTTCGCGTCTGAGATGTCTGTTCAAGCTCGGCATCCAAGGCCACGCCGTTCATGACGTACCACTGGTAACTGATCTTCCCGGTGTTGCCGACAGAAAAGTCTCCCAGGAAGCCCGCGCCAAGTTCCGGCCAAGCTGCGGTCGAAGGCAAAACCGGCACGCCTCGATCCACCAGTGAACGGCGCGGCAGGTCCCAGCGGTTGTCGTCGTGGTTGATGTTGAACCTGCCGAGCGGCACGAGCACGGCGCCGGCCCGCAATTTGAACCAATCGGCGATGTCGTACTGCATCCAGGCTTGCTCCAAAGAAATTTCCGAATGATTGGTCGCTTCAACGGCCTGTTGGAGCCCTACGCCCGATGATGAGAAGAGCCTTTTCTCGACTTCGAGCTCCGTGAATCTCTCAAATTCCAGTTCCAGGGCAGCTTTTAAACGCTCGGTGATTGGAGAATCGACCGTCAAGACGAGACGTCTGAAGGTGAAGGTGTTGTGAAGATCGTCCAAATTTGACGTGCCGTAGCGCATGGAACCGTAGGCCCCGACCTTCGTTTGCTCCATGAGTTTGCCGAAAAAGCTCTGGCCTTTTGCGCCGACATCGGACATCACGTCCTTCTTGACCTGTTCGGTTATTGCGGCTCGTTCTTCCGCCGATTTTTTCTCTCGTGCCGCATCTTCGGCCGCTAGTTTTCGTTCCAAGCGTTCCAACTTCTCCCGTAATTCTCGGATCTCAACCCTGGTGTCGTCTTCTTGGGCGAATGCGGTGCTGGCAAAAAGCAAGCCCAATGTCGCTGCAGTGATCAAACGTTTCATATGGCTCCTCCTGTTCTTCGTTTTGCCAAATAAAAAAGCCCGGGCCCCGCCAAATTGTTGGCGAAGCACCGGGCTCTGGGTTCGAGACCTCTGGCCTCTTGGGATTTTTAACTACGCGTCTTTAGCTCGATCTACCCGCTATTTGCTTCGTCATTCTCTCCTCCAGAGGTAAAATGACCTGGCGCTTGCATCTTCTACATTTAAGCTCAACGCCCTGCGGAACCAAGCGCGCCAAAAGACTGCCGCAGCAACACCGCAACGAACCATGCTCCTTTGCGGCACTTTGTTTTTCCCACTGAGGTTGCTTTGAACTCGGCTGCTCCATCGACTACCCTGCTTGCCGTCTTTCCTTGGCTAACCCGACCGCAGTGGCTATGAACGCCATAAGCATCAGCGCCTGAGCCACGAGGGTTTGGAGCGTCGGATAGATCCCCAGGAGCGGCACTTGAGGCGCAAAGCTCAGCGGCGTGCTGGATATCCATCCTGCGGCCTGAAGCTCGTTGATGCCGTTGCCCGCGAAGATGAAAGCCATGATGTAAAGCAACGCTCCGGTGGCGCCGAAAAAGTACTTCAGAGGAATTTTCAGTCCGAGTTTGAGAATGGCGAACGTGACCAGTATAAGCGCTACCAGTCCCGCCATAAATCCCCAGATGATCGCGCCGCGACTGGTTTCATTTTGTAACCAGAGAGCTTGGTAGAACAGCACCACCTCAAAAGCCTCGCGGTAAACGGCGAAGAAAGAGATGCCCATGAGGCCGAAGACCTTCTTGCTCGAGACGACATCTTGGACTTTACCGTGAATGAACTGCCGCCATTTGTTGGCTTCCGATCGTGTATGAAGCCAGTAACCCACGTAGAATAAGGCAACCGCGGCGAAGACCGAGATAAATCCTTCCATGCTTTCCCGATGCCTGCCGCTGAATGTCAGTACGGATTGCGCGGCGAGCCAGGTTATGGCTCCGGCGACCAGGGCGAGAATCCATCCCAAGTGAATGTAGCGAATCGCCTCGTTGGCGCCCATGACTCTGAGCATCGCCAAGATGGCGGCAAGGATCAACGCCGCCTCGAGGCCTTCTCGGAGGATGATGAGCGCGGAATTGGCAAAGGAATAGGTCTCGGAAAAACTGTCGTTGCTTGCCATGATTTGCGACGCTTGGTCCAGCTTGGCCTCGAGTTCCTGCTGCTGTTTTTGAATCTCCTCGCTGGGAACGCCTTGTCTGATCGCATTGCGGAACTGCGTGAATTGCCCTTCGAGATTTCGTCCAAACGAATTGTCTTTGGCGAACAAAGCGGGCTCGGTCATTTCAAAGCCGTCGAGGTAGGCTTCGACGGCTTTCTGGTAAGCATTTTCTTTCTCACCCTTGGCATAAAGTTCCGAGGCTTCACGCAGGCGGGTGCGCGCGACGAGGAGCGGATCATTGGGAGTCTTTTGTAAAGTGCCGCGACGAAGGTAAGCAAGCACATCGCCGTGAAATAGCCTTTTACTTTTTCGGATAATCGGTCGTCGGTAAGGGTCGACAGCGTTGCCACGTCTGTCAGCTCCCCCGGAAGGTTTTTCTTCTGTATCAGGGCTTCGCCTGACTTAGCCTGTTCCTGCGAAAAACGAAGGGAAAGCACGTAAAACGCGAGCTGCCAGCGTTGGTCTTCCGATAGCGCCGCGAAGGAAGCCATAGCGGTATTTTCCACGCCAAAACTTATCGCGTTGAAGGCCTTGAATGGAGACAGCCCTGACATAAACTCCGCATCGGTGAAATTCGCCGGTACGGGCTGCTTCGGATTCATGCTCTGCCGCCCCGGGCCGTCTCCCTTGCCGGCTTCGCCATGGCACTGTGAGCAGTTTTGCGCGAAAAGAAGTCTGCCGGCTTCGAAGGATGGGAGCTGTCGCGGGTAGGGGACGATATGATATGCGGTCATTATTTTAGATTTGATGCTATCCGCTACCGCGCCCACCATCTTAGTATCCGCCTTGTTCTCGATCTGCTTGGCGAGCATCTTAAGATCCGGTTCAACCCCGGCTTTGTCGGTTTTGTCGACTTCTTTGAGTTGATCGAAAAGCTCCAGGCTTCGCTTTGAAAACTCCAACTGTTCCTGGTACTCGTCCGGATTGACAATTTTGCCTGCCTGGACGGCGTTCTTGTAATCCGTGCCGATGTAGTCGATCAAAGCCAGGAGTTTTCTCGCGGTGTCATCGGCTAAGGCGGGTGAGCTAGGAAACAGGACCAAGACGAACAGAACGATTCGGCAAAAAAAGAACACGGACCGCATGCTCGTGCCAGGAGGGTCGTTTTTATGATCCTCTGACAGGCGCCTTGGTATTATGCTATTGTGGCCCATGTCAGCGTCTCATTTCGCGTTATGTTTTACGACAAAACTTGATCTTCCAATGCCAGTAAAATATAAATCAAAACTTGATATTGCAGTGACCTCTACGTATTAATAAAGTTTATACCACCTAACTTGCGAAGTTTCTATATACGTATATATTAGCTTTGTCAATCCTATGGCCCAGACCAAAATCACTCCAGTTGTGGAAGATTACTTGAGGACAATTTGCGCCCTTGAGGAGGAGATTCAGCCAGTTATAGCGGCGCGAGTAGCGGATGAGGCTGGTGTATCGCCGTCAACGATGGTGGAGACATTGCGTCGGTTGGAACGACAAGGTTATATAAAGGTCGAGCGCCGCAAAGAGATATCTTTGACTGCTGAAGGCAGGAAACTTGCCGAGGGAATCCTTCGGCGCCATTTTCTGATAGAGCGTTTTCTGACCGATTTGTTGGGGCTTGATTGGGTCAAGGCCCATCAAGAAGCTCATCGTTTGGAACACGCGATCTCTCAGGAAGTCGAGGAAAGACTGGCCAAGCTACTAAACAACCCCACGACTTGCCCACACGGAAATCCGATTCCCGGAGAAGCTCGACCCCGTCCACAAAAAGGGATTCCTCTAAATCAGGCTTCCGCTGGGAAAGAGGTTGAGCTCGAATATATTACCGAAGGCGGCGAGCGTGACACCCGACTTCTCGGCTTTCTGCAGGATCACAAGCTCGTCCCAGGCGCGAAGGTTCAGGTAATGGATGTGGCTCCATCTCTGGGGATTATGAATTTAAAAGTGGGCGACGACGAATTCGCCATCGGCATCGAAGCGGCAAAAAAAATCCGAGTTCACTGAAGAAAACGCGCAAGGCAAAGGTAGGGCCGTCCAGCGCTAACTTTGGAGAGTTGTTGATCTAGCCAATCCGGGCTTTGTGCTCTTCCAACTCCGCCGCCAAGAAATCCACCTGTTCACCAATCGGCGCATCTCTATCGATCAGAATCACATCCTGGCCATTCACACGGCAGCGCCCGCTCCGTGCCCGGTAGCCGACTTCGCGAAGGAGTTTCTCTGTTCGAACTTCGATATTCATCCGCTTGGCGTTATTGATTAGCTCTTGCAGGCGGGATTCGATCCTGTTTTTGGATTGTGCCATGGCTCAATCTCGATGGATTTGGACAGATTATCCCTCATACATGCAAATTTGTAAACTACGACCCGCGTGATTTTCAGCTTGCAAAACGGCCATAGCTTGTTAAGTTAGCCGCGGTGGCGCACGGAACGGGGTCCCGGACGCATTTTTAGAGGAGCGCTCATCGCTACGATCGTCCATGAGGTAAATCAACGGAGGGAATCATGATCAAGAACATCTTAATTCCTCTCGATGGGTCGGAGCACTCCAAAGCAGCACTCGAGTACGGCATCTGGATGGCCGAAAAGTTCGGCGGCACGCTCTTGGGCCAGCACATAATAGACACCATCTCGATCGAAGGAACCTTTTTCCATGACATCTCTGGCTCTCTCGGCTTTGAGCCGTATCTCGACTTTTCGACCAAAATGCGCGAAGCCCTCGAAGAACGGGGTAAGGTTATCCTTGAGGACTTTGCGCAGCAGTGCCGCCAAAAAGGCATCCGCCATGAAACCTTTTTGGATCTAGGGATCATTCCCAACGAGATTTGCGAGCGATCCAAAGTGGCCGACTTGGTTGTTATCGGTCACCGAGGCGTTAACGAGGAATTCTCAACCGGGCTTCTGGGCACGACTGCGGAGAGCATCACGCGCAAGTGCCCCCGTCCGATATTCGTCTCCACGAAGAAGTTCAAAACCATCGAGCGCCCGTTCCTGGCCTACGATGGCAGCCAAAGGGCGAGCTCGGCGATGGAATCGGCTGCAGAATTTTGCTCCGTCCTTCACTTGCCGCTGACGGTCCTAACCATTGCCAAAGAGGAGAAGCTCGGAGAAAACGTGCTCAGACAAGCTAAGTCTTATCTGAGTTCTTACGCCATTGAATCACGCTATGAACTAGACCGTGGGCATCCTGAGCAGAAGATCATCGAACATCTGACCAAGTTCGATTACGGCTCAGAAATACCCCGTGTCCGGTTTTTCTCAACCGTTAAAACTTCCGCTGACCCGCCGAAGAGGTGGTTTGAAGAACTATGAAATTCCTTGCTGCTGCGATTCAGATGCTGGCCTCCGACGACAAGACGGCCAATCTCCAAGAAGCGGAGCGCTGGGTTCGGCAAGCCGCATCAGAGGGCGCGCGAGTGGTCGCGCTTCCCGAAGTTTTTATCTGGCGGGGTAACAAGCAACTCGAGAGGGCGGCCGCCGAGCCGATTCCCGGTCCCACGACGGCGGGGTTGGCGGCTTTGGCGCGGGAGCTCGGCATCTATCTTCTCGGCGGTTCCATTCTCGAAGAGATTCCGGCAAGCCAAAAGGCCTATAACACGAGCCTGCTGTTTGGACCGAAAGGAGACGTGCTGGCGAGTTATCGAAAGATTCACCTGTTCGATGTCGATCTCGAAAACGGTGTGACAGCGCGGGAGTCGGACACGCGAGCGTTCGGCGATGGCGTGGTCGTGGCAAAAACCGATCTCTGTCTCATGGGCTTGACTGTCTGCTACGATCTCCGCTTTCCAGAGCTCTATCGCGCGTTGTCATTCAAGGGAGCCCAACTCGTATTTGTCCCCTCTGCTTTCACAGCCTATACGGGACGAGCACATTGGCAGCCGCTGCTCCGCGCTCGCGCGATCGAAAATCAAGTCTATATCATCGCGCCCGATCAGCACGGCAAAAATCCGAAAAGTTTCGAAACCCATGGGCACTCCATGATTATCGATCCGTGGGGAAAGATTTTAGCCGAACTTCCCGACGGCCCAGGATTCATTACAGCCGAAATCGATCTCGATTATCTCGCCAAGATACGCGCAGAACTGCCTGTGCTCACTCACCGCAAGCTCTTCTGATTCGTAGGCTCCGTTTTTCGATCTCGCTTCCTCTCATTCTGCGACCGATGCTTAGAAATTAAGCGTTGCGCCTAATCCTTAGGCATCCTAACACATGCATCGACTATCGATTCTCCGATACTGATCTACAAAATCCGTAGTTTTTTCGCGCACCAATCTCACACTTTCTCGCAACCGCAAGCTGTGGCATTGCGCTTGCTCACTGCACCGAACGAGATACTGAGTCGCCATTTTTGTCTTACAGAGTCCTTAACAAAGGAGATTTTATGAAGATGGTCGAAGCCATCGTTAAGCCGTTTAAGCTCGACGAAGTCAAGGAGGCGCTGACCAAAGCAGGGATCCAAGGAATGACGGTCGAAGAGGTCAAAGGTTTTGGACGCCAGAAAGGCCATACCGAACTCTATCGCGGCGCCGAGTATTCCGTGGATTTTTTGCCCAAGGTCAAAATCCAAATTCTCGTGCCGGACGATAAAGCGGCGAAGGTCGTCGAGGTGATTACGGACAGCGCGCGGACCGGGAAGATCGGCGACGGAAAGATCTTTGTGACCAGTGTGGAAGAGGTCATACGTATCCGCACCGGTGAAAAAGGAGCCGACGCGATTTGAAAAATAAACGAGAGAAAAGGGGGAGGGAAAAAATGGAACAAGTTAGATACAAGGGTGTATTTTTGAGCCTTTTCGCGGGGCTCGTCATGGTTTTGTTTGCAACGTTGTCCTTTGCGGAAGAGGCTAAATCTCCCGCTGGTGGTGCGGAGCCGCCGAAGGCCGAAGCGCCAGCGGCTGCGCCCGCGGCGGGAGCACCGGCCGCTGCGGCGCCGGCACCGAAGCTGCCGACTTATTTCACAGCCACCAGTGATGATCCAAAGAAGCCACCACCATGGCCGGATCCGACGGGTGCCAACAGCGGTGTCTGGGCTACGCCCGCGGGTGATGGCAAAGGCGATATTCCGGAGAAGCTGTCCGTTCAAGACGTCTATGACCGGATGGCCCACAACCTTTACTCGATCAACTTCGTGTGGGCGCTGGTCGCGGGCTTCCTAGTTATGTTCATGCAAGCCGGCTTCATGTTCGTAGAGACCGGTCTCTGCCGCGCGAAAAACGCTTCTCACACCGCAGCCATGAACTTCATGATTTACCCCCTTGGCTGCTTTGCATTCTGGACTTATGGCTTTGCCATTGGTTGGGGCAACTGGTGGAACGGGCCTGTGCCGCCAGGCTGGTATGCGTCATTGGGTCCGGGTCTGTCGACGCTGAGTGGAGGTTGGGGTCTCGGCGCCGCAGTCGACGCTGCAGGGAAAGCTACAGGGGCATTTACGTATGGAATCCTAGGAACAACAGGTTGGTTCCTCAATGGTTTAGTGAATGATACTGGCGTGATGGTGCTGTTTTTCTTCATGATGGTCTTCATGGATACCACCGCGACGATCCCCACCGGTGCGATGGCTGAGCGTTGGGCTTGGAAGAACTTTCTTATGTATGGATTGTGGGTCGCGCTACCTTACTGCCTCTATGCAAACTGGCTCTGGGGCGGAGGCTGGCTCGCTCAGGGCGGCATCAACTGGGGTCTTGGCCACGGAGCCGTTGACTTCGCGGGTTCGGGTGTTGTTCACGGGATGGGCGGGCTCATTGGGCTGGCCGGTGCTATCTGTATTGGGGCACGCATCGGCAAGTACGATGCGCATGGCAAGCCGCAGGCAATGCCGGGCCATAACGTGCCGATGGTTGTCCTTGGCACCTTCATTCTCGCCTTCGGCTGGTTTGGATTCAATCCCGGTTCCACACTCGCGGGTACAGACCTTCGGATCAGCTTCATCGTTGTTAACACGCTGCTCGCCAGCGTCACCGGCGCGATCGGCGCGCATATCGCTATGGCAGCTAAGGGGATGAAGCCCGATACGACGTTGCTGTGCAACGGCATGCTTGCGGGTCTCGTTGCAATCACGGCCCCTTGCGCGTTTGTTAACCCGTTGGGCGCAGTCATCATCGGCGGGGTTGCGGGTATTCTGGTTATCCTGAGTGTGTTTTTCCTCGAGAGCAAGGGTATCGATGACCCTGCAGGCGCCATCTCGGTCCATGGGACGAACGGCCTCTGGGGCGTGCTTTCCGTCGGTATCTTCGCAACCGGCGAGTATGGTGCGGGCTGGAATGGTGTCGTTCGCGAAGAGATGGTAAAGCTTTACGGGTCCGATGGCGTGCGTGGTTTGCTGTACGGTGACTTCTCGCAATTCATCATGCAGTTCATCGACTGTGTGGTGCTGGCGGGGTTTGCTCTCACCATGGCCTTTGTCTGGTTCAAGGTCAGCGATCTCATCACGCCCCTTCGCGTCAGCAAAGAAACGGAGATCGAGGGGCTTGACGGTCCTGAAATGGGCGTGCTGGGCTACCCAGACTTCCAGCTCCACCCATCGACTGCAGGAGCCGCTGCAGTCGAAGTGGGCACTGCGGCAGCGGCTTCAGTCGTGGGCATGCAGGTGAAGAAGCCGGTTTTGGATTAGAGGTAAAGTAACAGGAGGCGCGTAATAACATGGCCGTTAAGGACGCCTTAGATTTAGTCAAGAAGAACAAAGTAGAGATCGTGGATTTTAAGTTTGTCGACGTGCCGGGACTGTGGCAGCACTTTTCGATTCCGGCGGGCGAGCTCACCGCCGATCTTTTTGAAGAAGGGATCGGCTTTGACGGCTCCAGCATACGGGGGTTTCAATCGATCAATGAATCCGACATGCTTTTAATCCCCGACCCCGACACCGCCATGATGGACCCGTTCACCGAACACCCCACGCTCAG
>WNGG01015055.1_pt1 | contig 12418 bp, 7 predicted proteins | sample 5400661 | NCBI WGS metagenome assembly WNGG01 (sample SAMN13153372, study PRJNA577476) | soil metagenome | isolation source: 100 cm soil or saprolite under Garry oak tree replicate 1 | place: USA:California | collected 2016-06-15 | reverse complement strand
ACTACCAGTGCCGCAATCACATCCGCCAAACGCAGGAAACAGAATACCGCCGCCACTGCGCCAAGAGCCAGGAGGGAGACATAAGGAAAACGATGTCGCGGGTGGACCCGCGCAAACTGCCGAAAAAAATTCCCATCGAGAGCGGCCGCATACGGCACCCGGGAGTATCCCAGCATGAGCGAGAAGACAGAAGCGAAAGCTGCCCACATGATCAGGCCGGTTACCACCCGCGCCGCCCACAGACCATAAATCCTCTGCATGAATACCGAGACCACATATAGACCGCTGTTCGATTGCCCGCTGTGAACAATGTCTTGCCAGGGCACCACGGCGAGGATGCTGATGTTCATCAGAATATATAGACCGGCGACGAGCAGAATGGAAAGCAGCAGCGCGCGGGGAATCGTCTTGCCCGGCTCCTTAATCTCGTCCCCTAGGAAGCAGACGTTGTAATAGCCCCAGTAATCGTAGGCCGCGATCAGCATCGCCCCGCCCAGGCCATTGAAGAAGTTTCGGGAGAGGGTGAACGCGCCCGGCGGAAAAGCGAACGCCTGGGCCGAGTTGAAGTGGGTCAATCCCGCGAAGATGATCCACCCAATCGTCCCCATGACACCAATCCAGAGCAGTTTGGAAAGCCGGCCAATGCTGGTGATTCGGCGGTACAAAAGCAGCACGGCAAAAATGCACACGACAATGGCGACGAAGGTACCTGGTGTCACCAGCCAACTAACCTGCAAAGATCCCAGCAAAGGGAGCCGCATACTCGCGTTATGCCCAGCGTAGGTGTGCTCCAAACCAGGCCAGAAATAAGCTGCATACTGCGAAAGACCGATGCATCCCGAGGCGATGGAAAGTGGCGCGCTAAATGAAAGCTGCCAGATAAACAGAAACGAAATCAGCCGGCCCAAACTCCTGGGCCCGTAAATTTCTTTTAGATAGCGGTACGACCCACCGGAGCCGGGCATGGCCGCTCCCAATTCTGCCCAGACCAGCCCGTCACACATGGCAAACAGCGCGCCCAGAATCCAGCCCAGCATGGCCTGTGGGCCGCCCATCGCGCTCACAATGAGCGGCATGGTGATGAACGGACCCACGCCGATCATGTCGATCATGTTCAACGCAGTGGCACCACTCAGTCCCACTCCGCGAATGAGTTGCGGTGTAGTTTGATCGCCCGCGCTTTGGGTTGAAGGCTGCATCGCAGCAATACAGAAACGAACGGCCAACGAACTAACGATTAACGGCTAACGGCTAACGGCTAAGGACTGCCTTTCTCATGTCCCGCACTCAGCATATTCACATACAACCGAACCGCGCCCGGTACTCCGGCCGGCAACTGCCGGAAGAACGCGTACCCGGTGTAGATGTACGTCCCTTTACCGTACTGCGCCCGCAGCAGCCCACCCTTCTGCGCCTGTTCTCCCGGATCATGCGATGAAAGCAGCGGCTTGAAGTTGTTGTCCCACTGATCCATGAAATAAAGGCCGCGCTCCTGCACCCAGCCATCGAAATCTCGTTGCGTAATCTGGTTGGGAAAATGAAACACGCTATCGTCCGCCACCAGAATTTCTACCGGCGCTTCTTCCACTGAAACGCGTGCGCGGCTGAGTTGCGCCGGGAACGGAGTAAAACCACCTTTGTTGAAGTCGCCCACACCCGTGTTGTACTGCACGATCAACGTGCCTCCCGCAGAGACAAAATCAAGCAACCGTTTATTATTGGCGACGAGTTCTTTCTGCGTGTCATACGCTCGGATTCCCAACACGAGCGTTCCATAGCGGCTCAAATCCTCGCTGGTTAGCTTTTCCGCCGGAATCAGCGTGACGTCGATTCCCAGCTGCTTAAGCACGGTGGGAATATCATCGCCAGCCCCCATGATGTAGCCGACCTTTAAACCTGGCGGAATCCTCACATCCACAATGCTTATCCGCTGAATGGTTGGCTGATAGTAATAGAAGGTGTCGAGGTCCTCGCGCGTGACCACGCTGTAGCCTTCCGTGAATTGCGCACCGCCTGACTCAAGGGCGGAGCGAATTTGTGCCCGTCCTTCCTTCAAACCTGAGGGTAAGACCTTGAACTCGAAGTCCCGCTTCTCACCGCGATGGCTGAATTCCGACGGGAGCTCCGACGGTTCAACAAGCCACCCTTGCGGTGGCTCCAGCCGCAGAGTTTCTTTCGCAGGCGCATTCAGGTTGTAGCTCACGCCCACAGTCACATGAGTGCTGGAATTGCCTGCGACCGGAATCACCTGCGTACCCGGCTCTAGCATGACGGAAAAAGCCGGTGCCACCGCAAGTGTCCGGCTGCGCTCGCGTCCGGCTTCATCAAGAAACGGCACAGCCACTGGAACCGAAATGCGGCCGCTCTCGCCGCCACCGCCGCCACGCTTCATCTCGTGCCCAAAAAGATTCAAGCCTGATTCTTTCGCGGCTATGAAGTACTTGGCGCTGACCTGCAGTGGAGGAGGAGGGAAGGGCAGGGTCAGATAGCGCGGATCATCCACGGTATTGACACCTTCTATCTCCGGATCATCCCGATGCCAGTAGGGACGCGTGTAGGTCGCGTCTGCAGGCACCTGCAGGCGGAAGTTGGCGTAATAATCTTCACCAGGCGGAATCGGCCCTCCCTTACCTTTATAGACATCCTTAATCCATGCTCGGGGAGCCTCGATGGAGACATCCTGAATCTCGATGGGAAACTTGGACCCGTTATGAAACTTCGCGACTAAGGTGAGCTTTTGTCCAGGCGAAACGACCGTCAGCGCCTCTTGTTCCCGTGGAATGCTCGAGCCCGGGCCCATGGGCGGCGCGACCTCAGCACTTAACGAAGTATTGAGCGCCAGGTTTACTGCCGCTTCACACTGCTGTTGCTTGTCGCGAAGATGAGTCAGCAGCTCCAATCTATCCGCCTCACTGAGGTTGCTGTGTTCCAATCGGTCGGTTAAGTCATCAAGCAATCGCAGCACTACTATGAGTGCTGTGGCCGCACGACTCCGATCTTTTTCACTACCGTCTGTGGCCTGATCAACTTTCTTGGCAATGTCCACCAACGCGGGCCGCAAAAAAGGAATCTTCGCTTCCTCCGCTCCCAGCCGTGAAGCCAAGCCCGGCAACGACGTATCGATCCCATCGAAGAACCCATGCTCGTGCCCATCTTTATCAGTTGCTGGCGGCAGCACCGAATCCACCAGCTTGTAGTAAGTGAAGCGATCGCCCGGTTCCACTGACCAGCCACCCGCGCCCTGCGAAAGCTGGTGCTTTAGACCCTGCATAGCGAACTGCACGTAAGACATGCCTAGCGCCGGGCTCACTTCTCCCGTATTCAGCTTGACAGTGTAGTTTTCAGCTGGACACGTACTCGCCCCAAACCCGCAGACGTTACCTACATACAGCTTCTTCGCCTGCCATGGTTGCAGTCCTTCCGCGATTTGCTCTGGAAAGCGCTTCGGATCAGCCGCCGCGCGAAACGCCTCTTTCGTAAGCATGGCCGATGCCTGGTGATGCCCGTGCCCATCTCGATCCGTACCCGAAAAGCGCGCGACCAGAACATCCGGACGAAAGGTTCGAATCACCCGCACCATATCTCCCAGTGCGATATCGTGACCTTTCCATTTCTGAAACGTCTCTTCCGGATTCTTGGAATAACCAAAATCCGCCACCCGCGTGAAGCGTTGCTCGACACCGTAGTAGCGGTCCGACGCCAGCAGCTCCAGCGTGCGCAAGACCCCTAGGACATCGAATAGGTTGCTGCCTAGTTTGTTCTGCCCGCCTTCACCGCGGGTCAGGGTTAACAGCAGCGTAGCGACCCCGTGGCCTCGCGATTCGAGGGTCAACATGCCGCCATCTTCGTCATCCGGATGCGCTGTGGTTTGCATCAAGCGTGCGGTCGTACTGAGACGAAGCAACATTTGCTTCAGCCCAGCAACTCCAGAATCCTGCGGAAGAGGGTCCACAGGACTGCCTTTGTCTCCGGCCGTGTGAGCCGTTCCGGTTACGAGCAAGAATCCGGCAAGGAAGGCGGCCGCTAGGGCTCGCGACACGCAACGGCGCAAACCCCGCTGGAGAATGCCCCTCGGTTGAGAATCTTTCATGCCAGGTGGGATGATTTTCTTCGCAATAGGAAGCAAAGTGTTTCCTGGTCGTGAGGTTTCCTGTTGGACTGTTTTACCGATTAATATTTCAGCTCAGGATCGCGCTCGGGTAGCAGATTGCTTTCTGCCACCCCGGCAAGTTTGTCGACTTCAGCCGCAGGCCGGTTTTCCAGGCAGGCTCGCAGGAACTCACGCATCCATGGGGGATTGTCGGTCATGCGCTGCAGGGCTTGACGGGCGTCGTCGACCCTGCCCGCCCGCAATAGCACGGATACCGTCACCGCGTTTGACAATTCGGAGTTCGGATCCAAACGCAGGTATTCAAGGGCGCGCTCACTTTTCCCAGCTTCCATAAATGCGAATGCGCAAGAGCGGAAGATGTAATTGCCAGGATCAATGCCGATAGCGATATCGCACTCGCGCTGTGCTTCTTCCAGCATGCCTACATACCGAAGCACAAACGCAAGAGAAAAATGAGCCATCGAATTTTCCGGGCGGCGCCGGACCAGGTCTTCTGCGTCTTTGTATGCCTTAGTCAGTTGCCCGTGCTCTACGTGATTCTGTAGCAGATATGCCGCGGCGGGAACGCGGCTCGGCTCCAGCGACAAGACGCGTTCGTAGGCGGCATCGGATTTCTGATAGGCTTCCTCCCCTCCGCCGGCATAAATGGCGTCGAAGTAGTATCGCAGCCCTAATGCCTCCCAAGCCGGGGCGTAGGTCGGGTCGAGAGCCACGGCTCTTTCTAACATGGCAATGGCGTCTTTGTTTGGACCGGGGTCGTGAGACACTGCCACACTGCGCAGATAGAGGTCATAAGCTTGCTGATTGACCGGGTACGTGCTCGTATCCATTGACCCGCCGGCAGCCCCCAGCGCCGGAAGTAAGCCCTCTCGAACCTTTGTTGCCAGGTCTGCTTGTAGCCCAATCAGATCGTTTGCAGCCGAAGTGACCGTCGTCTGCCACAGCAGCCTGTTGTCTTTCACTTCGATTGCTTCTGCTGTGACAATGAGCTTGTCGCCCTCACGAATGAAATGCCCCGTCAGTACATTCGCCACATGTAACTGCCGTCCGGCCTTCTGGGGATCAACATCCGGTCCAACATATTTCTGGGTAGTAGTTGACGGGCGAATTTCCAGAAAGCGGGTGTAGGTGAGGGCATTCGCGATCTCGTCCGCCAGGGCGAACCGTAGATAGTCGTTGGCCGCATCGTTATTCATGTTTTGTAGCGGGAGAACTGCAATCGTGTTCCGGCTCGTGACGGCCGCGCTTCCCCCAGCCCGGTGTTTCACCCACCATGTGCCTACGGCAGCAAGCACCACGATCAGCACTCCCGTTACGCCCAGCAGCAGATAGGTCTGAAGCCTGCTCCAACGCTGGAAAGTATGCGCGACTACGTGCAGTTTCGATGCTTCTTGCGCACCGGTCTTCACCAATCCAGACTCTGTTTCTTTCCTCAGCCTTTGTAGATCGGACCTTATCTCACCGGCACTTTGATAACGCTTATTGCGGTCCTTCTCCATCGCCTTGCCGATGATGCCTTCAAGCTGCGTCGGTATGTTGGAATTGATAGCCGTGGGCGCCGGCGGTTTCCGGTGCAGCACGGCATCCAGAGTGGTCACAACATTCGTGCCCGTGAACGGCTTCTTCCCGGTAGCCATCTCGTACAACACGACACCGAAAGAAAAAATATCGCTGCGTGGATCCAGCCCTTCGCTGCGCGCCTGCTCGGGCGACATGTATACGGCGGTGCCGGGAATCACTCCCACAGCGGTCAAAGAATCTTCAATCGGTGTATCGGTTTCGGTGGCAAGCTGCTTGTCCCGCGCCAGCTTCGCCAATCCGAAGTCCAGGACTTTGGCCTGCCCGTGTTTCGTCAGAAAAATGTTGGCTGGTTTTATGTCGCGATGAACGATGCCCTTCGCGTGGGACGCCGTCAGAGCGTCGGCTGTCTGTACCGCGATCTCGAGGATTTGATCCAGATCCATGGGCTTGCCCCGGATGCGCTCCTTCAGGCTCTCACCCTCGAGCTTTTCCATCACGATAAAGGGATGGCCATTATTGTCCTGAACATCGTGGATCGTGCAGATGTTGGGATGATTCAGCTGCGATGCAGCTCGCGCCTCGCGCTCGAAACGGTCGAGCGACTTGCGATCTCCAAGGAGATTTTCGGGAATGAACTTCAGCGCGACGTGGCGGCCCAGGCGGACGTCCTCGGCCTCATACACGACTCCCATGCCACCGCCACCGAGTTTTCCCAAAATGCGGTAGTGGGAGATCGTCTGACCAATCATGGGCAGGCTTGCTCCTATCGGCGGTAATGTTAGGCCCCATCTTCGGCCCGGTCAACCGGTAACCGTGTGCAACGACGGACGCCCTCGCCCGTCCAGCATATCCATATTGGACACGATTCAGTGGTCCAAGTACAGCCCCGCTGACGATCCTACCCACTCCATGTCGCGGTTGTGGTCCACGCCCATCATCAGGCCGCGTCCCATGCGCAGGATGGTCAACACCGGCAGAAGCTCGTCCAGCCAGATGTACATGACACGAACTTCCACCTTGGTTCTGCCAAATGGAGTGTCGATCATTGGCTCAAAATGCAACCTTTCCTGAAGGATATATTGCGACCGCTTATCCGCTGGAGCCGCAGCGATGTCGTATTTGCTGGGCGCGATGATGACCCCCGTCCCAGCGAATGAGTACAGCGGTTTCAGGGCATAGTTTTCGAGGTCGGGTGGGATCGGATCGAGCTTATCCAGGAACCAGGTTTTGGGCACGGACTCGTGTTGGAGGTAGGGAATGGAATACTTGCTGATCCGAAAATACCAGTTCGGATGTCCCGCCCACTCCAGGTCGAGATCGTCACGAAGATCAAATCCCAGCTTGACCCCCTTGCGTTCCAGTTCATCCACAATGGCGCGGTTGTAAATGCGCCGGATCGGCACACGCTTTCCGCCGTTTTCATAAAAGAGGCGGTTGCCTGCTTTCTTGACCTTTGTGATGCAAACGGTTCGTATTCCGAGCATCTTCTGTGTGAGCAGAAAGTCCGGCAGTGTCTTCTGATGCAGCGGATCAATATCCATTAGGATGACATTCTCAGGATCGTGATCCCCAACGATCGCGCGCCGCAGGAGCTTGAGGTAGGACGCCTCGTCCAATCCGCTGAGCAAGTATTTCAGCCGGCCGTCCAGACCGAAGACGTCGATGTAAGTCTGCGCCAAAGCGGTCTGATAAGCATAGAGAGAAGGGAAGGCCTGTAACTCCACCAGTTTCGGTTGCATTTCCCCCTCGTTACCGCGCACCAGCCCGAAATCAACCTGCACAAACATTGGATGCGGAGCCTCGCGCGGCACGTTGAACTCCGGCGGGATCGACTCATTGGAGATAGAGCGGTACTCGCGGTTCTCGACTAACTGATGGACTATTTCCTTGCCATAGTCTGACATCTGGTCGACCAGCGACTTCGGAAGAAAGCAAGGGGTTTCCGACAGTCGGAACTTGATAGGAGTGCCACAGCGTTCTTCCATGCGCTTGAGGAGCGACTGATATTTGTCCGGCGTGTAATTCTCGTTGAACTGCCTGCGCAAGGAAGGAATCATGACTGTGAGGCGCGGGCGCCCTCGCCCGCGGATTGATCTACTTCCTCTTACACCTTCAACATTTCATCTCATCTTAACTTTGTCATCCTGAGCAACTGGGATCGTTCGCTTACCAACGATCCCAGGAGTCGAAGGATCTCTATTCCCATCACAAAATTCGGCATTCACAAACAGGAAATCGCCTACCTATGCCTCCAGCAAAAACTGTCCACTTCGCATGATCTGCTCGCCGTCAGCCCAGATATCAAAGTTCCTTCCCACCACATCAATATGTGTGGAGGAATACCACTCAGCGCCGGTGTGCATGCCATACGGATTGCCGAAGGCGATGTGTGCTCCCGGGTACTTTTCATCCTGGAGAATCTGTCCGATCACATCCTTCAACTCGATATTAGTGCCAATGGCGAACTCGCCCACAACGTCGCTGTTCTCATCCGTGTGGGTGTATCGCCAGAAGTCAGCCTCCAGTTCGCGGTTGGCCGAGTGCGCCTCCGTGAGACGATTACCCTTTATCTGAATCGTTAGCGGATTTTCCCGCAAACTGCCAAACTTTGCGCAGAGATAATCACCTACCACGCCATCGATCACGAATGTTCCGTTGACTTCACCCGGAGTCGTGAACACCTCGCCTCCGGGCAGATTCCCCCACTTGTCCGGACTGATGATGCCGCTCGTCTTAAGCCAGCGATACCTCGGATTCAGATCAGCAACAAGATCGGTGCCGGCAGTAGTCTTGGCATGAATCTGCTTTGCCCGGCGCACGATGTCAACAACTTTTGTGCTGATGCGGTCCACCTTGAGGAAGTCCGCCCGCATACCTTCCAGCATGATCTGCCGGTTGATGTTCACCATGTGGGCGTGCCGGATCTTGCGCCGGTTTACCACGTCCGTCATGTGCATGCGCGACTTCAGTTCGTTCGTCTGCGCTTGTACAGCGAAGATGCTTACCTGACTGGTTTCCAGATCATCCAGTATCTCCTGCGGCAGATTGGTCAGCGGACGCGGCGCCAGATCCTCCAGGACCCATGCCCGGTACGCCGCCCCGACCTGCTCCAGTTCCAAAACGATGGCAGCAGCGATTTCCTTCGTGTCCTCATCGGTGATGACGCAGATTTTTTCATGGGGTGCCACGCGCAGGCAGACGTTCACCGCATTGCGGGCGCCGGGAGTAAGTTCAGGATCGAATGAAGTTGTGGTGAGTTGCCGGCTGGTGTGGCTAATTTGAATATTCATCACCCTGCTTTTTGTTCCGAAACCGGGACAGCAGTCTCGGAGAGCCCAGCTTCCGTTTCCTTGATGATGTAATCCACTACCTTTTTCAGGTCGCCGGTTTCCTCGAAGACGCGAAGCTGGCGGTCGGCACCGGATCCCATCTCCAGGATCTTGTAAATGTAATTGATCTCTTCGCGCGAATCGAGTTGGTCCACAACGTCGTCGATGAATTCAAGATACTCGTGGACCAAATCGCGCGCTGCAACCTCTTTTTGTTTTCCGAAATCAATCAGCTTGCCATCCAGACCATAGCGCGCCGCACGCCACTTGTTTTCCATGATCAAAGCGCGCCTATAGAGGCGGAATCCTTGATTAGCGGAATACAGCTTGTACAACTTCGCAACCGTGGCTTGGATGAGCGCCGCCAGCGCAATAGTTTCATCCACTCGCATCGGAATATCGCAAACACGGAACTCCAGCGTGTTGAAAAATGGATGCGGCCGGATGTCCCACCAGATCTTTTTCGCGTTATCGATGCATCCTGTCTTGATCAGCAGCTTGATGAAATTCTCGTACTCGCCCCAGCTCGGGAAATAATCGGGGATATTCGTGCGAGGAAATTTGTCGAACACTTTGCAACGGTAGGATTTCAGCCCGGTGTTCATGCCCAGCCAGAATGGCGAGTTGGTGGACAGCGCCAGAATATGCGGCAAAAAGTAGCGGGCATGATTCATCATATGGATGGCCGTTTCCCGGTCCTCCACGCCGATGTGTACGTGCAGGCCGAAAATCAGATTGGCCCGGGCCACCAATTGCATGTCTTCGACAATATTTTTGTAACGCTCGCCGGGAGTGATCTCCTGCACGCGCCAGTCGGCAAAAGGATGCGTTGCCGCTGAGGCCAGCCGCAAACCGTTCTCCTTCGCCAGCGCCACCATGTCCCGGCGCAATTTTCTAACTTCTTCCTTCGCGTCCTTAATGCAGGAGCAGACCGAGGTCCCCACCTCTACGACAGACTGGTGCATCTCCGATTTCACCCGCTCCTGCAAGATCAGCTTGCCCTTTTCAATAATTTCGGCGTGAATGTGGGAGCGAAGGTCCCGCGAGACCGGATCTACGGTCTGATACTCCTCTTCAATGCCTATGGTGAAGGTCGGATTCATCGCGTGTCTGCTTAGACCCGGTGGGGAAAGGCCTTGGCAGCGCATGCTACGACGCTGCTGGGCTATAACAGTATAGCAATCTGATCCGGCGCTCAGGCCTATTTCGCCGCCCCTTTTTTCTTCGAAGCTGGTTTCATCGTCTTGTTCCCAGCCGGTCTCTCGCCCGCCAAAAACCCAGCCCAACGCAAATCTTTCGCGGGATTCTCATCGCTGAGCGCTTTCTTGATGGCCATTTCGGCCACCGCGTTTACCACCCACTCAAAATTCTCCCGGCCAACCGAATTCACATCCGCATCCGGCGCGGGATTTAAGAAATCGATGGCGTACGGAATCCCGTCCTGTACCGCAAATTCCACGGTGTTCAGGTCGTATCCCAGGACGCGGCAGAGGGTAATCGCGTCCTTCGCAATCCTCTCCTGCAACTTGGGTTCGGCGGGCGGGTTGCCCTTCACATAGCGCTCGTGAAACGGTACCTTCGGGTCGTAGCGCATGACATGGACTTTTTCCTGTCCTATGACGTAACAACGGAAATACTCTTCGAACTCAACCCCACGCTGTAACGTCATGCACAGATCGCCGGTCTGGTTGTAATGGTGGAAGAACTCCTCCGGCGAGTGGACCTTGTAAACATGCTTCCAGCCTCCGCCGGAGTGTGGCTTAAGAAAAGCAGGGAAGCCGACGTACTGGAAGATGTCCTCCCAGTTCAGCGGGAAAATCAGGTTACGCATGGATTGGTCTGTTGTCCCCGAAGGATGTTGCTTGTGCGGCAGCAGTACCGTAGGCGGAATCGCCACACCCAGCTTGCTGGCCAGCGCATAGTTGAAGAACTTATCATCAGCGCTCCACCAGAATGGATTGTTGATGACGATCGTTCCGCTTAGCGTAGCGTTCTTCAGATAGGCGCGGTAGAAGGCGATGTCCTGCGAGATGCGATCAATGATCAAGCGATACCCGCTGGGCTCCGCCATCTTTACGCCTCCCGCCTTCAGAAATTCCGCTTTCACGCCATCCACTTTCAGGCCATTGATGCGATCCACGACCGCAGGCGGGAAAGTATTCTCCATACCAAAAATGATTCCAATTTTCTTCACAGCACGACTCCTGATAGACGAAATGTCTCTGGCCAGCCCTACCATAAAGGCGTTCGTCCTGCGATCCCTTACAAGAGCAATCCTGCGATCCCGTGCAAGAAATGTCATCCCGTGCAAGAAATGTCATCCTGAGCGACTGGGATCGTTCGTTTGCGAACGATCCCCAGAGTCGAAGGACCCCTACCTGGTCAACCCGTTCGCCTCAGGGCGTTCTCTCGTGTGTAACATCCTCAAGGCGCAGGCAGCACGGAGCAACTCTACGAGGCGTTCAGCCGAAGTATTTTACTGCCATCCTCAGCCACCACGGCCACTCATGGTCAGCGTGGTCTCCCCACACATCCAGCCAGTGCGGAATCCCCTTCTCGTCCATGATGCACCCGAGCTTTCTATTCTGGTCCAAACAGATGTCCCACTCCCCTGCGGCGAGCACGATTTTCATCTGCCGGTAGCGGCTGAGAAACCACTCATCACTCATATTCGGCAAGTAGTCAGGCGGGCAATTGAAATAACAATCGTCGTCATAATACCCGTCGAGAAACTGGTGGATGTCGAAAGCCCCGCTCATGCTCACGCAATGCGTAACCACGTCGGGATGCTTTAGCGAAAAGTTCACGGCATGATATCCGCCGAAACTGCAGCCGGTCACCGCCAGTTGTTGCGTCTGTTTTTTTCCACGAATGAAAGGCAGAAGCTCGTGCAGGATGTACCGCTCGTACTGCAGGTGTCGCAGCACTCGTACTCGCGGATGCACGCCCTTGTTGTACCAGCTCTCCGAATCCACGGAATCCGGACAGAACACCTGCAACTCGCCGCGCTCGATCTTCCGACCCAGCACGCCGATCACGCCACGATCCTCATATTCAAAGAACTTGCCCCTCGACGTGGGGAAGACGAGCAGCGGAGTGCCGGCGTGCCCGAAGACCAGCATCTCCATATCTCGGTGCAGTTCCTGACTGTATTCCTTGTGGTATTCGCGAATCATTCTTAGACAAGCTGGGCGCGGAGTATCTTACCCGACCCTTACGAATCTTGGATAGGAGAGTAATCTTGCATTGGAAAATTCCGAGTGCGCCGCCCCAACCAGCATTGGCCATGTAGGGACAGACGCCCTCGTCTGTTCACCCGAGCCCCGCTCGGCAGCGTCTCAGCACTGGCGATACGTCAATACCGATGTGCCGTCCCGCCCCATCCGACTCCGCACGACAATCGTTTGCGCTATCCTTTCACCCTCTGATGAGCACACTCACCGAAGAGGAAGTCCGG
>WNGG01014094.1_pt1 | contig 12419 bp, 15 predicted proteins | sample 5400661 | NCBI WGS metagenome assembly WNGG01 (sample SAMN13153372, study PRJNA577476) | soil metagenome | isolation source: 100 cm soil or saprolite under Garry oak tree replicate 1 | place: USA:California | collected 2016-06-15 | reverse complement strand
AGGCGCTCGGCCGAGTCCGTTGATTCGATGTCCTGTATGTGACATTCCTCTTATTGATAGGGACGATTACATGACCCATCTGAGATCAGTACACCCGTCCTACACAGCTTGGGGGCGGAAGAACGCTCGAAACGCCTTCCTGGAAATCGTTGTCATAACAAGCATCGTAGTGATATCGGATTTTGTTCTTCCCAACAATATTTGGGTCTTGATTCTAGGGGCCGTCGGCTTCGTGTCCGTTGTTGCGATCTCAACTTCTTACACACTAATGATCAGGAGGAGATTCAAGCGTGCTTCGAAGGATCAGAACAAAGAAGCCACACCGCCGAACACATAATGGTGCTCATCTCAAAGAGATGACAGGCTAGACATTAATCCAGTCCATCCTTCAAACATAAGAACATGGGCCTTCCGCTACAGGGATTACGAGTAATCGATCTGACACAGGATTTCGCCGGCCCCTTCTGCACCATGATCCTCTCTGATCTAGGCGCGGAAGTGATCAAGGTCGAGAAACCGGGAGTAGGAGATGAGACCCGTGCCTGGGGTCCACCATTTGTTGACGGGATAAGTTACTATTTTCTGAGTCTCAATTGGGGAAAGAAGAGCGTTGTACTGGACCTGAAGACAAGCGAGGCCCAAAGGATCATCCGGAAACTAGTTGTGGATTCGGATATTTTCGTGGAGAGCTCTCGGCCCGGACAGATGGCCCGGTTCAACCTCGACTATCAGCGATTACGGAGGATAAACAAAGCGCTCGTGTATGCGTCTATCTCCAGTTTCGGCCAGACAGGACCCTACCGAGACAGGCTAGGATACGATCTTATCGCGTTCGCGATGAGCGGAATAATGGCCTCAACAGGGGAACAGGGACGACCGCCTATCAGGATGAGCGTTCCAGTCGCCGACCTCGCAGCTGGGCACTATTCGTCCACCGCGATACTAGCCGCGCTCTCTAGAAGACTAGTAACTGGTAAAGGAGATTACATCGATCTCTCTTTACATGATTCCATCGTGTCATGGCTCACCTATCTTGCCAGCTATTATTTTGCGACCGGCAAAGAACCCGAACGCCTAGGCTCCGCTCACCCCAGCATCGTTCCATACCAGGCGTTCAGATGCAAGGATAGGGATCTAGTTCTCGCGATCGGAAACGATCGTCAATGGGGAAATTTCTGCCGGGCCACAGGTCAAGAGAGATTACTTGCAGATGGAAGATTTTCTACCAATCCGTCAAGGGTCAAAAATAGACACTTCCTAGTTCCCGTTCTTGAGCGAATGTTTCGCCGGAGAAAAGCCCACGAGTGGCAAAGGACTCTAGTTCAGGCAAAAGTTCCGGCCACACTGGTCTTTGGCATTCGAGACGTAGTGAGAGATTCTCAAGTTCTTAGCAGAAGAATGATTACAAGGTCAGAAAGCAAACTTCCAGTTTTAGGGTCACCGATGAGATTCTACAAGACAAAACCGAAGAGAACAGGATCAGCTCCAAAACTAGGACAACACACTACCGAGATTCTGGCCGAGCTAGGCTATTCCTAGGTAGTTCAGCGGATTAGTCCGACGTTTCTTGCGATGTAGTGTTCGAGCAGAGAGCCGATGATCAACACGGCCAGTAGGTTCTGATTTCCTACCCAGGCTACTGCGCCCACGACCTCCGATATCGTCAGTACGAGGAGTCCGGTGAAGACGAGCCTGGTGCTGGAGAGCTTGAAGAAGGAAAGTCCCTTCTTCACATTGTCTGCGATATGGTGTTCCACGAAGAGGGCTGCGAGGAAAAATGTGATAGCGAGAATCCCGTTCACGGGTATCAGTTTCAGCCATACGACCCAGATCGCGGATTCCAGGCTGCTGAACGTTAGGATCTCCACGAACTGCTTTCCCGAGATGAATCGTCCACTGGCGTCCGCCTGGGTGATGATGTGTTCGACTAGTAAGAATACGGCGAGGACTATTGCCGCGAAGCCCGTTGTCCCCACTCGGGAGGATATGGCTCCCAGTTGCAGTATAGGGTAGGCTTGGCCGAGAACCATGATAGAACTCCCTCCGTTCGAGAGCGCTAGCCACTCGATCAGCCCGACGATCTCTATCCCGGTGAATATTACTACGACGAGGAAATGGCCGAGCCCGGGGAAGTGTAATAGCCCCGGCTGCTTATGGCGAAGCTCTGGGCTAGTCAAAGGCGCTGTCTCATGTTCAAGTGTTCCAGACCAAACTCCAAGCAGGTCAAGTTGAGGTCTCAGCCGATGTCTTTTCCCTTGGCTATCTGGACCCTTGAAAAGGATTCTCTAAAGCAAGGACAAGTGCACACTACACGGTTAACAGTTGAGAGCGAGCATCCAGACCTCGACTCTCGGCGCCGGGTCAACGGTGTCTGGCTAACGCTTACTTACCCAGATCTTCTCTTGCTGTCTATGAAAGCGCCGCTGGTCGCGGCCTTGGTGATAGTGTCTCTAGTTGGTGCTGTGGCCGGTTTCTATTTCTATGACCGCTTCAATGGGGGTTCAACCTCGTCCTGCAGCGACCCCGCGTCGATCAGCAGCCACGTCTATAATCCATACAGACTTCAAATTGTAAAATCTTGCATTACTGCTTCCGGGACAGTCGACCGGGTCATAGACGAAGCTGACGGCGACGTTCATCTGCGATTGAACTTGGATCAGGCTTACAGCAACCTCACAAATAGTGGCAACCAGGGGTACCCCCAGTACGGTGACCTTGTGGTCGAGATAATCTGCGTAAACCCGCCGAGCCAGACAGACGCAGTACCTGCATGCCAGAACTATACAAACCAGATACCAGTACCAAGCGTAGGCCAGCACATCATGATCACGGGTCCGTATGTTCTAGATACTGATCATTACAACTGGGCAGAGATACACCCGGTTTACTCACTAATGGTCGGGTAGAATCGGGAGAACACAGAAAGAGCGGAAAGCAGCGCTAAGACGCTACCCTAGGCATACAGCACCAGGAACATCAGGATTAGGACAACACACTACCGAGATTCTAGCCGAACTAGACTAGCCCCATACGTGATCGACAGGCTCAGTTTTACTCAGTCTCTTGATAAGCAGACTTCTCGCCATGGACGGACCTTGCCAGGATTCGGCCTCGGTAATGTCATTTCGAGGCCGTTCCCAAGGGTCCCGATTTATTGATGTCCTATCCTCTTCCGCCTGATCCTCCGCCGCCACTTCCGGAGCCGAGAGGGATAAAACTGAAGATCACAATTGCAGAACGAGATATGGCGCCGTCTGTTCCCGTAACGGTGACTGTGTAATCACCGGACGGTGATGTGGTTAGACCTCTGCATAGTATGAAGCCCGCCTGATATGGGAAAGTTACACCAGCAGAAGAGATAACGCAATACAATCCTCCAGTTGCTGCTACGGACAGACTGATCGGTCCAGTGAATCCATTGAAAGCCGTCTCTGTCAAGTATGAATAATCCGAATTCGGTGGTGGAGAAGTCAGGGTGATGCTGAAATCTTGTAAGACAACATAAGTCACGTTTACTGAATGGCTAAGAGGATGAGAGTTTCCAGTGGGAATGGTTCCAGCGACCGTCACCGTATAGTTGCCTGCTGGGCCTGAGCACGATAGCGTGACATTTTGGCTTCCGTTTCCACCTATGTTTACACTTGACGGCAGCGAGCATGCTAAACCCATAGGTGAAACGGGCGACGCTAGGAAGACCGTTCCTCTGAACCCGTTAATAGGGGATATAGTGATTGTAGAGGAACCTGTAATACCAGCAGGAAGCGTTATGCTAGCTGGACTCGCAACGATTTTGAAATCCTGGACTTTGAACGTGATAGGTGTATTATGGGCCAGAGAAACGCTGGTCCCCGTGACCACTACAGTGTAGTTTCCCACCGCATTTCCAGTGCAGGAGAGAGTGGAACTCGCCATGCCGCCGCCGTTAGAGGTCAGGGTGACACTGGTCGGGTTAAGAGTGCATGCGAGACCTGTGGTTGGAGTTGTAGAACTCGTCAATGCAATGGTTCCAGTGAAGCCGGTCTGCTTGGTTAGCGTTATCGTCGAGTTGCCAGTAGAATTAACATCTGTGTTGAGACTGGTAGGACTTGCACCTATGTTGAAGTCAGTGATGTCGTAGGTGACCGATGCGCTATTGCCCAGCGAGCCACTCATCCCGTGCACGGTCACCGTGTAGGCTCCACCGATAGATCCGGTGCATGTCAGAGTCGAGGTGCTGGAGGTTGTCGTGCTGGTCAAATTGATGAGGGTTGGGCTCAAAGTGCAAGCGATACCTGTGGCCGGAGTGGTAGAGTTCGTCAAGGTCACTGTTCCGGTGAACCCATTAACGCTAGTCACGTTAATCGTAGAATATGCTGGAGTATCGATCTGGACGGTTACTGCAGTCGGATTGGCAGCGACCGAAAAGCCCATTGAAGGTGCCTGAGCATCAGGGAGGTAACCTTGAATCAGCAAAACCAGAGTCAAAATAATGCTAATCCCTCGGGCGGATCTTATTCTTAATTTCATTGAGCATTTTTCAAAGAGCGCGAGATAATAATGCTTGTGAAGTGGGTCCGACACTCCAATGTGGCAAGGCTAAACAGCATTGTTGCGAGATTCTCGCCGGTCGGGTCTTACAGAACAAGACCGAAGGAACAAGACCCACTCCCGGATAGGACAACATTCTGAAGGAATCCTAGCCGAACTCGCATTCTGCACGAAGAATTGAGAGGTCGAAAGCTAAGCCATGGCAGATCCTGGAATTGCAAAAGTCCGCAAAGCCAGCTAGGAAGGAGCACGAGGGGCAGACTGTATGCGGTCTCTGCCGGAAACCGGTAGGACAGGGGCATATCCAACATTGTCGTAAGTGTGGGAAAGAGGTCTTCGCATGCCGACTTCTCAGATTGAACTCCGGAGACAGTCAAGGATACTATTCCCTGGAACTTCAGTATGTCCAGAATGCCTCACACAGATCAAGCACGAAACGTCTGTGTTGGAAGACGAGGACACTCTCTAAAGTCACCATTACAACTGGGCAGAGACATACCCAGTATACTCGCTAGTCATTGGGTGGCGCGGGAAGAATGCTACCTCGGATGTCCAGCACCAGGAACATTAGGATTAGATGGACGCTCGGAAGGAATGTTCGGTGATTAGCTAATGTCCAAGTTACAAGCCAGCGAGAATAGTCTGGTTGATATTGCAAATACGACTCTGGCGAATCAACTGGAGTCGCGTCTGAAGGAGCTTGAGAGAAACATCGCCGTAGCCCGACAGTTCATAGGCATGGCCGACGAGTGCTACTCGAAAGTAAAGCACGAGTGGGAACTATTGCAACAGGACATCGGAGTCAAGAACGCGACCACCGGTCAAACCCGGCACCTTTCATCCCTGGAAGATAGAATAGATGAGTCGGAAATAATGGGAACTGTCCGCAGGGAGAAAAAGAGTAGGTCTGAATCTCAGCGGAAAAAGGCCGAGGATTCTCCCGACATCTCAGTCGGACCGGAGGATCACGCTGAGTCTGCGAAGGACGGAAAATCGAGTCGAAAAGAGTCAGAAACTTCCAGCCAGGGTTTCAAGCAGGGCAAAAAGTCCAAGTATTCAAAGAAGACTCAGTAGATCGTCCCGCAGCCCGGAACATTTCTCCGACTCCCAATCAGCTTCCACAGCCCCGTAGAATCTTTCGGGCTATCTGCTCGATTTTCTCCGGAAAACGGTTGCAGACGATCTCTCTTGGCTAAGGGCGAACTTCACGGTCTCTAACTCATTTCGTCTTCATAAGTCTAGGAGCGGTAAGGTGCTAGACAGAACCTGACATCGACACAAAACCCCCACTTTCTTTCCCTTTTTCTTCGGTAATTCCGAGTCCCCTAGCTATGATGTTGAACCTTCAACGGGGTCCCATGGTAGGAGAATGCGAACGGGCCGTTCGGAAAGGCCTTGGCTATCCTACATTGATGGTAACTTGAAGATTTGCGGGAAGGTCACGGTAATTCGTGGGCTGTCGGACCTGCACAAGTCCAGTGAAGCTGCCTTTGCACTGGCTAGCCGCAACCTGACAGGTCGCCACCACAGTCACCTGCAACAGAGATGCTCCGCAATTGCTGAAACCTGCCGGGGCCACCGCCAGCCCAATAATTCCTGGCGAATTGCTTACTGTCCGCAGGGTGATAGCACTTAGAGGGCTAAGACCGCCCGTACTTGGGCCCGTACTTGGGCTGCAGCTAAAGGTGTCTGTTGCGCTTCCTGACAGGTCCACGGCGGCGAAGGAGATGGTTAGAGGGCTTGTCGTCCATGTTACCTTTGGGGTGGTCAAATTGGAGGAGGGAAGAATTACGGTAGTGTAAGCGACGCCCAGCACAGAGGCGACTGCGAGGCCAACGAGAATGTGCGGAAGGTACCTAGTGATTGGGAGCCTCAAGAGGATTGTTCTTCCTGTATCCTCAATTTAAAAATACCTACGGTACGTGTCATATTCCACGCCGCCCGCGAGCTAATCAGGTGCATTGGGCTCCGAAGGGAGCAGAGGAGCCACAAGCAGGAACTAAAGGATTGTGGATTTTGTTCTGTCAAAACAGTAAAAATGGATCTAGAATCGAGAGCACTCTCGATATGCGAGGCAGATTCGCCTGCGGTAGCATCCCTTAGATATTTGCAGAATGCGAAACGTGCCATCTTTGCAGCTCAGGATAGGGTTCGTTCTTGACGATGCCCTGGCACTGCTAACAATATTCGAGACAATTGCCTTCGGACAATTAGTCCTGCATCCCTTCTCGCTCTACACAGCCGGAACCTTCGCTTGGTATCAAGCGCAAATGTTTCGCGGGCTTGCTCCTCTCTCGCCAATACTACTCATCCTCCTTCTATATGCCTGGCTTGGAAGATTGCTCCTCAAAGTTGCCCGGAAACACTCTACTGGGCTCGACAAATTCTCACGAACTCTCGCAGAGAAAGTGAGGGGTCTCGACAAGCCAAACTCATCGCAAGCGAAGTTCATCCTTCTTCATCATCCTCGATTACTATTGATACTGGCTATGACTGCAGCCGTGCTGCTCGGCCTTTTTCCCTATTGGCCAGGATTGAATCCTAACGGAAACATCGTAGGCACAGACACGCCACTCTACATCGAATGGACTAGACAGATGCTCGCGAGACCATTTCCGCAAGCCCTCTCATACGCGTTTAGTGGAGCAGATAGCGGCTTCAGGCCGGTCCCCCTGATCCTCTTGTATTTGATAGCCTCGCTTGGTGTTAGGCCTGAGCAGGTAGTGGAGTTTTCTCCTATCATACTTGGCCCTCTTCTATCTCTCTCATCTTTCATCTTCGTAAGAACCGGGTCTGGAGATAACGGGGCCGCAGCCATTGCCGCACTAGTCACGTCTTTCTCCTTCGACGTCACAGTGGGAATTTGGGCCGGCTATCTGGCAAACTGGTTGGGGATGATTATGGCGTTCTTCTTCCTGGCAACCTTCTTCCTGTTTGAAAAATCCAAGCGGAAAACCATTGTCATCCCTCTGATACTTCTGTCTCTGGCCATGCTGCTGACACATCCCTGGACATGGGCCCTAATCCTGACAACCGCGTTCCTCTTTGCACTAACTCGGCCGCGAGACGAACGGAAGCTCTTGACAGCATCCACAATCGTCTTGATAGCAGTCGGAATCATCGTTGATTTCGCGAAGAACCAGGTTGCAGGAGGTGCAACTCTCGCTGGGGATCTGGGAACTAAAGGTCCTGTATTTGGGGTCTCTCAGCTCGTAATGTTCTGGCCGAACATCTCCGTTGCATTGAATGTCTTCTACGACGGATTGCTAGGCAACGTGTTACTCCTGGGACTCAGCGCCCTCTCATTCGTCAGGATCAGATTCCATGACAAGATAGAGGGCATGCTTGCTTGCTGGGTCGCATCCGCATCGGTGCCCTTCGCGCTACTCAACAGCTTTCACCAGACCCGTCTGCTCTACGACCTCCCCATTCCGCCGCTGGTTGCAATGGGTCTTCTCCTGCTAATGTCTAGAGCGGGAGGCGGAAACCTGAGAGCGAGCCTCATCTTACTAACAGCGTTGCTCTTCAGTGCGAACTACGCGCTCGGAGCTGTTGTCCAGGCCTAAGATAGGTTTCGAGTCCTAATCAATCGCATGATTTCCTGAGATACCACTTTTTACGATTTAGACAGAAGAAACTCCACTATCCTTTAGTTCCGCGTTAATTCTCCCCTAATACCCCCTTGGGTCCAGGTTGCCAATAGCCATCATCCATCAGTCTTACGGGCGCTTTGGGGGAGCGGAGAGAGTAGCTCTCGCGCATTACGAGCAGCTTCGGAGAATGAACGTGCCAAGCCCCCGCAGACTCGCGACGGTGATGAGGTTTCTCAGAGAATTGTCCCGCTATGACTCGATCGTAATCCACCACCATGTGGACCCTCTGCTTGCCTTCTACATCGCCAGAAGCTTGGGGAACAAAACGATCTGGTATTCCGGATCCATGTTCGAGCTTGCTTGGGAGAAATGGATAACGGGAGAGGACTACAGGTCGATCAGCCGGACGGTCAAGCAGACTAGTGAGGAGTACTATGGCAGAATGTTTTCATCTCTCGTAATGTCGAATCATGTCTTCGACCAGACAGTTCGTCTAGCTCGCGCTGTCGACATACATGCCGTGAGGCGGTACTCGAAGATTGTAGCCAACAGCAAATTCCTCTCACGCTTTCTCAAACGAATCTACAAACTGGAAGATGCGCCTCCGGTTGTCTACCCTGGATCAGATCCAATACTAGAGCAATTGTCATCGAAGGACTTTGCAGGCGAGGGAGACTACATGCTCGCTGTTGGTCCGCTAATCCCACTGAAGAATGTTGATGGAATGATCCAAGCGGCTTCCAAAGTGCCCTCGGCCAGGCTCGTTGTGATCGGAGAGGGCCAAGACAGAGTCTCGCTGGAGGAAAGCGCGGACAGATTGCACGTGCCACTCTTCTTGAAGGGCAACTCTCACAGCGAGGAAGAACTTGCTATGCTGTATTCCCAGTGCATGCTTCACATCCACCTGTCGCTCTACGAGCCGTTCGGGCTAACACCGGTAGAGGCAGGGCTCTTCAGAAAAGCCTCGATCGTGACCAACCACGGAGGACCCCCCGAGATAATCGTGGAAGGGGAAACAGGATTCATCGTCAACCCCAGAGACTACGGCACGATAGCGAAAAGGATGACAGAGCTGCTCTCCAACCCTCAACTCCGTCACGAGATGGGACAGAAGGCGAGGAAGAGGGTCCTAGAGAATTTCACACTGGAAAGGTCGGCGAAGCAGCTTCTCGCAGAGGTCGAAGCGTAAGTGAGAATTCGACTTCGACTTTACCCTATACTCGTAATACTAGTCTTAACGCTGGCAATACCCACGATCTTCCTCCGAGGCACGTTCCAACAGAAGACCGTGCTTCAGGTGGACGGTCTAAACAATTTCTCCAGCCTGGAGTCAGTTTCTCTGGGTCCTATCATCTGGGCCGAGAGCTTCAACAATCTGACTACATGGAGCCTCTCAAGCAATGCCCCAGGCGTCCTTCAGCTCAACAGTTCTATGGTCCTAAGTGTCGCATTTCCCCTAAAGTCGGTCTCTCAGGCGGTGACCGCTTCTCGGACTCTAAACCTGTCACTTGACAAGAACCCAGCCATCACTCTTACTCTAGCGGTAACAAGCGGGGCATCATACGGAATCAGATTCTACGGATTGACCTCAAGCGGAACGAACTTCGCTGCGTGGAGAGAGGGCTCATTTCTGCAACACAGACGTGGTTTAGGCACTCAGGAGACAATTTCAGCAAATCTAGTTTCCGAGTTCTTGCTAGCGAATCCGAAACTTCCCTTAGTCGGATCGAGAATCACGAAGCTGTCGCTCTACATCGAAGCAGCCCCGTTGATTAGCGGAAACTTCTCGATGAAACTCACAACCTTGCAGGCAAACTCGATAGTCACAAATAAAATAGAATCAAATCAGCTTAACGGAAACTTCACGGCTGTAATTGCGGACTTAGGGCCAACAGTCCAAAGTCAGGGGCTCTTCCAGGTTTTTGTTGGCTTGGACATCAAAGGAAGCACAGACCTGAGTTATGTGCCCTACTTCATAAGCGGCGCTTCAGTTCTCGCTCAGGGATTCACTTACATTCCAAAGGTTGCAACCACCTACGAACTGGCTCTTCTTCAGCCTTCATTTGTGAACTCATCTCCTTTGTTCGTGGGGAAACCTAGTTCCTCTTCGATAGTCGTCTCGGCCAAGACAGGTGAGATGACGTTCTTTCGTTTGAACAGTGTCTCGATAAGGTTCCTTTCGTCCCTCTCGGCTCCAAGTCAGGCTCTGAGTCCATCAAACTATCAACTTCTATTGTTCTACTACTTCATTTTCCTCTTCGTAGCTCCCACTGGAATGATTGTCCTGTTAGTCAAGGTGTTCAGAGATGAAGAATAAGGTCCTAGCGACACTTCTCGTTGGGGTCATAGCGAGGATTGAGCTGGCGTCCTTCGCTGGACATCCGTTTGATCTTTCTCTATTCACTTACTCGTCAAGGCTATACTACGAGACAGGACACTTCGACACATTCTTCCCGGCGCTCCCGATACTATACTATGTCCAACTTGCATTCTATTCTCTATATGTTCTCTTGAGAGATTCTGGCTTCACAGACCTTGTCTTCATGTATCATTCCAACTACATCGTTGAAGGCCTTTTTCTCCGCATCCCACTAATATTATCCGACATTGGAATTTTTGCTCTGATACTGCGGTTTACGGGTAAGCTTCGTTATGCCGCGTTCTATCTCTTGAACCCATTCATAATCTACCTAACGGGAGCCTGGGGGACGTATGATTCTCTTATGATGTTGCCCCTAGTCTATGGTTTCATCTTGACATCCAGGAACCAGAAACGACTAGCGAGCGTATCATTTGCCATCTCTGGTTTGATCAAGTTGTTTGGGTTTGTTCCCTTCGGTCTCTTGGCTCTTGAGAATCTTTTTCAGAAACGATTCAAGGAATTCGCGTTGCAACTTGCTACGTTTATCGGACTGACCTTTCTCACTTTCACTCCCTATCTTCAATCGGGACTACGGGATTTCTATTCGGGATTTGTGCTAAGGTTCGTGGGTCTTAGTGGCGCGCAAACTCGTGCTTACAATGTGGTAGCGGCACTCTCAGGTTTGAGATTTACAGGCACTTCCCCGTTCGCTTTTCTAGGGATCGGCGCTATTGCTGTTCTGTTCATCTTACACGCGAGAAAATCGGAGTTCTCGCTGCGGTCTCTCTTGTTGTGGAGCATCGTGGCCGCCGTTTGGCTTGACATATTTTCGCAATCAGAACCTCAATGGCTCTCCTGGCTGATTCCCATGTCAATCCTTTACGCCCACTTGACCAACAGGGTAGGACTCGCCAGCTACTCCTACTTTTACGGGGCTATTAGCGCGTTTCTTTCGATTACACTACTTCAGAGCGTTGGATACCTTCCGCTTGGAACTCCACTGGTTTTCTTCAGTGCAATCGAGGCCATCCCGAATACGGTCCTCGTATACGCCATCACCGTCATGATGATGCTGCTGACAATGCTGGGTTATGTCTTCTTTAGGCCGGTCAGGTTCAGGATTGATGTCGTGGCCCTGATAGCGCTTGTTTACCTGCAGGCGTATTTCTGGTTCAGCTTGCTCAGAATAGTCCCATTCTAGTGAAACCCCCATGATCAGGACGAATCTACGGTCTAAGTCAAAGGTGATGAAGACATATGACAAGGAGTCTTTGGTCTACTACTCGAAACGTTTCGCCAGCCAAGGCGGGAGACACATCGATCTCACCGAAAAGCGCCTCCTTGCACGCTATGTAGGCGGACCTTCATTGCTGGAAGTCGGGACTGCGAGCGGGAGATTTGTGGGGTTTGTGGAGCGAATGGGCTGGGACTATACTGGAATCGATATTTCGGCTCAGATGCTGCGGCTGTCCAAGAGCAATGGCTGTAAGCTCGTCCAGGGTGATGGAGAAGAGATTCCGTTGAGGTCTTCAATATTCAACATGGTCTTTTGCCTTCACACATTCCACTTCATCCCCGAACCTCTCCGGTGCGTCGAGGAGTCGCATAGAGTGTTGAAAGAGGGGGGGTTCTTGTTTCTAATCTTTGAGACTGACAACTGGTTGAGACGGTTGTCTCTCAAGACAGGGTTGTTTGAGTCAGACCAGTGGTACTTTACTCTAGGAGAGGTCGCCGCTATGATGCGGAATTGCGGCTTGACCCCTGTCGCTAGTGGTCCTGTTCTAAAGTTTCCAATGGCATTCTACCGAAGGTTGCCGTTTACGAAATTGCTCAAGCAACTGGACGCATCGAGAAATTGGCCTGGTTGGCTTGCAACCCTAGGGTTTGTGATTGGCCGCAAGGAAGGGAAGCCTCAAGCGGGCGCCCTCGCATAACGA
>WNGG01007098.1_pt1 | contig 12420 bp, 7 predicted proteins | sample 5400661 | NCBI WGS metagenome assembly WNGG01 (sample SAMN13153372, study PRJNA577476) | soil metagenome | isolation source: 100 cm soil or saprolite under Garry oak tree replicate 1 | place: USA:California | collected 2016-06-15 | reverse complement strand
TTCAAGCCGCACAGGCGCGTCTGGTTCGCCCTGTCTTTACTGCCGACAGTCGTTTCATTGTCTTCAGTATCGAACCTACCAAAACGGACGTGAACAAAGCGAAGAAGGCCGGCAATAGCCCGACCGCAAGAGAGGGCTCAAGCGGTAGCTCGACGTCGAAGGACATGCCCAAGAACGCGCTCGGTATCATGGACCTGTCCAACGGCCAGGTCACACGGATTGAAAACGTGAAGAGTTTTCAGGTTCCCGAAGACGGCTCAGGATTCATCGCCTACCTGCTGGAGCCGAAACCAGAACAGAAGAAACCTGAGGAGAGGGGCAGTAGCCCGACCCCGGGGTCCCCAGCCGGGCAGCCCGGCGGGGGTGGGACGGTGAGGGAGGGCGTAAGGCAAAGCCAAACGACAACATCGGTCGAAGCATCGCTGAACACGACATCGGAAGCATCAGCCTCACCTGCAGCCCAAGCCCCTCCTTCATCCCGCGCGCAATCAAGCGAGGCAGAAGCCCGACCGTCAGGGAGGGCTCAGAAGAAGAAAGAATACGGCAGCGATTTGATCTTGCGAAACACGACGGGCGGAACTGAACGGACATTCAACGATGTGCTTGATTACACTCTAAGCAAAGACGCGAAGACACTTCTGTTTGCGGTCGCTTCAAAGAAGGAGGAAACGAATGGCGTGTATGCAGTCACGCCCCAGAGCGATGCCGCGCCGGTTTCATTGTTAGCGGGCAAGGGAAAATATCAAAAGCTCACCTGGGACGAAGATCAGACCGAATTAGCTTTTATCAGCGACCGCGATGACGCAGCGGCGAAACAGCCGAAGTTCAAGGTCTATCTTTGGAATCGCGGTCGTGGCGTTGTCGAAAGCGCAGCTCGCAATCACCCTGCGAGCGCCAGTGCCGCGGGCGCCAGTGAGATTGTTTCAACTTCTTCGCCGGGCTTCCGTAAAGACTTTGTCGTTAGCGAGAAGGCCACGCTTGGTTTTTCACTCGACGGCAGCCATCTGTTCCTCGGCGCCGCGCCGCCACCCGAACCGGAAAAGAATCCGGACGAAGAGATTCCCGCGGACGAAAAGGTGCTGGTCGATCTTTGGCATTGGAAGGATGATTACATTCAACCGATTCAAAAGATTCGCGCCGAACAAGAGCGAAACAAATCTTATCGCGCAGTCTACGCGATCAGGGACCAGAAGTTTGTTCAGCTTGCCGATGAGACGATGGAAACTCTTTCGCCTTCAAATGATGGGCGTTATGCGATTGGCTCGGACAACAGAAAGTATCGCGTCATATCCGATTATGAACCCGGACTTACGGATCATTACCTGGTCAACACTGAAGACGGCTCGCGAAAGCTGATTGCCCAAAAGCAACGGTTCAGCGTTACCGTTTCGCCCAGCGCGAAGTACGCGATCTATTTCGACGGCAAGGATTGGAATTCCTACTCAGTGGCGGATGCCAGGACTGTAAATCTGACGCGCAGCCTTAGCGTGCATTTCTTCAATGAGGAGAATGATGAGCCAACCGCGCCGCCGTCTTACGGAGTCGCGGGTTGGACCAAAGACGACGCTTTTGTCTTGCTCTATGATCGTTACGACGTTTGGCAAGTTTCTCCGGATGGCAGCAGCGCGAAGAATTTAACTGATGGTGTGGGCCGAAGAGACAAGACCGTCTTTCGTTACGTGCGTCTCGATCCGAAAGAGCGCTCGATCGATCCGGCAAAGCCTTTGTTGCTGCACGCGGAAAACGAAGAGACGCGCGATTCGGGGTTTTACCGCGACAAGATTAATGGCGGCCTGCCTGAGAAACTCGTGATGGCGGCGAAAGATTTCAACAACCCAACGAAAGCTAAAGACGCCGACGTTTTGATGTTCACTGCTTCGCGCTTCGATGAGTACCCTGACATTTGGGTAACCGGTCCGACTTTCAAAGACCTCAAGAAGGTGAGCGACGGTGACGCACAACGGGCGCAGTTCAACTGGGGCTCAGCGGAATTGGTCGCTTTCAAAAACGTCGACGGCGTACCGCTGAAGGGTATGCTGCTCAAACCCGAAAACTTCGATCCGAAGAAGAAGTACCCGATGATCGTGTACATCTATGAGAAACTCACGCAAGGCTTACACGCTTTTCGTAATCCCGGTCCGGGCACTTCCATCAATCCCACTTTCTACGTCAGCAATGGCTATCTGATCTTCATGCCCGACATTGTCTACACGATTGGCTATCCGGGACAGAGCGCGTTGAAGTGCGTGTTGCCGGCAATCCAAGCCGTGGTTGATAAGGGCTTCGTGGATGAAAACGCAATTGGCATTCAGGGACACAGTTGGGGCGGTTATCAAATCGCTTACATGGTGACCCAAACCAACCGGTTCAAAGCCGCGGCTCCCGGCGCCGCGGTCTCGAATATGACGAGCGCGTACAGCGGCATTCGTTGGGGAACGGGCCTGGCGCGCCAATTCCAATATGAACGTTCACAATCGCGCATCGGCGGCAGCCTGTGGGATTACCCGATGCGCTACCTGGAAAACTCGCCCGTCTTTCGCGCCGATCGCGTGCAGACGCCATTGCTGATGATTAACAACGACGAAGATGACGCCGTGCCTTGGTATCAGGGCATCGAGTATTACCTCGCGCTCAGACGTCTGGGCAAAGAGGTTTACATGTTTAGCTACAACGGCGAGAAGCACGGCCTGCGCCGGCGCATCAATCAGAAGGACTACACGCGGCGCTTGCAGGAGTTCTTCGATCACTTTCTGAAAGGCGCGCCCGCTCCTGAATGGATGGAGAAGGGCATTCCCTACATTCAACGCGAGAAGGAAAAGGAGAAGTACAGAGTCGGGGATGCGAAGACAAACAAGTGACGTGATTAAGCTGTCAAAGCGATCAGCTGACTCCTGAGTTCGCTGGGCCATGTTTGAGAAACGAAAGGCCTAGGCACTTTACCGCCCGGAAAGACAGCTTGATTACTTGATGCTGGTTCACTTTGAAGCTCTCATTCACACCTGGCTTCAGCCAGGTGACTTGCCTTCAGCTAGACGTCCTTAGCCGTTTCAACGGCTTGCGACCGCCAAACCGTTGGAAACGGTTGTGGGATGAATGAGCTTTCGGATCACCTGGCTGAAGCCAGGTGTGAATGGGAACACTTCTAGCTTGAGACTGAACAAGTACCGATTATTTCGCAGCCTAGTTCTTTTTCTCGATTTGTATCGCCGGGAAACCAGCCGCCTGAAGCTCCTGATTAAGCGCCGGGATGTCCTGTGACTTGATGGCTTGCCAGCTTCCGCTAAGAGATTGCGAATCCTTTAGCACTTCAGCGACAGCGACGGCGACTTGCGGCGTCGGCGCAGAGTCTACGCCTTGCAGGATTCCGAAAAGCGCCCTCAATCTTCCGGCAGCAGACGCGACAGTCAGCCGGGTGCCGCCGCCGCCTCCGCCACCTGGTCCACCCGGCCCAAAGCCTGCAGCGCCACCCAGCGTTTGCAGTTTCTCGCTGAAAGAGTCGAGGTGAGTCTTAACGTTGTCTGTTGCACGCGCACGGAGATCAGCAAGTTGCCCTCTGATCGACCGGATGCTCTCACTGATCGCGGCGAGCGACAGCAACTCGTCATAGACTTGCTTCGATAATTTGAATTGCTCGGCCAGGTCGGAGGCTGATACTTTCAGACGCGGATCCATTTGGATCATTAGCGGCTGTGTGGAGCTCTTTCCGTTCGCGGTGAACCTCACTGTGTACTTTCCGGGCATGGCCCAGGGCGAACTAGCCGCGGGTGCGGTGTTGCGGTAAACGGCTGAGATCGGATACTGAGAGGGTGCTCCGGGAATTGGCGCATAACGCATGTCCCAAAGGAACCGATGCATGCCCGGCTCGCTGGAAAGTACCTGTGGCGGCCGCACCCAGTAAGTTGGAATCGCCAGCATCGGGTCGATGCGCGGCACTGGATCGGCGCTAGAGTAACGCCGCACGACCTCGCCCGCTGGGTCAAGAATCTCAAGCGTAACCGGACCTGATGAAGATGCGCCTAAGTAGTAATTGATGACCGCTCCGTCCGGCGGGTTTTCGCCGGCAGGAACATCCGGCGGCAGTGGCGTGTCCGTATTCGTGTTCCAGCGTACGCGAATGGCAGTTTGCGGAGTAAAGAGAAACTCCTGCGAGGCGGTGATCTTGGTGTCGAGTTGGCGTAATGGCGTGATGTCGTCAAGAATCCAAAAGCCGCGCCCGTGCGTTGCAGCGCAAAGATCATCACCTTTAACGATCAGATCACGCACGGAGCTGGCCGCCATGTTGAGCCGCAACGATTGCCAATGATCGCCATCATCGAACGAGACGTAAACCGCGCGCTCCGTGCCGGCAAAGAGCAATCCCTTGCGCACTGAGTCCTCGCGAACCACATTAACGTTTTCGTTAGCCGGTATTCCGGTGGTGATTTCGGTCCAGCTCGCTCCTGAGTCGCGCGTGCGATAAATGTGTGGCCGCAGATCATCGAGTCGCAGCGTATTCACTGCGGCGTAGGCAGTTCCGCGCTCGAAGTGACTGGCGTCAATGATCGAAATCTTCTGCCACGCTTTGAGTTGTGCCGGCGTGACATTTTTCCAATTGCCGCCTCCGTCAGAGGTGACGTGTATCAGGCCATCATCGGTTCCCGCCCAGATCAGATTGAGGTCCAGCGGCGACGGTGCGACTGTATAAATCACGCCTCGCTGCGTCGGTTGCGCGTTCGGCTGCGAGCGATACTTGCCGATACTTTCCGGTACGTCAAACGTCTTGCGGGTGAGATCGGGACTGATCTGCTGCCAGTTGCGGCCGCCGTCCCTGGTCTTCCACAGGGTGTTGGCCGCAAAGAACAAGACGTGCGGATCGGCTGGCGAGAATATCACCGGCTCGGTACGCACCATTCGAAAATCCGCCGGGCGAAGCGGCTTCGGCAGGATATTTTGCCCTTGCGCAGTGCGGCGATCATAACGCGTGAGCTTGCCGCCATAAACTATGTCGGCGTCGAGCGGGTCCGGCGTAACGAAGCCGTATTCCTCTGCGGCGACTGGATGCCATTCGCGAAAAGTGATCTCGCCGTCGTTTCCGCGACTCGAAATACAAGCCGACCCACTCTCCTGCTGGCCGCTGCACAAGCGATAGGGAAACGCGTTGTCAGCGCCTACGTGATAAAGCTGGGCCGTTGGTTGGTTATACCAACTGCTCCAGGATTTTCCGCCATTCACGGTGATGATCGCGCCCTGATCGCTGCCCAGCAGAATGATGTCCGTATTGTTCGGATTGATCCAGACGTTTTGGTAGTCGTCGCCACCTGGCGCGCCGCGTATGCCAGTCCATGTTTTTCCGGCGTCGATAGATTTCCACGTGACGACGCTGGCGCTGTAGATCACGTCCGGGTTTTTCGGATCGATCTTAGGAACTGGTAAATCTCCACCGCCGATGCGCGCAGCGGGACGCGGATCAGTCGTCGCGATAACCCAGCTCTCGCCACCGTCATCGGAGCGATACAAACCAACTCCTCGCGTCGTGGCAACTGAACCGAAGAGACGATTCGGAGAGCTCGGCGCGATTGCCAGATTGGCTTGCACAATTCCTTCCGGCAGACCCTTGATCAACTGTTGCCAGGTCTTTCCCCCATCAGTCGATTTGAAAATACCGCCGCCTGTTCCATTCCACGAGCCATTCTCCCAAGGCCCTTCGCGCGCTTCCCAAAGCGACGCATAGGCGATCTCAGAATTCGAAGGATCAATCAGTACGTCTGCGGCGCCAGTGTTCTCGTCTTTGTATAGAACTTTCTGGAAAGTTCGGCCGCCGTCCGTCGAGCGGAAGATGCCGCGCTCTTCGTTGGGACCATACGGATGACCAGCCACGGCCACCAGCAGATGATCGGCGTTACGTGGGTCAACAGCGATCTGCGGTATCTGTTGACCATCGCGCAAACCAAGGTGCGTCCAGGTCTTTCCGGCATCAGTTGACTTGTAAATGCCGTCGCCGACGGAAAGGTCCGGACGATGCAAGCCCTCACCGCTGCCGACATAAATAACATTGGGATCAGAGACAGCTACCGTGATGCAGCCGACAGAGCCCGTGGGCTGATCGTCAAAGATAGGCGTCCAGGTATGACCATAGTCGTCTGTTTTCCAGACGCCGCCATTCACCTGAGCGACGTAGAAAACATTTGGTTGTGAAGGCACACCCGCGGCGGCTCGGGTCCTGCCGCCGCGAAACGGACCAATACTGCGCCAGTGGAGCGACTGCCACAGGTCCTGACCCGTCTGCTGCGCGCTGACCATCGGCCCAACTGTGATTACGAAAGCCAACAAGAGCGTCGGTGTGAGAGCAATGCCTAAAGAGTTTACGATTCCTCGTTTGCGAAACGGATTACGCTTTAAGAAGGAGTGATTAGTCATAGTCGTTAACCAAAACTCGCCGTTCGTGTATTTGATTCCTTCGCCGCCAGATACTAGCCCCACAGACTAATCAATGTCGAACATAAAACAAGCCGGGTCTAACGCCCTCGGTATACGAGTGTGGCGTTTGGGAGTTGACAGCTTTTCAAAGGCTTGCGTATAGTTCCGACCAGGTTGGATTGAAGCAGAAACTTAGTGGTTAATCACGCGATGCACAGCCGACTTTATTACTTTGCTTTTACGTACCCCTTCTCCAATGGGGAGGGGCGGGTTCGGGCAGAGTATGCGCGTGAAGAGTTTGAGATTTAAGAGTTAGACGCCGCAGAAAGTTTTAAGCCAGAGCCAGCCGCGACCCTGAGAAGGGAAGTCGCGGCTGGTTCTTTTTTTGAACCAAGGGCGGGGGCAGGGCTACGAGGAAACGCTGAAGAAGGAGTGCTGGCCATGGGAATCGAAAACTGGCGCGCCGAAATAGACTCGATTGATAACGAATTGCTTCGCATGATCAACCGCAGGGCGAGGCTTGCGATGAGAGTAGGCATGTTCAAGCAAAGAGCCGGCCTGCCATTGTGTGATCGCGATCGAGAGCGCGAAGTGCTGGCACGCGCGCAGCGCATAAATCTCGGCCCACTGGATGATCAAGCGGTCGCGAAAATCTTCAGGCGCATCATCTATGAATCGAGAAGGATTCAGACGGCGACCGCAGAGAAGCGCGAACCGCAGCAAGAAGGTGCCGTGCGATGAGCCGTTTGAACCAAAGTCCCCGCGTTGCCTTCCAGGGTGAGCGGGGCGCGTTCAGCGAAGAAGCAGCGGTAAAGTTGCTCGGAGAAGACGTAAGGCTCGTACCCTGCCCGACGTTCGAGAAACTGTTTGCGGCCATCGGCGATGGTCTTGCTGATTGCGCGCTTGCGCCCATCGAGAACAGTCTCGCGGGTTCTGTGCAACGAACCTATGATCTGCTCGAGGAAGGCTGTCTGCACATCACCGCCGAAGTTATCATGCGCATCACTCACAATCTCATCGGTTGTGCCGGATCGTCGCTGGAAAATGTCACCGCCGTTGAGTCCCATCCCGTTGCCCTCGCTCAGTGCGAACGTTTTTTCACCGAGCATCCACATATTAAACGACTGCCAACCGACGATACGGCAGCGAGTGTGCGCCGCGTCGTCGCAGCCGGCGACTGTAGCAGAGCGGCCATCGCCGGCAGCCGCGCGGCATCAATCTACCATGGCGCGATTCTGCGCCAGCATCTGGAAGATCATAATGAGAATTACACGCGGTTTGTTTTGCTTAAATCCGCGCCGGTTGTTTCAGTGCAGGCGGACAAGCTATCGCTCGTTTTGAGATTAGCTGACCGGCCCGGAGCGCTGCACGACGCGTTGGAGCCGTTCGCCCGGTGCGGCATCGATCTACTGAAGATTGAGACCCGTCCGATCATAGGCGAGCCGTGGCAATACCGCTTTTATCTCGATTTGCAGGCTTCGCTGAGTGATTCGGAAGTTGTCAGCGTGCTCGCTGAGTTGCGTTCACGCGCGGATGAAGTGCGTTTGCTCGGCCGTTACGCTGCGGCGCCTTCAGAGTTCAACGGAGCCGAAAATCATTAAGACGGAAATGAAAAAGGAGAGCTAATCAATGATCGTCAGTATGTCTGAGCACGCCACGGAGGCAGAGATCAACCACGTCATCGAGCGGATAGAAGGATGCGGCTATCGGGCCCATGTAATTCTGGGTACGGAGCGCACTGTCATCGGCGCGGTGGGAAGCAATGGGCGGCGCGCGGAGTTGGAGGCGTTGCGCGCTGCGCCCGGCGTTGCGGACGTCGTACCCATCACACATCCATTCAAGCTTGTCAGTCGCCAGGTCAAGCGCGACGACACGGTAGTGAATGCTGGCGGTGTGCTGATCGGGGGACAAAATATCGTCGTGATGGCCGGACCCTGTTCGGTCGAGTCGCACGAACAACTTTTTGCGACGGCGCGCGCGGTCAGGGCCGCTGGCGCTTCGATGCTGCGCGGAGGAGCCTACAAGCCCCGCACTTCACCGTATGACTTTCAGGGGCTCGGCGTCGAGGCGTTACAACTTTTGAAGGAAGCCCGCGAGGAAACAGGATTGCCGGTGGTCACAGAAGTGATGAGCGAGGCGGACGTTGACATAATTGCCGACTACGCTGACATGCTCCAGATAGGCGCGCGCAACATGCAGAACTTCGCGCTGCTGCGGCGGGTGGCGAAAACACCGCGACCGGTGCTGTTGAAGCGTGGTCCTTCAGCGACAATCAAAGAGTGGCTGCTGGCGGCGGAATACCTGCTGGCAGGCGGAAACCCAAATGTTGTCTTGTGCGAGCGCGGCATTAAGACCTTCGAGACGGAAACGCGCAACACGCTCGACCTGGCGGCGGTCGCTCTCGCTAAAGAACTTTCGCATTTGCCGGTGATCGCCGATCCGTCACATGGCACCGGTCGGCGAAGTCTCGTACCCGCGGTCTCTCGCGCCGCAATCGCTGTGGGCGCCGATGGTCTGATCGTTGAAGTTCATCCGTGCCCCGAGCGAGCGCTCTCTGACGGGCCGCAGTCCCTGGACTTCGATGCCTTTGCGCAACTCATGGAGCATCTCAATAAGCCTTTACGGTTTGTTGAAGACGCCGAGCTGGTCGAGGCATGAACCATTTGCGATCCGACTTTCTTATCGATCGGTTCTGCGCCATGCCTTGCGCGCCGGACCCCCTTGCTGCTCCACAACGCAGTCGAAGCTAAGAGCGTGACGTGACCTTCTTTACCGCTATTCCGGATGGGCCAGTTTCTGCCCGTCGGGTGCCACCTGAATTTCGGAGCGCTTCGTTCCCGTCTTCACAATGGCTTCGTACGCGACGAGCTTTCCATTCTTTGTGAGGGATTCGATTTTGGCGATCGTTCCCGCTCGCGCGGCTTTCTTGAGTCCCTCTTTGACAGAGTCGGGCAGTGAATCCATCGGGACTTCTTCCTCAATCTCGACGATGTTGCCGTTCCTATCCATCGAAATGTCTTTGCCGCGTCCGTCGACCTTGAGTTCGACTTCGTAGAGCCTCTTGCCGTGTTCGACCTCTGTGGAGAAGCCCACAATGGTCGCGCCTTTGCTCTGTTCCGCGACGATTTTCTCGACGGCTGGAGGCAACTGCTCTCGCTTGAGTTTCTTCTCTTGCGCCTGAGCGGCTGAAAACGTCGCCAACGCGATTACCAGCGACCCCGCGGTGATCTTAAGATTCATAAGTTTGTCCCTTTCCGAATTTGTGTCCGTACCAACCTGTCTTTCGTGTTTCGGAGTGTGGGTCTTGCATTGTAACAGCTTAGTAAGCTCCGTGTTGCCGGAAGATCAGAAGGACAGAATCAGCATGCGAAAAATGCTTTCTGACATCGTTGAGATTGTTCCCGTTGGCCTTGCGGGTGACCTTGCGCCAATTTAGCGGCGCGCGTCCGCGTCCGGGTACTCCACAACTTACAGTGTCTACTCGCAATGATGTTCGGTGAGTTTGCGAAAGTGGTAGCCCATGGCCGCAAGCGTGATCCCCTGTATGAACTTGTCTCGGTGGTCTGCAAGAACACACTTGATGAAGTGCCAGAACTCTGCGCGGGCTCTATCGCACACACCCAGACGAAGGGCAATGCGAACCAGCGAGGCAACGTCGTTCATAGAAACTTTCGCCCACAGTTTTGGGGCGCCATCTCGGTTCACCAGGGCCAGACAGTCCAGAGCACGCCGGTAGTACTCGGCAGGGACATAGATCGTGCGCAAGATTGACTTGTAGCCTTCGACGAGGCGCGCCTGGTCCATCTTGGGAATGAAAGTCAACGCGCAGTCGGTATTGTTGCCTGTGTGATCAATTTCCAGCAACCGCCCTTCTCGCTCAAGCCTTCGCCAAAGTTGGGTACCAGGTAATGCTACCAACAAGCTGACCATCGAACACGGGATAGCACTCTCGCGGATGAAGCTGATCTGCAAGTCAAAGATGTTCTCCGGGTCATGGTCGAAGCCTACAATGAAACCAGCCATCACCTCCATCCCGTGACTTTGAATCTTTCGGATCGAATCGATAAGGTCACGACGGGTGTTCTGGCCTTTCTGAGCTTCTTTGAGACTTTCCTCAACGGGCGTCTCGATGCCAACAAAGACTCCATAGAAGCCGGCGCGCCTCATGAGCTTCAGCAACTCCTCATCATCAGCAAGATTGATGCTCGCCTCAGTAATAAATGCGAATGGGTGGCCGTGGCGCTCTGACCACTCGACCAATTCAGGCAGCATTCGTTTGACGTTCCTCTTGTTACCGATAAAGTTGTCATCCACGATAAAGACATCGTCGCGCCAACCGGCCTGCAACAGGGCATCCAACTCGGCGAGCATCTGAGGGTTGCTCTTGGTGCGCGGCACGCGACCATAAATCTCAATGATGTCGCAGAACTCGCAATTGAAAGGGCAACCGCGGGAGTACTGTACGGACATTGCGCTATAGAGTTTGAGGTCGGCAAGTTGGAAATGGGGAATAGGCGTTGAGGAAAGAGCTGGTCGCTCGATGGCATTGTAAATGCGCTTGGCTTCGCCTCGCTCCAAGTCACGCACGAACTCGGGGAGAGTAGTCTCAGCCTCACCAATGAAGATGTGATCAGCCTCGGCCAGTTCACCTGGGCAGATCGAGGCGTAGGGTCCACCGACAACAACTCGCTTTCCATAGGCCTTGCCTAACTGAATAACTTCCTTTAGCGAGTCTCTTTGAACGTGCATGGCACTCGCGAAAATCGCATCAGCCCATTTGATGTCAGCGGGGGTTAGTGGCCGCACGTTCATATCAACGAGCCGCCTTTCCCAGGAGGCTGGCAGCATCGCCGAAATGGTCATGAGGCCCAGAGGCGGGAAGGCTGAGCGCTTGCCGTGAAGGGAAAGCGCGTACCGAAAGCTCCAATACGTGTCCGGAAACCAGGGATAGACTAACAGCACTTTCATGGAAGCTCCTATTGATCGATAGCCGTCGCAGAAGAGTCGTGAGGTTCGCGTTTTGAACTATTCTGTTCTGGCAACCGTGTGCGCATGGCTATTCTAGCCGCCACTGATTCCTTAGCCAACCAATTTCGCACATCCCCGCTTAGGGTTTCCTGTCGTTCGCCAAAATCTCATCTGCGTTGATTTTATTGACTTAACTGCCCACGGTCATAAAAACCGATGGAGCAAGTAAACGAGCGGCGGCAGTGTAAATAATTTAATGGTTGGAGGAAATCTTCGGTAGAAGGGACGGGTACTGATTTGCGTCTCTCTCTTTGGAGCGTAACACAGCCGAACTCTGAAATTCCGGGCCGATAGTCTCGACAAATGACTCACGCATGTTTCGCTTTCCAATATCGTCTTTCCATGCGCTTCGCCCAGGCCCAAAACTTACCCTGCTTTATGTCTGCCGGATCGTCAGTCCATAGATCTTTACGCATGAAGATTGAGTCATGTCCGGCAGCATCGATCACCAGCATCATCTCGTGATCGTAGTTTGCCGAGAGTGCGCGCCCTTCAATTTCTGCAGCCAGATTTTGGGCGGCGACCTCGCCTTGTCGCACGGCCATGTGACCAAGCTTTGGGCCTTGGAAGTTCACACAGTCGCCCACAGCATACGTTCGTTCAATGTTGGACACGCGCATTGTTGTATCAACCCGCACGTACCCGTCCTCGTCAGTTATTTCCGTGCCGAGTATGGCGCCAGGGCCACGGAATGGTGGGATGAGCATTCGCAGATTGCAAGTAAACGCACAGCCGTCATTCGCGATTACTGCATTTGGCGTTACCTGATTGACCTTAAAGTCGGACACGAATTCTATTCGATGTGCGTTGAGTACTTCACTCAGCGCTTCCGAGACGATAGCTCCGCCGAACATTTCATCGGGCGTCTCATTACTGGCAATGGTAATCGTGCAACGGTCGCGCTTGCCCTGCTCTTCGAGAAGACGCGAGAGTGCAAAAGCGGTCTCAAAAACTGGAATAGGAAGCCGCGCGCCAGGGCAATAACCAATTACAGCA
>WNGG01007097.1_pt1 | contig 12420 bp, 12 predicted proteins | sample 5400661 | NCBI WGS metagenome assembly WNGG01 (sample SAMN13153372, study PRJNA577476) | soil metagenome | isolation source: 100 cm soil or saprolite under Garry oak tree replicate 1 | place: USA:California | collected 2016-06-15 | reverse complement strand
AAAATTCGGGGGACTCCATGCATGCGCAGCCACATTTGTGTACATCGTGCCACTACCAAATATTTTTCTAACTCGTTTGTTTTCAAAACTGAGATTGAAAAGGAAGGACTTCCAGGAGATATTGCGCCTGCCTTGGGCGCAGGAGGTCTCCGGTTCAAATCCGGACGCCCCGACCACTTCCTTCTTGATTGGGTCCACTTCGGAAAGCGCAGCAGCAAGTCAGATGCGAAATGAAAGACTTTTTATGGCGCACGGTGGATTGGCAGGATTTCTAAACGTCGCCACGTGGTCCAAGTCAATCTCTTTATAACGAATGCCAATTGCTTCAACACTTTCGCGGAAGCTCGCCATTGTGATTCAGGTACGTGAATAAGTTAGTTGAATTTTACTGCGTATGCTGAGCCGGGCGCGGCTCAGACGAAAAAGGTTCCTCAGCTCTGCTCCAGGTCGCGCTTTCTTCCGTAGCGAAGCGCCAATCCCACGCCAAGGGTCATGAATCCAATCGGAGGAACCACCAGGACCGCGACACCTTTGCTAATGGCCCGCTGTCCGTCCTTCGTGCTCGCTTGTGCGGAGCTGTAACACATCGCACAGCCCTGGCTGAATGCAGGCGCGGCCCACAGAAAGAACAATGAGAAGAGCATTGCGGCGCGAAATCTCATTTCACTCCCAGATAGAGAATGCGAAACGCATCCGGAAAGAAAAAGATGGTCATCAAGATCAGGCACGCGACCACCGAACACATTGTAAGCCACTTCATGCTCGTTACTTCATACTTTAAGTGCATGAAGTAGCCGATGATCAGCGCGGCTTTCACAAACGACAAGGCCAGCAGAATGGTCAGCATCTTCCCGGGCCGCATATTCTGATAGGTCAGATAAACTTCGATCCCAGTCATGATCAGCAGCGCACCCCAAACCCAGAAGAACAGCGCTTTGCCGTGGTGGCGTTGCTGTTCCGCGGCACGTTCCGCGAGAGCTTGTTGAAAGGTGTCCATATCGCTCCGGCTCCCTAGAGAATCTTTGCCGACATCAGATAGACCAACGGGAAGATGAACATCCACACGAGGTCCACAAAGTGCCAGTATAGCCCGGCTACTTCAACGTCGGACGAATCGTAAAGCTTGGGCTTCAGCCACAGGATAACCCCACAGACGATGGCCGCGATCAGCAAAACGTGCGCGCCGTAGTGGAACGGGCTATAAGCAGGCGTGGCCAGCCAAGCCACCAGCCAAAGAATCAGCAGAATCGGTATGAACTTGCGCCGCAGCGCCACCACACCCAAATAAATCACGCCCAGGGTAACGTGCAGCATGTGCATTCCGGTTAAGCCGAAGAACGTCGCCGCAAACTGTGGCACGGTCTTGGAAACATTGGCGAATTCGCTGGCGGCTTCATGGCCGGGGACCGCGGGGAACATGGGCAGGGTCAAGCCTTCTGCAATGAGATTGCTCCATTCCCTCCCGTGAAGAACGATAAAGCCCGTCCCGCACAGCATGGTGGCGAGCAACCAGAGACGCTGCCCCTTGGCATCGCCGTGTACCGACGCGCGCACCGCCAAGACCATCGTCAGCGAACTGGTGAGCAGGAACGCCGTCATGATCGTGGCGTTCACGATGCTCGCAGAATGGAACGGCGTTGGCCAATTCGCCGTGGAAATGCGCCCGTAGCTGTAAGCGTAGAGCAGCGCGCCAAAAGTCAGCGAATCGGAGAGCAGGAACAGCCACATCCCGATTTTCTTGGAGTAGGTCCCAAACAGTGACGGTTCGTAGACCGACGGGATGTCTTGCAACGCGGAATCAGCCATGCGTTCGGCCTCCTGGTCAGAAACGTACGATTACTTGGCAAACTCCAGCAAACACAAAATGTAAATCCACAACCCAGCCATGAAATGCCAGTACCACGCCGTCACATCCACCACGATGCTGCGGGTCGTCAAAGAGCGGTGCAGGAGCGATGCGACGCCCGCGGCCAACAATGCCAGAACGCCGCCCATCAAGTGAATAGCATGCGTTCCGGTGAGCAAATAAACAAACGAACTGCTGGGCGTGGTGGCAACGTAGAAACCACTGGCCGCCAACTGCCGCCAGGCTGCCCATTGCCCAAAAAGGAATAAAAGTCCAAGAGCAAGAGTCATCGGCAGCCAGGGAATTCCTATCTGGTCGCCAGAGGAGACTCCCTGAACAGAAGTTGCCGATGCGAGCGCCGCTCGGCTCTTGATTTGGCGCCGGGCCAGTTCCATAAACAGGCTGCTCACGACCAGCACACCCGTATTGATCAACAACAGTTTGGGCAAGGCTACGGGAATCCAGTCGTGAACCATGGTGTTGGTGCGTGGATCGAGTGTGGGCAATCCCTGGCGCACCACATAAGCACTGGTAAAAGAAACAAACAGCATGAGGATGGGCGTCAGCGCTACAAGCAGGCCCAGCCGCGCACGGCGCAAGCGTGTGGAGTAGTCTGGCAAACCGGCGCCGGGACTATCATCTCCCCCACCTCCCAGAACCGGAGGCACAAAACCGTCATCGCCCCGGGAAATCTCGGGACCGGCTACCGTCGCGGTGGTGGAGAAACTTGACATGGATGTTTAGTGGGCCGGCTTAATTTCCGGATCGGTCTGCATCACGTAGTCGCGCGGCGCACCGGGAACGCTGTACTCATACGGACCGTTGTGGACGACCGGCGTGCGTCCGCCAAAATTGTCGTGAGGTGGCGGCGTCGCGGTGGTCCATTCGAGCGTGGTCGCTTCCCACGGATTGTCGCTGGCCTTCTTCCCCTTAAACATGCTCCAGAAGAGATTCACCACAAAGATCAACTGACCCGCGATGGTAACAAACGCGGCGTAGGTTATGAACTTTTGCAAGGGAATCAAGTCGTGGAGGTAAGCGACCTCGGTAAGCTGCGAGTAGCGCCGCGGCATCCCTGCCATGCCCAGATAGTGCATGGGCATGAAGATCGCATACGTGCCGATGAAGCTAAACAGGAAGTGCCACAGTGCTAGAGTTTCGTTCATCATGCGCCCGAACATCTTGGGGAACCAATAATAGGTCGCCGCAAAGATGCCGAAGATGGACGCCACTCCCATGATGAGATGGAAGTGCGCCGGCACGAAATACGTGTCATGCAAATGAATGTCCAGCACCGGCTGCGCCAAAAAAGGACCGCTAATGCCACCGGAAACGAAGAGCGAAACGAATCCGATGGCAAACAACATGGGTGACGTAAAGCGAATGCGCCCACCCCAAAGGGTGCCCAGCCAGTTAAAAGTTTTTATCGCCGAAGGCACGCCGATCGCCATGGTCATGATCGAGAACGCGAAAGCGGTGTACGGGCTCATACCGCTCATGAACATATGATGTCCCCAGACCATGAAGCCGAGGAACCCAATGGCCATGATCGCGTAAACCATGGCCTTGTAGCCGAAGATTGGTTTGCGAGAGAACACGGAGAGCAACTGCGAGCACATGCCCATGGCCGGCAGGATCGCGATGTAAACCTCCGGATGGCCGAAGAACCAGAAGAGGTGCTGCCACAGGAGCGGCGAACCGCCCCGATGACCCGTGAGCTGGCCGTTGATGGTGACCAGCGGCACGAAGAAGCTGGTGCCGAGGTTGCGGTCCATCAACAGTAGAATGCCGCCGGAGAGCAGCACACCGAACGCGAGCAAGCCCAGAATCGCGGTGACGAACCACGCCCAGCAGGTGAGTGGCATGCGCATCATGGTCATGCCTTTGGCGCGCATATCCAGCGTTGTGGTAATGAAGTTCAGCGCGCCCATCAGCGCGCCGATACAGAAAATGGCGATGCTGATGATCCATAAGTCCGCGCCCAGTCCCTCGCCTGGACCAGCCGACTGCAGGGCGCTCAGTGGTGCGTAGCCTGTCCAACCATGCAGCGGCGCTCCCCCGGCCACAAAAAACGCCGCGATCATCACAACGAAGCCGAGGAAAGTCGTCCAGAACGAAAGCATGTTCAAAACGGGGAACGCCATGTCCGGCGCTCCGATCTGAATGGGGAGGAAGTAATTCCCGAAGCCGCCCTGCGGCGCCGTCGTCAGCACAAAGAAAACCATGATGGTGCCGTGCATGGTTACCAGCGTGAGATATGTCTCCGGCTTGATGTCGCCCAGCAGCGGCAACGTGGCCGTCGGCCAAATCAAATGGATGCGCATCAGCAGCGACAGAAACATCCCGACGAACACCGCAGCCAGTGCCAGAAAATAATACTGGAGCCCGATAACTTTGTGGTCCAGGCTGAAGACCCACTTTCGAATGAACCCCTGTGGGGCCGCGTGCGCGTGTGATTCCTGGGCAGCGAATTCGTGAGTAGCCATGTTATTGCTTCTCCGCCTCCCGTTCCGCCATCCATTTATTGAACTCTTCCTGACTAACGACTTTCAACATGCCATGCATCTTGTAGTGCCCCAGACCGCAGAGCTCGGCGCATAGAATTTCATATTCTCCCGTTTGCACCGGGGTGAAATGCATGTGGATCGCGAGGCCGGGCACCGCGTCTTGCTTAAAGCGCATCTGCGGAACAAAGAAACTGTGGATCACGTCGTGAGCGCGCAAAATCACTTCGACCTCGCGGTTCACCGGCACCACCATCGTTCCCGTCACCACATCGTCCTTGGAAGCGGGGTCTTTCGTATCAAGACCCAGAGCTGCTTCGCCGCCGGCCGAGGCATCCTCGAGTTCCGGTTTCGTTGCCCCAAACTGCCCGTCTGGCCCGGGATACCGGAAATACCACGCGAATTGCATCCCCGTAACTTCCACGCGCACGGAATCGGCTGCGGCGGGTCGGAAACGCTCGGAGGCCCAGATCGAGCTGCTCGCCAGGTTCAAACCCACAAAAAGAATGGTAGTCAGCACCGTCCACACAATTTCCATTGTGGTGTTCCCGTGCGAATACGCCACCTTAGCTGACGAAGAACCGCGCTCGCGGTAAAGCCACACGAGGTATCCCAGTGCAAGCTGCGCTACCACAAACACAACGCCCATAAGGATAAACGTGACCGTGAAGTGATGATCGATCCCCGGGGCCGCGGCCGAAGCCCCCACTGGCAGCCACCACGTCTTGGCCACGAAAAAATACGTGCTCACCAACGTGATGAACCAGATGATGATCAGAAGAATCAGCCCCATCGAGCGCGACCTCCCGAATTGGATTCCCGGCCTTCCCCACTAAGGCGCTGCTTGCAACTCGCAAAACAATAACGTGGGAATGCAAACCGGGGCGAATATATCACAGCTTCCTCCGGGCGCAAGCGGCTTCTTGCATCTTTATTTTATTCGCGGCACCTTCTTCTTGGAGCGCGTTGCAAAATATTTTCGCCTGTCCACGCAATCACGCATTGACGAATTTTTTTGTTTTGAGTAATATCCGTTTCGTTTCTGGGGGGTCCGCTGAAATGTTGAGGGCCTCACGATGTTTTCGTATCACACTTCTCCAATCCGACGGGCCCCGGTCGCTCGCAGCGGACGCGCTCCTTCTCTATTCTCTCCACTTCCAGCCCGCAGGTTTGTTGCGTGAGGGCCAAACGGCCGGGAATTCCTCCTCCACACTTTCCGGATTTCTTTTCGTTGGCGGGTTTTGCGCTCGGGCGCTTCCGCCGCTTGAATAGATTTTTGTCGTCGTTGCATGTATAGCTTGGGGAGCACCTAGTCCAGGAGGTTGCGAATGGCAGGCCCGGAATCCGAAGCGGGTAAACCGAAGCCGGAAGCTCCGAAGACCGCTGCCGGCGGCAAAGCAGCGACGAGTTACGTTGGCACGCCTGCCGTCGGTACTTCCAAAGCAGCGGCCGCTGCAGGATTGGCGACGGTTGGTCCCGATCCGAGTCAGCTCAATGAGGGGCGCCGCCGTCTTGTCTGGACCACGGTCACTGCATTTTTGGGCGCGTGGTTCATCGCCTTTTTTAAGTTTTTCCTCCCCCGCACGCTTTTCGAGCCTCCAACAGTTTTCAAGATCGGCTACGCTTCGGATTATGCTCTGGGGGTGGATACGAAGTGGCAGCAAAAATATCGCATCTGGGTAGACCGCACGCCCGATCGCGTGTTTGTCATCTACGCTCGTTGCACGCATCTCGGTTGCACGCCTGATTGGAAAGCCGGCGAGAACAAGTTCAAATGCCCGTGCCACGGCAGCGGTTATGACAGCGAGGGTGTCAACTTCGAGGGGCCTGCGCCGCGCCCCATGGATCGCGCGCATGTCGAGATGGCGCCCGATGGCCAGATCGTCGTGGATACTTCCCGGCTCTATCAGTGGCCCAAGGGACAACCCAGCCACTTCAGCGATCCGGGCTCATTTTTGCCGGTGTGACCGTGCGCACGAACGATTGAGAAATAGGAAGAAACAGAGCCATCGGGAAACGGGAGCGTAGACGATGCCGGACGAGAAAACGCCGAACGGAAAAAATGGCAAGTCGCTTGGCCTGGTCGAGCGTCTCAAAGAGGGCGTCAAGGAAGATCTCCAGTCTCTTAAGACGGACCTGCCGGCAAAAGCTAAAGAACAAGTGGAGCTTCTAAGCAAGCCCACCAAGACCCAAGTCTACACTTCAATTTTCCGCCACAAGCATGACGACACGCCGCGCAATCGCGCCCTCGGCGTCCTCTCCAACGTCTTCCTCCATCTTCACCCAGCCAAGATCAACCGCGACGCGGTGCGCTACAGCTACACCTGGGGCATGGGTGGCATCACCTTTTATTTGTTCATCGTGCTTACGCTTACTGGCGTGATGCTGATGTTCTACTATCACCCCAGCAAAGTGCAGGCCTTCCGCGATGTTCTCTACCTCGAGCACGACGTGCCCTTCGGCAAATTATTGCGCAACATGCACCGCTGGGCCGCCCACTTGATGGTCATCGCCGTCGAGCTGCACATGTTCCGCGTGTTTCTCACCGGCTCGTACAAGAAGCCCCGCGAATTCAATTGGAACGTTGGCGTGATCTTGCTCGTGCTGACTCTGCTGCTCTCCTTCACCGGCTACCTGCTGCCCGACGATCAGCTCGGCTTCTGGGCTGTCACCGTCGGCACCAACATGGCGCGTGCCACCCCGGGGCTCGGCAATGAAGGCCCGTTTGCTCCGTCCTTCATCACTCCTTACAACGATGTGCGCTTCGGTTTGCTGGGCGGTTCGATCGTGGACGCCAATGCTCTTCTCCGCTCCTATATCTGGCACTGCATTGGCATCCCCATCATCGCTTCGATCTTCATGATTCTGCACTTCTGGCGCGTGCGTAAGGATGGCGGCATCTCCGGCCCGGCGGCCGTGGTGCTGGACTCCGAAGTAAAGGAGGCGAAGAAGTAGCCATGGACTGGAAGCAACTGTGGGAAATCCTTTCCGCCGCGGACAACGTGCCCATCATTGCCATGATTCCGCTGCTCGCTTTCTATATGTACCTCGCATGGAAACAAGCGCATGCCAATGACGTCCTGATCGCGCAACTCGCGGGCGATGCCGCGCTGGCCAAGACGCATCATCGCAAGGCCTGGCCCTTCAAGCCCGGATGGGCCAAGGAAGTCCACGTCTGGCCATTTCTGTTGCGTGTGGAATTCCTGGCCGCCATCATTGTCACCATCATCCTGATGGTCTGGTCCATCACCTTGAACGCGCCGCTGGAAGAACCGGCGAACCCCAACCTCACCATGAATCCCGCCAAGGCCCCGTGGTATTTCCTCGGCTTACAGGAAATGCTCGTTTATTTCGATCCATGGATCGCCGGTGTGGTCATGCCCACGCTAATTATCTTTGGCCTGATGGTGATTCCTTATATTGATACCAATCCGCTCGGCGCGGGCTACTACACCTGGAAGCAGCGCAAGTTCGCCATCGGAACATTTCTATTCGGTTTCATCATCTTATGGGTCTCGATGATCTTTATCGGCACTTTCATTCGCGGACCCGGCTGGCAGTGGTTCTGGCCCGGGCAGACCTGGGATCACAACCGGCTCATCTATGAAGTCAACCGCGATTTGCCCGATCTCTTCGGAATCACCTCGAATTGGGGCAAAGGCATCTTCGGCGCGGCGGTCGTCGGCGGATTCTTCGCCATCGGTGGCATGCTGGTACACGCCTTTTTCCGGCGTCAGAACGCCAAGGATTATAAGCGCATGAGCTTGTTGCAGTACTCGATCCTGATGACGTTCCTGCTTACCATGTTCGGATTGCCCATCAAGATGCTGTTGCGGTTGCTTTTCCACATTAAGTACGTGTGGATTACACCTTGGTTCAACGTTTAGGAGAAACTGGTGCCCGAGAAGCCCATTCCCGAAAACGATCCAGTCGTCAGCAAGTCGCTCGCCCCGCATTACGTCATCTCCATGGTCATCCTCATGGCCACGCTCTTTTGGGCCTTTTGGGACGAAGACTTTGGGCAGCGCCCGTGGAAGGCTTTCCAACACGAGTGGAAAGACCGCTATTCGACTTTCCTGAAGACCGCCCGCTCTCAATCCAGCGTCTCTCAAACGGATGTCGAGAGCACCGCGGACTACCAGAAGCTGAAACAAGATTTCGAGAACGCCAGACAGAACGCGGCCCCGCGCATCAAGGAGATCAACGAAAAGCTGCGCGATTTGAGCTCCAAAATTTTGGCCGTGCAAAGCGTTTTCACCGACCGCCGCGCCTATGTCAACGCCTCGACCTATAGCATCGAGACGGAAACGACCAAATCTTCAAAACAGAGCAAGCAGAAAGACCTCGAAGAGTACAAGAAAGAACCCAGCACCGTCGAAATGCCCAACGGCCAGAAACAAGCTTTCAAGAGTTTCGACGAGCTCGAAAAAACCTACAATGACTTGAAGAACGAGCGCACCCAACTGAGCGCGGAGCTCGGTGAACTGATCAAGCCGGTCAATGAAAAGAAAGCATTGATGGATGCCTACCTCACCGATCACATGGTGAACCTCACGCCCTCGCAGCTCGTAAACTTGCAGAACGGTGTGGAAGCCTGGACGCCAAAAATCCGCCAGATCAATGTCAACGAACACAATGCCGATCTTGTGAGGGAAGACAGCTCGAATATCGTCGACCGCTGCGAGTCCTGCCACATGGGCATTCGCGAACCCGTCAAGTTGACCGCCGCGGCCATGTCGTTGCCGGGCAAGAAACCCGACGAATACGCCCGTGCCTTCACCAGCCACCCCGAACCCGATCTCTTGAAGATTCACGACCCGGACAAATTTGGCTGCACTCCTTGCCACCAGGGCAATGGACGCGCGACTACCAGCGTTGAAAAAGCTCATGGCAACTACGAGCACTGGCTCTGGCCTGTCTTCTCTCGCGGAAATTTCGAAGCGGGCTGCCAGATTTGTCACACCGCGGACATGGTGGTGGTGAGCAACGACGTTGGCTGGACCCTCAGTGATGGCAAGGATCTTTTCCGTCAGCGCGGCTGCGTCGGCTGTCACCGCTTTGAAGGTTATGACAAGGAACCTGAAGATCTGCTCTCTGTAGCGCAGCAGATCAAGCAAATCGAGCAAGAAAAGAAAGACAATTTCAAGCAGGCCAACGACCTGATGAAGCAAGCGGACAAGGCCGAAAGCAACGAAGCTGCCAACCGGATGAACGATCGCGCCGTCGCTCTCAAGGTCACCAACAGCAAGCTGGACCTGCGCGTTGTGCAACTTGACCGTTCCACCAAGAGCCTCCTGCAGGACATGAAGAAGGTCGGCCCCAATCTTAAGGACATACGCCTCAAGCTAAACAAGAATTGGGTCCCTGTGTGGCTCAAAAAACCCAGCGACTTCCGCGCCACTACCAAAATGCCGAATTTCCGCCTCAACGACGATCAGATCAAAGCCATCTCCGCTTACATCTGGCAGTCCGCGCTTACCGATTCCTTGCCCAAGCACAAACCCGGTAACGCCGCACATGGAAAAGAGTTATTCGAAACGCGCGGATGCCTCGCCTGTCACTCCATTGGCGAAGGCGACCAGGTGCAAGGCGGAACTTTCGCCGCCAATCTCACCCGCGTCGGTGAGAAAGACAACTACGATTATTTGGTCCGCTGGGTCCACAATGCGCGCGAACGCACGCGTCCCTACTGCCCCTATGAAAAGAAGGACATCGGCCCCGAAGATTACAAAAAGAAGGGCCTGCCTTACGTTTTTGATCTGGACCACAGCAAGTGCCCCAACGACGGCCACGAACTCGAAGTGCAGAACATGACCGTGATGCCCAGCCTGCGTCTCGCTCCCCAGGACGCCGAAGACGTCGCCACTTATCTGATCTCCTTGAAAAAGCAGGAGCCCTCCTCCTACGCCGATGCTTCCTTCATGGACGATCCGAATTTGAAGGACGAGGGCAAGAAATGGGTTCGCCACTTTGGCTGCGCCGGCTGCCATGAGATTTCCGGGCTTGAAGAAGAGGGCCGCATCGGCACGGAACTGACCATCGAAGGCAGTAAACCCATCGAGCGGATGGATTTCGCTTTGCTCACCGATATCGCACAGCGCGGCGGCAGCGAGCCAATCACCGATCCAGACGATCTCGCGCGTTTACCCGAAGGCCCCGCCAAAAATCCCTGGTACGACCAGAAGGGCTTCTTCGAACACAAGCTCGCGGAACCGAACATCTGGGACAAGGGCAAGGACAAACCTGAGACCGAAAAGTTGCGCATGCCGAATCTGCATCTCACAAAAGAACAGGTTCGCGCCCTTACCACTTTCCTCTTGGGCAGCCAGGAAAACCCCCTTCCTCCCAGCTACCAATTCCGGCCACTGGATTATCGTCGCGACATTCAGGAAGGCTGGTGGGTCGTAAGGAAGTACAACTGCATGGGCTGCCACCAGCTCATCCCAGGTCAGAAGACTTCGCTGATGGCTATGGCCCGCTATCAGGACGTGCAGGAACAGCTCCCGCCCAAGCTCCTCACCGAGGGGGCTCGCGTTGATCCCGAGTGGATGCTCCGTTTCTTGAAGAACCCATCGCTCAGCGACAGGGATACCAATCGCAATGGGGTCCGCTCTTACCTGCAAGTGCGTATGCCCACATTCTCATTCTCCGAAAATGAATTGGGTAAACTCGTCCGCTTCTTCCAGGCCCTCGCGCGCCAGCCGTTCCCCTACATACCCGAAGAAGTTCCCGTCCTGACCACCAAAGAAACCGAGATGGCCAGGAGCCTCTTCAGCAGTACCGCGGCCCCCTGCTTGAAGTGCCACGCCACCGGCGATCCCGCTCACGATCGCATTGCCACCGCCCCCAATTTCCTGCAAGCCCGCGGCCGCCTGAAACCCGATTGGATGGAGCGCTGGATGCTCGACCCGCAAGCCATCAGCCCCGGCACCTCCATGCCTTCCGGTCTGTTCAAGCGCGATAACGGCCACTGGGTGTTCTCCGGTCCGACGCCTTCTTCGTTCCAGGGCTATGATAAGGACCACACAAAACTTCTGGTCGATTACATTTTGCAACTCACTCCAGAAGAACAGCGGCGAGTGGGCGCCGCCATGGGTCGGTCGAGCACGGCAGCCGGCGCGTCTTCCGGCGGCAAGTCCGCCGGTGGCGCAAGCCCCAGCCGTTCGAGGTAGAATTTAGCTTAGGCTTTCAAATTTCATGAGAGGTAGAGCAATCATTATGAAACCGAAAACTTGGATGACAGCTTGTACCGTGCCGGCACTCTTGGGATTCATCCTGCTCGCTGGATGCGGCAAAAAGGAAAGCACGGAAGAGCAACCCGCGTCTCCCGCCGCTGCGCCGGCGGCGGCAGCTACGCCAATCGATCCCGCCACTGCCGCCAGCGTCAGCGGCACGGTGAAGCTCGATGGCGAAGCCCCCAAGGCCGCCAAAATTGATATGAGCCAGGATCCCGCCTGCAAAGGCACAAACACAGCCGAAAACGTTGTAGCCAGCGGCGGCCACCTCGCCAACGTTTTCGTCTACGTCAAGGAGGGCCTCGGCGGCCGCACTTTCGATGTTCCCAAGGATCCCATCACCCTCGATCAGAGCGGCTGCAAGTACCATCCTCATGTGCTAGGCGTTGTCGCCGGTCAGACCATCAAGATCGTCAACAGCGATCCCACCACCCACAATATTCACCCCACTCCCAAGGACAACCGCGAGTGGAACGAGTCTCAACCTCCCCAGGCCGCCCCGCTCGTGAAAAATTTTGCCCGCGAAGAAATCATGCTGCCCGTCAAGTGCAACCAGCACCCTTGGATGCGCATGTTCCTCAACGTTACCAAGAGCCCTTTCTACGCAGTCACCGGACCAGACGGCAAGTTTGAGATCAAGGGTCTGCCGCCGGGCGATTACACGCTGGCCTTCGTCCACGAAAAGTTCGGAGAACAAACCATGAAAGTCACTCTGGCCGCCAAGGACAGCAAAACAGTTGACGCGACTTTTAAGCCCTGAGGCGAGACGCACAAGTGGTGATTGTCATTCTAAGTGCATCCGATGAGGATGCGCGAAGAGTCTCAACTGTAAGTG
>WNGG01011031.1_pt1 | contig 12423 bp, 8 predicted proteins | sample 5400661 | NCBI WGS metagenome assembly WNGG01 (sample SAMN13153372, study PRJNA577476) | soil metagenome | isolation source: 100 cm soil or saprolite under Garry oak tree replicate 1 | place: USA:California | collected 2016-06-15 | reverse complement strand
GCAGTCGATTGGCACGACGTGCGCGTAACGCGCCGGGTTTATCGAGACGGCAATTCCGATTACCTACTTAATAAAACGCCGTGCCGTCTCCGCGATATTCAAAATCTTTTCGCCGACACCGGCGTGGCGCGCGCCGCCTACTCGATGATGGAACAAGGCAAGATCGACATGGTCTTGAGTTCGCACCCGGAGGATCGCCGCGCGGTCTTTGAAGAAGCGGCCGGAATTACAAAATACAAAACGCAGAAACGCGAGGCGCTGCGCAAACTTGAAGCGACCGAGGCAAATCTCTTGCGCATCGGCGACGTGATCAAAGAAGTGAAGCGTCAGATCGGCTCACTGCAACGCCAGGCGGGCAAGGCGCGGCGTTACCAAGCGTTACATACTGATCTTCGCGTCCTCGACACTCAGCACTCGCGCAAGCAGCTCGATTCGCTTGAAGCTGAGCTTGCCCGCTGCCACGCCGAGATCGCGCGCCTTGCTGAGTCGGAACAGGCGAGCCGCGCTAAGATCGACATGGACGAGAACGAACTTGCTGAACGACGCGCTGTCCTGGACAAAATCGACAGACAGATCGCCGATGGCCGCACCGAGTTACAGCGTTTGCAAAGCGAAATCGGAACGCATCACAGTCGAATCGACCTGAACCGTCAGCGCGCCGAGGAATTGACGGAGTTAATCGAGCGTTCCCGAAAAGATATCGCCGCGGCCGAGGCAAAGCGCTCTCAGCAAGAGAAAGAAATACAGGAGGCAAGCGCGCTGATTGAAAAGATAAACCAACTTCTTCAAACCAAGCAAGACGAACTGGCCACGCTTACCGATTTCATCTCGGAACTTCGCGCCGGGCGCAGCTCGCACGAGTCGAAGCTTGAGACGCTGCGACTGGCAATGTCAAAAAAGGAAAGTCGGATTGCCGAACTGGCGGATGAACTCTCTGGGATTGCGATTCGCCGGGAAACGACCGAGGAAAATCGACGCGATCTCGACGGCGCGATTTCCGCTGCACATGCAGCTCGCGGCAAAGTTCAGAAAGAGATCACCGCCGCACGCGCGGCGGCAGAGACCGCGCGGAACAATGTCGATCTTCTGAAAACGAAAGCCCAAGTCGGAGAGGAAAAATTACGACAGCATCAACAGCTCGCAGCCGACACTGAAAAAAATCTGGCCGCAATTGGGCGTGCGTTGGCGGAAAAAGAATCGCGTCTCGATATTCTGCGTCAACTTAACGAAGAAGGTGAAGGTCTCGCGCAAGGTTCACAAGCTGTGCTCAAAGGGCTCCAAGATCCTTCGCGAATCCAGCCCGCCGTGGCGGGAGCCTTTGTTTCAAATCTCGAGGTCGATCCAGAATATATCGCTGCAATCGAAGCTGCGCTGGGTCGAAATCTGCAAGCGATCGTGTTGCAAGATGCCCAACTGGCGCCCGAAATTATAGATGCCTTGACGAAGAAGAAACTCGGCCAAGCGGCCCTGGTTATTCCGGAGTTCTGTAGTTCTTCGCCTAAGGCTCACGCACCGCTCCCAAAGAATGCTCTCGCCTGGGCGATCGACAAGGTGAAAGCGCCAGACTCACTTGCGCCGCTGGTGGCACGGTTGCTGCACGATGTCGCAATCTTTCGCGATATTGAGGGAGCCTTGTCCTGCAAAAAAAATGGAAACGACTTGGCGGTCGCGACGCTCTCCGGTGAATTTATTTCAGCCGAAGGAATCCTCTTTGGCGGCAGCCGGGACGCTTCGGCCGATTCCTTGCTCGAACGCAAAGCGCGCATGTCGATTCTGACCGCAGAATATTCCGACGCCTGCAACGAAGGCGATGCGCTGCTCCAAAAACGCGACGGATTAAATTCAATATTGGAGAAGGCAACGAACGATTTCGAAGGAGCACGGCGCGAATATGAGTTGGCTGATCGGGAACAGTCGGCTTCGGAAAACAGATTTCTCTTCCGGGAGCGAGAATTACAGGAAAACGAAAAGAAGATCGACGAGCTCTGCTCGGAGCAGACAACGCTCACCCAGCAAATCCAAAGCGCGGACGAGCGCATTGCAAAGTTGGAAGAAGAATTGGCTGCAGAACGCACGAATCTAGGGGCACAACAAGCCCAGGAGCTCACGGCAGAAGCAGCACAGAAAGAGGCGGCAAGACGCGAAGATCAAGCGACGGAGCAGCTAAACGAATTGCGCCTTGTGCTCGCTACCGAGCGACAGCGTCATGAGAATCTTATCGCACAACACCAGCCGATGACCGCCCGTGAAGCTGAACTCGCGGACACGATCGCGGCTCGACGCGCGGAGATCGCGAATTTCGAAGAGCGACTGGCCGCGCAAACTAGCGAATCGAAGAGCGCTGAAGCTGCCATTGAAAAACAAAATGTGCGACGCGCTGCCCTGGAGGCAACCGTGGCCGCTCTGAGTGATCAACGTGCGGAACGGTTAACCGCGATGAACGAAATGGAGTCGAATCTGCGCACGGTACGACATTCGTTGAATGAGCTGCACGATTTGCGTTCGAAACATCAAGTTCGCCAAGCGCAATTGCAGTTACAGATCGACAACATCGCCGATCATATTTCGCGCCATTATCAGCTCAATCTCCGCGAGTTCGTGCCCGATCAGACGGCGCTTGAAAAAGTTTTGCGTGTGCAACTGAAGCGACGTTCAAGGTGGATCGACCCCAAACGCTTCTGAGGTCGATGCTAATAATGGCGGCGAAGCCGCGTCGAATGAGACATCGCGCTCGGAGAGCACGATCCAGTTGGATGTCGATCTTGCCAAAGTGGACGTGCAAAAGCTGATTACCGAGCTTACCCGCCAGCTCGATAACATGGGCCCGGTGAATCTTGATGCTGTCCACGAGTATGACGAGCTCGAAGAGCGGTATCGTTTTCTCGAAAATCAAAACAACGATCTGACGGCATCGCGGCGCGAGTTGCTCGATGTGATTGCGCAAATCAACTCGACCACAAAGAAATTGTTCGCCGAGACCTTCGCTCAGGTGCGGGTAAATTTTCGGGAAACATTTGCCGACCTTTTCGGCGGCGGCCGCGCTGATTTGTCACTGGTCGATGAGAACGACCCACTGAACTGCGGGATTGAAATCAGCGCCAAGCCACCCGGCAAACAGCTGCAAAGCGTCTCGCTGCTGAGTGGAGGCGAGCGCGCCATGACGGCAGTCGCGTTGCTGTTCGCGATCTATATGGTTCGCCCGAGTCCGTTCTGCATCCTCGACGAGGTGGATGCGCCTCTCGATGAAGGCAACATTAACTGCTTCACCCGCATGTTGGACCGATTCGTTAAGCAGAGTCAGTTCATCATCATGACGCACAACAAACGCACGATTGCAAAAGCCGATGTGCTTTACGGCGTGACGATGGAGGAGCGCGGAGTGAGCAGGCTCGTTGGGATGAAATTGACGGCCCCGCGGCAAGCTTCGACCGAGCCGACGTCGAACGGGGGTGAACAGAGCCCCAAGCAACGTCGTTTCGCGCTCGCGGCGACGTAGGGTAGCGCACGCGTCACGAGTGCTGGTTTCGGCGTCGCGCCGAAACGAGCTTTTCTTGAGGTGCGGACCGCAGACTGAATTCATCGTACAGGAAAAGTTCGCGATGGCGAGACACCATCGCCAGGCACGCGAGACGCATGCGCTACCCGAAATCGGGTCGCTGCGCCATGCCACAAAAATTTTTTGCGCGCGATTGTCGATCTTGCGTAAAATTGTCCGATGCTTCAGACGGCGCAGCGCACCGCAAAATCAAAAACAAAAAAAAACGCGCCGCATGAGCGCTTTCTCGAAGCGTTTCGTTGGATGCTGCTCGCGCGCACGCTCGAAGAAAAGCTCGTAAGTCTCTATCGCGGCGGTTTGATCACGGGTGGCGTCTACGTCGGCCGTGGGCAGGAAGCGGTTAGCGTGGCCTGCGGATTGTTCTTAGAAAAAGGCGACATCTTCGCGCCGCTGATTCGGGATCAAGCTGGGCGATCGGCGTTCGGCGAACCGCTTATCGATGTCACGCGCACTTATTTGGGCTCGCGACAGGGCCCAATGCGCGGACGCGACGGCAACATTCATCGCGGCCGTCCACGGAACAATCAGCTCGCTATGATTAGTCACCTCGGCGCAATGGTCTCGGTCACGGTCGGTGCACTGATGGCGAAGCGATTCCACGGCGAAAAAAACTTTGTCGGCCTGAGTTGCATCGGCGAAGGCGGGATGCAGACCGGCTCGTTTCATGAAGGCATGAACCTCGCTGCGGTCGAACAGGTGCCGCTCGTCGTCGTTGCAACGAACAATCATTACGCCTATTCAACTCCGAACGACCGCGAGTTTGCGTGTCACGATCTGGTTGACCGCGCGATCGGCTATGGCTTCGAAGGCTATACGGTCGATGGAACTGACCTTACAAATTGTCTCGATATGATCGGCAGCGCGGTAAAGCGTGCGCGAGCGGGACGTCCACCGCAGTTGGTCGTCGCTTCCATCCTACGCCTATCTGGTCACGGCGAGCACGACGACGCGAGTTACGTGACGGACGAGATCAAGCGTGAACCGTTCGCGCGAGATTGTTTGAAGGTTGCCGAGCAGACGATCGCTGATCTTAATTTGGTCGACGCCGAGACTCTCCGCGAGTGGCGCAAAGACGCAGCCGCACAAGTGGATCAAGCGATTTCCACCGCGCAAAAAGAAGCCGCACCCGAGGCTGATAAAGAAGATTGGTGCGCGATCTTGACACGCGATCTTGTCGATTCTCTCGAATGAGCATCACGTACCTCGAAGCGATCCGCGAGGCGCAGGCGAAGTTGCTCCGTGATGATGAACGCGTTTTTATTTATGGCCAGGATGTCGGCGGAGCGTTCGGCGGCGCCTTTAAAGCGACGAAAGGTCTTGCGAAAGAATTTCCCGGACGCGTGTTGAACACGCCAATCAGTGAAGACGCGATGGTTGGGACCGCGATCGGGGCGGCGATGCATGGGATGCGGCCAATTGTCGAAATGCAATTTGCCGACTTTTCCAGTACCGCGCTCAACCAGATTTTAAACAACGCCGGGACGCATTATTGGCGGACGGACGTTCCAGTCCCCATCACCGTGCGTTTACCCTCGGGCGGCACGAAAGGCAGCGGGCCCTTTCACAGTCAGTCGATGGAATCGCTCTACGCGCATTATCCGGGGCTGATCGTCATGACGCCGGCCACGGTGGAAGACGCGTATAGCATGTTGATCGAAGCCGTGGCGATTGACGACCCCGTCGTCTACTGCGAACACAAATATCTCTATTACCACCTGAAGGCGGAGAACCTGCCGACCGAAAGCTTGCCCACAGGCAAAGCGCGCATAGCGCGTGAAGGTCGTGACGTCACCATTGTCTCTTACAGCGCGATGCTACACGAAGCGCTTGCAGTCGCGGAACAATTGGCCAGCGAAGGGTTCGAAATTGAAGTCGTCGATCTTCGCTCCGTTAAGCCTCTCGACACCAACACCGTTCTCGCCTCTGTCGCGCGCACAGGACGCTTGCTTTGCGTCGGCGAATCATTTCCATGGGGCGGCGCGACGGCCGAGATCATTGCCCGTGTGACTGCGGAAGGTTTTCATCTGCTGGACGCAGCGCCGCAGCGTCTCAACGCCAAGGACACGCCGATTCCGTACCATCCGAATCTGTGGTCAGCGCATCGTCCAAACGCAAAAGAGATTGCGAGGAAGGCCCGTGCTTTGCTTCGAGAATAAAAATTTATGCCGCAAGTTCCCATTATCATGCCGCAGCTTGGCGAATCGATCGCGGAAGCAACGGTTGTCGACATCAAAGTGAAGTCCGGCGACGAGGTCGCGGCCGATCAGGAAATTATCGATGTCGAAACCAATAAAGCCGTCATGGGCGTGACCACGCCTTGCAAAGGCAAGATCGACAAAATCACCGTGCAACTAAAGGAAACCTATCCGGTGGGTGCGGTGCTCGGTTACGTGGAAGCCAGTGAAGAAGACGCCGCCCGGTTCAAGAAAACCGTTTCAGAACCGCCGAAGGGAATGGCCATGGAAGCTCCCGGACGCGAAGAACAAGCCGCCGTGGCCGTGCGCCAGAGAGACGGTGAAGCTGTAGGACGCACCGGAGGGCTGCCTGTTCCCGCCGCTGCCAAAGCCGCTGGATTTCTATCCCCGCGAGTGCGTGCGCGCATGGCAGAGTTGGAACTGACTAACGCTGATCTCGCCGGGATCCCTCCAACCGGTGCCGGCAACCGCGTCACGATTAAAGATCTCGAGAGTTTTTTGCGTAAGATCGAGAACCAGCAAACAGAAGAAGTTTCCGCGATCCGCGCCGGCGTTGCTGATGCGATGCGTCGTAGCTGGAGCCGCCCGCTTGCAACGATTGGTTCGTCCGTGTGCCTTGATGGCGTGTTGCAAGATCGACAATCGCGCGATCCAAAACCTGGTCCAGCGCTTTACGCCGCGCGCGCGCTCGCGCTTGCCCTCGCGGAAAATCCATCCGCAGCCGCAAAATTAATCGGCGGTCGAGTGGTGCAATCGAGTTCCATCGATGTCGGCGTGGCCGTGGAAGCGGAAGATGGAATCATGGTGCCGATTATTCGATCCGCGGACAAAACGTCTCTTGTCGATCTTACGGCGAAATACAAGGAGCTGGTGAACCTTGCGCGGCAACGACGCATCTCGCCTGATATGCAGGCCGGCGGCATCGCCGCCGTTTCGAATTTTGGAACGTTCGGAATGGAATGGGGCACCCCGATTCCCCTGCCCGATCAAACATTACTGCTCGGCCTCGGCGTCGGGAAGAAAGTTCCCTCGTGGAATGAAGAGAAAAAGGAATTTGTTCCAAGGACCGAAGCGCAGATCACGTTAAGCTTCGATCATCGCAGCATCGATGGCGGCGGCGCGGGACGCTTGCTCAAACGCGTAATCGAGCTGCTGGAAGATCCGAAGAAGCTTTAGCTGTTTGCAGCTACGGCGAGATCTCTTGAGCCGAGGATCAGCGCGTTGCTGGCGAATCGATCTGATTGTTTGCCGGGAAAATGCATTTGCCGGTATGTGCATCGAAAATAAAAAAACCGACGACAGTGTCGACGAAGACGAATCCATTGTCGTCGATGCCGTAAAGACCCCGACCCCACGAAAAATTGGAAACTGTGCGAACGAGCTTCGAACGAGAGCCGAGCAGCTGCCTCACGGTAATCTCCCTGATCACCTTGCCGTGGACAATGAAAGTTAATAGAACATAGTCATTTCGCGCGACGTCTGGCGGAAGCAAGTTTAGATAATCCGTTTCGGCAACAATTGTGTTGCCATCGTTCGAGACCTGAAACACGCGAAACCATCTGGGAAACTTCCATAGGGTTTCGCCGCGCGCGATTCCACCTTCTGGACCGCGATTTTACCGATAAACAGTTGTTTCATTAGTCTGTGGATCGCTTTCCGCACCAACGTTGAAATTCCTCGAGGCCACCCTCACAACTTTTGGAGGCGGAAGTGGAGTGTCTCCAGAGAGCTTCGGCAAAATCAACGGAAGCAGGGAGCCAATTATAGCGAAATACCGGGCGCGCCAATGCATGAGAATCAGTTCTAGTAGATGGGATGGTATCTAACACTCAACATTTCACATGTTCTTTGGCGTCCCTTTCGTTCCTTCTCTCTGGGAAATCGCTGCAAAAAACCCAAGCACAACGACCAGAGCGCAAGCGGCCGCTGCCGCGCTTCCCCAGATCAGCCAATATGGCTGGTAAGTGAGCGTGAGCCGTCCATGTGAGCCGGCTGCAACCTCGACAATTGGAAATAATCCGCGATACGAACTGACCGCGAGTTTTTGGTTCCCGAGCCGTGCCTCGTATCCGCGGAAATACGGACGCGAGAAAGTCACCAACGCAGGTCGATCGCCGCTTGGCACGTCGACATCTGCCTCCACCCGATTTCGCGAATCGTTAACTGGTGAAATCGTCGCAGGGACAAATCGCTCGTCAGGCCGCGAATCAATCGAAGCGATCGAACGCACTCGCGCAAATGGCGCACCGCGCCGATGGAAAACGCGTCCTTCATCTGTCGAAACGACCAGTTGCCACTCAGCGGCCGGTTGAGGAACGGTATCCAGTTCTCGCGCGACAACGATCCCATCGACGCCCAGTCGCGCCAACTCGCCCTCGGGGCCGGCTTGGTTATTGAGTAAATACGTTCCCATTCCGGGATCAATTTCGCCGTGAATCTCGGCGTAGAATTCACGTGCGACCCCAGCAGGCCGGATTGGGCTGTAACCGTTGACGAAACGCAATCCGGCCCACATCGATGTGCTCCCGGGTCGCACGATTTGGCCGATCGGTTGGGGTTTTTTTTCGCTGCGATACGTGAACTCCGCCCATGGATAGATGCTGAGGTACAGCCGACGCGGATCGAGCGGGGACGACCTAATCAACTCTTGCGAGAGGTTGTATTTGGGAACGCCGCAGTTTGGCGGGATGCAGAGATACGTCGTGAGGAGCGCGAAAGATGTGATCGCCGGAGGTGTCCATCCGCGAAATCCGGAATTGCGCAAAAAATATTCCGAAAAGTACCAAAGCGCGGCAAGGCCGAGAAAGATCCATGTCAACGGAAAAGCGTATGAGCCGCCCGTTCGGAAGATCGACATCGTAATGGCTGTCAAAACAACCAGTGCGAACGCCGTTGTAGCCGGAGTCGCTAACCCTGGCCATCGAAGACTCGATCCCGCTCCGCGCAACGTTTGCAGCGCTTCTGCGGCGCAAATCGCGAGAATCAAATGAAAAAAAGGAAGCCAGCGAAAGCTCCAACGAAAAACGCCTGTAGTCGGCAGCATGGCGAGTAAGAGCACGACCGCGAGCAGGATCAGCTCCCATTTCATTTCCCTGACCAGTTTGCGACCGCGACCAATCAATCCTGCGATGAGGGCGGAAATTGGAACCAAGCCGCAAGCCAACTCAGTCGCCGGATGCGGGATCAGACGCGTGAAGAAATCCGTCCATTTTACTGTCCAACAGGGAAGAATAAATCCGGGCAGCGCGGCTGGCGGAACGCGCCATTGCCAATGTGCAGACGCCGCCTGTAATTCACGCGCTGAACCCTGAACGTAATCAAGAAGCGCGAGCCATGCCGGAGCGGAAAGTCCTAGTCCGAGCAGCGTGCCGAAACACAATGGTAAGATCGACCAGGTGCTTCGGGTTTGAGCTAGCGATTTGAGTGATAACCAAACGAGCAAGAGCGCCAACATCACAACCGTGTAAGGAAAGCCGCCGGTAACGACCAGATAAACAAACGGCGCCGGCCATATGAATCTCCATTTCGTTCTTTTTGTATCCAGCGCTCGTTCGGCTCCCCACCATGCCCAAGGCAGCCAAGCGAACGCGCCGAGCGCACCGAACCAATCGGTTGCGCCCCAACAAATGATCCAGCCGTTCAAGGACGCGACCAGCGCAACGAAGATTGAGAGTGGAATTGAAAATCGACGGTCCTGTGCCAGCAAAAATGCGCCGACCGCCAGGACCAAAAGATGGGTGATGGAAAGAGCAGCCGCTTGTTGTGAGAATATCAGCGAAAATTTCCAGATGAGAACGACGGCCGCATTCACAAAAATCGAGAACGTGCCGTACTGAAATTCGCCAGCGAGATTGCCGCAGACCCAGGAATAGGGACTCAAGAGCGGCCAGTGGCCTTCCGACCAGCTGCGCGCCACATCGGCGAATACGGGCAGGACCGATAATTCATAATCGTCATTCCAAAAAACGAGTGGATCGTGCCAGAGCAGGATAAGGCAAAATCCGACGACGATCAGGCCGGCTGTGATTGCACCGGCGATTGTAAAACGCGTACGTCGCGTTTCGGACATGCGGCAAATTCAACGCCGAACATCCGACATCCAACATCCAATATCCCACTCAGCGGATTCGAGTTTCGATGTTCGATGTTGAGCGTTCGATGGTTTCATCTTACAGAACCACTGGTTTGCCCTCGGTCATAACGAGAACCTTGTCCTCGATGCCGTGGGCCCGAGCCGAAGCGAGCAATCGTTCCGGCGGCTCGTGCATTGGCTCAAAGCCGAGCGGGAAAGTTCCGTAATGCATCGGCACCAACGTTTTTGCGCGAAGCTCGAGAAACGCCCTCACCGCCTCTTCCGGATTCATGTGAACTTCGCGGCCGCTTGGCGCTTCATAGGCGCCAATAGGAAGCAAAGCGATGTCGATCTCGTGGCGCTCGCCGATGTCCTTGAACCCTGGGAAGTAAGCGCTGTCGCCGCAGTGAAAAATGGTGCGGCCGTCCACGTCAATGACAAACCCGCCAAAGTCGCGATGCAAATCTGCGAGAAATCGCGCGCCCCAATGATGACATGGCGTGAGCGAAATTTTGAGCGGCCCGAGTTCGACCGTCTCCCAGTAATCAAGCTCGTGCACAATGTGAAAACCAAGGTCGTGCACCAAATTTCCCACGCCGATTGGCACGGCAATCGGTTGATCGGCAGCCACGCGCCGCAACGTGCGCCGGTCTAGATGATCGAAATGGGCATGCGTCACCAAGACAAAGTCAATCGCAGGCAGATGATGAAGTTCGAAGCCCGGTTGTTTCAATCTTTTGATGACCTTGAGCCACTTCGACCAGTTCGGATCAATTAAGACGTTGACTTCGTGCGTTTGGATCAAAAATGACGCGTGGCCGATCCAAGTGATGCATATCTGGCCTTCCCGGATTTTCGGAAACTGCGGGCGAACGTGATTGCCAGAGCGTTTAATGAAAAGTGAAGGGATCAAGACGCTGGTGAGAAAATTGCGCTTGTGCCAATCTGCTCGCGGACGCAAGCGCACGCGCGTGGAGCGCTTGGCGCCGTCCTCCAATTCCTGGCGAACAACATTCCTCCGGCTTTTTTTCGAAAAACGAATCGGCACTTCCGCGAAAGCATATAAGCTTGCCCCAGTGAAGCAAACCTTTCGCGTCGATGAACGATGGATTGGGAATGCTCGGGAAAAGCTTTCGCTTCTTCTTATAGCGATCGCTGTTGATTGCGGATGAATTCCGCGTTGAGTTGTGCGCAATATGCGGATTTGGAAAATCCTCGTTCCTGCCTTTTTGATCTGCTCGGTGGCCTTCGCGGTGCAATCGCGTTTGCCTTTCAGCACGGTTTTTAAGGGACAGGATCAGTTCAACCGACTGGTTACGAAGGCCAAATCTGGAAATTGGAGCTCACTGCCGATCGGCGAGCGAACGGCGGTTGTCGGTCAGGCATTGACCGGAACGCGCTACAAACATTTCACTCTCGAGATCGATAACCGAATCGAGTCGCCCTCGGTGAATTTTCAAGGGATGGATTGCTGGACGTTTTTCGAAATCGCGCTCAGCTTCGCCCGGATGCTGAACGAGCCGCAATCGAATTGGACTCCGGAGCGATTATTGCATTACATCGAGCTCGACCGGTATCGCAGCGGCGAATGCACCGGTGAATATCTCTCGCGACTACATTATTTGGAGGATTGGCTTTACGACAATGACCGGCGCGGCTTGGTGGAAGATCTGACGCGCAGTCTCGGCGGCGCGAACGTTCCGCACTCGGCGCGCGAGATGAGTGTGGGCTGGCGGCATTACCGTTACCTCGCGGCGAACCGTTCGCTGCTCGGGCCGCTCGCGCGCATGGAAGCCAACGTTTCATCGCGCCCGCTCTATCAGATTCCAAAGAACCGCGTCGCTGGAATTGAATCGAAATTACAAAGCGGCGACATCATCGGAATTATCGGACGCGACAGATCGGGGCTTTACTCCACATCGCACGTCGGGCTGGCATTGCGCACCAATGACGGCGTCTTGCATTTCATGCACGCCTCTTCTCCCGGAAATTCTGGCCGCGTCATCGTGGACGCGGAGCTTTCAAAATATCTGTATCGCTACCGATCAGACAGCGGAATCCTGGTCGCGCGTCCGTTGCGTTAGGTTATTTCCCGCTCTTGGAATTCCGCGAGCAACTTCTCTAGTCGCTCAAGGGCCTCTTCCGCATCGACGCCGTGTGCTTCGAGTGTAGCGGTGGCGCCGCAATCGAGGTTAGCACGGAGGATATCGATGAGACTGGCGGCAGAATATCGTTTCCCGCCTTTCACGACCCAGATTTCCGATCGGAAACTATTCGCGCGTTTGACGAACTCGGCCGCTGGTCGCGCATGCAGACCAAGCTCATTACTGATGCGCACCTCGCGTTGCGCGGAGACAGACGCGCGCTTCTCGCCAAATCTCATGCCTGACTCGTGCCCCAGCGGCGATGGAGAAATTTTTCTATCGGAGAAAAGAAGATTTTGTCCGCAAGCAAACCGATAACAACGATCACAAGCATAATGGCAATGACTTGATCCATCGCGCTCAATTCCCGTCCGTAATGCAGAAGCTGACCAAGGCCGAAACCGGTAAGGATCGTCACAAAGATTTCCGCCGCCATCAGCGAGCGCCAGGCAAAGG
>WNGG01007093.1_pt1 | contig 12427 bp, 12 predicted proteins | sample 5400661 | NCBI WGS metagenome assembly WNGG01 (sample SAMN13153372, study PRJNA577476) | soil metagenome | isolation source: 100 cm soil or saprolite under Garry oak tree replicate 1 | place: USA:California | collected 2016-06-15 | reverse complement strand
CCAGGGGGAAGCGGGACGGGCCGCCGCCGGCGGTGCTCAGATCCGCTCGCGTATCCCTCCCGTGGCGGCCAGTTCCGGCACCGCGTGCAGCGGCGAACTGGCCCGTCAGGCGCCCACCGTAAGCACGCCCGGCACGGGGCAACAAGGACTACCGGGTAGTAACGCATTCTTCTTGCCTAATACCGGGCAGGGCCGCATGCCCTCAGGGAATCACTTACCCGGACAATGCTCACGGACGCGGCGCTAGCTGGCAGCCACCGCCGGCCCGGCCCGGCAGGCGGATCTGTCCCGGATGGCCTGGATGCCGCGGGTTCAGGGCCGGCGGCCCTCTCGCGGACCGCGCCGCGGCCGGGCCGGCTAACTCCCCGGTCCAGCAGGCGAGGTTGCCGCGACCCCTGGCGGCGAGGGCGCGGCCCCGATGGTCCCCGCTGACCGCATCGGCGCCCGACGCCGCGCCCGGCGCCGCAGGGATCACCGGCGGCTCGCCGGTCATCACGCGCCGGCCCGGCCCGGCGCCGGGTTTCCGCCGCGTCGCTGGCAGCCGATCCGGGCGCCTGGCACCCCATTGGCGACGAGCACGAACCGGGCGATCGCTCTCCGTGATCGGCAACTCCAACCCGCCAGCGCGCCATCGGCTCGTTCTGCATGTCGGCGGGCCCCTCCGCCGTGGGTAGCGGCAATGTACAGATCAGGACGATTCGCCCGCTGGTCCCGGCAGGTCGGCACGGCTGCCGGTGCCACACTGAGCAGTATCTCTGTCGCGGGCCGGTACTCCCGGCCGATTACGGCCGCGGGCCGCGCTGCTCTGTCCGTTCGCTTATTCCGACTCGATCATGCCAATGCGGGGTGTGCTGCGGCTGGAAATGCATATGGCTCTTTCGGTCATGAGGGATCAGCTGGGTGGGCTGTGCCCAGTCCGGCCTGGCGGGCTTTGAGGGCGGCTGCGGTGCGGTCGTTGACTTGCAGCTTGAGGAAGACTGATGACAGGTGGTTCCGGACCCTTTTCTCGCTGATGCCGAGGCGGCTGGCGATGTCGCGGTTGGCTGATCCCCGGGCGAGGTGGTCCAGGATGCCGCGTTCGCGGTCGGTGAGTTCGGGGAAGGCGCGGGCGATGTAGTTCTCGCGGCTGGTGGCGAAGAAGTCGATGATTCGCTGCGCGACGCCGGGGCCATACACGGCTTCGCCGCGGGCGACTGCTTCGATGGCCGCGGTGAGCTCGGCGCGGTCGGCGCCTTTGAGCAGGTAGCCCGTCGAACTGGACGGCAGCGTGCTCGTGCTCAAGCGGATCCACGTCCGCTACTGCCTCATCGTCGACGGTGTCGTCGACCTGTCCGCGGTAAAGCGTGTGCATGCTTTCCACGCTGACAAGTGCCCGGTCGCGCGCAGCATCTGTCACGCCATCACGATCAGCACCGAACTAGGAACGGAAGTGGCGTAGCAGCGCGACGGTCTCCGATCCTCATCGTCGCTGCCCGCGGTAGGCGCCCGGGGCGACGCCGAAAGTGCGCTTGAAGGCCTTGCTGAAGGAGAACTCAGTCGCGTAGCCGGCTTGCGTGGCGATCTGCGCCAGCGACCCGTCGGTCGCATTCAGCAAGGCTGCGGCGGGCGCGAGGCTGGCGCGAGTGATGTAGCGCCGGGGTGATTCGCCCGCCAGCTCGCGGAAGCGCGCCGAGAATGCCGAGCGGGAGAGGGCGACCTTGGCCGCGACGTCGCCGGCCGTCCAGCGGCGCTCGGGCTGGCGGTGGATGAGCTCGATCGCGCGGCGATCTGCGGGTCGCGCAGCGCGAGGACGCCTGCTCCGCTGGCCGAGTCGAATTCGGCGAGGGCAACGCGGAGTGCCTGGATCGCCCATATCGTGACCGGGCCTGCTCGTCGTGGCCACCGTCCGCCCACCAGGACTTGGTGCTGGCCCGCACGGTAGAGTCTGGGATAACCGACCTGGAGGACGCGGAGCTAGCCGGCGAGACCCGGGCGAGCTCAAGCCGTCGGCACGGCACTGGCGTTGGACGCGATCTGGCGGCAAGTGGCTGGCCCGCAGCGGCGCCGCGTAACCCCTGCCTTGACGTGGGCGTGGGGAGGAGACGTCATGACCGTGCAGACCTTGGACGACGTCCGCGAGCTCGCCCAGCAGCTGCGGGTCGACTCGATCCGTTGCAGCACCGCCGCCGGGTCCGGCCATCCGACGTCGAGCATGTCGGCCGCCGACCTGATGGCGGTGCTGCTGGCCCGGCATTTCCGCTACGACTGGCAGCGGCCTGACAACCCGGCCAACGATCACCTGATCTTTTCCAAGGGACACGCGTCCCCGTTGCTCTACTCGATGTTCAAGGCGGCGGGCGTCGTCTCGGACGACGAGCTGGTGAACGGGTACCGGCGATTCGGTTCGCGTCTGGAGGGCCACCCCACTCCGGTGTTGCCGTGGGTAGACGTCGCCACCGGCTCACTCGGTCAGGGGCTGCCGGATGGAGTCGGCGTCGCCCTCGCCGGGCGGTATCTCGACGAGCTGCCGTACCGAGTCTGGGTGCTCTGCGGTGACAGCGAGATGGCAGAAGGATCGATGTGGGAGGCGTTCGACAAAGCCGCGTACTATCGGCTGGACAACCTGACGGCCATCGTCGACGTGAACCGCCTCGGCCAACGCGGCCCGACCGAACTGGGCTGGGACCTGGACGCATACGCCAGACGGATTGAGGGGTTCGGCTGCCGCGCCATCCTCATCGACGGACACGACCTCGGCGAAATCGAAAAGGCGCTCGCCCATGCGGCCGACGCGGACCGGCCCACCGTGATTCTGGCCCGCACTCGCAAGGGCCGCGGGTTCTCCGAGATCGAAGACCACGAGAACTGGCACGGCAAGCCGCTGCCCGCGGAGATGGCCGAGCGGGCCATAGTCGAGCTGGGCGGGGAACGCCACCTCACGGTCCACGGGCTGCGTCCGGAGGGTGGATCCCCGCGGACCCGGCCCAGCGGTGAGGTGACCCTGCCCCGCTACGAGCTGGGTGCCAAGGTCGCTACCCGGAGGGCTTTCGGCGAATCGTTGGCCTCGGTTGGCGCCCGTTCGAGCGTCGTCGCCCTCGACGGGGAGGTGGACAACTCCACGCACGCGGAGGAGTTCGCCAAGGCGTATCCCGAGCGATACTTCGAGATGTTCATCGCCGAGCAGCAGCTCGTTGCCGCCACCGTCGGCCTGTCCGTCCGCGGCTATATCGCATTCGCCGCCACCTTTGCCGCGTTCTTCACCCGCGCCTACGACTTCATCCGGATGGCGGGCATCTCCGGGGCAAACATCCGGCTATGCGGCTCCCACGCGGGGGTCGAAATCGGCGCAGATGGCCCGTCGCAGATGGCCCTCGAAGATCTCGCGATGATGCAGGCTGTGCACGGGTCTACGGTCCTGTACCCGAGCGACGCAACGAGCGCCGCCTGCCTGGTGCGGGAGATGGCCGAGCGCAGCGGCATCGTCTACATGCGCACGACCCGCGGCGCGTACCCGGTGCTGTATGGGCCGGATGAGGCCTTTCCGATCGGCGGCGCGAAGGTCGTCCAGTCCAGCCCGAACGACCAGGTGACATTGGTCGGCGCCGGTGTGACGCTGCACAACTGCCTGGCCGCGGCGGATCAGCTCGGCCGCGACGGCATCCGCGCCCGCGTCCTGGACCTGTACTCGGTGAAGCCGATCGACACAGAGACGCTCGTCACGGCAGCGGCCGCGACCGGGGACCGGCTGATCGTCGTCGAGGACCATTACCCGGCGGGCGGCATCGGCAGCGCGGTGCTCGAAGCGTTTAACGACGCAGGCCACCCGGCCCGCATCGTCCACCTGGCGGTGCGCGGCCTACCCGGCTCCGGGACCCCCGAGGAGCTCATGGAGGCGGCGGGGATCTCCGCCAGTCGTGTCGCGCAGGCCGCCCGCGAAATCCTCGGCGCCTGACGCCCGTCGCGGAACTTCTGGTCAGCAATAGCCCAGTACCTCCCCGGTCGCTCTGACTGGTTATGCACGCACTGGCCCTTACGACGAACGCCGTGATGCGGTCGGACTCGTGCTGGACACTCTAAAGGAGCGCGATCGCTGAAGTCACTGTAAGGCCGTGAGGGTGCCAGAAGTATGCCTGGCCTGTGAGCTGCCGCGATGCACCAGGGTCAGCAGCAGGCCATGATGATCGGCCGTGTCCCTCCGTCTGCCCTATCTGATCTTCATCCAGGTCTGCGGCTGGCTTGTGCTGCTCGGTCGTTCGCCGGCGGCCAAGAACGCGGAGTTGCTGGTGCTGCGGCATGAGGTCGCGGTGCCACGACGAGCCACTCCGCAGCCTCGGCTGGACTGGGCTGACCGCGCGGTCTTCGCCGTGCTGATCCGGCTCCTGCCGGGGAAGCTGCGGATGCACCGGCTGGTCACCCCCGGCACCGCCTGGCGCAGATCTGGCGTTTGTTTCTGCGAGCAGTGGGTTCTGGAGGTTAGTCGGCCGGTTGCCGGGGTTTGGCCTGCTTGGCGCCGCTGACCTACTTCCAGGCGGTGCCGTCCCAGTGCAGGATCAGCGTCCTGCTGCGGGTGCGCCCGCTGCTGTTCTCGTGGCCAGCGTGCCTGTCGCGGGCGCCTCCGCAAACCGGCCAACCCGCTCACCACGAGGCGAGTCGCGGCACCAGCGAGCCCACGGCCAGCAGGATGAACGCCGCCGGGGCAGTGAACGAGTAATAGTGGGCGCGGATGTGGGTGATGATGGCACCGACAAAGAACAGGACGAGGCCGACTGCGGCCGCAACCCCGATCAGCGGCACGCCGATGCCCGCCAGGAGTCCGAGCGCGCCCGCCGCCTTGAGGGCGCCCAGCGGGAACAGCCACGCCTGCATGGTGCTGGCGATTGGGTGGGGCCGGGCGACCACCGTGGCGATCGAGACGATCAAGCCGGTCTCGTTGTCCTGTCCCGGGCTCGCTCGTCACTACCATGACGGAACGCGACGGGAAAGGTGACCGATGGGCGGCCGGGACCGGCTGGCGGAGCGATTCGAGTCCCACCGCAGCCGCCTGCGGGGGGCCGCCTACCGGATGCTCGGCTCGCTGAGCGAGGCCGACGATGCCGTGCAGGAGGCCTGGCTGCGGCTCAACCGCACCGACACTAGCCGAGTGGAGAACCTGGCCGGGTGGCTGACCAGGGTCGTCGCCCGGGTGTGCCTCGACATGCTGCGCGCCCGCACGGCACGACGCGAGGAGCCGCTGGGCCTGCAGCCCGCCGCTGCGGTCGCGGGCGGCTGGGGCAGGCGCGACCCCGAGCAGGAAGCGCTGCTGGCCGAGTCGGTCGGCCTCGCCCTGCTGGTGGTCCTCGACCGGCTAGCTCCCGCCGAACGGGTCGCGTTCGTGCTGCACGACCTGTTCGCCGTGCCCTTCGACGAGATCGCTGCCATCGTGGAGCGCACCCCGACCGCCGCCAAGAAGCTCGCCAGCCGGGCCCGCCACCGAGTCCACGGCAACGCCCCGAGTCCCGGCATCGATCTCGCCCGGCAGCGGCACGTCGCCGGCGCCTTCGGCCTGATCGTGATGCGAGTGATCATGGAGATCCTGCGAGACTGAGGCTGACTTGCCGATAGGACTGCTCGCCTGACGCGGCTGCGGATCTCCGCACTGCGCCGCGGACTGACCGGGGGCTGCCAGATGGAACCTGCCGAGACGACGTCCGTTTCACCGGTATCCACGCTCGGGCGGGAGTCGGCGGAATTGCGGGCGCGCCGCCTGGCCGCCGCGCGCCGGCGGGCTACCGCTGTCCTCGCAGGGGTGACGGTTGTGTTCGTGGCGGTGACTGCGGCCGGCGTCCACGGGACTCTGCCTGGTTACGTGCAGGCCGGCGCCGAGGCGGCCATGATCGGAGGCGTTGCGGACTGGTTCGCGGTGACGGCTCTGTTCCGCCGTCCGCTTGGCCTGCCCATACCGCACACTGCGCTGATCGTCGAGCGCAAGGATCAGTTCGCCGCAACTCTCGGCCAGTTCGTACAGGAGAACTTCCTCAACGCCGATGTTCTTGCCGACCGGATCCGCTCCACCCGGATCGTTCCCCGCCTGGCCGCCTGGCTGGCCGGCGAGGCCAACGCCGCCGGTCTCGCCGGTCGCGCCGCGGATCTGGTCGTCACGGTGGCCGAGGCTCTCCGCGAGGAGGATGTCCAGCGCGTGCTCACGGCTGAACTGACCCGGGCGGCAGACGCCGTCGAGGTGGCGCCCCTGGCTGGGCGCGCCTTGCGGGTCATCATCGCGGGAGGCCACCACGCCGGGCTGTTCAACGCCATCGTGTCCGGCGCCGATCGCTACCTTGCCGATCATTACACCGAGCTTCGTGAGCTGTTTGAGGCCGAGTCACCCCGCTGGGTGCCCGACGCGGTTTACCGGCGGGTCTTCGACCGTCTGTACACCCGCCTGCGCCATCGGCTGGTGGCGATGGCGGCCGATCCGGACGACGAGGCCCGGCATCAGTTCGAGGAATGGATCGCCGGGCTCCCCGACCGCCTCGAGACATCCCCCGAGCTGCGCGAGCGCGGGGAGCGCGTCAAGCGCGATGTTCTGGGTAGCCCTGGGCTGCGGGACTGGTCATCCTCGCTATGGAAGCAGGCCAAGGACACGCTTCGTACCCAGGCGGCCGACCCGGGGTCTGATCTGCGCCGCCGACTGGCCGGTGCGCTGGCGGCGGCCGGCCGGCGCCTCGGATCTGACCGCCGCCTCCAAAACGGCCTCGAGCGCGTGGTCGAGTCAGGAGCCAGGGCACTCGCCGATCAGTTCCACGGCGAGCTCGCCGGCCTTGTCACCGGAACTATCCAGCGGTGGGACGCCGCACAGACGTCGAGCCAACTGGAGCTGCTACTAGGGCGCGATCTGCAGTTCATCCGCATCAACGGCACAGTGGTGGGGGCCGGCGTGGGCCTTGCCTTGCACGCCATCGTCCTGGCTCTGGCCTGAATAGAAAATCGAGCTCAGCCGGCGGGCGGCGGCCTCCTGGAGCACTACCCCTCAAGCTGGACAGCCGTTCCAGATCAGCGATGAGCTGGCGTTTGCGGCGCAGCGGGGCGAACTGGTCGTGCCAGTCCGGTCCGAGGTCGGCGAACCGGGCGGCCGGGTCGGAGAGCAGGTATCAGGCGATGGTGAGCAGGGAGTTGCCGACCGCCACCAGGGCGCGCTGCTTGCCGCGCCGCCGCGCGAGCCGGTGGTAGTGGCGGCTGCTGCCGATCATGGCCAACAGACAGCCGGGCACAGCCGGATACCTCCGCCGACCCGGCGAGACCGCATACTCTCCGTTCGTGCTGGCCGTACTGCGCCTCGAACACGGTCGGCTGACTGAAGTCGCCGCCTTCGAGCAGCCATCGATGTTCCCCGCGTTCGGCCTGCCCGCCAGCCTGTGGCCAACGACCAACCCGAAACGCGCGACAACCTCACCACGGGCAAGCGATCGGAAAGCGGCGTGGCAGCGCTGGGACGAACCAGACACCCCTGGACAGCGAAACGCGTTCCCTGCAGTGACGATCTCGATCTCCGGCTGCCGTATCAGAGGGTGCCGCTGCGGGCATGGACGGTGTTTTCCGGTCGGGGCCGCGGCGGGCCGCGCCGTGAACATCAGCCCGGCGGGGGAGTGCCGGTGGCGGGGAGCGGCGGGCGGCCGGTGCTGTCCTCGATGTCTGGAGCTCCGGTTAGCGGAGGAGCATTTTGCCGTAGAAGTCTCTGATCCAGGATTCGTACCCGGATGGGCTGAGGCCGCGCCCGAGGGTGAGGCTGCGGTAGGTGGCGGGATCGATGGCGATCCAGAACACCTCTTCGGCGTAGTGCTGGGTGATGTGGGGGGGAACGTCGGGTTTGCTCAGCAGGGTGGTCGCCGCCCAGCGCGCGCCGGTGCGGCGGTCGTCGCTGTTCTGGGCCCAGAGCCTGGCTATCTCCTCGTGTGTGGGCGCGGCCTGTTCGACCACCCAGAGGATCGGTGCGGCACGCTCGGCGATGCCTCGGGCGTGGTGACGGGCGTGCAGGTCGAGCACGGTGGGCGCGTCGGGGGCGGCCTCGATGGCGGCGACCGACTCGCGGGCGAGGATGGGGATGGGGCGGAGGTCTCCAGCGATGGCGTAGTCGATGACTTGCTTGAGCAGCCCGGCCTTGGTGCGGTAGAGGGCTTCGACGGTCTTGACCGAGACGCCTGCCTGGTCCGCGATGCCGCGCATGGTGGCGCCGGACCAGCCGAGGCGCTCGAAGGCATCCTTGGCGGCGGTCACGATCGCTTCCCGGGTGCGCGCGGCGGACGCCGCACGCTGCGGGGCGTGGTAGCGGCGTTTTTCAGGCTTGACGGGACCGGCCATATTCGTTAGTGTCATACCCTATCAAAGTTTATTAGGGTCCAACCCTATCAGATAGGTGGGCCCGGGCGGAGGGAGATGTCATGGCCGCTGTCATCGTGGGCACACAGGAGGGGACTGCCCGGTGGTTCTTCGGCACCCGGGCCACCACCAAGATCACCGGGGAGCAGAGCAACGGCGCCCTGGCCATCCTCGACTTCACCTGCCCGGCTCATTTCTCACCGCCGCCCCATATCCACCGCGACGAGGACGAACTCTTCTACCTGCTGGAAGGGCGGCTGGAGGGGCATTGCGACGGGACCCCGTTCGCGGCCGACGCGGGGTCGGTGGTGTTCCTGCCCCGCGGCCTGCCCCACGGGTACACCGTGGCCGGCGATGGGCCGGCCCGGCTCCTGGTGGCGGTCACCGCGCAGGTGCGGTTCGACCGCCTGGTCGCCCGCCTGGGGGTGGAGGCCACCGGCCCGGGCCTGCCGACCGAGACCTTCTTGCCCGAAACGCAGGAGCTGCTGGCAGTTCATGCCGAGCTGGGATATGAGCTGCTCGGCCCGCCCCCAGGGGTGGCCGCGCCAGCGGCGACCTCCCCATGACAGGTGCGGCGCTGTTCCGCAAAGTCGTGGCCCACTACGCCGCCGTACGTCGGTATGTGAACCATCCGCTCCATCGGTCCTTCATCGAGCTCCACTCCCGTCCTTCCGCCTCGAACGCGTCGTCGTCCAGCACGACAGGGCACCGGCTCTGTCGTCGGCTTCCACCACGTCATGATCCCAGCATCCGCGCGCAGCGCAGCCCGGGACTGGCACCAGGGGCATCCCGTTGTTCGTGGTCACTTACCGCGTGAAGAAGTGAAGGGAGTCCTGATGGCCAAGCTGATCTACTCGGCGATCGCGTCGGCGGACGGCTACACCGAGGACGCCGCAGGCAGCTTCGGCTGGGCGGCACCCGGCGAAGAGCTGTTCTGCTTCGTCAACGACCTCGAGCGGCCGGTCGGCACCTACCTTTACGGGCGCCGCATGTACGAGACGATGCTCTACTGGGAGACCGCCCGCACGGTGCCCGGCCAGCCGTCTTTCGTCCGGGACTTCACCGGCATCTGGCAGGCAGCCGGGAAGATCGTGTTCTCGACGACACTTCAATCGGTGTCCACCGCCAGGACACGGATCGAACGGAACTTCGATCCCGGCATGGTCCGGCAGCTGAAGTCGGCCACCGAGCACGACATGACAGTGGGGGGTGCCGACCTGGCCGGGCAGGCCATCAAGGCCGGGCTGGTCGACGAGCTGCGGCTGTTCCTGGTTCCCATCGTCGTCGGGGGTGGCAAGCGAGCGCTCCCCAACGGGATCCGCTCCGATCTGGAACTACTGGACACGCAGCGGTTCGCAAGCGGTGCTGTCTACCTCAGGTACCGCCCCAAGTCAGCTTGATCACCTCGCAGGGTGTCGAACGCCGATCGCTGCGCCCGGAATGGCCACCGTGACCCAACCTGGCGTCTCGCGGACCAGCTCATGCTGCTCTGCGGCTGCCCGCGTACAGCGCCTCCTGGCCTGGACCGTTGCTCCGGAGAGCTGAGGGAAACGGACGGTTCGGTATGAGCGCTGCTTCCGCTTCGGTGTGTCACATTGCTCCGCTGACCTGGCGCAAGCCTGGGTGACAGGTCGAAGGGATGGCCGGTCCGGGGGACTTGGAGCCGCGGTTGCAGCCCGCCGCTGCGCGGCGCTCGCTGCTCCCCGGGGGAGCGCCGCCCGGGACGCGCCGCCTCGGGAGAGGCGCCGAGGGGAGGGGCGCCCCCGTCAGGCGTCGGGCTTCCACTCGCCGGCCACCTGGCCGGTCGCGACGTTCAGCCGGTTCCAGAGATTCTGGTTCGCGATGGCGAGCACCAGGCCGGCCAGCGCCGGCTCGTCGAAATGCCGAGCGGCCTCGGCCCAGATCTCGTCGGGGACCGGGTCGGGGCGATCGGCGAGCCGGGTGACAGCCTCGGCGAGGGCCAGCGCAGCTCGCTCGGCGTCGCTGTAGTAGGGCGCCTCCCGCCAGCCAGCCAGCGCGAAGAGGCGCTCGTCCGTCTCCCCGGCCGTCCTCTGGAAGCGCCAGGCGCCGTCGATGCACACCCCGCAGCCGTTGATCTGGCTGGCGCGCATACCGACGAGATGGACCGTGGAGTGCGGGACCCCGCTCTTGCCGACGGCGTCTCCCAGGGCCTGCAGGGCCTCCATGGCACCGGCAACGCTCACCGCCGGGTTAGTGATCCTTGTCTTCATTGGTGATCTGCCTCCAGTCTCCTCGCCGGCTCGGACCGGCGAGCTCCGGGTCTACGGCTTCCTGGAGCCGGCCATCGCTCACACCGGCCCAGGGGCATTTACTACATCGACACCTGACGTCGATCGGATGTGACAGATGGACGGCAACGAGTGGCTCGCGAGTCCCTTCGAGCGGCACAGTTGCCCGTGCGCGCGACTCAGCCGGCAGAACGAGCTGTCCACGGCCTCCGGAGACGACGAGCCGGGCGGCCTTGCGGAAGTTCCGCCTGGCCTGGAGCGCTGCCAATCCACTAAACCTCGACGGTCTGCGGCTCGTGGCGACGCGGGCTGTCCGCCGATTCTCGGTGCCACCGCGGCGAGGGTGATCACCCTTGCCGCAGGCAGGCCAGCCCCCTGCGGCCTGCAGGCAGCATAGGCACGCTGTCGGCTACCTGCTCCTGAGCGGGTCGGCGCTCATCGAGTTCGTCGGCGGGTTCCGCAACCCAGAACCGCGGAGCGTGCGGTGCGTGACTGTGGGCCGCGGGTGTGTAGCTCGCTTTGGGCTTCAGCCCCTGATCGCGGGTAAAGCAAGCGCTCAGCGAGCCCGATGCGGCGCTGGGCCAACATGACAGAGCGTCAAGATGGCGTCCGACCTGGTAGACCCTGCCCAGCCCGGTGCCGGCACCCCCACGCTCAACGCGCTCCAGCCTGCATGGCCCGCCGCCGGCCCGGGCCACAAAGGGGCAGGCGGCCCAGCGCAGATCGACCTGTTCGGCGCGCCATTCCTGGTCACCGTGGCAGTTCGTCCCTGCGCGCAGATAGGCGGCTCCGGCGCACTGCGGGCGATGCCCGCTATTCACATCCCGCGACGCTGGCCGTCAACCGCATGCGAGACCGAGAATCGGCTAGCAAATCTGTTGGCCCCGGCCGCACTACGGCCGGAGCCAACGGTTCGGCTGTCGGCGGAACCGGCTCAGTGGCCAGCCGATATCGGCATGGTCACATGGTGGAACGAATTGCTGGCAAGGCCGCGCGCGGTGACTGGCTTGCTGAGCCAGATGCCGATCGCGTCGTTGCGGAAGTGATTGCGGGCGATCGTGACGCGGACCGGAGTGCTGCCGGAGAACACCAGGACACCGGTCGTCCGCAGATCCTTGGGTGAGGCAGGCGAGTCGAGCGGGTCGCCGCCGATGTTGTCCTTGCCCGATCACATTGCCGATGATCTTGTTGCCGCTCAGGTCCTCGAACTGGCCGGGGCCGATCGTGTGGGCGTGCATCGTCACACCGGACAGGTCGTTGCCGGCGATGAAATTGTCTTTGACCAGGTTGTTGTAGGAGGCGGTGCCGGGCCAGGCGTTGGCGAACAAGACGCCGGCGCCCTCGCCCGCCAGGCCGTTGCGGGTCACGACGTTGCGGCGGATGACGTTGTCGTACACCCCGGCTACGGCCGGCCGAGGCCGACATGGTCACGGTTCCGGCCGGCTGGTTCGTCATGGGGTACGACCAGGCGCCACTGGCCGACGAGCGGCCGGCGCATCTCGTGTACCTGAGCACGTTCGCCATCGATCGCTTCGAGGTCTCGACCGCCCAATACGGCACGTGTGTAGCGAGCGGCGCCTGCCCGGCCCCCGAGCGGACGAGCTCGGAGACCCGGCAGAACTATTTCGGCAACACCGCAATCCCCTGATGCCCTGTCGGCTCGATCACAGCGGTGGCCTGCGGCTTCTCGTTACAACGCGGCGTCGTCCAGGCGCCGTCAGGGCGCGCGGTGACGCCGGCCAGGTGAACGGCGGGTGCCGTGCTCGATGACGATCAGCGCGCAGAGGCGATCACGGGGCGCGAACTAGCACGAGTCGCCAAAGCGATACAGCACCCGAATCTGGCGG
>WNGG01007088.1_pt1 | contig 12430 bp, 13 predicted proteins | sample 5400661 | NCBI WGS metagenome assembly WNGG01 (sample SAMN13153372, study PRJNA577476) | soil metagenome | isolation source: 100 cm soil or saprolite under Garry oak tree replicate 1 | place: USA:California | collected 2016-06-15 | reverse complement strand
ATGATCTTGTTGAGGACGAGGATCTGCAGCGTGTCGAGCGCGCGCCAGTAGCCCCGCATCGCGTTCGCCTGCGCCGGGAGGTCCATGTCCTTGAGGGGCAGGACGCGGTCCTCCATCCACCTCTCCAGCGGGAGATCCTCGTCCGTGGATCCGCCGGCCGGACGGTCCACCAGCAGCGCCACCAGCTCGGCACCGTCGCCGACCGCCGCGTAGCAGTGCTCGAGCAGCCAGGCGGGAACGCCGGTCATCTCCAGCGTCAGCTCCCACAGCACGCGCGTGGGAAGGAGGCGCTTGATCTTGCGCTGGGTGAGGAAGAACAGCGCCCACGCGGCGTCGCCGGGGGGCGCGGCGCGGAAGTACGCGGCCATCGCCGCCACCTTCGCGTTGGTGGAGGTGGTGCGGTCCAGCTCCTCGTAGAGCCGCGCGAACGCCTTCACACGTCCCCCTCGCCTTCGAAGTGCGTGGCGATCACACCCGCGTCGCGGCCGCGCTCGCGCAGGTACCGCGCCAGCTCTTCCGAGTAGCCGTGCGTCGCGAGCACGCGCTCGGCGCCCGACTCGTCGATCGTGCGCAGCAGCGCCGGCCAGTCGGCGTGGTCGGAGAGCACGAAGCCGCGGTCGTAGCCCTTGCGCCGTCGCGTGCCGCGCACCCGCATCCAGCCGGAGGCGAGCGCGGTCTCCCTCTCTCCGAAGCGGCGCACCCATGTCGTGCCGCCCGCGGAGAGCGGGGCCAGGATCAGCTCGCCCGCGTACGAGCGCCGCGCCGGCATCTCGGCGACCCGCGTGGTCGCGAGCAGCGACACTCCCTGCTGCCGGTAGAGATCGCTCATCTCGGCGACCGCGCCGTGGACGAGCACCGGCCGGTCGGTGAGACGGCCCAGCTCGGCGAGCAGCCGCTGCGACTTGCCCATGGCATAGCAGAAGAGCAGCGAGGCGGCGCCCGCCCGCCGGTTGCGCTCCCACCAGGCCATCACCTCCGCCGCCACCGCGCCGGGCTCCGGCCAGCGGTAGATCGGCAGCGCGAAGGTCGCCTCGGTGACGAAGACGTCGGCCCGCACGGGCTCGAAGGGCGCGCAGGTGGGATCGGGCGCGCGCTTGTAATCGCCGGAGACCAGCCATACCTGGCCGGCGGCCTCGATCCGGATCTGCGCGGAGCCGAGGACGTGGCCGGCCGGGTGGAAGGACACGATGGCCTCGCCGAGGCGGATCTTCTCGCCGTAGGCCGCGGCTTGCACGGCCGCCCCCTCGCCCATCCGGCGGCGCACGAAGGGCGCGGAGGCCTCGGTGCAGAGATAGGCCGCGCTTCCGGGCCGGGCATGGTCCGCGTGAACGTGGGTGAGGAGAGCCCGCTCGGCCGGACCCCAGGGGTCGACGTGGAAGCCGCCGGCCGGGCAGAAGAGGCCGACGGGCGTGGAGACGACGAGGTCGGAGGCCGCCGGGCTCACGGCTCCCATCCTACCGCCCGCGCGCCGCCGGCCCGGGCACGCTAACCTTGGGAGATGCTCGGCCGCGGCGGGCTCGCCCTGCTCATCGCCCTGTCGGCTCCGACGCGGTCGCCGTCTCCCACGCCGTCCCCCGCGCCCACTCCTTCGGCGGCCGCGCGGCTCGAGTACTGCAGCCTGCTGAAGAAGTGCGGCCTCTCCGTCCCGAGCGCCTGCACCGAGCCCCTGACCCGGGGCGTGCCGGGCGTGGACTACGACGCGGAGAGATGCGGTCCGGCGCGCGAGCTGAGCCAGCGCGGCGTCGATCCGGGCGATCCCGCTTCATTCCGCGTGTTCCGCTTCCTGGGCGAGCGCTATCAGGTCGTCTACCGGCTGGAAGGCCGTCTGGCGATCAGCGGGGCACGGCTCGACTTCCTGCTCGACGATCTGCCGCTGGCGGCCGCGCTGCTCACCCATTTCCAGAGGACGCGGTACGAGGCGGAGTATCTCGACGGACCGGAGCGCCGGCGGTTCAAGGCCCGCCGCGGCGACAACCTCGACGGCGAGGCCACGCGGGTGGCGGGCGATCCCGTAGGCCGCGACCTCGTGTATTTCGGCCGGGGCGCCTCGAAGATCGGGCCGTGGAGGATGCGGGGCCTCGGGCTGGTGCAGGTCCGCTACGCGCCCGAGCCGTCGGGAAAGGGCCTGCGCTACGACGTGCGCGTGGTGGCCGCTCCCATCAACGCCGTCGTCAACCTCATGATGAAGACCGGGATCTTCCGGAGCATCGTGCTCGGCCGAATCCGCGAGGTCCTCGACGACGTAGTCGAGGCGAGCGCCAAGCTGGAAAAGCAGGGACCGGGCCAGGGCGGCCCGTGGTCGGCGGAGCAGAGGGAGAAGATCGCTTCACTGTTGCGGCTGCCCTGAGCCCGCCCCGGAAACGACGAGAGCGCGTGAGCGCTCTCACCGCCCTCAGGCTTCGCGCAGCGCGGACGTGATGGGAAGCCGGGCCCCCCGGAACGCCGGCAGCAGCCCGCCCAGGAAGCCCATGATCGTGGCGAAGACCAGGCCGTAGGCGAGGATGTTGGGCGTGATGTGGAACGCGAAGGCGACCTCGCTGAAGCTGGGCGTCTGGCCGGACGCCGTCGTGAAGCCGTTGATGGGGAACGCGAGCAGGCACCCGAAGAGGCCGCCGGCCAGGGCCAGGATCACCGACTCCACGACGAAGGAGAAGAGGATGCTGCGCCGCGAGAAGCCGATGGCGCGCAGCGTGCCGATCTCGCGGGTGCGCGCGGCCACGATCGCGTACATGGTGTTGAGGGCCCCGAAGACCGCGCCCAACCCCATGATGATCGACACGAAGGCCACCAGGAACAGCAGCGTGCCCGAGAGGCCGCCGGCCTGGTCCTCGTAGTACTTCGGCTCGGCCACGGCCTCGAGCTGCATCTCCGGGTCGTCCCGGATCCAGCGGTCGAAGCTCTCCAGCGTCGAGGGGTCCTTCAGGCGCAGGGCCAGCGCGTTCGAGCCGCCCTGCCGGCGGAAGGGGCCGGCCATCGCGTCGAGGTCGCCCCAGACCTCGCTCTCGAAGGCCCCGCCGCGCGAGGTGAAGATGCCGACGATCTTCCACTGGTGGCGCTGGATCGGGATCGTGACGCCGAGGTCCAGGCCGCGGATGCGGTCGGAGATGCGCTTGCCGACGATGATCTCGTCGAGCCCCGGCTGGAACGTGCGTCCCTGCACGATCTCGATGCCGCCCCGCACCTCGAACGCCTTCGGCGTGACGCCGCGGATGGTGACGTTGGTCTGGAGGCCGTCGCCGCGGCGGGGCATCGCGCCCACGACCACGATCTCCGGCGAGGCCATCGGACGGCCGTCGGACCCCACCGCCACCCGCGGATCGACCACGATCTTGTTGCGGTGGTCGAGGGGCACCCACGAGGTCAGCTCCGAGGCGGAGCCCCGCTGCACGACCATGGCATTGCCGGGCACCCCGGTCGAGCGCAGAGCGAGCGTGAACCCGGTGCGCATGGCCATGAGCGCGACGAAGACCGTCACCACGAGGCCGATTCCGATCACGGCCAGGAGGCTGACCTGCCACCGCGTCCGGACGTTGCGCACGTTGTACGAGATGGGAAGAGCCACTACACCTGCCTCAGCATCTCGGTGATGCGCGCGCGGTAGGCGGACAGCGCCGGCATGAGGCCGGCGGCCAGGCCCAGGAAGAGAGCGATGGCCAGGCCCTGGCTGCTCACGCTCCAGTGCAGGCCGAAGTTCGGGAAGCCGTTGATGAAGCCGCTCACGCCGGGGACCTTGGTCATGGCCCGGATGATGAGCACGCTGAGGCCGAGGCCGATGGCGCCGCCGAGCGCCCCGATCGTGAACGCTTCGGCGAGGATGAGCCCCAGCACCTGCCGGCTGGTGAAGCCCAGCGTCTTGAGGACCGCGATCTCGGTGCGCCGCTCGCGGACGGCCATGCTCATCGTGTTGGCGGTCACGAGCAGGATCGTGAAGATCACGGCGAGGCCGATGCTGTTGAGCAGCAGCGCCAGGTTGCCGATCATCGCGATGAAGTCGGCGCGGAACGCGGCCTCGGTCTCGCTCTTGGTCTCGGCCTCGCTGTTCTGGAAGATCTTGTCGATGGCGCCGGCCACGGCGGCGGCCTGGCTCGGGTCCTGCAGTTCCACCACGTAGAGGCCGGCGCCGACGCGCCGGCCGGTGCTCTCGTAGAGGTACTTGTAGTGGAAGTACATCACGCGGTCGTCGGCCGCGGGCTCGCGCACCTTGTCGGCGTCGAAGACGCCCCGCACCACGAACTCGAACGGGCCCTCGCGGCGGCGATAGGGCGGGATGAAGCTCTCCAGGAAGAACGTGTCGCCGACCTTCCAGCCGAACTGCTTCGCCAGCCCGCGGCCGATGATGCAGCCCCGCAGGTCCTCGCGGAAGGCCTTCATCTCCTCGTCGGGCACCTTGAACTCCGGGTGCATCGCGAAGTAGGACTCGTCCTCGACGGCCAGGTTCGTGAAGAAGTTGCTGAAGTCGGGCCCGTGGCCTCCCGCGCCCTTGTTGCCGTCCTGGCTCTCCTTCTTCGCCGGCAGCGATCCGCCGAACCAGCTCGAGATCGCCACCCGCTTGACGCCCGGCACCTGGGCGATCTGCCCCTCGTAGGAGAGCGGGAGGTTGTAGACGAGGCTGACCGCGTGCCGCGTCACCAGCCGCGTCACGTTGCCCAGCGTCCGCGCGTCGTCCATCGCGCGCAGGACGGTGCGCAGCGTGCAGAACAGGAAGATGCAGAGAGCCATCCCGAGGATCGTGCTCCCGGTGCGGATCCAGTTCCGGCGCAGGTGCTTGAGGATGTAGGGGAGGAACTTCACGCCTTCAGGACTCCCTTTTCCAGGTGCTTCTGGGTGTGGGCACGCTCGGCCGCCCGCGGGTCGTGCGTGACCATCACGATCGTCTTGCCGAAGTCGCGGTTGAGCGATTCCATCAGGGCCAGGATCTCCTCGGCGCTCTTGGCGTCGAGGTCGCCGGTGGGCTCGTCGGCGACGAGCACGGCCGGGTCGGCTACGATCGCGCGCGCGATCGCCACCCGCTGCTCCTGGCCACCCGAGAGCTGGCGCGGGTAGTGGTGGGCGCGGTCGGCCAGGCCCACCACCTTCAGCGCCGTGAGCGCTCGCTCGCGCCGCTGCGCCCTGGGCAGCGAGGTGAGCAGCAGCGGCAGCTCCACGTTCTCCTGCGCGGTGAGCACGGGGATCAGGTTGTAGAACTGGAAGATGAAGCCCACGCTGTGGCTGCGCCACCTGGCCAGCTCGCTCTCGGAGAGACGGCCGACGTCGGTGCCGGCCACGATCACCTCCCCCGAGGTGGGCCGGTCGATGCCCGCGATGAGGTTCAGCAGCGTCGTCTTGCCGGAGCCGGAGGGGCCCATGAGGGCCAGGAACTCGCCGGCCGGCACCTTGAGGTTGATGCCGTCAAGGACCGTGATCTCGACGGCGTCGCGGCGATAGATCTTGCGCACGCTGCGCACGTCCACGATCGGATCCGACAATGGCTGCCGCACTGCTTCCGCACTCATCCCTTGACCCTCACCGCGTCCCCGTCCTTCAGCGTCTCGGGGGGACGCACCACCAACAGCTCGGAGCCCGCCAGGCCCTCCCGCACGACGAGCTGGCCCTGGCGCTCCGCTCCCGGCACCACCGGCCGCGCGCGCACCTTTCCCTCCTGCACCTCGAACACCACGCTCTTGCCGTCGCGGCTCACCACCGCCTCCTTCGGCACCATCACCACCGGCGCCGCAGGCGCAGCGGACGTCGCCGCCTTGGCCGGCTCCACGAAGGTGACCTTGGCGCTCATCTCCGGCTTGAGCAGCTCGTCCTTGTCGAGGATGGTGACCTTCACCTGGACGGTGGCCTTGGTGCGGTCGGCGGTCGGGATGACCTGCCGGAGCACCGCGCGGTACCTGCGGTCGGGGAACGCCTCCACCGACACCTCGGCCGGCTGGTCTCCCGACAGCTTCGCGACGTTGGACTCGCTGACGTCGGCTTCCACCTCGAGCGTATCGAGATCGGCCAGCGCCACGATCGCTCCCGAGGAGGTGGAGATGTTGACGCCGGGCGGGATCGGGGCGACGCTTTCGCCCACCTCCGCCATCTTCTTCACCACCGTTCCGGCGAACGGCGCGCGAATGACGGTGTTGGCGAGCGACGCCTGCGCGAAGCCGAGGTCCGCCCGGGCCTGCGCCACGGCCGCCTCGTTCACCCTCGCCCGGCTCTCGGCCGTCTGGAGCTGGTCGGTCGACACGATCTTCTGGTCCGCGAGCCGGCGGGCGAGGTCGAGCTGGCGCTGGCTCTCGGCCAGGTCCGCCTGCGCGCGCTGGAGCGCGGCGCGGGCCCGCTCGACCTGGGCCTCGTAGTCCTGGCTCTCGAGCCGAGCGATGATCTCGTTCCGGCGCACGCGGCTGCCCTCCTCCACCCGCAGCTCGGAGAGGCGGCCCTGGATCTTGGCCGACACGACCGCCTTGCGCCGCGCGACCACGTAGCCGGAAGCGGTCAGGATCGGCGCCCCGGCGGAGGCCTCGCCCTGCCTCACCAACGTCGCCCGCGCCGTGTCCACTTCGGGACCGCCCAGGGCCTGCCGGGCCCGGAGGGCGTACAGGACCCCCAGGGCCAGCACCACGGGAACGAAGAGGAAGAGGGGCCACCGCCGCAGCCGGGGGGCCGCAGGCCGGTCGCGGTCGATCCGCAGTGAAGCGAGTTCTCCCTTGAGGTCGCTCAAAAGGCCAATATTACAACGACTGCGCGACGGCGGCGAAACGGCCGGCACCGAGCACTACGGGGCCGCGGGCGGGGAAGTTCCGCGTCGCCGGCGGCAGGATTTTCCATTCCGCAGGGCGTGCCGCGTGCGTGTATACTCGCGCTCCGCACGCCATGGGACTCCTGTACCTTCTCGCCCTGGTCCTGGGGGGAGGGCTCCTCATCGTCCAGCTCGTCGGGGGCGCGCATCACGGCGGCGGGCACTTCGCGCACTTCGGCGACAGCGACCACCTGGGCGGAGCGGACCACCACGCGCAGCAGGGGCCCGGAGTGCTCTCGACCCGCTCCGTGACCTACGGGCTCTTCGCGTTCGGCTTCGTCGGCACCGCCCTCCACGCGCTGCGCCTCGCCGGCGAGCCGTTGGCGCTGGGCGTGGCCGTCGCGGCCGGCGCCGCCGCGACGCTCGGCGTTGGAACCGCGCTGAGACGGCTGGGCGATCCCGCCGCCTCCGGCGAAGCGGAGCTGCTGGAGGCCCGCGGGCGCTCCGGACGGGTCGTGGTGCCGCTGTCGCGCGAACAGCGGGGCAAGGTGCGCGTGCAGATCAAGGGCCAGGCCGTGGACATCCTGGCCACCACGTCGGGGGACGAGCTGAAGACGGGCGCGGACGTCGTGGTGGTCGACGTTCGCGGGGACGTCGCGGAGGTCGTCGCCGCGGGGGAGAGGAAACCATGAGCGGAATCGAGGCGAGCCTGGGCACGGTGATCGCGGTGGTCGTGGCCGGCGTGGGGGCGGTGATCGCGACGGCGATCCTCGTCGCCGTCATCCGCGCCTTCGTGTTCATCTGCCGGCCGAACGAGATCCTGATCTTCTCGGGGCGCAAGCACCGCCTGCCCGACGGGTCGTCCGTCGGCTACAAGGTTGTGCGCCACGGCTGGGCCATGCGCACGCCGCTGCTGGAGACCGTCTCCCGGATGGACATGCGGTTGTTCATGGTCGAGGTCTCGGTCGCCAACGCGTACTCCAAGACCGGCATTCCCCTCGACGTCAAGGCCATCGCCAACGTGAAGATCTCCTCCAACCCCTCCTACGTGCGCAACGCCGTGGAGCGCTTCGTCGGCATGAACCCCGGCCAGATCGGCGGTGTCGCGCGGCAGACGCTGGAGGGCGTGCTGCGGGAGGTCCTGGCCCAGCTCACGCCCGAGGAGGTAAACCAGGACCGGCTGAAGTTCGCGGACACGCTCAAGACCCACGCCCAGGACGATTTCGACAAGCTGGGGCTGGAGCTGGACGTGCTCAAGGTCCAGCACGTCTCCGACGAGCAGGAGTACCTGCAGAACCTCGGGCGCGCCCGCATCGCCCTCATGATCCGCGACGCGCAGAACGCCGAGAACGAGGCCAACCAGAAGATCGCCGAGGAGCAGGCCGCGGCGCGGCAGCGCGCGGAATCGGCGCAGAAGAAGGCCGAAGGCTCCGTCCTCCAGAAGAAGAACCAGCTCCGCGCCGAGCTGGCGAAGATGGAGGCCCAGGCCAAGTCCATCGAGAACGAGGCGGCCGTCGCCGCCGAGACCGCGCGCGCCACCGCCGAGCAGGAGCTGCAGCGGCTGCGGGCGGAGCTGGAGAAGACGCGGCTGCAGTGCGACGTGATCCTGCCCGCCGAGGCCGCGCGGCAGGCGGCGCAGGCCAAGGCGCGCGGGGAAGCGGCACCGCTGGTGGAGAACGGAAAGGCGGCGGCGGCCGCGCTGCAATCGGTGGCGGCGGAGTGGAAGGCGGCCGGGCAGGGCGGGCGCGAGGTCTACCTGCTGCAGCAGCTCCGCACGTTCGTCCAGGCCGCGGTCGACCGCGTGACGCAGACGCAGATCGGCGAGCTGCAGATCGTGGACGGCGGCGACGGCAACGCCTACGCCGCCTTCGTGGCCAACTTCCCGGCGGCGGTGGCCCGGGTCATGGCCGAGACGGCGCGGGCCGTCGGCGTGGACGTGCGGTCGCTGCTCGGCTCGAAGGACGCGGGACGATGATCGGCATCGCTTTCGTCCTCGTCGTCACCGCGTTCGTCGTCTTCATCGTCCTGGCCAGCCTCGTGCGCAGACTGCTCTACGTCAGCGCTCCCAACGAGGCGCTGATCTTCTCCGGCCGGGTGCGCCGGGTGGGCCAGCGGGAGGTCGGGTACCGCGTGGCGCGCGGCGGCCGCGCGCTGCGCATGCCGCTCTTCGAGGTCGTCGACAGCGTGGAGCTGTCGAACATCGCCATCGACATCGAGGTGAAGGGCGCCTACTCCAAGGGCGGCATCCCTCTCAACGTGCACGGGGTCGCCAACGTGAAGCTGCCGGGCGAGGATCCGCTGCTGAACAACGCCATCGAGCGCTTCCTGGGCAAGCAGCTCCCGGAGATCATGCGAATCGCCAAGGAAACGCTGGAGGGCAACCTGCGGGGCGTGCTCGCCCAGCTCACGCCCGAGGAGGTGAACCAGGACAAGGCGCGCTTCGCCCACACGCTGCTCGAGGAGGCCGAGCACGACCTCAACCGCATGGGCCTCGTGCTCGACACGCTCAAGATCCAGAACATCACCGACGACGTCGGTTATCTGAACTCCATCGGCCGGATCCAGGGGGCTAGGGTCCGCATGGAGGCGGCGATCGCGGAGGCGAAGGCGCGCGCCGACGCCGCCGAGCAGCAGGCCCAGAACCTGGGCGCCTCCGAGATCGCCAAGGTCGAGGCCGACCTCGCCATCGCCCGGCAGGAGACCGCGAAGCGGATCCTCGACGCGCAGACGCGGCGCGAGGCCATCATCGCGGAGTCGCAGGGCCAGGTGGCCGCGCAGATCGCTCAGGTGACCGCGGAGATCGAGCGCCAGAAGGCTCGGATCCTCCAGGTCCAGCGACAGCTCGATGCGGACGTCGTCCAGCACGCCGAGGCCGACTGCCGGGCCCGCGAGGAGTGGGCCCGAGGCGACGCCGCCGCGCTCGTCGAGCGCGGCAAGGCGGAGGCCGAGGCGTTGAAGCGCGTCTTCGAGGCGTTCGCCGCGGCCGGAGACGGCGCGCGCGAAGTGCTCGCGCTCCAGCAGGTGATCCCGCTGCTCGCCAAGGTGGCCGGGGCCGGGCATCCCCTAGTCGTCAAGAAGGTCTCGGTGCTGCCAGGAACGGACGCGGGCGCGCCCGGGGAGGGCTTCGCCAAGGCCGCCATCGGCGCCAGCGAGCAGATCAAGGCCGCCACCGGCGTGGACATCGCCGGCCTCGCCCGCCGGCTCGGGGGCGAATAGGACTACTTCCTTCTGCCCCGAGCCGTCCTTCTGGCTTGTTTGCGTATAGGTGTGGATCGCCGGACGACGGTTGTGGCCTTCAAGACAACCCGCAGAGCCTCGTTCACCGCCTCGGACGTGGGAAACGCTTCCGCGACTTCGGGTTGGAGCGCAACGAGTGTCGTCCCCTTCAACCGCTGCGCGTACTTGCCCCGGATGCCCGGCCCCAATGAGGCTAGGTCGTATTCAGGGCGAAGATCGTCAGGACTGCTGCGGCTACCCTTCTTCATAGGCGCGGCGCTCACTTCGCGTGGCTGGACGGGCTGAGATTAGCCGAACGGCCTCCTCCGATTAAGGTCTCGCGAACACACCCGGATCAGCTGCGGCGCTCCATGCTCGCCGGCGCCAGACTGCATTGTTCTGCGGCTCCACATCAGGCTCAAGCAGCCCCACCGCGAGCTTCGAACTCGGCTCGCGCCTGTTGCAGCGCTTCTCGGACCCAAGCTTCCCACTCTTGAAAGGCCGTACGACCGGGCGGCTCGCGTTCGGCCGCTTCTTCCAGAAGGAGAAGCGAAGCAGGGGACGCTAAGTCCACGAGACCGTCAAGCGCCGCCTTCCAAACCTCTGGCGACGGATCGCGAAGCGCGGCCGCGAAAAGGCGCAGTGCATCATCGGAATGCAACTGTCGCGCGAGTTCCACTAGCGCAATGCGAAACGTCCTGTCGCGCGACATAGCGAGCTGCTTCTCCAGCTCTGGAAGCACCTGTGGTCCCAGCTCGACAAGGCTGTGATACGCACTTGCCCATCCGCTCGAGTCCCATTCACGAAGGTAGTGTTCAACCAGCGCCGCCATCGCGCGCATCACCGACCTTAGCCCCCTCGCTCACTCGTCCGTAGAACACCGCGTTAGGCTGCGGCGCTCCAGTATGCCGGCGCCGTCAGCTTCAGCGCTCGTTAGTTAGAGCGCATCTCGCTTCACGGTGGCATCGAAGTGATACAGCAGGAGATAGTCGTCCCAACCGTGAGAACCTTCGCAAGAAGCGATTGAGGCCACTTCCATTGGGCCACGCAACGCTGGATCGCCGTACACGACACCCTGGATGGTAGCCCAGAGCGTAGCCAGATCTTCGGTCCCGAAAGTAAAGTTGAAGTATTCGCCCTTATCGTGTCCATGCTCGAATTGGTGCCTGAGAACGAGGTGCTTCATCTGGGCGAGGCGCGTGAAGACCGACTCCAGGACGCCGATGTCGATCTCAGAAGCCCGGCCGGGCTGGACCTGGACGCTCAATGCCTTCATGTCGCTCTAACAGATCAGCTGCGAGGGCCGCGCCGCCTGGCCTTCGCGGACCTCGTCAGCTGCATCCGTTTGTTCGGCGGCCTGTTCCTGCCGCTCGATGGCTTCGCCGGCAAGGAGGTCACGTAAGTAACTCCCAGATTGACCCAGCGCTGCAGATCAGCATCCGATTCGTAGCCCGAAGGTACGACATAGACAAAGCCCTTCATCGGCCTGCCCGTAAAATCCATCCTGCGGGCATGGCGCTCTCGGAGGACCCGATCGTAGGACTCTGGCCCCACACGGACCATGAGCTTGTCCTGCACGATTCCCACGCTCATGTGTCCCTTGACCAGGAATGCAACGCCCCCAAACATCCGCCTCTCGGACACGCCAGGCTGCTCGTCTAGCACGCCGCGGATACGCTCTGCCAAGCCCTCGTCGTAGGCCATCGGTCAATCCCTATTGGTCCGCCGAACACCAAGATCAGCGGTGAGGGCCGCGCCGCTTTGCCTTCGCGGACCTCGTCCGCTGCATCCGATTGTTCGACAGCCTCGTCCGGCGCCGAGGCGCCTTGGTGGCTCTCATCACGGTCTTGAGAGCGTCGTTGACCGCACGGTCCGTCGGGAATGCTCTAGCCACCTCGGGCTCCAACAACACGAGGTTCACTCCGGCTCGGTAGCGTTCGTAGTACTTACCGCGAACGGCCCCGGCCATGGACGAGAAGTCGTACTCCGGCAGGAGATCGTCGTCTAGATCCGGCTTACTGGCCTTGCTCATAGAACCTACGCTCGCGCGGGGTGGCGGGCCGTGCGCTGATGAGGCGGATGGCTTCCCCCCGGTCCGTATGCGCAACGACAAGGATACGCCCAGACGCCGTCAACCCGATCGTGATGTACCGCAGCTCGTCCACCGAGTGTGCCGAGTCAGGGAAGGTAGTCGCCAGAGGATCGTCGAAGACAGTGCCCGCCTCGTGAAAATCGACCGCGTGCTTCTCGAAGTTCGAGACAGCCTTCGCCGGATCCCACTCAAGGATCACGCCGGAAGCTTACGTCACGCCTCGGACTGGCCAGGTCTGTCGAACACCAAGATCAGCTGCGGCGCTCCATCTTGCCGGCGCCGTCAGCTCCTGAGAAACGAGTTGTCAAGAGAAAAGTTTACTCCTGCGCCCGCGCCCACTCCTGCAACGGGCGATCGATGGACACGGTAGGAGCGCGGGGCCGGCGACGCACCGATGGTCACGACCGGCATCG
>WNGG01014207.1_pt1 | contig 12434 bp, 8 predicted proteins | sample 5400661 | NCBI WGS metagenome assembly WNGG01 (sample SAMN13153372, study PRJNA577476) | soil metagenome | isolation source: 100 cm soil or saprolite under Garry oak tree replicate 1 | place: USA:California | collected 2016-06-15 | reverse complement strand
AGATCCAGGGGTTACCAGGAACCGGCCGGAGAATGTAACCGGCAGCAACGAGAATCCCAGTGAAGACCAGTCGGATGATGATGACGTCGCCATGCATGACGCGCAGAATATTATCACGCCCCTAACCCGCCCGTCACCAAAAACCTTCTTGAACTAAGCGTTTTGCTCGGCTTTCTTGCGACTTCGGCTTAAGCGAGCGGCTCCGCTCTCGAGACGGTAATCCGGCTTGAGGGAGACGCCCGACTGTTTAGCGCGTCGGATTTGTGGGCTGAGAGTCCGAGACCGACGCCGTTGCTAACGCTTATCAGTTTCCGGGTTTGTTAGTGGAGCCGCTGCCTGATGTTGGATTGCCGTCAATATCGAGGATCGTTATCGGCGCGATACCGGTGGCCTTCAGAGGACCTTCCACCGAGGCGCGATCGCCCACGATCACAATGGCAAGATGGCCTAGATCGATGTATTGTTTTGCCACCCGTGCTAAGTCATCCTTCGTAACTGCCGAAATGTTTTTTCCGTAGTTCTGGTAATAATCGTCCGGCAAACTTTGCACGATCAAAGACGCGATGCTGTTCCCAATCGCTGAGACAGACGCGAACCGCTGAGGCAATGCCTGAATCAGCGAATCCCTTGCCGTTTGCAGTTCTTCGTCCGTTACAGGTCGTTCGCCCACGATGCCGCGGAACTCCTTCATGAACTCAATGAGTGCGGCGTCGGTCTTTGCTGACACAATGGAGCCGCCGGCCCGGAACGCGCCCGGTCCCTTCCCATAAGAGAAAAACGAATTCACACCGTAGCTGTAGCCCTTCTGCTCGCGAATATTGGCGTTGAGCCTGGATTGAAACTGGCCACCTAGAATATGGTTGAGCACCTGGAGCGCGAAATAATCGGGCGTGTTTCGCGGCGGTCCGGGCAGACCAATGTTAACCACGGACTGCGCTGCACCGGGTTTGTCGACCAGATAGATTGTTGCTGGCCGGCGCTCAGGCAGATTTGGATAGTCGAACGACGGTTTATCGCCGGCCTTTTTCCAGGCGACGAAGGCTTTGTCGATCGCAGTTTTGCCCCTGGCAGCATTTACGTCGCCTACCACTGTGATGATTGCGCGACCGGGTTGAAAATAGGCCTTTTGAAATTCCACAACATCTTCCCGGCTGATCGCTTTGACGGACGTTTCGGTTGCGCGCTGACCGTAGGGATGCGCATCGCCATACAAAACTTTCGCAAACACCTGCGCGCTAACTATCGTTGGCTGATCTTTCGCCTGCGTCAGCCCAACCAGCGTTCGTCCTCGCAAACGTTCGAGGGCCTCTGAAGGAAAAGTCGAGTTCGACATCATGTCCGAGAGGATCGCCAGCGTCGCTTCAAAGTTCCGCGCGGTGGAAACAAAGCCCATCGAGCCTTCTTCGCTCCCGATATTCGTGTTGACGCTTGTACCCAATAATTGCAAAGCATCGGAAAGTTGATCGCCCGTCTTTGTAGTTGTTCCCTCGGTCAACATAAGGCTGGTGATGGCGGCCAGACCGCGCCGGTTCGCCGGCTCGAATTGATTGGCGCCGCCGAGGAACGTAATCGAAAATGAGATCAACGGCAGACCGTGTCGCTCGGAAACGATCAGCGTTGCGCCGTTACCGAGCATCGTTTTGGTCCAAACGGGAACGCGCAGTTCTGGCGTTTTACCCGGCGGTGGAATCTTCGTGCGATCGAGCGGCTGCTGCGCTTGCGCTGCGACCACCACACCGAATGCGATTGCGAAGAGAAGTGTGGCAAGTCGTTTGTGTTGCTTCATGATTTACCTCCTCGCGCGCTCGTCGCCCCTGCGGGCAAGACACTACGCCGCTCGCCCACGGTTTGACTTTCCGCGGGCTTAGAGGCTTGATCCTTCTTGCCTTTTGGCACAACGCTGAGGACCACGCGGCCCTGTGTCAGGTATTGATTAGCGACACGCTTGACGTCGGCGGCTGTTACCGAGAGCGTCTTTTCATAATCAGTCTTGAAATAACCAGGATCCCCGTGGAACACGGCACCGCTGATAAGTTGATCAGCCTTTCCGAGGTTCGACTCCAATCCGCGGAGGAAATTCAGTTCCGCACCGCTAGTCGCCTTCTGCATTTCGTCGGCAGTTGGGCCTTCGCGAGCAAACCGCTGTAGTATCTCGTCCACCGCAGCTTCGATATCGGTAAGCGAATGAGCAGGTCGCGGTATCACAATAACCTGAAACTCGCCAACTTCTTCGTTCGCGCGCTGGAAGGCAGCGACATTGGCGGCGGCCTGCGAATCGTAAACGAGCGCTTTCGTCAAACGCGCCGTTCGCGAACCAGAAAGAATCGTTCCCAGCACCGAGAGTGGATAACGATCGTCTTGCTTCACACCGACCGTGGGCCATTGAATATAAAGACGCGGTACCTGCACTCGATCTTCGTAGACCAGACGTTTCTCCGCATCGAGCTTCATTGGCGCAACGTTGGGCCGCTCGACCGCCTTACCCCGCGCAATGTCACTAAAATACTTTGCAATCCAGGCTTTGGTCTGTGCGGGATCAAAATCACCAACCACCGCGATAGTGGCATTATTCGGCGCGTAGTAGAGCCGGAAAAAGTCTTTCACGTCGGTTTCGGAGGCGGCAGTCAAATCGTCCATCGATCCAATGACAGGCCAGGAGTACCGATGACCTTTCGGATATGTCGCCGCCGACAAGATTTCGGAAACGCGGCCGTACGGCTGATTATCATAGCTCTGGCGCCGCTCGTTCTTGACGACGTCGCGCTGGGCGTTGAGTTTGACAATGTCCAGCGTGTCCAGCAGGAATCCCATCCGATCAGACTCGATCCAGAGCGCCGACTCGAGATAATTCGCGGGCACAATCTCGTAATAGTTAGTCCGGTCATTCGTCGTCGAGCCGTTGTTGTTGCCGCCCACTCCTTCCGTAAGCTTGTCGTGCAGGCCGTACGGCACATGCCCGGAGCCGGTGAACATCACGTGCTCGAACAGGTGCGCGAACCCCGTGCGACCGGGCATCTCGTTCTTTGAGCCGACGTGGTACCAGATATCCACGGCTACGGTTGGCGTGGCATGATCGACCGAGAGGATCACCGTGAGTCCGTTCGGGAGTTTGTAGCTCTCAAACGGGATTTTGATCGAGTCTGCTGATTTCTGACGCTGGCCGGCCAACGGCTGGGCGATGCACACGCTCAGCAGCAAAACTATGATAGGCAGCGCTATTCGCTTGAGAAGAGGATCATTATTGGTCACGGTATCTCCTTTCGCGAGCTATCCTATGAATGTAACGTCGAACAGTCAAACCCGGCGATATAATGGCCGCAAGTTGGTGTCAGCTTCTTATCCGCCTGCGCCGAGCTGGAATCGGATTTCGCAACGACATGGACGTGTGCCAGCGGCAATAGTCACCGTTGTCTGGCGGATTCAAATTTAAGTGCAAATTTCAAAAGTCGTTCTTGCTCCGGAGGAGCGAAATGTTTATAGCAACCAGCAACCTTGAATAACCCCGCTCCGTCAGGAGCGAAATGTACCTGGCCGCCAAGCATTCGCAACAAAACAACATCGCGCTCCGTTGGAGCGCGCGGTTCGGGGAATCACCAAGCTATAAACATCTCGCCCCTACGGGGCAAAGCACACAAAACGACTTCCGTTGCACTTCGAAGTTGAATCTGCGTTTTCTAACCTAAATCGCCATCAGAGACCAATTCGACGCACGAGGTCTGGGAAGCGCGGGTCGGAGCGCAGACTGTCGAACGCCGGCTCAACGCCGAGATACTGCAAACTTGGATCGTGGGCGGCGTAGGCTTTGTCCAGCGACGCGAACGCTTGCTCGCGCTCGCCGAGTGCGGCATGGAGGATTGCCAACTCGCCGGGTGAGACATACTGCTCGCTCTTCCGCAACTGCTCAAGAATCGCCAGTGCTTTCTCGCGGTACTCTTATTACCCAAGGTGATCGCGTCCTGGTAGGCGGCGATGGCTTTCGCGTACATTCCCTTCGCCGCATAAGTGAAGCCGATGACGTTGTGCGTGGGGGGAAAGTCCCGGTCGAGTTCGAGCGCCTTCCGCAAGGCTTCGATCGCCCGATCATACTGGCGCGCAAAGTAGAGCACATAACCTACATTCGCGTTGACAGCGGGCGAAATGGGATCAAGCTCTCTGGCGCGTTCGATCTCCGCAATGGCTTGCTGGTGTCGCCCCACGAGGTTGAGATAGAAGGCGTACCTCAGGTGTGCTGCGGCAAGGTTGGGGTTCAACTCGATGGCGCGCTGGTATTCGCGTTCGGCAGTCGTCCACTCCCAAGCATCTCGTTTGCTAAGGGCCAGCGCGTAGTGCGCGTCAGCCAGGCTCTCATCCAGCTCCAGCGCCTTGCGCGCCGCAATTTCGGCTTTGGGCGTAAACTCTCTTGGGTCGAGCACGCTACCGGCTGCAAGATCGCGGTAGGTGGCCGACAGTTCGGCATAGGCGAGCGCGTAAGCAGGATCAACGGCTATTGCTTGATTGTAATACTCTACGGCTTTCTTCGAGTTTTCCGTCCCTCCCATGCGACGATAAAAGAGGCCCTTGAGCATCAGTTCATAAGCCTGTGGGTTCACCGTCTCGCGCCTGGCGAGTTGCTGCTGCTCACCGGCACTCAAGTGCAGGCGCAGCTTCTCGGCGATCTCCCTGGAAATCTCCGATTGCACTGCCAGCAGGTCTGCCGACTTGCGGTTGTATTGCTCACCCCACACCTGTGTCCTATCGTGCGCGTTTACGAGTTCAACGCTGATTATGAGATTGTCGCCCCGCTGCATGACTCGGCCGGTCAGAATGCCCGTGACGCCCAGAGCACCGGCCACTTCCTGCGGGTCAACCTCTTTGCCTTTGTACTTGAAGCTTGAAGTGCGCGCGATGACTTTCAGGCCGGGCAGTTGCGAGAGGCTGTTTATCAGGCTTTCGCTGAGGCCGTCGGAGAGGTATTCCATTTCCTTGTCGGCCGTTGTGTTCGTGAATGGCAATACCGCAATCGAGTCAATAGCAACCTTCGAGTTCTTCGCATGCAAGTAATAGCCGAGTCCTACCGTTGTGATGGCGACAACCAGCAACGCGACGATCGCGGCGCCTATCTTATGGCGCTTGATTTCGCTGGCTATGTATTCCGCGCTCGAGGTTGTCCGCAGAGGTCCAGCACTCCCTGTGCTGGCAGCCGACTGCCGGACGCTGTCGACACGCGCTGCGGCCCCGCTGATCGAAGCTGTCATGCCACTCACTGACTGCTGGCTGTAATACACCGGCTCAGCCGTGCCCTTCAGAGTGTTTCGGAGTTCTTCCAGTTCGATCGCCACGTCCTTGATCGAGTGGTAACGTCTTTCAGGGTCCTTGGCCAAACATCTGCGGATAATCCTTTGCAGCTCATCGGGGGCGCTGGCAGGACCCCCACTAATTTGCGGCGTTGGCCCATGCACAATTTTGTGGAGAGAATCCAGCGCGTCTTTCCCGGCGAACGCTCTCTGTCCTACGGCTGCTTCATACAAAATGCAGCCGAAAGAGAAGATGTCCGAACGGTGATCGATCTCGGTTGTCCTGCCTTGCGCTTGCTCTGGAGACATGTAACCGAGGGTGCCCAGGACCAGGCCGGGCATGGAGTGCTGATAGAGGATCGCGGTAGCGGCTTCGTCTGATCCGTCAATCCCTGAGCCAAAGGACTCTTGCTGTTCGATGAGTTTCACCAAGCCAAAATCCAGAATCTTTGCATAGCCATCACGCGTGATCATGATGTTGTCTGGCTTGAGGTCGCGATGAACAACCCCGGCCGCATGAGCCTTCGCCAGCCCTTCGGCCACCTGTGCGAGGTACTTCAGGAGCTTCTGTAGCGGAGCTTTGTCGCGATGGATCTTCTCGTTCAGAGTATCACCGTCGATGTACTCCATCGCGATGAAGTGGGTGCCATCAGCCTCACCAATCTCGTAGATGTGGGCGATGTTCGGATGATTAAGCGCGGCAGCCGCGCGCGCCTCTTGATTGAAGCGCCGCATTCGCTCCTGATTAGAGGCAACCTCGGCAGGCAGAAGCTTCAGCGCGACTTTGCGATGCAACCGCGTGTCTTCGGCCAGATAAACCTCGCCCATCCCACCCTTGCCAATCTTTGAGCGGATTTCGTAACGGCCTAGATGTGTGCCGGTGGCAATAGTCAACAGTATTTGCTAATCCAAATCGCTATCAGAGGCCAACTCGACGGACTAATTCCGGGAAGCGCGGGTCCGAGCGCAGGCTATCAAGAGTCGGATCCACTTTCATACTGACCAACTGAAGATCGTGCTGCTCGTAGGCCTTGTTCAGCCACTCGAATGCTGGCTCGCTCTGCCCCAGCGCGGCGTAGACTCCGGCGATCGAATACGACGATACACCTGTCCCCGTAGCGCTCGCCTTAGTTACTTCGTCAAGCAGCTTCATCGCCTTCCTGCTTTTTCCCCACCGGGCGTAAGCCTGTGCGATGATTGCTTTCATCGCCGTTTCGACGACTGCCACGCCTTTGGAAAGCTCCAGCACTTTTTGATATTCGGCCATCGCGTGTTCGTACATCCGCTGCTGGGCATAGGCGTTTCCGAGCACACTGTGCGCAGCGGGAAAGTTTGGTTCCATCTCAATGATTTTCTGAAGGACTTCAGCCGCCCTCTCGTACTGACGCGCCAGGTAGAAGATTAATGCAGGGGTCATGTTCATCAGAAGCGAGAGCGGATCAAGCTCGACCGCTCGTTTCGCGAGCGGCATGGCCTCGTCGTGCCGACCGATGTTGGCCAAATAGATGGCGTACCAATGATGAGCTTCGGCATAGTTGGGGTTCAATTCGAGCGCTTGCTTGAATCCTTCTTCGGCACCCGCAAAGTCCCAATCATAAAGAAATCTGTGAAAGGCGAGTGACGCGTGAGCCTCGCCCAGCCTTGGATCCAACTCCAGGGCCCTGATCGCGGCTTCTTTTGCTTCCGCTGGTTTGGCGAGATAGTTGTAACAATCAATCAGTCCGGTGTAAGCCAGGGCGTAGCGCGGTGCTTTTTCGAGGGCCTGCTGGAAGTGCGTGATTCCTTTTTCAACTCCGTCCAATGTCAGTTTGTGGAAGTGATAGCGGCCCTTCAGATAGAGGTGGTAAGCGTCCGTCTTTTCCGTATGGCGTCTTAGAAGTCGCTGCTGTTCTTCGCTGGTCAGCTTCAGCCGCAGCTTCTCGGTGATTTCATTTGCAATAGTTTCCTGCATCGTAAAGATGTCCGCCGACTGCCGATTGTAGTGCGCGCCCCACAGGTGACGGTCATCGCGCGCATCGACAAGCTCGACGCTAATCGAGAGCAAATCGTCGCGTTTGGCAACTCGGCCCATCACAACCGCCTGCACACTCAATTCAAGCCCAACCACCGGCGCGTCCGTTTCGCGTCCTTTGTAGCGAAAGGCGGAGTTACGTGACGTGACTCTCAGATGTGGTAACTGGGACAGATTGTTGATGAGACTCTCAGAGATTCCGTCCGAGAGGTATTCCAGGTTTGGGTCGCCCGCGACATTCACGAAGGGCAGGACGGCGATCGAATCTATTGCGGGCCGGCCGGGTTCGTCGCGCACCACCTGGACGTTTGCCACAAAGCGATAGCCGCGCCAGGGAACGGTTTCAACGTACCGGTAGCTGTTTGGGCTTTCGCCCAGCGCCTTTCTCAACGTTGAGACGTTTCGCGCAAGGTTTCCTTCTTCGACGGCCGTGTTGGGCCAGACGAGTTTCATCACCTCATCTTTGCTGAGAACGTGCCCGCTGTTTTGCACAAAGACGAGCAGGATGTCGAAGACCTTTGGAGTCAGCGGCACAAGTTCGCCGTTGCGCAGCAGCCGCCGCTCGCGCCCGTCCACGCGAAAAGGACCAAACTCGTAAGACGTTTTCGTTTGCCAGAACATTCCGGTTTGCGGTCTTTACCGCACTCTTTCCGAAACTTTTCCGAACTCTCGAAAGACTTTTCGTCGTTCAGATCTTATCTTTTGCTTCACCCGTGGCCGCAGTAGTGGGACAAGAGCAAATCCATAAAAGTCACGGCGATTCTATTGAAAGACCTGTGATGGAGCAACAGGTTTCGAGCCAATAGTGCCGTAGGCACGAAATGTTTATAGAGACGAGAGCCCTCTTCAGTCTCCTGAGCCCATTTATGGGCGACAGAGAACATCGCGCTCCCAGTGGAGCTGGCACTTGTTTCGGTGCGTGCCAGGCTATAAACATTGCGCCGCTACGCGGCTGAACGACGAAAGGTCTTTCGGCACTGATTCCAGTGGCGACGGACCAATTGAAAAAGGAAATGAACCCATGAACAAGGTTGAAAAAGAGATATTGACGCTGGAACAAGAACTTACGCAGACGGAGATGCGACTCGACGTCGAAGCTCTCGATCGCATTTACGCTGATGACATCATGGTGACGGCGCCAATTGGTATCAGCGTCGACAAACCAGCCGTGATGACCGAGGTGCGCCAGGCCGCTGAAAAAGCCATCATCGGGCGATATGACAAGGACGATCTAAAGGTGCGTGCCTTTGGCGACACCGCGGTGTCAAGCTACCGTATGACGGCCGAAGCAAAGTTCGAAGGAACGGAGATCAAACGGCAATTATGCATCACGAACGTGTGGCTGAAGCGCAGTGGCCGTTGGCAGATAGTGGCCAGACATACCGCCAGTCTCCCTGGAGACACGCCGCCTGCTCAGAGTTGCGAGCGGATTTCATAGCGACTGAGAAGAGTGGCTGGAAGAATCGTTGGGCCCATGATTGCTGAGGCGCAAGTAGAGTTCGTGCCCGACTATCGGCGCGTCGTCTGGTGGCGGCGCTCTTCGTTTCACTTTGATACCCAGGCGGACATTTCATCCGCTGACTACAATCGATGATTTACATGTTGACATCCTTTTTCATTGGTACTATGTTGCGCCAGTTTTTAGAGTTCGTTACCGATCCATGGTTTGAAACTCGAAGCACCAATTCCATCCCAATTGAAAGGAAGGCGAAATGGCAACAAAGAAGACTGCAAGAAAGCCAGCGAGGAAGCCAGCGAGGAAGCCAGCAAGAAAACCGGCGAGAAAACCGGCTAGGAAAACGACGAGAACCGCCGCGAAAAAATAGCAAGATGTGGCGCCTGTTGAAAACGTATTGAATTAGAAGACATGCTGGAGCTTGGTACTTCGTGAGTGTCAAGTTCTCAGATTCGCCTTGAGGATGCGTCCTCTCTGAGGGTCACCGGGTGAATTGAGGGCCTTCAAGATGTAAGCATGGCTTCGTTCAGCAAGTGCCCGGTCCGCTCATTTGAGATCTTCCGCTGAAGTTCGCCTGACTGGAATAGCTTAAGCGGCGAGCAACCGTCGAGGTTCGATCACGTGGCGCAACGGCAACTAAAAGTATCTAAGCCAGCATTGCTCTGCGTTGTGCCCCCGTATTCGCTCGGGCCGCCCGCTGGTATTGCCTACCTGCTGGCCTATGCGGATCAGCAAGGCTGTTCCGACTTTGGCTTCCTCGATCTTCGCCTTGGAGTTCCGGACGCATACGCACCAACATATGCGCATACCGGTGTTTTTGGTGACGCTTATGTGATGGACGTGCCGGATCTTCCTTTGGTCCTTTCGTTGGTGCAAGCAGTTGATTCTGGGAAAGAACCCGCGTCAGGTTTTCCTTCTGTCATCGAGAAGTACTGTAGAGAACGAGGGATCTCAGCGTCGTACTTACGAGAGTATCTTGTCTCACTCGATAAGTACTTCTCTGCCGTTACTGAAGCGCTCACCGGGGTTCGCTTCGTTGGCTGCTCTGTTTGGACGTCGAACTTTTTGACTACGCTTCTCTTTGCGGCCCACCTCAAACGCCTTCAGCAGCCGCCCATCATCGTCGGTGGTGGACCACAATTCACGGAAAGCCGCTCAAGCGCCGCCATTGCACTTCGAAGTCGGCTGTTTGATTACGTGGTTACTGGAGAAGGCGAGGCATCCCTCCTCGACTTATATTCACGCGGCGCGAGCAGCCCAGGCACAGCGGCTGGCGTGCCGGGAACCCTGGCGCTCAACGAGCGAGATGAAGTGCAACGCGGGATCGAACGACCGCTCCTGTCGCAGAGTGAGATTCCCGTGCCAGCGTTCGATCAAATGCCGCTCCTTTCCTACCAGGAAGTCGGCTCCCCGCGAACGCTGCCGTATCACCTATCGCGAGGGTGTACTGATAAGTGCACGTTTTGCAGTGAGTGGGTGTTTTGGAGACGGTTCCGGCCAGGCGATGCGGGGCGAACCATATCGGGGATTCGTGAACTGGAACAAAGGTATGGCGCCGAGTACATCTCGTTTACGGACTCGTTGGTCAATGGTCATCCCGGAAGACTGAGACAGCTTGCCGAAGGGATGATGCGGCGCAGACGGCGAATCGCCTGGGGCGGATTCATGCGTGCAGAGATGGACCCTGAGACTGCAACCCTGCTCCGAAGATCCGGCTGCGATGTAGTATTCGTCGGCATTGAGTCGATGTCGGACGAGACTCTTGCACTTATGAACAAGCGGCGGACAGAGTTGCATAACATAAAGGCTCTCCGCGCATTCCTGGGTGCGGGAATTTACGTTGTTGCGGGAGTCATTCCCGGGTTTCCCGGTGATAGCAGAGAAGCGTTCATTCACACAACAGATCAACTTCGCGCTCTCCAGCGCGAATTCCGGGGGCGGCTTCGAGTTAATGTCGAACCCTTCATTGTATCGCCGGGGCAACCGCTCTTCTCGCGTTTAGGTGAGGTGGGCTTGTCTGGTGTGCCGTGGGACGAGCAGGTCCTAGACATTGCTCCTGCGTACAGAGACATCACTGCTTCGTTATTCTGTACGGTCAAGGGCGCCAATCAAGGCGTTGAGCGAATGGGAAGGCTGCACATTGCAGAAGCGATAGAGTCCGACGAACCTACCAAAACAGATCCCTTCATCTATAAAGTAGCAGAACCGCTCAATCACTCGGAATTCGATTTCGAGCATCTGACGGGAGGCTGGTTTCTGGCGAGGCTTAAAGGACCGGCCGCTTGGATATACGCGCTCCTCTTAAAACAGGACGAGCAAGAGCAACTCGCGGCAAAGTCTTCTGGAAACGGATCGGTAGACCTTTTGGCAGCTCCTGGTCTGCGGAGACTGCTAAGGCAGCTCGAATCCTCCCATTCGCTGGGGCCAACACGCGTTCCTACACTGATCGAGGGAGGCTATAACCGCGAGTGCGCCCAGAACGCACTCTATCAAACCGCTCCGTACATAGTATCCCGGCGCGGAGACTGGCACGTGAAGGGCCGTCTGCTCGTCGTTGATTTCGTGAATACAAGTTGGTGGCTCCTACCACCGTGGCAGGGCGAAGCGTTGAAAGCTTTGCGCCGCACGCCCCACAGCGCCTCTTCTCTTCAGCAGCAGTTGGCGCGAAAGGGGATTACTCGCTCGGTGAGTCAGTGCGCTCGGTTACTGCACGATCTCGCGGAGAGCGGCATCGTGCTCGGGTCCCAACTTCAACGGGCACATGAACAGAAAGCGAAACCCCTCGAACGTATGGAACTGAAAGCGAAAGGCACGGCGCCGCCTCAACGGACCCACAAGATCTTACCGATCATCAAAGAGGTGCTGTCCCAGGGTGATTGTTGCAGTCATAGTGAATTCCAGGAAGCGCCAAACCTTACTCAAGATATGCCAATTGAGGCTGGATAACCCTTCAAATGACTGGCCGTATACTTGAGGAGGTTATGGCTTGAGGCCGGTCCGCCGCCGCAGATCTGCAAAGCGCGGGTCGCTACGGAGAGGCTCGAGTTCCGTCAGAGCCCTAATTCTTCCAAGCACACCGCTGCGAGCCTGAAAGTCTTTCTCGAGCCAGGCGAAAGCTTGATCCTTGTCTCCAAGATTTGCATACACGCGAGCAAGGTTTTGTCCGATGGCCTCGTGCCTGGCATATTTTTCTTCAAGCTCTTTAACTACTGCCAACGCTTCGGCACGCTTGCCGGCAATCGCGTAACCCGCACCAAGGCTGCTGAGCATGTCGCTAGCTCTTCCCGACAACTCAACTGCCTTTTGAAATTCCGCGAGGGCCTCTGTGTGGTGACCTTGTTTCAGATATACCGAGCCCAAATCCTCATGACCCGACGGAAAATACGAATCAAGTTGTATAGTCTTCCGACACTGTTCGAGCGCAGAATTGAGATCGCCGAGGGTCAAATAAAGCTCTTCCAGATCGGTGCTGATGATGAGCGAGAGCGGATCCAGCTGCTGCGCGCGTTTGAGCTCGACCATCTCCTCATCGAAACGTCCCAGGTAGTCGAAATGGATGCTGTACCACTGGTGCGCTGTCGGATAATTTGGATTTAGCTCAATCGCGCGCTTGTATTCTCTCTCAGCCTCGTCCCAAAGCCATAAGGAATCGTTAATCAGCCCCAACGAGGCATGCGCCTCAGCTAACGAACTG